>Ga0179593_1666817_pt1 | contig 21439 bp, 27 predicted proteins | sample CZODoug2_1_08_16_FD_185931 | JGI IMG/M metagenome (GOLD analysis project Ga0179593, IMG submission 185931) | Vadose zone soil fungal communities from Angelo Coast Range Reserve, California, USA - CZODoug2_1_08_16fungal (PacBio error correction) | ecosystem: Environmental > Terrestrial > Soil >...
CGGTCAGCGCGGCTTCGCAAAAGTCCTAAAAACCAGCGCCAAATGTCTTAAGGGTCAAGCGCGTCGCCTTGGATGAACGTGAAAAAACCTGGGTGAAAACGAGGGCCAGCACAAGGGTTAGAACTCTCAGTTTTTGGCCGCCACGCAAGTCAAAAGAAACAAATCGTCCGACGCCAGGCAAAAGCGAAAAAAAAAAAAAAACGGGAAAAGCGACGGCCAGCTCGTTGGGGGGACATGAACGTCGAAACGGACAAAGAATCTAAAAAGTCTCCTCCACCGCGGCCGTTGGATGAAAAAAAAGCTCGCCATAAAAAATCTCATGCTCCAAGGGGAGCTTGACCTGGGGGATGCTCTCAAAAGAGTTTTTGGGAAAAGCGAATCAAGCCGGCCAATTGCTTGAAGCCGACTTGGCTTCGGAACGCAGCTGGTCACAAAGAAAGGGGACATCGGCCTTGCAGGGGGAAGGGGATGCACCACGGAAAGCCAACGGCAAACATCGGAAAGGGCGGTAAAAGGCTATCACTACGTCCAGAGGCAACGCCCGATTTCAGGGGTCAGCCGGCAACAAACGAAACACGAACGTCGGAACCGGTCCGGAGCTACAGCGCGGCGGGAACAAGGGGGGGAAAAGGGCCAGCGCAGTTTCGGTAAGGGGGGGCTGAGACCAAATTGAAAAACGAATCGGAAATCTCTAGACAGAGCCGCAATTCAAAAGAGAGCTCCAGAACCAAAATTGAAGGAGGCGAAGGCCGAGCCCATCTTCTACGCAGGGGACAAAAAGCAACAAAAGGGTTTCCAATGCCGACCTGCTTCAGGGGGTGGATCTTCTAGGGTCCCTCCCCGAAAAAGACGGGGCTGAAACCACAGGGTCATGTTCGCCAAGTTAAGAAGGGAAACAAAAGAAGAAATCGAGCTACCGACGCAAATTCATCGAAAAACGGGGTAACTCAAAAGCCGAAAAAAGCGAGACGACCCTCACCTCCGATTAGTCAAATTCCGAATCCTGAAGGACGCAGTCAACATCGAGATCGATCAAAGACTCCGGCTAGCTGAGAAGGAGGGGGGGTCGCGTGGGGGGTTCTCTCTTTTCTCTAAGAAGCGCTAACAAGAGCCGTGCGGCGCGGACGTTAGGCCTCGTTCATGCCGCGTTGAAAGCGGGAGGCAAAGACAACGCCGAACCTCCAAAGGGGGTGAAGAGCCTCAGGTTGCGTCCGGGAGGGGACCTCTGGTCGAAAGGGGGTTTATCTGGATAGTCAGCAACAAACAATGACTCGACGCACAGATAAAACGAACACATGCGGGCTACCAGACCCCTGCGCGAAGACGGGGGGAAAGGCACGAGAAGCGAACCAGGGTTTTTAAGAGAGGTCACTGGGACTGTTGACTGTGCGGCGCGAAAGCAGGCGAGGTGGGCCGCCCAGGAAGCAATGGCCCTAGCAAGGGAGCGTCAGAGTCTGCGTTACGCAGAGGAATGTGTTTTCAAGAACCGGTCGGCTGCTCAGGAATCATCTTTTTGGATGATGGAGTTGCTCGATGCGACGCGTGGAAACGAAGCGAGAGGTCGAAAGGGGGCGGCAGCCGGGTCGCCGAACAACTCAATAAAGAGAAAAAAGTACAGGGAGACTGAATAGGGAATACTTACCTTTCCTCTGGGTGTCGAGGGAGATTTTCTGGGGGAGCTGCTCGTGCCCGAAGGGGGGGAAGGCTAGGAACAGAAGGACCAAGAGGGCTCAAGAAGAAATAGAAGTCTAAAAGAAACAAATTGGGAAATATCAGAAGGCGGAGGTTATGTTCGATGGGACGCCATCGGGGCGAGCATAAAAACCGTGAGAGGGGAGTGTTCTGGAAGATAGGTCGGTCTAAGAAAAGAGAAAAGGCTCAGTTGACAGCGCCGAACCTTTACGCGACATTGGGTCAAGGAAAGCCAGAAACCTAGGGGAGCTGAATAACACCCGGCAGGGGATACTGATCGTAGTAAGTGCATAAAGGGACCGGCAAGCGTGAAAAAGAAAAACCGGCCATCCCTCTAGGAATCAGAGTACCGCCGAGGCAAAACAAAGACAGGACTCCCTCATCGAAGGCTAACCAGGGATAAAAGCTTGGGGCTGACAGACTCTAACGATCATAATCAGGCGGGCTCATATCACCTGTAAGTTACAAGAAGTAAAAGGGGGGAAGAACGAAGCTTGAAAATTCATAATTGAGAGACGCCATTTCGGCAAGTCGAAACTTCTATTATCCCGACGGGCTACTGAATAGTGTGCGTGGCCAAATGGGCAAAACGGGGGCCGCCAAGCCAGACTACGGTGAGGAAAAAGGTGGGGCCGACTGCTAGCTGGGACTGGCGTCACTTCCATCCTTGAGGAGAATAACCGCCTGCGAAAATCGAGGTGGTAAAAAGCTTAACAAAGGAAGTAGAAAAGCTGGAGCTATAAAAGAGACAATGGGGAAGAAGAAGAGATTAGTCCAGGATAGCTCGGCAACCGGCTCATCTAAAGCGGGGAATGCGAGGACGGGAATAGAAGGGGGGACTCTCTATCCCCATATCGTTCCGGCGCGAGGCGGAAGAGGTTATATGAGAGTAAAAAAAAGGATGGAAGTATAAAGGGATATATAATCAATTATGCCGCTTAATTGAGAAGGACGATCTTGGGACGGCAGACCCTGATATGGGACAACTGGACTGACCTTCCCGGCGAGAGCAATGGCCACTCAAGGTAGAGGTCTGACAGGATTTGGCCACTATATAAAGTTAAATGAAAAAATCGTCGACCTCATCCGAGGTTATATGGAAAATGCGAAGTGGTTCCAGCATGAAGGCGGGTGGGGTCGCGGTAATAAAAAGCAGCACCGCGGGGGGGTCGGTAACGGATAAAGTAAGAATAAAGCCGTAGGACAGCACCCTTGGAGGGAACCAACCGGATCGGGCGGTGGCGGCCGTGTTTGCCTAATATCTCTTAAGAGAAAAAACATCGGAGTCATTAACGCCCATTGTCGACGGGTGAGGAAGGGAAAAAAATGTCTATAGCATGCTCCGGCAAAGAAGTCGGACGTCGGGTACTCTTTGTGACTAAATTGATTATAAAACCTGAAAAAAGAAGAGCGGGAAAGAAGGGACCAGCGAAGCCTGCGTAAAAAATTGGTTTTAGCAGGGCGGGAGGCGGCGACGATGGGGCGTTTTTGGACGTCGAAGCGGAGGCCGACGGCCGGCGGAATCGCGGGTTTGAGGGCGGCAGGAAGAAAAGGAGGGGGGGAGGGGAACAAACGAAGCAGAATCAATCACATGAAGACACTTCAGCTCCCTCATCGGAGGGGAGGGGGGCCCAGCACAGGGCGGGGTACAGGGTTGCGGAAGCTGTAACTGAGGGGCTGAGTAGGGTAGGATCCGAAAGAGTCGTGAAAATCCCCTGCAAAGACGATTCGACAGTAGAGCAAAATGGCTCACTAAAAGAAAAAGACGCCTGAATGGCATACAAAACAACAATTGGGGGGTCGGGGAGGTCGAAATCGTATTCAAGAGCACTCCTCAGTCGTAAGGGTTGAGATAAATGATCGTAGGCAAGAGACTCCACGAAAGAAACAAACAGGAAAAAAAGCGGAACCGCAGAGGCAAAGATGGATATCAAGGTATATTGCTTTCAAAATCATTACGTGAGTGGTCGTCGACGGGGGGCCGTGGAAGAATTAGATCGCCTTGGGCCGAGGAAGTCAAAAAGGCTTCAAAACATAAAATCAACAAACACGGTCTCGATCATTCCGGGAGGGGATGAAAAAACACGTACTAGATACTTAACGAAGAAGTGAGAACCGGGCGACGGGGCAAATTGGGGGCCTGAAGGGTAACAAAACAGAGGGAGCGAGCAAAGCCAAAAAAAAGGAGGAGCGCGTGGTCTCAACCATTGGGGAGAAACGAGGATACTGCAGCGAAAGACGGCATGTCTATGGCGAATCATGGGGGAAAAAAGAGAGTTGCTAGTTGTGAGAAATGGACATGTCGGATGGGAGGCTAGAAAAGAAAAACCCACTTTCGACTATTTCCGAGTAGGAAAGAAAATTCATGAGCGTCGTCGTTGGGTGGGGACAGTGAAGGGAGAAAACGAGAAAAAGAGGAAGAAAGGACGCATAAAAAGCTTGCGGGACGTTGCGTGGAACACTGGGGGACTCGGGGACTTCGGAGGGAGCCAATAGAGAAAGCGAGAAAAAAGCGGCTCCATTCTGAAGAAGGAGTTTTATGAATATCTAAAACGGACGGAATTTCCGAGACGCACACTAATAGGAAATCGTTCGGGCGAAGCTGTTGGGGGGACGGAGGCGGGGGGTCACGGTTTCGCTGATGCGGGAACGTTAGAGAAGCGGCCTGGGCTACAGGGGTGGGAAGCCCCGGTTTTTCGCGGTCTAGGGGACAGGAAAGATGAACCAAATGCTTCGGCTTTTAAAAGTGGACTTTGGCTGGGGGGAGAAAGAGCGACGATGTATGGGGAGACTGAGAAGTCGGGGCGGAAGTTTGGAAGGCTTCGAATGCATCGAAGGTAGAAGATATTTTACTTGGGAATCTAAGAAAAGAACTCAGGAAAGGGAAAAAAAATCAATTCGACCAGTGCTGGGGTAAGAGGACAGGACGGAAGGAGGGACGTTTGCGCTTTCTCCTGGAGGGAAAAGTAAAGACTGTCTGCAATGGAAGAGTGAGCGGTTTGACCGGGAAGGATTTTTTCCACGAGAAAAGGAAGAATGAATAAAATTGACCAGAGGTCGGTCAGAAGCAATGAACTCAATTTTGCCGGATGGGAGGGCGACGTTGCACAAACGCGGGGGGGTATAAGAGAGCGCGGCTTGGACATAGAAGGGGAGAGCTGAAAGAAACAGGGGCTGCCTAATTTTAGGAGATCGTTGGCAAGGGGCCTTAGACCTGACCACAAAGAGATGGGACTGTCAGGACTCGGGGGAGTCAAGGAACGGTTGGGTGGGATGGAGGGAAAGGGGACGTGGGGGGGGGGGGCGGAACAAACGTCTTCGCGAAAAAGGGGACACGTTCGTTTTGTCGACCTGTGGTCTCTGAGAATGGAAAAGGCTCAGAAAAAAAGAGGTAAAGGAAAAAGACAGAGGGGGGAGACTGGGGTGAAAAAAAGATGGGACTGGCAAAGGCTATCAACATCAAAACAAAACGGAAAGTGGGAAAGAGGTTATGGAAGGGGCTGCGGTAAGGACAAGCGCGGAACATGGAGGAAAAAGGGCGTCGGAGATTAACTTATCTGGGGGGCACAAAAGGGAGGAAAAAAACGAGGCCAAGTTTCTCCGCGAAAGGGGTTTGACCACGCAACCCTCCAAAAAGCGTCCAGAGAACTTCGACTCCAACTAAGTCACGGGGGAAAGAGGGGGGGGCGGGGATACGGCGAGGGGAAAATCTGAGAAAAGATCTCCGCCACAAAGGGGGAGACAAAAAGAGAATCTGAGGATTCTGCCATCTCGAGGGCATTTTGACAATTATAAAAAAGGAGGTGGGCAAGAAAGGCCGCCAAGGTTGGAAGAGACGTGAATTCCTGAATTACGAAGCTTTTGCTGACTCGACTAGGCGGAGTCTTCTGGGGGGGAAAAAAGAAGCCAACTTTAAACAAGGAGGAGTGAGGAAAGAAAGGCAGGTCAGAGGGCACTCCTAATTTGAATTCGGAAAGTCATCTCTCAAAAAGTCACTCCTTGATCAATGAATATTCTACAGAACGGATGACACTGGGGGGGAAAAGGGACGAGCTCTTCGGCAAAAGTGGGGAAAATTGCGAGCTGGTACCGGACGGGGGAAAGGAATCCGACCTCTTCCTGCGGGCGATTGCAGAAACGCGGAGGAGAGGTAAAAGAAAAGGAGGGAAAAAAACAACGAGGAAGGGTGGAGCTCTAGAGGCAAGGACCGAATACTTTTCGGTTCCCAAGGTCCCGTGCCCCCGGAGAAAAAGGATCTCGAAGAAAAAGAATTAAAGCGAACGGGGGGGAAAAACTCAGAATCAAGACAAAAAGCTTCACTCCGCACTCGCCCTATTAGTGTTTCGAATCCGAAGCAACTTAAGAGAAAAAAGGTCAAGGAACACAGAGAAGTCTATGACTGCTGCATCAGTAAATCGAGAGGTGGGGCGTCTTTCTCGATGGGATAGAGGGAACGCTGCTCAAAGATGAGCCGAAAGACACAGGGGTTAGGAAAAGGGGCAGGGCGAGGGCTCTAGTGGGGGTGCCAACGCTAGGGAAAAGCAAAAGGAGGAAAACGCAAGCGTTGCGCCTGTCAGGAAAACTCTTATGAAACTGGGGGGGGGATAGGGAGTAGAAGCAAGGAAGAAAAACGACAGAACAGGCTGGCACCCCGGGGGAAAACCCAACCATCGACCTGCAGAGAGTGGGGAGCAAGTTAGAAAAAAAATTGGTGGTTCGGGGGAGAGGGAAGATTCGGATTGAGACGGAGAACGCCATTTGGTCAAAACTGAAAATGAAAAGAAAAGGGTTCCCTAAACGGAGAGGGGGGAAGAGTTGTAGTTACGCATGAGTGGGGGGTTGAGAAAAGGCGCAGGGAGACGAGCGAAAAAATTTTTTAGATTATTTGGATGTTCCGCTTTCTCCTTTTTGAAGAAAGGGGGAGGGAGAAGCTTCAAAAATAAAAGACCGCTTCGACGGGACTCACCAAAGGAAGAACAAGAGTGAAAGGAAATCGTGATCCCCTTAGACGGGGAATCTGGCATCGGCGAGGGAGCTGGCTCGTGCCGACTAAGTCAAGTGGGCAGGACTTCACAGACCTGAGGAGGAGGGCAGAAAGAAGAAAGGAGGGAAAGGAACCGAAGGGGGGGGATGGAGCGAAGGAGGGTCTTACGTAGCTGGGGGAGAAAAAATGGGATTGGGATCCGGGATGGTCTGACGAAACATCAAAGGAGGATCCGACATGCTCAGTTCCACAGCCGCAAACTGAAACGAAGGGGACCAAAAAAAGAAAAAGAAGAAGTGACCCGGCTTGAAAGAGTAGAGTGCTTCGGCATCGCTACTTACGGAACCAGGAAAATAGACCCTGAAACCGAAGGAAAAGAAGAAGACGAGGAAAAAATCTGACAGACAGCGAAGCTAACAAAACAGGGGTGGCTCGGACGCACGCTCAGATAAGGGGGACGGTCTCTAAAAACCGTAGTTAAAAGAAAAGTACAGGAGTCCGACACGTGGGGTAAAAAAAGAAGAAGTCGAAAGGGCCGGTTCTGACACGTGGATGAAGCCTGCTCGTGTTGGGGCTTCAGTAAAAGCCTAGAAAAGAGAAACCGGCCGACACGCAACATAAGTGGGGTCGAAAGGGAAAAACAGGTCGAAGGGGGGAGGGAAAGGGGCCGGGCTCAAACGCCGCGGGGGACTGAGGCGGGGTGGAGACACCCTCTCCCTTTCAAAAAGGGACAGTAAGCGGGCAAGAGGTCTCTCAAAAGAAAAGGAAAACAGGAACGAGGGGAGAGGCAAGAAAAAGGAAAGCCGGCGCAGGGCCTCACGAGGGAACAATCGGGATGTCAGGTCAGAGGGGAGGGACTTCGATCCCAACAATATCGTCAATAAAGTTGGGGAAGGAATCGAAACAAAGAGAGGAAGGAAAGAAGGGAGAAGTTAAGAGTAAGTCGGCGCGAAAATCTTGGGTAATCGAGCATACGGAGACCGTGACGAAATACGAGAAGGGGAGGAGGAAGGGGGGTTGCATCCTTCTCCTTTCCGCACTCGGCAAGTAACGCGCAGCATGTGCTCTGAGAGAGAAAGTAAGGCAGGTCTCGGGCTAGAAAAAAAAAGAGAACAGTGTTGCTTTTCTGGGGGGATGGAAACGATGGAAAGAGAGACCAACTCTCCGTCGGGCCCCCTTGGGGGGAGGGAACAGGGGGTAGGGAGGGCGGCAAAGGAGCAATGGGGAGAGGAAGGAACAAAAAGAGGGGGGAAGGAAGCGATCGAAGTTGTTCCGGGGTTAATGGAGCCCCAAAAATTGGCGACGCCTTACTCTTTTAGAAAAGAGGAGGGAAGGCTGAAACTCTGGGTAAAGTAAAAGGGATAGGCGAGTTAAGAGCGCCGGACAGAGACCTTTCAAGCTCCTTGGGTTGCAGGGGGGGGGAGGCGGGCGGGACGATTCTTTTCTAAAGGGAGGGCGGCCTCGGCAAACAGGTCAGCTTTTGGAAAAGTGGGACTACAGCAAGAAGTCGGGGGGACGATGCTGGGCAAACGATCAGCTCAATGACCGGGGGAATGTGAAGGAGAATCCTCGGAGGTTTCTCCGGAGAAGGAGGAGGGGAACAGAAGGTTTCTCGAGTTGAACTATGCTGGGGGAGGGGCGGAGCCAGGGGTTAGTCACGGGGAAAAGCTCTAGGGAGAAAGGATCACTCTGTTCCAACTCGGAAAAAAACCTTAGTGAATTGCGCAAAAGACAAAAAATGGGGGGTTAACAACACCACGTCAGGAAGGAATCGGTCAGGGGAGTTAGAGCAAAAATAGGTCTTTGGGGAAATAAAAAAATGTACTTGGCCCCCCGCTCACGAACAGAGCAAGCGGAGATAAAGCGAGGCAAGGCGCGAGACGAGGCCGTATATTGAAAATTTCGTAGAGCTACGTAGGGTTGGGGGGTAGCGAAGAGGGAACCGTTACTGAAGGCGACGTGAAAACAAGCGCAATCAAACAGAACATCATCCACAAACGGATCGCTGAGAAGGCACTGAGGTGCCAAGTACCAAAAGCTGTAACGTAGAACAGATGAGAAAGAAGGCTCGAGGGCCTGAAGGTCAGAAAAAACCGGCGCGAAAGCAAAGCACGATAGAGGGAGGAAGAAAACATGGGTTCTCAGAGCGAGGGAAGCAGAAAAGAAAGGCGATGACGACATTTTGGAAACAAGGAGGGGAGGAGGGACGTCATTGGGGATTCCAAGAAAAACCACGTTTAGATATTTAGGAAAGGAAAACGACAACGTGCGAGGAGTGAGACTACCGCGGAAGGTGGGAATTTGGGGAAAACTCTCGAAGCACGCGGCGAGGATAAACGAGCAGGGGGACCAAACGAGATGTGGAGCGGGAGTCGGAGAGAGAAAACGCGAAAAACCGGGCGAGGCGCCTGAGTGTCATTGATGATAAGATGGTTCAAAGTGACTTCGAACGTAGGATTGGAAAGAGCGAGGAACGAATCGGCAGCGAGGCGTCCGAACGAGTGGGGGTCAGGAGGGGCGGGTAAAGGTGGTCGATGAAAGAAGAGGACGGAGATAGGCCTTTGTGGAGGCTGCCGGGGAGAAAAGAGAAGGGGAAGCACTGAGGGGAGAGTGCAGGGCCTCTAAATAAAGTCAAAAGGCAAGAGGCTGATTGTACAGGGGGTGGGGGGGCTTTTTTGAAGATAGAGGGAAAGTGGGGGAAAGGTCAAAAGAAGGGACAGGCGGTCGAGAGAATCTGAAGGGGCTAGGAGAGGTCTTAGGGCGAAGTAACACCTCAAAATTTCATTTTTCTCGAAGAAACTTCTACCGCGGAAATGTGACCCAGAAAAGGTGAACGAGAGGAGAGAGAGCCGCGGCTGATACAGGGAGGGGGGAAGTTAAGGCCACAGAGTCTGGGACTACGGCGAAAGGAAAAGAGGGCGTGAGAAGGACCGCCGGCAAAAGCCTAAAAGAAGAGGGTAAGTGCCTTTCTTTGTGAAAAGAAAGGCCGAAGTCTGCATCTGAAGAAAACTGCGTGGTACCGAACAAGTCCGGTCCAGAAATTGGCACGGGGTGGGACGGGGGAACACGCCTTTGGTGAGGGCATCCCAGGGGCGGCAGGGAGGCAATGAATCAGTCGATGGATCTTGTTGCGAAAAAGGGAAGATGGGGGAAATCGTGAGAGGTCGGCCGTCGGGGGACTAGGTCCATGCGCAAATAGATGGTCAAATGGCGGCTGTTTTTAATGCGAAAAGAATGACAAAATGGGGGGGATGGTAGAATGGATGACGCCCCACCTACCTTCTTCGGTCGAAGAAATTTATGGCCAGTGAGTAGAAGGCGTTGGTTCTCTAGACTTTGTAAAGGAGCCCGAAACGGATATAAGTACATGCTCTGTGGGGGGGGGGAGACTTTGACACGGAAAGAGACGCTAGAATGAAAAAAAGAAACAAACACCAACAGAGGGGAAGGGGGAAAAAGTGAGCTGGGGTCAAGGGGATGCGAAGTTCGTACAAGAGGAGGGCATTTATTTGGCAGGCGTGGAGAAGGAAAAAATGGGGAGAGAAAAAAGTAACTGAACGGCAAAAGGAACGGAGCCGCTAATTGTTGGAGAAACTAGTTCGGTAAACAATAAACAAAGACGTACGCGCAGGTATCAACAATTCAGAACGGCAGCGAGTTGTACATGGAAGGGAAAAAACAAGAGCGGAAAAAGAGAGCACCGGGCAAAGGGTGGCGCAAGAGAGACCGTAGGAGGCCAAGGGGCGCTTGAAAAATGGGGATGGATCATCCACCGATTGGGTCCCCTGATACAGTAAAATCCATCCAAAGTGGTTTAAGAACGAAGTGAGGAAGCCGCATGGTGACACACTGGAAAAAGACTTCGCTCGCGGCCAAAAAGGAGCCAACAGGGGCAAAGGGGCGGCGGGGGGGAGAGAAGGACAAGAAGAATATGTCATGTCGGAGAAGCAGGCCGCGCAATGAAACGGCGATCCTCGTCGATCGCTACAGCCTCGATTAAACAAAACAGGGATGGTTGAGCAAGGGCCGGAGCCGACTTCTGAGGAAAACGGGAAATCGAGCCATCAGAACGAGCCGAGGCGGGCCGAGATCTTAGCCCCGACTGGCCTTGGCAGATGGGGCAGTACCAAGTGCGGGATATTAGAGACAAAAGAAAAAAGACAGCCAAGAGGAAAAGGGGGGGGGCGTCTCGTGCCCTCGCCCTCAAAACGGGGCTGTCCAGGGTCCGGGAAAAGGACACAAAGAACTCAGACGAAAGGCGCTAGCCAATTAACTCAATCGCAAGGGACACAAAGGCTTAGAACAAGACGCATGGCTAGGCAAAGGAGATTCAAGACAGGACAGTATCTCGAAACCCCACAAGAGAGAGCGGGGACAAGACGGCCGAAGGGAGCAGGGCAGGGGTGCTTCCCAGATGGTCGCGTACGACCGCTCCCAAGAGCCCTTGCTGGGGAGCGGCACGTTAAGCCGGAAGGGGTTAAAAAGAGAGTGAAACCAATGAAAAACTTACCTCCAACATTACACGCCCGAACGTGCTTCTAAGAAGAGGGACGTGAGACTGTGGGTAGACTGGTATGACGGATGACTGCGAAGCATATCCTCTGAAAAAAGGGGAAAATCCGAGACCTAAAATTCTTCTATTCACTATCATAGGGGGTTGGAAAAAACCATTGGGGGTTCTCAAGGGACAGCGAAAAACGGGTGTGGGGAGGTTCTCTTATGACCGCTGATTGGGGATTCCCCTCAGGCACAGGGGGGCGCAAAGGAGAGGTCCAAGGATGGTAAGAGAGAGGTTTTGGGGCATCGAAATTCTCAAGAAAGAATCTTTCTTATGGATGTTGGAATCTGAAGATGCTTGATAAAAGGAGAAGAGGGGACGCGTAGAACGAGGGAAGAAGGAGAAGGACAAACGCAATCACTAAAAAGAGGGAGGATCGGAGCGCCCTTGGAGTGGGATCTTTTCGGTAGTGTGAGAGGGGGGAAGGGGAAGGGTGAAAGGCAAAGCATCAAGGGCTCACAAAAAAATGACTATTGGGACCTTGACCGGAAATGGGGGGGGCAGAGGGAAAGAGGCGAGGAGGGACGGAAAAGGGGGGGAGGGAAGGCGCTGTCTGGGCAGGACAAAATACGCAAAAATCAGAAAGCGACATTCCAGCGGCCACGAACTGGGGACGGCTTAAGGCCCGCTCCCGAGGAGAAGCTAATTTAAAACGATTGAGCCTGATGGGAAGGGAAAAGGCAAGAACGGTGAAAACCAAACGAACGGAACTATTCAAGGAAGGTAGCAAGGCATCCTCATGGAAAGTGGTATAAATAACATGGTATTCTCTGAGAAGAGGGGGCACGCTCTATCAATGGTAAAGTACCAGGGGACAAGAAAAAAGTAAGAGCGCCCACAGGGAAATCTTAGGAGCGGGGAAAAAGGTAACAAACTGCCTCTGCTACCTCGCTTTTTATTAGCTCCTATGAAACGAAAACAAAAAAAACTACCTAGGGGGGAGCCCAAGGGGGAGGAAGAAGCTATATGGGGAACGTCACGCAGACAAGAGCGACGAACCGAGAGAAAAAGATGCTCGTGGAAACACCTCCTCGATTCACCTTCCTTAGATTAGGGAAAGGCAAGTATCAAGAAAAATGAGGGTCATTATGTAAAGAGCGCGGGCCATTGGGGGGAGGAAAAAACCGACAGATATCCAATGGCAGAGAATTAGCACGGGAAGGAATTTGTCTGGCCCGATCCCCATCGTAGCGCATAGGGGGAGAAAAGAGGGGGATATCTCTCACATGATTGAAAGAGGAGAGGCAACTTGATCCGAGGAAGCTGCGAGGAAAATAGGCAGAACTAGGGCCCGTACGACTAGAAAGTGGAACACGAGTAGGAGCCTTCTTGACGCGCGGGGAAAGGGCCAAGGAAGAAACGGAGGCATCAATCGTGTCGCGATAGAGAAGAGGGCAAAGACAGGGTGAATGTAAAGGTTAGAAAAACTAGCAAACGGGGAGCGGCTATATCCCGTATTTCCGGTAACCAGATCGCCGGAGCCGTTCCCTTGACCAAGGGGGGGGGCAGTTGGAGGGGGGGGCGGGCCGTTTGTGAAGGAGGAAAAAGAGGGCGCGCAAGAAAAGAATGAGGAAGGAGGGCGGAACGCTGATTTCGAACTAACGCCTCAAATATCAAGACGAAGGGGGGGCAGAACCTAAGTCGACGTATGTACTTCAGGGGGGTAACTAAGGTTAGAGAAAGAAGGATGTCGTTACTAGAACAAACTTCAAAAAGGGGGGTGACAGCTTTCAGTGCGGCACTATGGCTTGAGCGCCAGGTCGAAGGAAACGGGCTTTTAGGAGGGAAGGAGGGGTTCTTGGACACGCCGGGGCAGCAACGTCGCAAGGAATGAAAAGATCGGGGAACTTAAGCATCAGAGTAGTTCGGGCGGGCATCAGTCGCTTAAGGGTTAATGGGAAAAACCGGAAGCTGAGTAGAGGGGAGGGGGAACGACGGGTCGACACACCAGCGCGGTAAGCTGGCGCCGAAACCGCTCTTCCATGGGAGCCGGTCCAACCAAGTGGGGCGGTGGAAGGTCCTAAATCGGGGTTTGGGGTCGGAGGGGGAGCAAATCAGCTTCTTATTGTGTGAGAAAAGTACGAAGGAGGTAGGAAAGAACGCTCAGAAAGACCAGGACAATCAAATTCAGGGCGGGGAAAAAGGGTCAATTAAGTGATGAGGTCGGACTAAGGGTGGTCCTGATGTAAAACGAGGGCCGTCGAGCTCGACCTGGGTCCAACCAACTGAAAAGCCGGCCAATCACACAATGATAGGCGGCAATCGCGGGGAAAGGAAAAAAGGCAAAACGAAGTACGGAAACTGAAAGACGGCCGCCCATTTGAAAACAAAGGTCCCGAGTCTACTCCTGCAAGCAAGAAAAAGTAACGGGGTCAGAAAAAAAAAACAGGGAATAAACGGAAAAAGGAGGAAAAGGAGCGCATGGAGAGCAAGCATTGGCCATCAGCTATGGGCTCTTTGGAAGTGTGACAGGGAGAGAGGGGAGAAAGAGAAACCAAGGTTGAGATTAAAAGAGGAGAGACTCAACGTGAGCTCTTCTGCGGGATTTCTTCGGTTTCACATTGGAGAATCTCTGCAACGGGGGCGGGGGAGAAGAGACTGCGCAGAAGGCGAGAGGAAATCCCATCGAGAAAAGCGGCTTCCAAAAGGGAAAACAGGGAGTTCTGAAGAGATTCGATTTGTCCTTGGATAAGGGGGAAAGGGATTCGTATTCGAAAAAGAAGGGGGGGGAGGAGGAGCGAGTTAAGTGCTGAAGGGGGGTTGAGGCAGGGAGAGATAAGCCTTTTGAGCGGTACAGGAAGGACCCCGTCGTTCGCTGGAGGAGGAAAAAGATGACGAAAAACAGTCGCGAAAAGGGAGGACGGGGGAGGGTTCTAATAGCTAGGATCGAAAGCCTCAGGCACGGAGAAGCGGGCCGAGTCGGACTCGGACTTCGAGAGGGCGAAGGACTTAAACATGGGGGAAGACGGAAACTAAAGGTATGAAGGGGCAAAAGGGGGATGTTCGGTAACCGGCGGAGCGGGGATTGGGGGACGGGAAAAACTCGGGAGGAAAAGTAATGTCTGGTCGTGAGGGGACGCCAGGTGGCAGAAACGAAGAACAGGACAAGATGGTTTACGTGGCTTCGTGTGGCAGGAAAGGGGCGAAAGGCCGAAGTGTGAATGGGGGAACAAGGGAAGGGAAAATTCAAGGAGGCACGGTGAAGGGGAACAACGCTGTGTAAATGGCCCAAGTAAACGGGAAAAAGGGGGGCGCATAGAGAGAGGGGGAGCAGGAGAAAAAAGGGGCCGCGAGGACACTTTTCATTTGTGCCGTAGTTCTGACCACAAGGGAGGCCCTTCTGTTCGTTCTCAGGAAAGGGGCGCAGGTTGGGAGGTTCGACTGACGAAAAATCTGCTAGAAACCAGGGGAGGGCATTTCGACCTGGGGGGGAAAAATCGGTCTTCCAATGCGGAAGGAGGTGAAAAATGACGACATGGGCGCTGGGGAGGGGACTTTGGAAGGCAGAAAGATCTAATCAGAAAAAAGAGGAGGAGAAGAAAGAGAGGATTATCAAAGTCGGCTTCGGCACTACAAATCCTATGGTCATGGAAAGTCGCCTAAATGATCGCGCACACCTGGGAGGGGACGACCCAAGTGGGTCGCCGCGGAGGGGGGAAAGCCACGCGTTCGATCTCTGTCCAAGCCTGAAACCAAAGACTTCGCGGCCAACTGGTTTCTGGAATAAGATAGGCAGCAGAGAGAAAAAAAGTTAAAGCCAACGGGAAGGGAACCGACAAGCCGTCGTCATTAGCGCGTTAACAGGGGATGGGGAGAAGAAAAATTCGGGACCGCGAACAGAAAAAAAAAAAAATTGGAAAAGGCGCCAGGAGAGGAAGGAAACGCTCACAATGACCGAATTCCTGCGCGAGACACGGAAAACTTTAAAAACAATAGCAAGGGAGAACGCGAAAGCATAGGAAAAAACAGGGGGGGCTTTCGGATAGCTAAGAACGGGGGGAAACCCGTCGCGCAGGGGAAAAACGATCTCAAAGCAGACGGGGAGGGAAAGGGGAGGGGGGGTCCTAAAGATGGTAGGTAGGAGATCAAAATGGTGTTAGAAATCCTAAAAAGATCCTCTTCTGCCCAGATCGAGCCCGACTTGCCTGTGGAGAGGCAAGGAAGAAAAAATCGGGGAATCGTAGAAAAAGAAAAAAAAGTAAATCAAGCAGAGTTCGGGGGAGGCCGGAGCCCGAAACCTGGCTTCAAACGTTTAAGGGTACCCCGGAAAGAAACAGCTCTCGGAGAAAAAACAGGAAAACAAATGACTGAGAAAAAGAGTGAAGCTGACGAGAAGCGGATTCCAGGAAGCTTCCGTATCGCAATCCACATCAGAGGGGCGGTCCATAAAGAAAACGGCGAACAAAGGACGGGAGGTGCTCGGGGGATCGCTGGGGTAGACGACAACTAAAAAGAAGAGGACAGGGAAAGTCGTTTAACCCGTTTCTCGAAGTGCCCAACGCCGCCGCCAAAAAGAAAACGAAAGGGAAAGCACGGAAAAAGATCGGAAAGAAAGGGGAACAGTGGGGGGGGGGAAGGATAATCCGCTGAAATCAAAAGAAAAAGAATCCTAGCCAAAAAATCAGGGACCTCGCGTTTCGGTGCAAGAGAAAAAAGCACCCAGGGTGGTTTCGAGAGACGGAAGGTTGCTATTCCAAGCAGGGGGGCGCCCGGAGGGGTGAGAAGCCTTCCTCGGTCCGGTCTTCTTTGGTGAAAGTACTTGTTTTTTGGGAAGGGGAAAGTCCATGGAGCTGACAAATTGACTGAGGGGGGGGCCGAGAGACGGCGTTGATCCAGGCGAGCAAAAGCGTCAAAGAGACGCCGTCGCCGACCATAAGGAATAAAAAGCAAAGGACTAAATCGGGTAAGAGCGCCCTTCAAGGAAGTGCTGGAAATAAGTGGGTATCTGAGAACGACCTACTAAACGTGGCTCTAAACCATCAGGAGCGATGGGTAAAATACGATTTCGACCTGAAGAGTTGGAGAGGGGGGAGGACATGCGAGAGGGGCGCCAGCGTGGCGATATTTCGAGAGGAGGGGTCTACGAAGGCGCAAGACAACAAAGAAGCGCAGTCGCAACTGTACCCGCAAGAGACTAGCAGGAAAAGGACGCCAGGGGGGGGAAACTGTGAAAGGGGGGGAGGTCGTGTTAATTATCTACACAAGTACAGAAAAGGCAAAAGAACCGTCAAGGAGATGATTCCCGAGGGAAACTGCCGTCCGGTGGTGTGGGGGGGGGGGGGGGGGTAGTTTGGGGGGTGGGTGGTTTGGGTGTGTCGTCGAGAAAACCAGAACGGGTCCTATCGATCAACCAAGTATACATTCGAGTCTACTGTAAACGAACAAATTGGTCAGGGGAACCTGAAAAAAGTTTGCAAGAGCCCAAGACGAGAGTGTGGGGGAGAGGACGCAATGAAGATATAAAAAAGGGAATCAAGATCCTTATTGTGGGGAGTCGTCCTCCTATGAACGGACCAGGCGCCACTCCACTTCGGTGGGTCGGAAAAGGGAAGTACGAAAGAGGGGGGGGCTCAGGGGACAGGGACATCTGGGTCTAAGAAGGGTAGAAGCACGCTGAGGGGTAGGCACGCTCTACTGCACGGAACGACACATATGAAGGCGCTAGGCTGTACTCAAGACGAGGAAAGAGAGCTTCAGTTCCTCAAGAAACTAAAAATCTTAAGGAAGGAAAGACAGGTCTGCTAAAGATAGGAGAAATAGAGTAATTCTTAAAAGATGGGAGATATCTCTAGAAAAACAACTAGTTATTACTGAAAATAGGAGGTATCAAATGTCTAGCTTCAAGGAACGCAGAACGATATGGGAGAGAGAACGTGATCCTTCTCCGTTGAAAGAAGGGAGGTTGACGGTGTCGGGCACTTTCCCGGGCGTACCGGCAGCAAGTTCTCTTGAAGGCTTTGGCCAGCAATGTAAAAGGGAATTCGCGAGGTGAATCAAAGCAAGGGGAAGGCGGTTCGAGAGGGTCGAGCCCGGAACACCAATCGTAAGAAGGAAACGAAGAGGTAGTCTGCGGGAAGGGGTGGGAACTCTGAGTCGCGGAAAAAAAAAGAAAAAAAAGAAGGAAATGGACGAGGGGTGGGGCAGAGAGGACCGCCGTGCGAGCAAGAAGCTCCCGGTAAAACACCAAGGTGGACTGATGGTAACTAAAGGTGCTAGATCGCTTGAGAGAGGAAACTGACGACGGGCGACGAAAAGGTAAGCTCCGGACTATCGGGAGTGAAACGCAGGGGCGGCGACGAGAATGTCTTGAGTTGGAAGGGGAAAAGCGAGTCGTCGATGCCACAAAAGACATCATGAATGCAGGGCAGGAAAGACCAGCAGAGGGGATGGTACGGAAGCCGTCTCTTTACTTGCGGCTCGTTCGGACGAATTAAGGTGGTCTGGATATCCGAAATGATGGGTGGTAAACTAACAAACCTCACGGGAGACTAGTTCAAAGGGGGGGGAAAACGGGACTAACGCGACCTTCAGTCTGATGCAAAACGTAGGGCGTAAAGGCTAAGGGGGTTAATTACGGGAAAAAGAGGGAGGATGATTGTTTGGCCAAATGCAGGAGATAGAGTTGGCACAAATACGACAAGATCCACTACATCGGGGGGGGAAAGCAGATTCACAGGGGACAGGAAGTAGGTTATCCGGTTCTTAGGGGTGGAAAGGAAGAAAAGGTCTCCGAAGTTATGAAGGAAAAACTCTTCTCCGGTTTCCTCTTACATTCACATCGATCGTCGCGGAAGCATGCCTTGCGCCACATAACTACCAGTACGCCGAGGACCGGGGGCAGGTCCAAGGGGGTAGGTTCTCCCCTCGCGGCGCGACGCCGCAACAGGAAAAAAGAAGTTATAGAAAAGAAAACTGGTTGAACACGGACTTCAGGGCCACCCCCAGGGACGGAGAACATTGGGGCCAGCAGCTTGGCGACGGTGTGCTATCGATAGTCTTAAAAACCACGGAACAACTAAAGCCGATCGAAACGACGTGCTTCTCGTGCAGGGGGTCGTGGTCTGTTTGGCTTGTTCACAGGAGAAAAGGGAAGGAAAGGGGGAGATGCTTCACGCCGCATTGGGAAAGGGGCTCGATCCCAGAAGATAAACGAAAAAACGGCTCAGCGAGGAGTAAGTTAGGGGACGGGGGGGAACCCGCGTAGCGAATCGGCACGAATCTGGCAGTGAGGGGCAACTACGAATTGTTGAAAATTTCTAAATTGTTTGGCTATCATACGTTTATCGATGGAGAGGTGGATCGGCGGGAGAAAAAACATTCTGGGGACAGTAGTCGGAGAGGGGGCAGATAAACCACTGAGTCTTAGGGGACCGGGGAGTTGGAAAATGTGGTGGGGGTGCGAGGAAACCAAGATGGAGGGGGACCGCAGGCAAAGTAAGGAGGGACTATCTCGAAGAAGTGGCAAAAAGGGGGGGGGAAAGAGGAGAACTATCTTCAAGTTATCGCGAAACGGCAACTAAAAAAGGCACCGACTGTGGTACCGATTGTCTACGGGTAGGGGGACATGGGAGTGAAGGGAATGTTCTCCGAGGAAAATGAAAGGGAGGTTAGCTGAGACCGTCAGCCCGACTCAAAAAGGGGGGGGGAATTGCTGTTAGCAAGACTAAAGGCGGCGGTATTGACCATCTTCGTCCTAAAAAAGGCCACGAAGGCCGCTGAGTACAGATAAAAACGGCTTTTTGAGTAGCACCCAAGACTTGGTTGAGGAATCGGAAGAGTGGAGCTGAGGAAAACGCCAATAGCTTGCATAAAGTCGTAATAAAAAAAGAAGCGGGGGAGGAATCAGTCGGGAGCGCGGTTGGGGGGGCGACGGACGTGGGACAAAACTTTCGAAGGACAAAGTCGAGTGGGAGTCGAACCAAAAAGGGGGGGGGGCAAAGAGATGAAGGGACAGGTCAAGGAGGTTAAGGGCGCGCTTGGGACTTTGCAGAAAAGCAAAGAGCAACCAGCATTCGAAAAAAAAAAACACACAAAAGGGGGGGGAAAAGGAAAGGATGGGAGAGTCTGAGAAAAGTACGCACTGTACCGCGGCAGCCTTTACACTTGCGAACCACGAAACGAAAAAAGGGCAAAAGGGGGGGTCACGTTTGGACGCAACAAAGGAAAAAAGAACCAAATCGGAAGGAGCCAACATCTACCTGGCCAGAGTTTGTTCAAGATACGTCAAAGAAAAGGGAAGGAGACCGCACCGGCGAAAGGGGGAGCAAAGCGAACACTCGAGGGCATTGAATCCGCCTTGCCGGTTGGCATGGAAAAAAGGGGGGGGCACCTCTAATCTAGTTGTAGGGGAAATGGCGTCATAAAAAAAAGGTGCAAGGAAAGGGAGGCGTTCGCGTCAAACAACGTGTAAAAACGGCGGCTCGGCGCGAAGCGGCAAGACGATTTCAAAAATGGAAACTACAGCGCGCAAAAATAACCCTACGTGAAAGAAAAGCGTCCGATCTAAAACGGCCCGGTGGGGGTGGAGGAGAAGGGTCGTAGAGAGAAAGGAAATATCGGGGCTAACATAGCCGGAGATCGGTCGTTGGTAGACCATGACTCGAGTTGGAAACAGGGACCTGGGGGCGGACAAAGAAAAAACAAGACCGGTTCCTATACGTCCTTTTTTTGAGGATTAGAGGGCGTTCGGGTAAAAGAGAGGGATTACCCGGGTCAGAAAAGGCATCGCCAGAATCCTACCCGGCCTAAATGGGAGAAAGACTCCAGGAGGGAGCCCACACAAGTGAAAGATTGGGGTGCGAGGAGGGGGAAAAGAAAAAAGGCGTCCACCACGTATTCTATGCCTTCCTCTGCCGGGAGCCTCTTATGAGGGGGGTAAGAAAGGGGAATACAGAGAAGAAGAAAAAGAAAGCGAGATGCGTCGTCAAAGGAGTTTCTAAATTTGGGGCACCGAAGCCACGTCTACAAGAACTTAGCTAGGGTAACTCGGGACAGTGGGTATATAGGGGAAAATAGAAAACAGCGCCAGAGGGAAGAGCCCATGGAGGCGTCGGGTCGCGGCGGCAGCTGAAGAACTTGGGGTAAAAGAAGGGTTGTTGTCTTAGAAAACAAAAGTTAAAGGGGGCTGCGACGCCGCCATGGATAAAAAAATTTTTAATCCCCCATGAAGGGCACTTCTCGTTAACGTCTTCTAGTAGCTAAAGCAGTACTGGTGGAGGTTCAGAAAAACCGGGGAGAAAGACGCGCCGAGAGTGTGCCCTAGGGCGACGGGGGCGGGGGGGATAAGCGAGCAAAAGAAAAAATAAATCCAAATGCGTTGGGTGGCGGACCGTCACGAAAAAGTATTACGAAAAATACTCGGGTAACAGGAGCTCTCCTTGCTAGGGTCTCGGGGGCGCTTGGATGGGAAGGGGAAGTGCTCATTGCGAAGAATCATGTGGGGAACAAAAAAAGAAAATGGAGTTCAGACGATTGTTTCCGAAAGGAACAGTCCATGGGGTTGGGGGGAAAAGCTCCATGAGGTCTTTAGGGTCGCGTCTAAGAGGCGATAGGGGCAGGCGGGGAGTGACGACCGAAGCGCTCCGATCAAAGCATAAGAGTGCCGCACTGGGGGTGTACCAGGCTTCCGCACTCAAACCGGGAGGAAAGAAAGGGAGTGGCCCCAAGAAGGGAGGACGTTTAAGACTGGGACTCCTTCCTAAAGAAAAGAAACAAATCAAAAAAAGGATATGGATACAAGCCTCCTCTTCTGGAAAAAGCCGAGCCTCCCACAAAGCGAAAGAAAGAAGGAGCATGAAACCGCACGATTCACAGGCTTCTTAATCAGTGTACCGGGCAAGAAAAGTCAACTCGAGGAAAGCATTCGGAAAGGGGGTACGCAGCGAAACTTAAATTTAGAAGAAACTACTACGATTTTTGCTTCTGTCCGCGCCTAAAAGGAAACAAGGAAGCCAGAAAGAACGAACCGCGTGGAAAAACAAACCAAGGTCGGACGGAAGAGTCGTGGGGTCGGCATCCGTGCGAAAACCCCCGCGAAACGAGAAGATGAACGACTTAAACGAGTACAAATGCGCTATCAGAGAACGCTCAATAGCGCCCGAGAGACAAAGGAATAAGCGCAGGAAAGAAAGAAGAGAAAAAGGCGGGAAGGGTGGGGAAGAACATCAGAGGGTACGATCCCCATCTTCGCGCAATAAAAGAGGAGA
>Ga0179593_1793664_pt1 | contig 21439 bp, 24 predicted proteins | sample CZODoug2_1_08_16_FD_185931 | JGI IMG/M metagenome (GOLD analysis project Ga0179593, IMG submission 185931) | Vadose zone soil fungal communities from Angelo Coast Range Reserve, California, USA - CZODoug2_1_08_16fungal (PacBio error correction) | ecosystem: Environmental > Terrestrial > Soil >...
AGCCAGCCCCAGGTTGTAGAAGAGTGGAGTTAAAGTCAGATCGTGGGGAAGAGGGGACATCACTTAATCCAGTGGAAAACACGCCTGGTCCGATAAGGAGAGACACCTTACTTCGAAGATGACGGGTTGGGTGAAAGGGACCTCACTTTCAGGCCAAAAAAGGTGATGTCTTTCCCTAGAAGAAGGGGAGCGGCCAGAACGCAGTACGGTAAGGGAGAGGCAAGAAACATTTCAATTTTTCAAGAGAGTTTTGGCATCCCCTTGGGGAAGGAGAGAGGTCTGTTTCTGGCATGGCCGCATGATGTCAAGAGGGGATGAAAGTTAGCAATCTACCGAGAAAAAAAAGGAGTCGACAGAGACGCGTTTCCGACGACCAAAGAGAGGACCTGGGGAGGGGGAGGGGGGAGGGTTGTTATCCATTCACTGAAAAAAAACGGATCTAGCTCTCCGGAAAAAAGAAGAGGGGGGCGTCATGTCGTACTCGATTAGGAAGGAGCAGAACACCGTCTTATCAAAAGAGAATACCCGAAAGGGAAAGTGCGTTCCACTGTGAGGAGGGACGGACAAAAGCGCGCAATCACTTTTACAAAAAAGAAACCTGGACTACATCACGAGACAGGAAGAAAAGGAACAAACGGTGATCAAGGACAAGATGTCCTTGCGAAAAGAGGCGCCCGGTCTCAAGGGAACCTGGCTTTCTCCATGGAAAGGGCTTCCTCTGAGGGGCCGCCGATACTATCCTTCTGCGGGCAAAAAGGGGTTGTTTGGGGGGGGGTGGGTTGGGGGTTAGTAGATAGGGAAAGTGAGCTACTATTTTCACTTCTGCTTGCCATAGGGGAGGAAAAAAGGACATCCTTTTCGCTCTTCGCAGAGTAAAAAAGCAGGAGGAAGAGAAAACAGGCTTCATGATTTGCGATGCATGAGGCGGCTGGAAAGAGCTGCTTACCCCTCTTGTATTGAGGGGGAAAGGCGGCTTCACCGCTAGGCCTAAGGTAAACCACCCGAGGCCGACGATTCCGTGCAGAACGGGTCAAAAGGACTAAAGGGGAGACCACTCTTTCTATAAGAGAGCGCATTCGTCAATTCCTTCCGGGAGTGGCCCACAGAGCGAGGACTTTGGTTCGCGATCCACAGTGGGGGGGGGGGGGGAACGGAGAAGTTCAGTCTTCTTCTACTCGCGAGGGGGACCGGCCTGCCGACTCCTGTGAAGAAAAGAGGGAAAAAGGAGGAAAGAGGACGAGGGCGCGGGCGAGTTCGACCGTGGGCCGGAAATCGGCATATTCTACCTTTCTTTCCTAGAAAAAAAAGAGAAGCTTGCCGAGCTGCTCACCGAGGACACCTGGGGAAAAAGAAGAAAACGGGAAGGCGCACTTCGTGCCGACATACCGAGTATAAGGCTGGGAAGGAAGAAGTTCGTTTACCAATTTGATCTCTGGGGAAAAAAAAGGTTCACACCAAATATTCAGCTAACAAAAAAAAAAAGTCAAAGATTCCATATGATAGCAGTGGAAAAGGGATGTCCCGCAAAAAGGGAAGCGGTCCTTTCTAACTTCACGACAAAAAAGGAGATAAGCCATCCTCTTCCGTCATGAAAAAAAGAAAGCCAGGCCACTTCTTGAACCCACGGCGCATGGTACGGAGACGGGAGTCGACGGGGAGGGCGGTCCTCTTTCTCTCCATAAGAAGGCTACTTTGCTTCTGCCGAGAAAAAAAAAAAATGGCACGACCACATCAGAAAAGTAACTGACCTAGAAGAAGTTCGAAAAGGGGTTATTTTTTGGGGGAGAAGACAGGCTGGTCTCCCAACCCGGTGGTCGGGGGAGGGAGGAAAGGACTACCCGGACGGAAGAGGAAACCCGTTGACTCTTGCCTGAAGAGGAAAGCCAGCGTCCCTTCCTTCGGGGGGAAGAAGATTCCGCCCTCAATCCAACATTGCGGGGTTTCATAGAAGGAACCACAGCGGCATGCCTTCGCCCACGCTTAAAGGGGGGAGGGAAAAGAGGGAACGACCTGTGCCGGTGAGCCAAGAGGGGAAAAGAAGACTGCGCGAGAAAAAAAGGAGAATGCTCTTCACCGGGAAGAAAAAAAGGATCAAGGTGATCATCACCCGGCATGTCCGGGGATGGGGAATGGCGGTCAATCGGCGGGAGGGTCGCCGCGGAGGGCAAGGACGTTCCCTCTTCCCTCCGGGTACCGCCCCAGAAAAAAGAGAAGCGGATCAGGCGCCGGCTGGTTTTTTTCGCAGGGGCGGGCAAAAAAGAAAAAAAGGACAAAACACGGAGGAGGAGGAAAAAGATGATCTGGGACGGGCGAAACACCCAGCCGGGGGAAAGTGGGCTGTCTGTTACCAGAAAGGGGAAGGGCCTTTTTTCTCATCCTGTTAACGCCGTCGGTACAAGGAGACGAGAGGAAAACTTACCCTTCTTACATCAGGTGGAAGGACGATTAGGGTCTGAAGGGAGAAAAAAGGTGAAGAAGGGAGAAAACGGATCATCTCTCCTGACCAAGCTGGCTACCGGAAGGGTCAGCTCCTCCTTTAAATCGGGGAGAGAAAGAGCAGAGTTCCTGCCTATGGAAGAAAAACTCCATGACCGGTATTTCTGGGGAAGAGACGACACCAGAAAAGAACTTCAATCGTCCACGGGTGAGGGAGGGGAGGAAGAGGGTCTTCCCGTTAGAGAAGGGGGGGGGGGGGGGGAAAAAAAGGGTTTCACCTCCCTTCTATATGCTCCCAAAAAGTCCACCAATGAAAGAAAGGGTCATCGTTCCTCTCGGGACAGAGGGGGAAAAAAAGGGTGGGCGTGCAGCTACTTCACCTGCGAGGGGGAAAAAGAACAGGTAGGAGAGGAGATTTCGAACGATAATGTTTGCGGAGAAGAAATATCCTTACATTCGCCGTTTTTCGAACGGGAGAGGGGGAGAGTGGGGCGTTTTCTTGGAAGAAGTGAGGGGCTTCATCCATCTTTTGTCTCCCGTTCGTGTCAGGGAAAAAGTTCTTCCCGGAAGAGGAATGGGTCCGTCCGCTACCCATCCGGGAGAGAAAAGGGAAAGGGAAAAGAGTTGGAGTATGCTGATATTTTTGTGAGGGTTTTTTTTTTTTTTTTTTTGTTAGGAGGGTCACGAGATACGGGGAAAGAGGCTTTTACCCGAAGCAAGGGGAAAAAAAGAAGAGGGAAGGTCGGAACTCCTTTCGCCGTAAAGTAAAAAGGGAGGGGATCCGCTCGTGGCAAAATCTGGCCCTTCCGGTGGGAAAAGAAGATTCTCCTAGTAAGGGAAGAAGAGCAGACCAGGGAGAAGAGGATTCTCAAAAAAAAAAAAAAAAAAACTCAATCTACTCGGTGAAAAAAAAGGAAAGGCGGAAACTGCTTCTTCCAGAAGGAAGACAAAGTCCCTTACTCTATTGTAGAAGGAAAAGAGGGGGAGGTTCCACTAATGTTTGACCGCACCACGAAAAAGAAAAAAAAAAAAAAAATTCCTCTTTGCATGGGGGAGTAGGAAAGAAACATCTTCGGAAAAAAGGGAATTCCTTCCATCTCTTGTATTAATCGGCAGGAGGGGGGAGAACTATCCTTTCCTCCGAAGGGAGAAAGAGGGGTATGCGCGCGGATCCGAGAAAAAAGTCGCTGCCGCCACTGCAGTCAAGCGCGACTAAAAAAAAAAAAAGGATGCGGGCGCTCAAAGGAAAAAAAAGGGGGGGGGAGCAGGGACGCCGTAGGCCCGGATCTGAAAAAAAAAAAAAAAAGGAACGCTACGATCGATATACCCACCTAGAGCATCGGAGAGGAAAAAAAGGCCCTGCACGCAGGGGGGGAGAGGAGAAGCCATTTGCAGAATGGAAGTAATTCATTGTTCCGACCATTACATGGAAGGAAGAAGAGGATCCCGTGTTCCATGCTCAACGGGAAGGAAGAGGTATCCACATTTTTTTCCAGACCTGAGAAATTGAATTATTCAGTCGAGGGGACATTGGGAAAAAGGCCCTTATCTAAGAGGGGGGAAAAGGGTAGGCCGACGATCATAGCGGGGGTCCCTACTCAAGTGCAGCCAGAGGCAGAGAAAGGAGGTGACGACTGACTAAAAGGGAAGAAGGGGTGAAGGAGCTCTCTAGAACAGGAGGGGAAGGCTTTCTCCCACACTTAGGAAGATACCGGGGTCCCCTCCTCACTAGGAAAGCAGGGTGGTCCTTCTAACTCTTCTATTGTGCTCGAGGATGGGCGTAAGGAAGTCGCTTTCTCAAGAGGAATTGAGGGGACGAGTCTCGACATAAGAGGAGAACGCTCGTCTATTAAGCGGACCAAGGGATTGAAAACTCGAGAAAGGAAAGGAGGGAAATGGGCAGAGATCACTTCAAACGTGACTCCTTCAACTGGAGGGGGGAAAGAGGGGAAAAAAACGAATATATATTTCTCGACATCACTTTCTCTAGGGGGGGAATCTTCCTTGGAGTGGAAGCGCAAAAAAAGGGGCAACCTTCACCACCCTCGCTGCGACGGAAAGAGACTCTACCTGCAGAGTGACCTGCGTGGAAAAAGGGACCCTGGACTCCGTCTTTTCCCCGTACAGGTAAAGGAAGGAACTTAACGCACACGAGAAAAAGACCTCTTCTACATCGCACTCTTACTAGACAGGCGTCCTATAGAAAGAGAACATTCTCTTGGCCTAGGAGGAAAAAAAAAAGCGACCCATGTTTTCTGTGTCCTCTCCTACTTTTCCGTAAAGAAGTCTCTTAAGGCAAGGACCCTGTTCAGCGCGTCGTGCGCGTGTAAGAGAGATAGGCGGCTCTCCACGTTGACGAGGGGAAAGATGATGATTGAAAATTTATAAAAAAAGAAAAATATTTTCCCAAAAAAAACAAAAAAAAAAAAAAAAAAAAAAAAGTCCACGTTTAGATCCACGGCTACCAGAGAAGAGGAAAAAAGGGGAAGGGCGTTAAGGGTTTTCTCATCTGAAAAAGGACCCTTCTGCTAGTAAGCCAAAGACCACTGGTCCTCGATGCCGAAGGGGGAAAAAAAGGGGGGGTACCGTCTTGGAGATCGCTCCGGGAAACGTAATCAGAGGAGACGAAGGGGACACCATCTCCTTCCCATGTTTGGGGAGGGAATGATCTTTTTCCTTACGAAGAAAGCACTTATTCCAGGGAAAAGGGAGCCCGGTCCAGCTTACTGTAGGAAAAAAAGGAACACGGAGTCTCCGCTGGGGAAGTTGCCGCTTCAATGCGCTCACGGTAAAAGTGGCCGCGGCCTTTATGGAGGAGAGAGAATTTCTGCCGCTAAAAAGAAGAACGTTTCCGCTCTGGCCCTATGCCCCTTTCGGAAGGAGGGGGGCCATCTTCTCCAGGGTGGGGAAGAAAAGGTTCCTCTTAACTCAGAAGGAGGTTTCTGGCATTTCAGATGTTCGAAAAAAAGAGAAAGAAAAGGACCAGCTTGAGCAATCGACCGCGCGGAAAGAAGGAAGGTTGCGTCGAATCCGAAGGGAAACGCGCGTGACCTAGTGTCTGCGGGCAGGGGGGCCAGTGCCCATCCTGGTGGGGAGAAAAGGGCCCTGATCGAGTCTCGCCCTGGCCCAGGAAAGGAGGGAAGAATTCGTTACCTCGCTAGGGGCTTGGGCACGCGATCTTTACCAAAGACGACCTTAGTCGCTACCAAAGTTAAGAAAAGGGAGAGGGACCTGTCTTCCTAAAAAATCAAGAAGCCGAGCACATCACGGGGGAAGATAAGGGAAAACTGGACTACATCGACGAGAAGAAACAAGGGGATCCTCTTCTTCCTTGGGAAAAAAGCACCCTGCTTACGTCCCGGTTCCAATCGGCCCTGGCGGGTAAAAAAAAAAACCCCGGCTCAGTCGCGCTGTGAGAAAGAACTTCTTCTCCCGGGGTGGGGGAAGTCGGCTTTCTCTTCTACCGGGGGAGATAGCCGGGCCTCTTCTAAGACGCAAAAGAGGGGGGGGGGGGGGTGCGCGCCCTCATCGGCCGGGCGAGGGAGAGACTAGTCTTTCAGATGTTGGCAAGAAGAAAGGCCGCCGATCCGCTCTCTTACATCGGGGGTTCTTCAACTCAGGGAAAGGAAAAAAAAGAGATAGAATCCACCGGAGAAAGGGGTCCTAGCTCTCCGTAAGGGGGCCGACTCTTTTCTATAGAAACGTAAGTCCATAAAGAAAAGAAACGATGCCTGTGGTGCGGAGCCTGGCAAAGGAAAAGAGGGGAAAGGCGCTACATCGCGTCAGTGAAAGGGAAATGCCGACGCCGTTGACAAAGCAGGGCTGCGGCCATGAAAAGGAAGGCGCGGGGCTAATTGCAAGAAACCGGTGGTAGGAGCTCCGTCTGACGTACCTCGGAAAGCGGCAACGCGAAGTTCTTCGAGCTTTAGAAGCGCGAGTACCACCTGTTCAGAAAGAGAAGCAAAGGAGTGCCCTACATCCCGCGTAGAAGGAAGGTGCGGGAAAAGAAAAGTCTTTAAAAAAATGGAGCTAGAAAAAAAAAAAAAAGTCACACCAAATATGCAAATAAGGATCTTCATATGAAAGGGTGGAAAAGGGAAAAAAGAAGACGGCACAAACTTACTCTTCCGAACTGAAGCGGAAAAGAAGAAAGAACCTTTATACAAGATTATTGAAGCCATCTTCCCGGGAGGAAAAAAAGCCTGCCCGCCGCCCTTTCTGAACCCACTGCGCCTGTAAGCGGGGGGAAGGATATTCCTCGCCAACATCTGGAGAAAACCATCTACTCGCCTCTCCAGTGTTGAAGGATCATGTGCAGTAAGGAAAGAACAACATCACGAAAATTAACTTTCGGCCCACAGGAGAGGGGAAGGGGGTTATTGGGTGTGGGAGCGAAGGGTTCGGTGCACTGTCCCTTCCGCGACGAATCTTCACTCTGACACGAAAGGGTAAAAGGGGGGGGCATGAGCGGTCATCTCCGGAGGAAGGAAGGGGGGGAAGGAAGCTTCTCCCGCAATCACCGGGGGGGTTCATCTCCAGAAAAATCTGAGGACGGGAAGAGCAAATGGACCCCGGGGAGGAGTCCCTACCTGGTGGAAAGCGGACTGATCTTCTCGCCGATGGGATCATCCAGATGAGAACGGGAGGCCTACGTCTCGCTAACTCGTCACGAGAAAACAAATATTTCCTGCCGGGTGAAAGGGAGGTCATCTTCTTCGGGCGTTAAACCGCGCGTTTAACGAAGGGGAAAAAGACGATGCCCGCCGGTACCATCCATACCACCCGGGACTATCACAGGAAAAAGAGGGGGGTTTCGCCGCGGTCCCACCTCTCAAAAAAGGGAGAAAATAAGATATGTTTCCCAGGGCAACCCAAAGAGCATCTCCTCTTATAAGGGGGCAGGGGAGGGGGGCAGGAGGGAAGCTTCACGTCCGGTGTGCGCAAGGGAAGACTCTTCTAATCCTGACGACTATGAAAGTCCCTTCTTACATCCGTGTGATATAACCCGTGACAGGGGAGGAAGAAGAGCACGGTTGAACGGAGGGCAAACCCCCCCCCCCCTTTTTTGGAAAAGAAGCTCCGATCACCCGCGCCTTCTCCCAGGGAAAAAGAGGCAGAGCTAGACGTATCTGGGCGAAAAGAAAGGACGAGCCTATTTCTTCGATTGAAAGACGGGATTGCGTGCGACGAAAAGGACCACCATAAGGCAGGGGGGGGGGGGGGGGGGGGGGGGGAAGCGGTCTATGACCGAAGAGTAAACGTTTTACTGCGGGAGGAGGTCTTTCCTTGACATTTCACCCGAAAGGGGGGCGAAAAGCCCGTCTCTATCCGAAAACCCATCACCAAAAAAGAGCCGCTCGGGACGACTTTACTGTTCTGTGTTCTTTTCAGAGACTGGGGAAAAGGAAAGAAGAACATGAGCGTCTCTTTAGAGGGGAGGCCAGGGGGGGGGAAGGGGGGGACATCTCTATCCAGCAGAAGGTGTCCTCCATTTCCTCTTGCATCTGGGGTCTGTCCTGCCTTCCGAGAAGTGGAAGGAAAAAGAAGGAAGCCCAGTCTGTGTTCGTTACGTGCATGCCAGTCAGGAAAGAAAAAAAAAAGATTCCTTGGACGTAATCCTGAGCACAGTCTTCCGGAAGGGGGATTTTAGCGGAAGGGGGGGGGGCGGGTTTCATCGTGATGGTAAAAAGGGTTCCCTAAGAAGTGAAATTTACCCCTAAACCGTCTTCAGAAAAAGGGGGGGAGAGGAACAAGCCGTGCGAAAAAAGGCAGAAGGAAAACCCATTTTTGACTCGGTGAGAAGTTCGCGTTCCTCTAAAAAGAACCCTGTCGCCCTATGGGGGAAAGGGAAAAAAAGGCGCTCCTACCACCGGGGGTCTAAAAGCCCTCGACTCGGGTCCAGAAAACGGGCCGGAAACGTCTTAAGGCAGCCATCCGGCGTAAAAAAGAAAGAAAAAATGTAGCCGCCAAAAAAGGGGGGCAGCTTTGCACGCCTGGAAACAGGCAGCGCTTACTGCACGGCCCTGTGTGAATTGCGGGGGGAAGGAGAGAGCCGGCCCCACTCTCCCGTAAGCACCGGCGGGGAGGGGATTCTCTCTTCCGAAGCCGTTGCCGCCGGGAAGGGGAAAGAAGAGGGGTAATCTCTCGTATCCCCTGCGGAAAAGGCCTCCTACCTTCCTCGGAAAAAAAAAACAATATGGACGAGCGTCGGGCCTAAAAAGCGCCCTTACGATTACCGTTATTCCCGTTTGGGAGGGTCTCCTGAGGCAAGAAAGGGGATGCCCTCTTAGCCGAAGCACAAAGACGGAACCCTTCGCCGAATAATCTTTCACGGGGCAGAAAAAGACGCTGGGGTCCAGCATCTTCTACCTCCAGGGGGAAGAATTTACCTACCTTCAAAAATCCCAAAAATTTTCTAGGTCAAGGAAAAAAAAAACCAAAGGGGTGGCCTGTTCGCCGAAAGGGGAAAAAAGGTATTCCATTTGGCCCGCCGGGAAAAAAGTGATTTTTCTCTTTCCTTGAATGGGGAAAAGACAGGGCCCTAGCGACTCCACGTTATCTAAAAGGTGTCCTTTTGAGGGAGGGTAGTAGGTGTTCCCTCTAGCCTTAAAACTTCGGCTACGCCCCTTTATCCTTGCCTTTCCATTTCGAAAAAAAAAAAAAAACAAAAAACCCTCTAGCGATAAAAAGGGGGAAAGAGGGGGGAATTTACATTGGCAGCGCCCAGGTGGGGAAAATAGGTAAAAATTTCTTTCTAACTCAAGGGGCGGTCGCATTTGATTAAAGTAAGGTGAGAAAATGTTCCTTTTCATGACAGAGAGGAAAAGAATTCCTTACAGCCGAAATCTGTCCCTGATCTTACCAAGGGAAAACCGAGAATATTGACCAATGAAAGGGGGGCATTGCCAGCTCTGACCACCACGGGGTAATGGACATCTCCCCGGAGAGAAAAAAAACTTCCCCCTCTTCCAATTAGGGCCAAAACATTGCGTGGCAAGCCGCATTCTGTCCTCGGAACCTCCTCGGGAGTCGCGCTCGACCTTCTCTTCTGGAAAAGGGGAGGGGGAAAAGCGTGACCTTTACTCGGGGGAAAAGTCGTCGATCCAGGTAACTTAAAGCCATCTACAACCAGCATGCGATGCGGAACCGGAAGAGACGCGCAGACGGGCTCTCTCTAGTCAACACCCCCGGAAAAAGGGGAAGACCGGACTCGGAGGGAGAAGAAGTTCCGGGGAATCCATAAGTCGTCTCCTGCTTAGAAGGAGAAACCCCAGGGAAGCGCGGTTCCGTTGTCACTCTCGGGAGGGGGAAAAAACGGGGGACTATCTCTAAAAAAAAAAAAACTTATTATTATTAAAATAGAGGTCCCCGTTTATATCAAAGAAGCGCCTGACGGACAAGAGAGAGACATTGAATTCTCATCGGCCCCAGGCAGGCACTTAAAAGGAGGGGAAAAAAAAGATCAATCCTACAGGGGGTCCCCTATGCCGAGAGCTCCTTTTCAATTGGTGGAAACCTTTTATCATACGGAGGAAGAGAAAAAGAGGGGAGAGTAGAATGTCTCCTATGTTAAGAAGGAACCAGTTTTTCTATCTTGGGGGGATTGATTCATCTGTGGTGGGAAGGGAAGGGGAAAAAATTATTCCGGAAAGGGGAAAGCCTTTCCAGCAGGAGCGACTCCTTACTTCAGAATGCGGCGGGGGGGAAAGAGTGTCCCGATGGGGGGAACTCACGGTCATGCCGGCCTTTTGCGGAAAATGGAAGTGATGCTCTTCCAGGAAAAGTCCTCCTCTTTTCTTGAGTTCTTTCCATTTCCCTTGGGGCCATCTTATAGGTGGTGGGGTAAATAAAGTGGTCCTCATTTACCTCCAGGGACTTTTTTAGAATTATTGCCTAACTTCAAGAAAGATTGGAAAAGCAATCTCCGCTCACCGAAGAGGAGCTTCTTCTACCTCGAGAAGAGAAAAAACCGCGTGTACCTAGTCAAAACGCGGCAGGGCGTTCCCATAAAGGGGAAAAGTGACTTGTCGATGCAAACTTAACGCACCTGCAGCCAGTCGAAGGGGGGGGTAAGTAAATAGATCTCCTATTAGCTCCAGGAAGAGACACTCTACTACCTAAGAGAAGAACGACCTCCTACTTTCTTCTCTAAGGGAAATGGGAGGAGGGACGCCCGCGATTCACATCACGGTGAGAGGGGACCCTTTATCTACATTCTACCCTTCCAACGTGTGAGAAAGGAATTACCGCGACATGAAGGGAATACGGCCCGGTCGTCCGGTCGGCACCGAACCCGCTTCTGACAAAGGGAAGAGGGGAGAAGGGACGATCCTAAAAAATTTTCGCCGGAGAGGGGCATTCATTGACTGCTACTCTCCCAACGGAAAGAAGGAGCCCATCGTCCCTTTCGATGCAGGAAAGAGGGAAATTTGGCATCGGGGGCATTCTTCTGCGGGAAGAAAGAGGGAGTACCCGCTGAAGTTAAGAGGCGGCACCGGCTTCTTCAAGGCCGACAGTCCGTGACCGGACTTTCTCGTCCGGCCGAAGGGAGAGAAAAAGGAAAAAAAAAAAAAAAAAAAAGGGAAGGCCTACCGTAAGTTCCAGAAAGCGCCTTCCTGTTGTGGCGGAAACCTGGCCCCCTCGGGGAAAAGAGGGAGGAGGCACATCTCGTCAGGGGGGAGAGACCGGCCTTGCCGACGCAAGAGGACCCCCCTTCCGGGGAGGCGGGGCGAATTTCAGACCACAGGGGGAGAGACGCTGAGTTTGAAAAACCCCGAGAAGAGACCTTTTCTTTCTAAGAGGAGGAGAGCTTGCCTAAACGGCACCTATTACCAAGGGAAGGGGAGGAGGGTAACTGCTCACTTTCGGGAAGGAAATTCTGAATGCCCGGTGCAGAGGCGTTTAAATTTGGGCATTTACCAGCACGAGAAAGGGAAAAAAGAGGCAAGCTAACGACAAAGGCTTCAAAGGTACGGATGTCGCGACGAAGAGGAATCTGCCTTTCAATAAGCACAAAAATACCGGAACAACGATGGAGGAGAAAGGGGGGGAAAGAAGACACACTACCACTCTGACCCGACGGCCAAAGAGGTTATCTTTATCTCTGCTGCGATAAGGGCTCTCCATCTACGCTCCTCTTCAAATCGGCCCGATCATTTTCATTCCGATAAAAAAGAAAGAAGGGAAAGAGAGGAAACCGATTCTTTCCTGCTGGATGGGGAGGGGGGGGTTAGCTATCTCCTGGCTGGGTGCAAAGGTATGAACGGACTGACCTCGGAAGAGGAAGAAAAAAGGGGACTCTTGCACTGCGAGTCGCCTCTTCCGTCAAGGGTCGCCGCTTCAAGCAAGAACTTTCCCTTGCGGGGGAAGAAAGGGGGAAAGAGGCCTCTGCTGCATGCTCGCAGAAAGTCTCTGCCCTCCTGGAAGTGACATCGAGCGCTTCGGTTTATTCATCCAGATTCAGAGGAAAAGGGGGGGAAGAAGAGAGTAAGGGGAAGAAGAACCCTGATGTCCGCCGGGTACGGAAAAAGGGAAAGGCTTCTCCTCTGCGTTACAAGTACGTGCCTCTTCCCTCCTTTGCATAAAAACCTTTCTCCTCTTCGCTTGAGCCGGAGGGGGGGGGAAGGAAAACAATCTCTCACACAAACCAAAAGGGGGGGCCCCTCTTCGAAACCCCAGCAAGTATGGATGGTACCCGGAGGAAAGGCACTTCCTTTTGCGCAGACCGGGGAAAAAGGGAGAAAGAAAAGGAAAGGGAAGGCCACTTAACCCGGCGGACAGAAACCTTTTCGATTAGCCTCCCAGGAGAAAGGATGGCTTATCCTATCAGCGCGCCTATGCCCGCGCCGTGGAGAAAGGAAGAAGGGGAAAAGGCCTCTTTAAGCTTTGGCGAGCAAATATTCCTATTTCGGCTCGGATGACCGGGAATGGCTTTCGACGAGGAGACAAAAGGGAAGGACCCGGGCGAAAGAAAGGACGTCCACTTTTTACTTAGGGCCTTCTCGGCCTATGTACGGAGGTAAGACCATTTCACCTACAACCGGGCTACCAGCCCTTCTTATATAACAACACCATCAAAAAAGAAGAAGTAGGTTCGCTCAGGGACTTTTCTTGATTTTGTAGGAACTTTCCAGGAACTCTGGAAAAAGCCAAAGGGCCGCAGTAAAAAAGCCCTATTTTGGGGGCAGCTCGATCAATCTCCTCCTGAACAGGAGAAGGGGGGGGAAGAGAAAGGCCTCTGTCAGCGTGGTAAAGGAGAGGCCTGCCGTCGATGGAGGGAGAGGGGGATACCCTGCTTGTTCGTGAAACCTCTTCATTCTTTCGGGGGAAAGTCGCGACCAGAAAAAGGAGCCATCTGAAGGGGGATGAATATTTGGTGGGGGGGGTTCATCTGGCGGGAATAGTTCCACTTTGTAAGGGAAAACGAATCCGAAAGGGAAAACCGGCCTTCCGCCGCGGGAAAGAACGTGCGCCGGAAGAGTCCTCGGATCGACCAGGGGGGGAGGAGGGAGCCTCTACGGCCAAGAAAATTCTCTTTCCGAGCCACGGAAGCCTATCCACAAGGCAGAAGTTTCTCGCCGAAAGGAATTGGATCCAATTCAGGAGAAAAAAGAAGCACATCTTTCCTTAACGGATTCATAAGGCCGTCCCCTTCCCTGAAGATTTATCCCCGCCTCTGGAAAAAAAATAAAAGAAGGTCCCGTTAGCCGAAGGAGTACTTCAGATGTGGAACGGTACAGGGTCCTCTACAGAGAGGGGAAAAAACAGCCCTGAGGCAGAGTTAACTTACTCAAGCGGTGGATTTCTCATAATAATTCCAAGACGGTGAAACGAACTAAAGAAAAAAAAGGATCCGTGCTTAAAGCCTACAGCGCTTGCGGGAAAAAGGATGCCATCCTGACGAAAAAGGACTCGCCCTTACGGGGCACCGGTTAATTTTTTCTCGGAGAAGGGGAAAGAGAAAAAAAAGAGTATCCGTAGACAAGAAGGATCGATACCCGGGAAATCTGCTCTGCTAAAGCGCTGCCCGGAAGAGGAGAAGAGTTACCGCCGGTGGGGAGAAAAGGCTACTAAAATCATTACATTTCGTAAGGTCAATTCAGACGGATCCCGGGGGGCCTAAGAATCGCGTTCTGTAGAGTTGGCCCTCCGAGTAGAAGGGGGAAGGGTTCTAAAAGGGTCTGCCGCCAGGGGGGAGGGTTCAAGGAACGGTCTGGTAGGGAAAGGGATTCGTGGGAAATCTCTCTTGAAGATCTCCTCCTGAGAGTACGACAAGGGAAAGGGGATCCTTGAAAAAATCTATGGCATCTCATTTAATTTCTCAAAAAAAAACGGGATGTTCACTAAAGTTTGGAGAAGAGAATTGTTCAAAATGGTAGAACTCGAGAGAAGGGAGAAAAGACAGCGAATTCTTTTCCAGGGTTCGCTAATTTCAAGTCCTTGTAAGAAAAAGATCCTCGAAGAATGAAAGATTCCTAAACATTAACCGAAAAAGATCTTCACATTTATGAAAAAACGAGAAAAGGAGGACCACTGACTGGAAAACTGGGCCTCACGGAAGACCGGAAAGTCCACAGGAGACGCTCCTCACGGAATTGTCCCCCAGACCTCTGAGGGTGATGCCTTCCCGGGCCGGCACCTTGCGAGAAGTTGTCCAACGAGAGCCGCTTCTCCAAGAGGCTTCTCTCAAAGAAGAGGTCCGTCTGGACCTGCTTTTTGAAACGCGGACATGGAAGAAGGGGGAAAAACCGGGCACCACTTATCAAGGACCTCACCCCTGAATGGCTATTTCTAAACCTCCGAGGAAGGAAGAAAAGAGAGCTTTCTCTGGGGGGGGGTGACCTCCTGCATATAGTAGGGAATAGGGGGAAAAAAAAGGGGTTCTTTCTTTATGCTTTTCAAAAAGAAAAGCGTCTCCCAGACATGCCGATGAAAAGGACCTTTCAGCGAGGGAAAAAGTCGCGGGAAAAGGAGTGCTCTCCAAAGCAACACGGTGAACGAATATAAGGAGAAAAAAAAAACAACGGAGGAGAGGGGGGGGGGTCCACCGTTTAGAGAGGACGACGTCACTGAAGAGTCTCTGAAAAGGGTAGGGGTCGACACCTTCACGAGCAGAAAAAAAGTCGGCGAAAAAAAAAACTTGGTCGCAGGCATATTCCCGCTCCGGTGGAAGGGGGGGGGGGGGAGAAAGAGGAGCCTTATACCGTCTGCAAAGAGTTTCTCCACTCCATGCAAGGGGGGGGCGTGTCTTCCTGAGTTTTTCCGGAACGGAAGGGGGGAAAGGAAAGTCCATCCGCTGTTACGTCCGGGAAAAGTACAGGGAAAACAACTGACTTCGCCTCGAAAAACGAGTTGACGCTTCCGAGTCAAGGAAAGAAAGACTTTTCCTCGTCGTGACCTATCTCTTCCGTGCTTAGTCCGGGGCTCGTCCGTTTCCGAGGGGCTTGGAAGAAAAGGGCCCAGTTAAAAAGGTCATTTTCCATCTGAGGTCATCCCAGGGACCCTCTTTAAGAAAAAAAAAGGAAGGGGTTACTGGGGAAGAGGTCAGGCATTATGTTCAAGAATGACACTTAAAATCTTGAAGAAGAGACCGCGAGGGACCCGCCATTCGTAAAAAAATCGCCTCTCTTTCGTAAAAACTCCCCCCGAAAAAAAAGAAAACCTCGCCTTCGGAAACGGAGTTGCCCATACGGGTTATCGTCACTTGCGGATTCCGGAATGATCTGAGGGGGCCCTTGGCATACCTTTGCTTTCATGTAAAAAAGCTCTAAAAAGGAGATTTCTCCCCGGAGACCGACTCCGTCTCTTCTAGCCCTCCATCCTCCCTTTACGGTCCCTTTATGGGGAAGGCCTCCACGAGAGAAAGGGGAAAATCTACCTCGGGAGGACTCCATCCGTCTCGCGCCTTCCAAAAATTGGAAAGCTTCCCGGTCTACAGGTATTTCTTCCAATGCCCCCGAGGAACTTTCGTCCCTGAACCCCGGGAGTTCCGAATGAGGAAAAAGGAGAAGCCTCTCTTTTTAGAAAGGATCCCCGGTCAAGGTCTCTCTCTTCGTAGGTCGGAGAGAGGGGAGGAGGGACTCTTCTACGCTCCCCCAGGAAAGTCCCTCATCCGGGGGGGCATTCTCTCTCTTCGTGCATTTGAGGCAGGAGGGTCTTCTGCGGAGTCTCCGCCGCATACACCGCTTTATTGAAAAAGGGAGGGATTCTCCGAAAGAATCTCTCCGACACCGAAGGGCCTCCTAGTCCTTGAGATCTTTGCCTCAGGGAAAAATTTCTTTTTTAAGGGTTTTGCTCTTGTTCAAAATACCGTAGTTCCAAAGAGGGACCGAATTCATTACGCGCTGCGAGGGAAAAAACCTTTGCCCCGGCGGAAACTTTCATCAAAAGGCTTACATCGCGTCATGGGGGGGGAAAAGGGGAACGTTCTGCAGACGAAAAAGGGGGGCTTCTCTTACCCTCGGGGGTCCGATTTTCAGAAAACCTTTTTGCGGCTCTCCGGCGGAAAAAAGAAGAGGCGACCTTGTCTGTCTGCAAGGGAGAGCTTGCCTAGTCTTCTAAGGAACCACCTTTTCGATCCGACAGGGGGAAAAAGGGGGGGGAGGAAGGGAACATACCTCGGCGAAGGCCGGAGAGGGTAAAATCCTTACTTGGGAGCTTACATCACTAGTAACGTTCACACCACAGAGTGAAAGAAAGAGATGGAATGTCTCTACTGAGGGGGAATGAATGCTTCCTTTAACTGAACTAACAATACTCGGGAAGAAAAGGGGAAAGAGGCTTCCTTCATTCAATACCACTGAGAGAACTGCTGAAACCACTTCTCTTTCAGGAGGAAAGGAGAGAGGCTTCTCTTCCGAACGAAAAGCCTTGCTTCAAAACATCTACTAGCCGCTCCAGTGCTTAAAGGTGTCAGTCGCTGCAAGGAAACGTCGTCCCGAGCGGAAACCTGCTGCCGTGGTGTGGTTTTTTATCTATAAAGGGGGGGAGCCAACCCCGGGGAAAAGGTTCCTGTAGAAGCTCAAGACTCCTTCACCCGGGGAAAGAGGGAGGGGGCCTCTCCCGCGGCCGGAAGGTTGTTCGAACCTCAATCCGCTTTAATTTGCTGTTGGATGGTAATCTCCAAGAAAAATTCTCTCCACTCCTACCGGAAGGAGGGGTTCCTTTTAATCTGAGGACTATCGGGCGCGATGAATCCAGGGGAGGGATAGCACTGTGCTCGGCCGCGACATCACCCTTAGAAAAAGGGAAGTTCATCGGGGTCGGCGTTCTTCTCCGCGGAGGGAAAAGAGAGACACCACTTACGTGCCTCTGCAAAGAAAACACTTTCTCAGCAGGGCAGCTGCGCCGTAAGTGGTTTCGGCCTCGTGCCCACATACTAGAATACAAACAGAGAGGGGGGGGGGGGGGGAGGAAAATATATATCCTGTTGGGCCAAAAAGGAATCCTTCTCATCTCCTAGGGGAAAAATGGATGGTACCAACCTTCTTTCAGCGGAAAAGGAGGAGAAGAGTTAAAACTCCTCTGCTAATCCAAAGAAGGCCACTTACCCTTCGGGAAAAGTTACATTATCGCCTATCACGGTGCAAGGGAGAATCAAGGGACCTATCATCTCTCCTGAATAAGGACTACACCTTCACCCTTGCCTCGGTAAGGGCTTGACTAGCAAGACTCCGAGTCCTAAGAAATTACCATCCAACCGCCGGGGGGAGTACTCGTCTAAACCAAAGTCCTTCTATCTTCTATGAAAGAGAGGAAGTAAAAGGTTGACTTCTTGCCGTCGGAGGTAATACATTTCCCTAAAAAGGGCTACCATCCCGAATAGGATCCCACCCCATAAGGGAAAAGATCTGTTTCCGAAAAACTCTCTTTACTACTTTACTGCAGTTCATCGACTTGAAAGCGGTCATTCATCAACCTGAGAGAGAAAGGGGGAGAAGAAAAAAGTGTTTCTAAGGGAATCCTCCTTACATTCTCCTGGGGCCCGCGGGCAGTGTCGTTTTCGGACGGAAAGGGGATTCATCCATCGTGTCCAAAAAAGTTCTCCCGGAAAAACGAGTCGTTGCCGTTCGAGACAGAAAACAGTCTCATATGAAGCTGGGGGGTCGAAAGGTGGGGGGGGGGGACGGGTTCATCGTGCTGGTCAAGCCCGAAGGGGGAAAACCTCTAAGCCCACCTTCTCCCGGTAATGTCGGGGCAAGGAGGGAACGTCTCGCCGGAAGTTTTGTCCTCGGGGGGCCTTAAAAAACTCAGATCTCCTCTCCTTCGAGTTCCCCCGAAAGGGGAGTCCTATTTAAAAAAAAAGTCCTCCTCTGCTAGGGGGGGGTACTTCACGGAATCAACGCTCCCTCGAGACAGGGGGGGAAGACAAGCTTTCCTTAACTGCTAGGGGACTTCGTCCCCGGGAAAGAAATAGAACTCCTCTTAAAAACGTGGGATCCGTGTTAGAACCACATTCATGGGGAAATATCTGTGCCTTGGTTAACTTACTGTAGGAATGAGGGAGCCCAAGAGCCAAGCTTCCATCTCTGGGGTCTCTTCCAGGCGTTTGGATGAGGGAAGAGGGAAAAGCCTGCGTTTACTAACTCAAAGAGGGGGTGAGAAAAAGGAGGGCCGCCTCCGACCTCGCTGGATCCTAGCGGCCTAAGGACAGGACGATTCGGCGCGCAAAGGAATGCCCGGGGTTCCGAGGCGGAAGGAGAAGGAAAGATTAGGCCCCGAGCACACCCGCGCGCCGCAGGAGAAAAAGAGGCCTTAGAAGGGTGTTCCGCAGAGGGCGAAGGTGCCGACCTGGGAAAAGGTTCCTCCAGGAAGGGGGAAGAAGCGGATCACCGGTTTCCAGAAGGAGCTTCTGCGTCGAGGGGCCCATTTGGAAAAGAGTCGATTGTCCGGGGGGGATTTTCTCGAGGGGGGGGGGGTCGGAAAGGAAGAAGCACTTGGGTAAGAGGTCTTCTTTTAGGAGAAAGTCTTTACGTTTTGTTCCAAGGGAAGTCCAGGATCGCTTCTATCTATACACATGAGAAGAAGTATCGGCCTGTGCCAGGTCTCGAAAAGACAGGTTCGAGCTCATTGACGGTTTCTCACAAGTTTTCCCAAAAAAAATTCCAGCCTCACTAGGGTCTCTTGGGGGTCTAACGTCTTCTATTTTCGACAAAAGTCGAATGGCGGGGAGCGTTCGAGCGGTCCTTTCATTGTACGAGGGTCTCGACAGAATTTCCTAAGCTGAGTAAACTTCAAATTTTCTGAAAAAAAAAAGAGGAAAATGTACCATTACCTGGCAAGCACTAAGAGAGGACCCGGACTTCGTGTCCCAGGAATCGCAGAGAATATTTCACTCCGCCGACTGCCAAGTAGGAAGAACGTGCAACGGCAGCGGGCCAAACCCAGTTCTATGGAGCGCCGAAATGTCTCTTGACTCGGCCGGAGGAGGGGGACCTTGACTCCGAAAGGGGTAAGTGAAAAAGGGGCACCACTATCAAGGAACTGAAAAGGAAAAAAACACCAACCTGGGCCTGGCGATGTAGAGAGGCAGAGCTGGGGGGCCTTCAAGATCTCACACCGGGACCAGAGGGGGAGCTTTCTCGGCGGCAGAGGTCTGTCTGAGAAGCCGACGGGTCGCGTCTCCCTGCGCCTATGATCACCCCGAAGCGCTTTTCCTTCCTAAGAGGCGTCTCAACACTTTTGACGATCTTACTCAAAAAAGGGGGGAAAGATAGATATCGTCAACCGTGAGGAGCCGACCGGTGACACGCGCGAAAAAAGGTCTGGGTCTCATCGAACGAAGTAGACTCCGGAAAACCACAGGCCAAGGGGGCATCTCAAGACCGACCACAAAGCCGTGCCCGCGCCAGGGGACCCGTGGAGATTCTCCTGAAAATCAGCGTCTATTTCGCAGAGGTGAGAAAAAAAAGGGGGGGGGGAGAGCGTTGCTTTTCAGTCAGGAGGCGTGGGAAAATCCAGGTCGAGGTATCCGGGCAAGAGGAAAAGGGGTCGAGCGCGACGAAAACTTAGGGGGGAAAGCGGCGGGTTGGGGGGACGAGGGGAAGCCTTCCGGGAAAAATCCCTTTCAGGGAGGGCCGCGGCCTTTTCGTTCCAATAAGAAGAAGGGAGGCTCTTCCAGGAAGTCCGTGGGGGATGTCCGACTGCAAAAAAGTTGCCAGGGGGGTCCATAGTTTTCATCCATGGGTGACCTTCCTCAGCCTCGCGGGTACTGGGTTAGGTAGAGGGGATTAGTAAAAAGGGGGGACACTTACCATCGGGGGCGACGAGAACCTTTACCCGCAAGGAGGGCCTTCGACCGAGAACGCCAACGCGCGTTACAACGGCCAACGGGGGACCCATGGGGGTAGAAATGCGCGAAAAATTGATCGAAGCCGACCTGGAACGACGGAGAAAAAAAGTTTGCGTAGGGACTCTCTAAAGAGTTTGCTGCACTCTTTAACAAAGGAAAAAGGCTCTTCTCCTACCCTGAAAAACCTTTCGTCGGAAAAAGGCGGAGAAAATTCCGGCAACGCAGCTCATGGGGGGACCATCGACTCGGAGGAATACATCTTACAGAGCCGTCCACAGGTGATCCGAGTAGGGGAAGAGGGAGGTCCTGGCGAAATTACTGTCCCGGTCCAGGTCGGGCTTGTCGGTGGCTTCCCCAGCATTCCTCGCGGGGAAACATCCTGCGCGGCCCTTGTTTCTCGCGAGGGAGGCGGGGAAGGAGATGACAGATACATCTACGGCCGCGGACAACCACCGGTGCCGCGCCCGAGCAGATGGGGCAGGCGCCTCGCTGAATATTTGCGGGAGCGGGGCGGTCGGCGGTCCGAGACTCGCTTAAGGTTCTTCAGCGTCGTCCACCGGCTAAGAAAAAAAGAAAACTCTGCCGACGATGGAGATCTTGGGGCTTCCTTCCTTTGTGCCCGGCAAAGGGAGGAGGCCTACCGGGGGGGTGCCATCCAAGAAAGAAAAGCGATGTCCTTTTGTCTTCTACCTTCCCCTCGCGGGAAGGAGGGGGGAGAGGTCTTCTAAAGAAAAGGAGTCATGTACTGAACGGCTGCCTACGCATCCTTCCCTCTGTGCCCTACGAGGAAAGGGGGGGGAAAGGGAAATTTCTACCCGGGGGGAGGACGGACTTCGGAAATACCGTTTTCTGTCTTCCGGACAAAAAGGAAGGAAAAAAAAGGGGGGCTTCTAGCTTGCCGAGATTACACCTGTGAGGAAGGTCTCATCTTCTTGGTCAACATAAAGAGGGAAAGGTTCTTCGAGAGACTTCGGGAGGGTTGACCGCACGATGACCAAAGTGTCACACCAAATATTAAAAGAAAAAGTCATAGGGAAGAGCGACTTCCAACTTACTCTAGCAAAGAAAGGAACGAACAAGACCTGGGTAAAACTATTTATTAAGCCATCGCGGAAGCCGGAGAAAAAGGGAAAAGCGTCCCCTTGCGGAAAACCTGTCATGCGGAGCTGGAAAAAGAGGCCACATCGTGGCTAGGGCTCAATCTATCTGCATCTCCAAGTGATGAGGGGAAGGGAAGGGAAAAGCTTTCACGACCAGGGGAGGAACCTATCGCCTTTGAGAGGGGGGATGTTTTTGTGGAGACGGGAAAAAGGGAGGGTCTCCAACCCGGGGGGAGGGGGGTTGACCTTACTAAAGGCACTCTTCCTTCCTTCACCACCGTTGGAAGATTGGGGGGGAATCGTCGCTCTGCCGGCCTCTTGTGGGAAAGCCCGTTCATTTCGGGGGGGGTTCATCAACGAACTCTTCCTCGGACGGAAGAAAAAGCTTACCGCGCTCTGAAGAAAAAGGGAGCCACGCTGGACGATAAGGAGAGAAGATGCTCGGCAGTTACCTAAGCTCTCTACTCGGCAAAACAGGGGGGGAAAAAAAAAGGTCCCTCCTGTTAAGGGGAGATTCTTCGGCTTCGGAAAGAGGGGAGCACCACCTGGAGCTTCCCTCAGGTACCAGCCAGACACAAAAGGAAAGGAAAAGAACTGCCTGTGGGTGAACCAC
>Ga0179593_1699220_pt1 | contig 21437 bp, 22 predicted proteins | sample CZODoug2_1_08_16_FD_185931 | JGI IMG/M metagenome (GOLD analysis project Ga0179593, IMG submission 185931) | Vadose zone soil fungal communities from Angelo Coast Range Reserve, California, USA - CZODoug2_1_08_16fungal (PacBio error correction) | ecosystem: Environmental > Terrestrial > Soil >...
CGGCGCATTCCACCATCCCATAGATGAAACAGGCTGGGAGGCCTTCAGTGCACGGCCCGAAGCGGCTTTCAATGCTTTTCGATCGAACGGCAAGGGGACATATTTCCAATCTTGCTGAGGTCGAACAGACAATTTGAGGGACTCCTCAGGAGGTCTCCTTCTCGCCAAATACTAAAAAGTATTGGGGGAGGGAAAAAGGGCTCGAAGAAAAGCTTTGCAAGCCCGATCTATGCAGGTGGTATACAGGAAAAATTGGTGCAAAATAAAGCTGGAAGCGGCGGGGAAAAAGATCGAACGCCAAGTAAAGGTAGTATCACGATAGAAAGGAACAAAAAAGGCAGGAACGACTTGGAAAAACACAAAGTAGCTCCTAACGTCAATCAACTGAGAAAATAATCGAATGCTGGAGACCGAAAGCAGGAGGGTGGATAAGAGGTTCAAACGATCTGGAGACCTCACAAAAAGGGAAAAACAAGGGGGGAGAAGCTTGTCGAACTTGTGTCCCTAGTCTTGGCGGGGGACAATTTCTTTGCTAGGTGCACGGGGGAAATCAAGAGAAAAGGGGGGAAGCCCGGTCCGCTGATGCTTATGGAAAGCCAAAGAAAAATCCACCAAAAAAATACCATCAGGAGGCAGATATAACAGAGTCGAGTTTCAGTTTGAAGCCACTTGGAGACGGTGAAAGAAGGAGAAAAGGAAATTTAGAGAAATTCTTTCAATTTCCTGCTTCCAAGGAAGGGGGACGGGAGGAACCGTTTGGCTAGAACAAAGGGGGGGGGGGAAAGCGAAACGGGTATACGTCCTTTACCGCATGTTCAGGGATGAGGGGGGGGAAAGCACTAGAATAAAATATGCGGATCATTTTAATGTGAGCCAAACCAATTATGGGACTCCATAACGTTGGGCAGGAACACTGCGGGGGGGGGAGGAAAAAAGATGGCTAGACCCGCGTTTCGCTCGAAAGGAAAAAGGTGGGGAGTCGATACAAAGAAAGAGGAAGGTAAAAAGAGTATAGATTAGAAAGGGGAAAGAAGAGCTAACGGGATAGTTATTAAGGTGGTGACGGCAAAGCCACGGGTGCCCACTTTAGGCGGAAGGGTCACACAAGAAGGATTCCCATGCTCTGGAAACTAATGGAAAGTGAATGCCGAGCGGGAGATTATTGCCGTGGGGAACAAAAGGAACATGCCTACCAAATTCTGTAAAGGCGTATAAAGAAAGGTGTTCCTCGAACAAAATGAGGCGGGGGTGATCACACGGCATAAACGTCAGAAAATTACATCTGGCACGGACTCTTAGTAGTCCGGTAACGAAAAACCGCAATGGGAGGCCAAAAGGAATAATGGGCAAGTGGAATAAAAAAAATGACTCTAAACCTATGATGTTTCCTCGAATCTTGACGGGAAGGGGGGAGTGAGGGTTGTGGAGGTTACTTGAGGGGGGGGGACCCCTTTGGGGGTCCATAACCCAAGAAAAAAAAAAAAACAGAACAGGGGCGTGTCTCGTTGTTTGCGTAGACAATCAAATAGGGGCACCGGGTTCGGTGCCATCAAATAAACAGAAGGGAACATTCAAAAAAGCTGAGAAGTAGTGGGGGGGAGCAGTCCAGAAATCGTGAAGCAGTGGTTCAGAAGTATCATGTCCACTGGGGAGCATGCTATTAGGGGAAGAAAATTTGAAATTAGCAACTTAGTAAGTGAGGGAGACTGTTTGTTTTTAGCGTTCCGGACTGGTTGTGAATGGGTTGTCAATTCTCCGTGGCGGAAAAGCCCGGCTCCTCTTTCACTTGTTACATACGAAAAATTCCTCGGGATGAAGAGAAGTGAAAGGGTAAAGTGGACTAAGGCCGGTCACAAACTCATCTCATTGACTTTTGGAAGGTTTGGTGCTTGTCTATGGTCTTGGGTGCTAATCCTGGATACCACTCCAGATATAGGATGGAATGACTGGCTCATGGGACGTGGTTGAACGCGCGAGTGGTACAAAAATTTGGGCTAGAATATTAAAAACCAAATTAGTTGTCGTGAGTGGGGGTGGGGGAGGGAGGAGACTCGACAAAGTATCTGGAAAAAACAAGGGGTGGGATTAACAGGAATGCGGTAGAAGGTACCGGCTTGGGAGAACGCATGGGGGAAAGGAAAAAAACCTGGATATTAACGGGCCCTACTGGTTCAAAAAAAACAAAAAAAAACAGGAACTTTACGGGGGAAACCACTGATTCCAATAAAAAAAGGGGCTACACTGTCCGGTTTAATCTGATGGGCTGGAGGCTCAAACAAAAAAAATGTCGCCTAAGAAAAACAAGGTGAAGTGCTGGACTGAGAGTGAAAGCTCCCGAGCGAAAAACGAGTAAAAGGTGGGGATAAACTGGAAGTCGTTTTCGAAACCAAGCAACAGTGGGCCGGCTTCTCAAATGGATGAAACAAAAAGGGGGGGGGTGCCCATGCCAAAAAAGTTGCCCGCGAAAGAAGGGACAACGATGATAATTGGATGAAAGGTTGAAAGGGATCGGGGGGGTCGCACACTTGTAGCGGCAAAAAGGGAAAGACCGTTAGGGAGAAGAAATGAACTCTCAATGATTAAGCTGTTGGGGGCAAAAAAAACCAGGAAAATGAGCCGGACCAAAGTTTAAGTAAAGGGCAGGAAGGAAACGGTAAGACGTGACTTCGGATCGAAGGACGTTGACACCCTATCCGAAGGTGGGGGCTGAATAACGGGAAAGAGGGGGAGAAAAAAATCACATTGATTTGTGACAACAAAGGCGCGCCTCGAAAAGAGCAAAGTCCAGGGCAAAAAGACAGAAGGCTAGGTTCAGAGGGACAGGCCTAGAAAGACGTTAGTAGGAAAAAAACTCATTGTCAGGTAGAGGGGAGTGGAGATGGATCAAGACTATGTGAAGCGTAATAAAACACTAACTAAAGGAGGATGTTAGTAGACCACCAGGGAGACATGGGGTCGACAATTCAGGAAGTGAAATCCATTGGAAAATCCAGGGCCAACTGCCACAGGGCGAAATGAAGGGAGGTGTACGGGCTTAGAGAAAGAGAAAATCTGAATCGAGCTTGGGTTGAGGTCAAACTTGGGTGGGTGTCTCCCGGGGGGTTTGGTTGAGTGGGGGGAAAAAAAGCGATTCAAAAGTAGCCCGAAAAAAACGGAGGATTTTTTGAAAAAAGCAGGGCAAAGATACTCTAGGATGTGGGATGCAAATCGTACATGAAAAAAGGCAATAAAAAAATCACATAAAAACAACATAGAAACATGAAGGCTGCTGCCCACACGTGCATGGGTCTCTTACAGGAAGAGGTCTGGTGAGAAAGTGGGGCCTACCCTTATTCTTGTGGCCCCAAACAGGAAGGGTTCTCGCTCAGGTCCACGAGGAGACTGTGCCTCAACAGCGTGTAAGGTGGGGTGGTCGTCAAAGGGAGAGGGGGAGGGGCACCAGGGCAGGTACCCGGGAAGTCTCGATGCGGTGTGCTCTTCGAAAAGTTGGGGTGCCTTGGTGCCAAATGAGGACAGGGATTGGTGTGGTAAGGGGCTAGCAATGAAGGAAACCATGATTCCCTTTCGTAAGTGGGATAAGCGTTGCTCGAAGAAATAACCCGTGAGGGGGGTTAGCATCCCTGCAATAAAAGGGACAACATCCTTTCATTCGCAGAAGCAAAAGTCCGTTCCATTGAATCGTTGGCAAATTGTTTTAAAAAAATCTTCCCGCAAGGAACAGCGAGAAGCCTCCGGAGTTGCAATTCCCTTGTGTAGTTGTCTACACGGTTGAAAAATCAGTTAATTTATGGCAGTAGCTTTCATTCTGGTATTTAACGATAGTTTACCAGCCGGTGAGCGTTCCAGCTTGAGGGGTTTTAAAAGGATTAAGGCCATATACTGTGCCCTGAGGTTCTAGGAGGAAGTGGGATGTGTTTTCGGGGGATTACGTTGCCCTTGCTTCACGAAGGTAACTTGGGAGAGGGTTAACTCCCTTGTTTTCGATTCATAGTAATGCGCCTGAGCTCCCTAACAAGCAATCCCAATACCTCAAAAAGTATTCACGGTCCTGGCACCCGCGAAGAGGATAAGTGGGTCGAGCACAACCAAATCAACTGTCACTTGTGTGTTTCCCGCCCTCCTAAGGGAGATACAATTCCGACGTGGCATTGATAATTAGAAAGTTGGAAGGTCCCAGATGGAGAGATGGCGGCTAGTTCCGCACGTCACTCCTATCTTTACCGGCGGGGGGCTAGGAAGAAGTGAAGCAAGTCAAAGGGCGGTAAACTCAGAAGGTGGAAAGGGCTGTCAGGGCGGGTCGTTCCAGAACCCATTCAAGCATTCTCCCTGAGGGAAAGTTCGCTAGTCATGGTCAAAGGAACTGATCTCTTTGGTGGGGGTGGGGGGGCAAATCCAAGGAGCAACCATTTATCGTCTGAGGTTCAAGAACCACACCCCCGTCTGCAGTTCTCGCCCCCACAGAGAGACCCGACAGGCCCTTCGACCAAAGGGCCGGAACCACCAGAGATCACAAGCACAACCTACGGGCCTTGAATTGGTTACCCCTGGGGGTTTGTGTCTCCCAAACTTTCTTTCTTTCCGACTGAACCTCAATGAGTACGAACCAACCCTTAGGACTTTGAAAAAGTAGGTAACAGGAAAGAGATCACACAACTCCCATGGTGGGTATAAAAAGAACCTTGACAATGGCGTAAGGAAGTTTAGAGTGGTCCGATCGGGACCTTGTGGTTGCCTGAACAGGGCAGGATCAAACCTCCGAATAAAAGTTATTACAAACGATGTAGGCTATAGCCTTCGAATGGAATAGGACGTTCCACTAGGATCGAGTTGGAACCCGTACATAAGGACAAGCTAAAAGTGAACGGAAGGTAGAATGCTGTCAAAGTTGGGGTTGACAACTACTTCCCGTAAAATGCTGATACATTCATAGTCGTCAAAGAAAGAAACTTAGAGAAGCATGAAGGGGCCCAGGTCCTCGGGGACCATGCGACGTTGGGTGAGGCGGTGGGAAGACCGGGAAAATACATCGGTGTAGAGGTTGCCAGGAAAGGTGCTCTAAAAAATCCATGCCGAAATCAAATGAATGGGGAAAAAAAAGTAAAAATGCAGAAAAAATGGAATCGAGCGCACTTCAGATTAAGTAAGGCATCCAGGAAAAGGAAAGCTGGGAGTCGGGCTTCTGACCAGGAGGATGCTTAACGAGGAAGAATCGGTAGAATGCATGTTAACAGTCGTCCATCACGGATCAGATAATGTAATAGTAAGGGAGCATGACTATTTGGGGGCCCAGAGCAATAGCCCAATGGGAAGTACAAATAGGAAAAATTGGGGAGGGGGACAATCGGGCTAAGAGCGTCATAGGGTAGCGGCAACCGTTCGAAGTAGCAAAAATGGGGGAACGAAAGAAGAAAGTCCGAGTTTGGTGCGAAAGGAACTAAGGAAGGAACTGGGGTAATTTTTCTCTCAAAATTTGGGGAAGTGGGATGTTAGAGGAAGCCTGTACGAGGGGGCCACATCTATGAATCTGGAAGGATGTATCCATATCGGTTTGACATGGAAATCCATTCAGGAATCGCTTGAGAGCAAATCAAAACGGAATTCGCGAAGCTCTACTTCAGAAAGGCGGAGTCAGCTGAACAAAGACTCCGGCACGAATGAAAATAGGGATGGGCGTGGCCCCCCAGACAGCGGGAAAGGCTTTTTGTGGAAAGCCAGGGACGACCCCAGAAGGGTTTCGAACGTGCCATTATTAGTGTTAATGGCTCTGGGGCTGGGTCCATAGCACCTCGGGGAAGGAGCTGCTACGGAGATTCACTGCCGACAGCCATCAAGCTGTGACGAACGAGACAAAATCGGCCCGTTGTGGAAGGTTGTGCTGAGTGAAAAGCCTGGGAACAAAATCAATTTTGAAGTGAGTCGTGCATGCAAGCCGGCCCGCACTAGGGTTGAAAAAGTGATCCTCCAGGAAAAGGGATTACTAGATTCATCAAAAGGGAGAAAAAGACCGCGGAAGGGAGCAATTTCCGACAAAACATGCACGAAAGAAAAGTGAGCCCACACCAACCTAAGTCTACGTTGGCCACTAACCAAGGACAAGACAGGTTTCAAATTAAAAAAAACTAGACAAAAAAACTGTGGGTACGAATGGCGCGGATGCAGTGGCAGGTGGACAAGGTCTTGAGACCAGGAACAACCAGAAAAGAACCTTGAAACCGGACCACGGGGGGGGGAGGAAATAAAGTCCTCCGTTCTTCAAGCGGAAATGCCGAGGGACGGAAAGTTGTGTGAGGAAGCCAACTCACGAAAACAAACAGGGATGATTTATGTAAGGAGGAAAGTGGTGCTCATGAAGACAGCCACATATGAAGTGGCATGTTACGAGGTGTCAGGGAGGAGGTGACCCTGACAGAACTCGAGGCAAGGCGGGTTACGCATTTACGGGGGAAATTGGGGTGTTTCGAAACAATGCAAAAAGGGCACCGACCATTGACAACAATGTTCGGACTACCAATCGGGGGTCTAATTCATCAGCAAAGAAAGGGAACTGGTGTGTGGGTGGAGGGGATATTGTCTCGAAAAATGTTTAAAAAACAGCCAACAGGGAGAGTAGTAGGTCCAGAAAAAAGGGGCCCACACAGCATATAGCTGTAAGATAACTAATCTAAGAACTAGTCAGGTTACGAAACTATAGAAGGAATGAACGGCAAACGTTCCACAAAAACTTGGTGAGGAAACCGAAGTACTCACCTTTGGAATATCTGAGTGAAAAAGAGCACCGGACACTGCTTGCCCACGCGGTGAGACTTTCATCCAAAAATGCTCTCCCCGAGCATTGGGTATCAACTGGCAGAAAGGTTTTTCTCCTTTTGGGGATGTGGAAACCGGTCGGTCTTAAATGTGCCTATGACGACAAACAGATGTTCAAGCCCGTTAAAAACTGATAAAAGGAGCCTCAAAAAGTGGGACACTTTGAAATCCACTCGGCAATGACTCACAACCCGGCAAAAAAAGAAAAAAAAATCAGAGGGTGGCGTAATGTTCTGGGAACGTTGGGGACCCCGGGATTCGGATGTCGTGGGCAGGGCAACACGGATCATAGGATTCAGAAAGGGTACACCCTTTGCTTATGCGATACACATCGTTGTCGAAAACAGGGCTGCGAACAGTTATAAAAAGCCTTGGCAGCAGTGGGGTGAGAGTGGGAACTTATGTTTTTGCTAAGGACCGTATGCGGGCAAATGTTAATGAAGGGAGGGGCATTGACCAAGGGTGAGAAATGATTGTAAGGGATGAAAAACGGGGGTCATGGGGGGCCGAATAACCTATAAACCTCCACAAATAGAGGGATGTTTCACGTTAAATAAAGAAACAAAACGGAAGGATGAGAAAAGTGATTAAAGGGGAACCCAGAGTCGGCCTCGGGGAGGGATTTTGTTAGGCCCACTGGAAAGAGTGGTCGTTGACCATCAATGGGGGTTCAAAGACTGGAGGCTCATCCTAATTAACCTTGTCCTCGTAGAGTTTCGAGGAGGTGCGGGGAAAGAAGGACATCCCGCACCACTGGAACGGTTAGGAGGGATCAGTGCAAACCAGTTTGGGTCAGCAAGGGGGGAAAGGAGGTTTCGCTCCTCACGCAGCCCGGGCCGACTCAAATCTTATAAAGCAGAGGCGGTGAAGAACGAAGCCACAAAGACACTAAAGTTGGAAACTGACTTTTTAAAACTTAGGAAAAAACATCATATGATTTTCCTCTTTATAATCGGGAAACAGGTGGACAGTCAGTTGAAGGTTAGGGGTTTGGCAAGGTTTCTTGTGAAAGAAGCACAGTCATACGGACGGGTGGAAAACTTTTGGAGCTGTCGGACGGGACAAAAAAAGAGCAAATGACACAAACCCTGCGATCAATCCAAAGTAAATCAAGGGAAACAAGAAAAGCTAATCTCCACCCGTCAAGGGGGGGGGGAGTCAGCAAAGTCCGATTCGATCAAAAAAAAGACCGGTGTGGGGCCAAGCATTGGCTTTGTAGCATGAAAGTATGGAGAAAACACAAGCCTTAGGCTTAGGAACGGTTGGTAAGGTCAGGATTTGAGGCATTTGGTGCAAGTCTATCCGTACGCGTCCTGTAAACCGACAGATTCGAAGAGAACCACACCATAGTCCTCCAGATCATCTCCCAGCGAGTGAGTGGCAATTGGGTCTATAACAGCAAAGCTCTGTTGGGTGAAAGCATTGTACAGGTTTGGAAATTAAGAAACACAGTGTTGGGGCGATGGCCGGAGAGGGGACACTAAAAATTGGGTCGCACATTGTGTGTATGTCCAGCTTGAGAAAGCTTTGACGTTAGCACTCGGGGGAAAACACGGCCAATGCTTTCGAGTCCGCGAAACAAGGATAAGAAGATCGTGCAGGGCAACCACATCCAGGGCCAAGGGGGCAAGAGGGACCGAAAACTCACCTGGGAAAGGGAGGGGTGGCGGGAGGCGCAACAAAAACGCTTAAAACTCTACTAGAAAGATCCGAACCAGGAGTGGGGGGAGCGGCCGGAGGCAGGAGGGTGTGTAAACCAACTCCGAAATCTCTACCTTGGGACCACGAGAACTCTGAGTGTTCTCGGAGGGGATTCCAGGATGTTGTCACACTTTTCTCCGCATTTTTGGAAGGGTAGAGGACATTCCTGCGATTCAGGCCGGAGGGGGGCAGTGACAGCACTAGTGAATTTCTGCTGGTAAAAAGCAAAGTGAAAATTGTGAATCTCCGCGGGTCGCAGCATAACGGCCCACCCATCAGTTAAAAGGTTGTACTAAGAAACTGCAAGTTGGTTTTCAAATAGGGCATGTTCCGCAAACGGAAAGTGCTCATTACAAGGTGAAAATCGTGTAAGAGAGTGGACTCTACACGAGGGACTGGAGATACCATAAACGTGCCAAACCGATAAAGGAGAGGGGTGAGAGCAGGCGATCGGAAAACCTCGACAATTGAGGGAACACAACGCATGTCGAGACTCAAGAAACTTTTTTCACACGGGAAAGAGTGCCTCAACAGAGGAAACTGAGGCAGGGGGACTATCACATTTTCATGGAATCGGGGAAAAAGGGATCTATGCGGCGCATTTGAATAGAACTAAGCCATAAACTCTGGGGGGTCCCCGCTCCTCCATCTGCCAAAGGATAAATTTTTTCAGAAAACCCAAAGTGCTGCAGGTTCGAAAATGGGCTGAGTCCAAACAAGCCTTGGCCGAAGGCGTCGGGGAAAAACCAAATACCGAATAATGGAGGGTGTCAAAAAAAAAATGGATTACTAAGCCACTTTCTGGAAAAGTCTACGATTATTGTTCCGCGGGAGTACAGGGTAAGTGTAAAGTACTTCCAAACACCTTTCAAAGCTAGGAAGGGTGGGGACGGAATCTTCCAATGCTCGACGATTTTTAGACATCTGATGCCGAGCATATTACAAACACACAAAACCAAAGCAAAAAGACGGGAGGGTAGGGGTACTGGGAGGTACAGGGGAAAGGTAAGAGAAAGGGAAAGGGAGGGAAGGAGCTGGGGGGAGGAAGAGAAAAAGTATGGAATGGGCCGGAGGGGTGGCAAAACGGAGGAGTTAACAGAACGGGTGGGGAGGATGGGCGTCGAGAGTGAAGAGGGAAGGAGTTTGTGGGGGAGGGATAAGAGGAAGGGGAACTGGTGGGGGAGAACCAAGACGAGGGTGGATAAAGTGGGGGGAGAGAGAAAACAAGGGGAAGTCGAGGACAATAGTAGGAATGAACGAAGAAGGGACGGTGCTGAGGTGAAGGAGAGAGAAAGACAGGAACGAATAAGGGGGGAAGGGGGGGGCGGAGGAGAGGGAGTGTGTGAGGAGGGGGGGAAGGGAAGAGCCAGGGGGGGGGCGGAGGGAGAAGAAACAAAAAAAAAAAGGGAATGATACAAGGAGAAGGAGCGGATAAAAAGTGAGATTGGAGGTGCGGAGATAAAAAGGAAAGGGGAGGAAAGTGACAAAGGGTGAGAGGAGGAGGTGGGGTGGGGTTGACATAGAAAAAGGCGGAGTAACTAAGAAGAAAGACAGAGTGATACATAAGGAGTAAGAAGGGGAGGTAGGGAGGAAGGGGAAGAAAAGAGGAGAGGGGTTCTGGAGAGGGAGTGGCGGGGAGGAAAATAAAAACAGGGAAAGAACAAAGGAGGCTGCGCACGCGGGAAGAGGGTCGGGGGGAAGGTGAGAACCGAACAAGAGACCGATCAGATGGGGGGGTGCCGGGCCAAAAAGGGACGTGAGGTGCGACAGAATGCTCGGTTGGGCCGGGTGGGAGCGTTGTCTCAACGGAAGGGGGATGGGGGGGGGGTAGTAGGGGGCGACCTCCTGCCCAGGACCCCACGGACGATGGAGCAGAGGGGGGAAAAGGGGGGGGGAAAATCCGAAAAGCGGACAAAGGGATTTGCCCAATGGCCGTGGATTTGCAGGTGAGGGGAAAAAAGGGGATCAGAAGGGATCGCGGAGTCTTCTCTCTGTTACCAGGAGAGACACGATGGCCATTCGTCCGGACCCAAAACTCGATGGAAGACAGCATCCGAACAATAGTCTAAGGCGAAATAGGTGAAGGAGGCCCGAAACCAAATTTCGCAGGACGAAATCCCGAACTGGCGAAGTTGGGGGAACGAAGACCGGGAGATTGGCGATGACAGACAATTGGGGGGAGGTTGTACTACAAATTAACGGGGACAAAAGACGTTTAACAGGGGGGGGAAGGGCTAGCTTTTAACATGAGCGGTGTGGATTCCCTTTCATGGAAGTCTCCTCTGCTTCAACGTAGGTTGAAAAAGGAAGGACCGGTCGATCAGGTCACTTGGGGGACGCCCGTAAAACTCTTAATGTGTCGTAGGACAGGGTTTTCTGGGTAAGTATTAGAAGTTTCATTCCTATACCATGTCTTAAATTTTCCCTAAGATGCAGAGTGTCTATATGGGCAGGACATATATTCCTACCGAAATAACCTTATCTAGGTATGCCATTTCTGTGTAAACCTAGCAAGACGCGCAACGTCGGGGCAAAAGCAATAGACCCTTCACCGATGGGAGGGCGTACTTTCTAATTCCGATGACTATAAGATGAAGGGCAGAGACTGGGAAGGGTCTGGCAGGCTTTCAGGACACTTCTCTGGTTCATTCGTAAGGTGCAGGGGGTTAACACAATCGAGAACTTTCGTACTTCGGACCTCCCTGACAGATAAGGATAGGCGCATGCTAGTTTTTTCAAGAAAAATGCGGGGGGTCTAAACTGCGACTGCTCAACCAAACTTAAAGAATAGTCGACACTAGAAAAGTGCTGACGCAAGTGTGTAAAGGGGGTGGGGGGATTGTTAGACCTTGATTTTCTAGATATTAAATCTCTCCGGAAGAACCCAACCACGATCTTACTGAGAAACGCCGTGCGTTGTCTCCTCACCACAGGGGTTCTAACAATTTACAAGGGGCGTCAAAGATGTGTCAGGAGTGGTTGTGTCGAAGGGGCAAAGGGGGGGGGGCCACAGACTAGTACAAGAAAAGGGGAATAAACACTCCAAATGGGGAAAATAGCCGTCTATATTCCGCCCTTATAAGGTGAGGGAAAAGGCACAGAAGAGTTCTCGACTGGGGGCCCAGAGAAGGTGACAACGACGGTGAAACGAAAAGGTAAGAAAAAAGGGGCCCTAGCAAAAAAGGCCAACGTCAAAAATGATCTCAGTCACTCTTGGAAAAAGCACTTACGAATAACAAAGGCAGGGCGTGAAGGGATAATCAGTCCATGTGAGTTTGAAAAACCGGGGGAGCAATTTTGTTGATGAGACCGGGAATCATCGATGGTATGAGGATGGGGTACGTTGACGATTTCTATGATCAGCAACGAGGGAAAGTGAGAAAGAATTCTAAAGAAATGTCAAAGAACTTCAAAGGAATCACTCGCTGCGCAAGTGAAAAAGGAGCCAAGAAAAAATGAAAAAAGGGGGGAAAAATGGGGCCGTGCCGTAAACTCACGTGCGACTACCTCAGGATCCATTGAAGGGGACAGCAGTCAAATCATCTCAAAAATACGTCGAATGACTTTTAGTATATACATGGAAGCAGGGATTCCCAGGATGCTTATTAGGGTTTTTTATTAAAAAATAAAATGGGAAAAACTGGTAAAATATTACAATTCGCCATTGGGGAAGAGGTCACGGAAAGAGGGGAAGTGGACAAACAAAGGACTGTGTCAAGAAGTTAGGAATTGGAACGAACTTCGAGGGTTGGGCTCCTACGAAGGGGAAAAAACTAGAAAACATACAAAGTTGCGCCTCGTGGGAGTCGATGTACGATTTAGTTCTAAAAGGGAATCTTGGAAAGAAACATCATATAGGTTTTAAAGAGGGGAAAGAGGGTAATTGGGGCACACTTCACCAGAATCACAAGAGGCAGTCTTCGTATTCGACGGAAGATCCAAGAGGGCATCTCCGAATCCGGTACACCTATTAATAAGACTCAGCGTTGGGGGCCCTAAGACGAGATGTAAACATTTGGGGTGGATCATGAATGGGAAGACCCCCCAATCAATGGGAGGAAAAGAATAAATCGGCCATTATCGGGGGGGGGGGGAAACCTCTTCTACCGCGCTATATTTTAAAAAGAAGCTCGAGGCTATAAACGGTCCATGCGTGGCCACTGCAACCGATCAGTCTGACGGCCAGGAGTTTCCTACCCCTCTGGTTGGAAGTTGAGGATATAAAGAAAGAACAGGCAGTGGAAAAATCATTTTGGTGTCCATTGATGCGCACCACCCGCACTGAGGATAGGGTTCTCTAAAGTCAACGAAGATGGAGAAATCTCATACTCTCTTAACAGTTCCTCGTCATTGGATTTGGAGGCACGGGAACTGAAAACGCACAATTAATCTCATTTCAGTCCAACTTAAAGGTCAAGGGGGGAAGGGGGGAGAAACCAAGGAAAGGAAGTTTCAAGGACAATTCATAACGAGTGGGTCCGACGTCATCGCGGAAATTCAAGGGCAAAATGGACTGGGACCTGAAAAATCATAAGATGGCCGAGAAACGAAGTCGGAAAAATCCGAGGACAATCAATCGAGCTTTTAGGGACTTGGAGGAAAAGGGGGCGGCCGCACTCACCATTCGGGGATTAGGTAAAGAGAGGAGACAAAGTTGGTGTGCTTCGCATCCCATCTTCCACCAGATGGCGTGGAGAAAATGGGACATTCGGATGCACCCTATCTGGCGATTCTAAGGGCTTAAAACGAGTGAGAAAGGAATCACGGTAAGGGGTTACAGGCTCTTACGGCGTGATCTGAAATAGTCAAGAATCGGAAAAAATAGGGACTACTCATTTGGGGTTACGGACCGTCATCGGCCAAAAACGAAAGACTGTTGTGGGTTACTGATAAGGGGCCAAACATGCCTGAAAGGCGAGAAGGAGGACCATGCTTTTTCCACAAAAAAACCAGAGGGGCATTGAATGGAAGAAATGCAACGTCATGACGGCTGAATTCGTAGAACAGCAATTCGAAGCATGAGGGAAATCAAGGATAGATGCAAATTAAAGGAAAAATCAGGTTGCCACAAAAAAAAGAGCAAAACGATCCTTCAAAATTTGTTGGGACAAGATCGAGAAGCCGAACCCGATGAAATACGAGGGAAAAATTCTGTTTGAAAGCAGCTTTCAACGATCTGCGAAAAAGTCAAAAAGAAGTGTCTCAGCTTTTAAAGGGGAAAAGCTTTTTAAACTGGAAGTGGGCTTTGAGCAATCTTGTGCGTGAACTAGTCCGAAGAAAGGTCAAACGTTGGAGCTGAATTGGAGGGGGTGGCGCCACAAGAAAAGGGTGCCAACCTAACAACAACAAATTACCAGCACGAACGAAGATTAAGACCGTATGAAGGGGCGGCAGTTTGAAAAGTAACGGGACCTGGGGGAAGGGAGTCCAAGTTCTATCCGAAATGAGGCGATTTGTCTGCCCGGTCGGGGAGAAAAAAAGCCAAAGAAGTTGTCGGGGCCCTGGCTGTAATGAGAAACAAGCGTGGTGTGATGGGGGATTTAAACCCCGGCCCACTAACAGCACCGTAGGCGAGAAATTTTAAGCACATAGCCGTTTTCTTGACACATGATGGGAAGAAAAAATAGGGAAGGGAAGGACTGCTAAAATTAATAACTAAATCGACCGTGGGTCCCCCCCTGTAATCTCTCTACTCCCCACACAAACAAGGGTAGGAAAAGAAGTAAAAGGAAACACGGAGAACGACGTTTAATAGGTTCGGGCCTCCCCACGCCCACTGCCCGGTCGGTCAAAGGGGTCAAGAAAAGTCATTGCTTCACTAATTAACAGGGATAAAGGGGCACTGGTGGGGGTATTTCCGGGGGAGACAATGACGGGCCTCCCCTGAGGATTCGCGAGCCAGGTTGGGAATCAATATGGAGGGGAGGGGGGACTCTCAGAAATCAGACCAGGAACTCTGCACGACTGTATAGACAATAACAACGAATTGGGGGGGGACTCTCAGAAAAATCACGGGACAAATGGGACAAACTGAAAAGAAACAAATGAATAAAAAGAGAATCTGGCGTATTGCGGGGTCAGGGTTTGCTTAGAGGTTGTGCACACGTTTAGGGGGTAGAGCTAGGGCTTGACACTAGAGGGGGGGGGAGGTTCGGACGGGGGAAGAACATGTGCGTCCCTCAATAAAAGCAAGCAAGTGATTTCCGAAGAAAGGTGGGAGCGAGTCAACAGATCAGATAATCAAAAAAGACTTTGGTTAAAACAAGAAGTATCCGAGGGAAAGGTAGTCATTCAGGGAGGGGGCAGCCACAGGTAGGGATCACTAAGTTAGTAAGCGAGAAGTTGGGTTTGTTGCAACTAGTATGGGATTTTTGGCAGAGAAAATGAAGTTCGCTCCCTTTAACACTTCTCGGAAAATGACTCCGATATTCATCATAAAGGGGGGTAGAAGGAAGGAAAAAAGTTTTTGGGAAATTTGCTTCCGAACTTGAGTCCGCTTGGCGGGGGGAAACAGCATGTTCCAGGGGCAAGGAAGAAAAAGCCTTTCAAAAAGGGGTCTGCTGGTGGGGAGATGACGAACTATTGTAGAAGGGGTAGTCCGATGTCGGGGGAGCTGCCCGGGGTCAGTCATTCTATGGGGAAAATAGAGGAATGCGGTAGAGGATACCCGCCTAAGTCCGATCGGGACACACAAAGCGGACGAAGAATGTCTGGGGGGGGTCTTTGTGGAAGGGGAAAAAAAAAGGGAAACCGGAGAAAATGAAACTAAATCCCACACTTAAACAAAAAGGGTCGGCCTGTCGGTTTCTTCTCCCACTCCGAGGTCCGATTGAATGACTGATTTCAGACTTCCGGAAAAGGTTAATTAACGAAAAAAATGTCTCAGAAAGGGTTGGAATTCCACTAAAGGGGGAACCGATGAAGATTTCCGGCGGGAACCAGGAGAAAGTTCGGATCCCTGCCCAGGGAAACTTTTAAGGGGAAGGGAGCACATTGCCCACCCTACCCCTGTAGGGGAAGATGGATAAAGTAAAACGGACAGGTTCTTCTTGCCTTGATTGCAAAACACACCCACGACTTCTCAATTCCTGGGAAGACGATGCACGATTGAGGACGTTATAAGTATCCCCTGACTCCTTTGACGTCTGACTCATCCGAAGAGAAGGTCTGTGGGTGGTCCACGGGTTGGATGTACTCCTGGAGACTCTGGTAACACAGGTGGTGGTTCAAATCGGGGAGGTAAGATAGTCGCCTCTCCTCTGGGTCGAGGTTTTTTGCCCCGTCTGGGTTTCAGGGTGGGCCAGACTATAGCGAAAGGGGGGGAGGATGGCCCCCGCCACTAAAGTCTAAAGTCGGGGGGGGGGCCCCTTGTGCTTTTATGAGGGAGTCCGAGGGGGAGCTCGAATCCGCAATGGAATCTGCAACTTCACAAAACACTTACAGGGGGGAAACGCCGGTTCCTTACCTAAAAACTCCGGATCTCAGAAAATGCGCTTGTTATATAATGATCTGCTATCGGCGCGGGTTTGAGGGGGAAAAGGCAAAATGGCAGATTTTTAAGCACATGCGCAGTGAGGGAATGTAGCCAAAACGGCGGGGTTGGAACGTCCGGCCAACATTGCCAAATTATTCATGGTAAGGGGGGGGGATATAAGCTGTCTGAAATGAAGGTGCCAGCGAAGGGGATCTAGAAGAAGTGAGAAAGCGGTTGGTGTTGAAAGTAAAAAGCAGATTGCCAATAACAATATCCTTTTTTGTGGGGGGGAAATCATCAGGTCGTAGGATTCTCGTCGAGTCGCATCCACAGGCTTTGGGAACAACTTACTTAAAGGATAAAGAAAATGGATGCAGAACCAACAAAACGTATGACAAATCCCCCCTCCCTCGGTGGTGGAGAGGTGCTCTTCTCTCCCTTAAGACAGTTAGGGAAAATCCTTTCGAGGGGATCAAGAAGTAACCAAGTAGGGTGGAACTTTGTTGCTACTCCATGGTCTCGCCAAAGGACTACCAAGGATAACTCAGACACGTTCCTTTTGTTTGGGGAAGGGGGGAGAAAGGAGGGAAGAGAATCTTGTCTGGCGTCGAGTGGGGTAATCGAACATTAATGCAAAATAGTTTCGGATTCTTAGGTGCCACCCCCAGTGGACTTATTAAAAACTTCAAGCATAGCGTAGGATAAAAGTATATCTCATAGCCGTTTCCGGTTGTAGATGAAAAATTGTTGACAAGAAGAAAACGCCGACAAGGAGTTAGCGTTAAGGAAAAACACTCCTCAAAGGGAAAAGGCCCCATGAGCGATCATTTTCTTTGGAATCTTCCATCAGGAAACCGGATTGGGCCGTGAAGTGCGTTGAAGTTCTGTACGCACATCAATTTGTTGGTGGGCTTTTTTCTTCATGTTCTTGCTTCTAGTCCAAAAAAGACATTATGTAAGTTGCAGAAGCTGCTCACGACGGCTACCTGACAAAAGTGACTGGCCTACACTAACAGCACGGGGAAAAGGTTCATCAAGGTTGTCCACAAGAAGGCTAGCACCCCCATAGCAACGGCGTGGGGTAGGACCCCCCCAGCCCGACACTCAGTCATTGGGAATTTCCCCATAAATGGTTCTCCCTTTGCTTCTTCGGGAAAATGAGATGCCGCATACTGAAGAGGGATGAACCCTACTTCTTCACTTTTAGATCTGCTTTTCCCACAGAAATGGAGCTCCCGCATCACCTTTAGGGGCACGTCCGTTCTGCCAAATTGAGTGGTCCCGCTTCTCTGGAGAGGGTTGCTTACTTGGAATTGAAGTCCCGCGTGGGCCAGCCATTCCCCGTCATAAAAAAAACCAGCCATCTCTTTTGGCTTCTCCACACAAAACAACACGCAGTAATCCTGAAGGAGCCAAGCGGTTTTGTCAACAGTGAGGTTCGGAATGCAAATAATCCTTTCGGATAAACGTCATGTGGAGGGGCCCATCCAGCGACACACTACTAGCCAGGAACGAAAAAAGTACGGAAATTTAACGAATTTATGGGTAATTTGTATAACACTTTGTGGGATATTAAGAATCAATCGTCGAGCTCCTCCTACCAAAAGAAAAACTTAGGAGTGTGAAATATTCGTAATTAACCTAAAAGGTTATAAAATGAAGCCCCAAGGTAAGGTGGCGTCAGGGGCATTTATTTTCAGGAAGGGGAGGGGCTGTTCAGCTTTTGCCTGACTTTAGCGGTTATACAAAGCCAAACCTGGAGAACAAAAGATAAGCTAAGGCTAGTGAATGAGGTCACGACACCGAGGCTCGGACTGTCTCATACAGAAGGGTTAACAAGGGCAAAAAAGGTGTAACGAAAAGTATATGCTTCAAAGAGGGAAATAGCCTCCCAGGTAACTCATTGGGAGTCCTCTTCGGTCATGAGGGAAAAAATATGAAAAAAGCAGAACAGCATTACGGAGAAGGGAGTCCTCTTGAGTTGACCAAAGAAAGAAGATTTTGTGGGGAGAGGGGCAGGGGGACCGGAATCAAAGGTAAAAAGGAGGAATTTTTCCAATGGGATATGAAGCCTGACGAAATCTAAGGGTGCTAATTCAAAGAACTTCAGAAAAAATGTCTCCGAGCGAACTGGAAAAGGGGAAATAGTCACAATGATAGCCGAAAGGGGCCTTGTGCGAACACTAGGGACTTTAACTGATTGAAGAAATGAAAAATCCATGGAAACAACTAATGCCAAAAAATGGAAAGGCGATCAGTTGGGGGGGGGAAGTCAAGTAGTTTGTTTGGCATGTGGGGACTCCCAGAACTCTCCAAAGGTCAAATTTGGCATATTCCATCGCCAGGTGGGGGGACTTTCTTAACGAGCCGAATTAGATCTCCTAAAAAAGGGGTCGAAATTCGCTATTTGGGAGAAACCACGGTCAGGGGGGTCATAGAGGAAAAAAAAGGGGTTCGCATCGGAAGTAGCTCCAATTGTTCTCGTGGATGCGTCCTGAATTAAGGAGGGTGGTGCTAAACGCGAAATAGGGCCGGTCAAAAAAGCTGGGGGTGGGAACTGAGGGCCATATGTAATCATGAAGGTTCATTCCCGCAGCCTAAACTTAAAGGTACTGAACGTAAAATCGTTCAGTCAAAAAAAGCGCAGTCCTCAAGGCGGCCCCCTAGCCCCGATCCGTCCACAATATAGTTGGATGTACTGGAAATCTTTGGGGGCCAAGCAGACGCTTGGGAGGGTTTTGTACTCATGCAAACTAGGATGGATCGGTGTGTCTATGACATAAAAAAAATAACAGGGCGGGGAGTTCAAAGAGGAAGACCGGCGAGTTTGGCAAAAAAGCTCGGTCTATAAAAGCGCAATGGGGAGAGCGACGTCGGTCAAATCAGGGGAAACTAAACACGTGGTGGAATTGTGAATGGAAAGAACAAATCAATGTGTGTGCAAGTAGAAAAAAGTGATTCAAAAAACATAGTGTATCGGTGACATGAAAGAAGATCCTCCAGTAACTCAAAAGAATGAGAGAGAAAATTACGGAAAGACGGCAACGAATTCCGCGTTTTTAAAAAAAGAGAGAACACTTGGCTCCATTTTTAAGAAAGGGGAGTGCAGGACGGTGGGAGCTAAAGGAGTTCGACCTTACAAAGGGGAAGGGAACTTCCATAAAGAAAAGGGGGTACGGATGTAGGGGACATGTTTGGGGAAAAAAAGTATGATACCGATGCCAACCGAAAACTGCGGTCGAGACACGTCTGAAAAAGAGTCTTATAGGTAAGACGAGAGGTTTGAAAGGGGGAAAAAGATTAGGACGCAATCCCCACCCCCGGGGGTTAAAGGGGTAGAGGAAAGGGACGGGACGAACATCCTCATACAAAATGCGAAGGAACCCAATTCGTCATAACGATCTTGGCTTCTTTTCCACCTTTCAGGGACAATGCGGGGGTCGGCTCTCCAGCCCCCGGCCGGGGAAATCTGGGGAATTGCCTTTCGTAAACGGCGGATAATCCGGGAAATGTTAGCCAAAGAAGGCGGACCGTACTCGCACCGACGAAGAGGGGGGGGGTTCGGCTCTGTTCGCCGGAAACATGACTTTCAACCACCCCAAGAGGTGCAGGGGCTAAAGGGTGACGTGCAAAAATCCTAATTCTCGGGGAAAAAAGGTCGAACGATGGGGACGAATGCCAGTATTCATGGAGAACGAGAAGCTGAGGGAACCAAAATCCTAACGATATCAAAAAACCTGAAACACTAAATGAGACTCACGGAAAGTGTAACAATAGAATGCTGATCGAAAGAGGAGCGGGGAAAGGAATTTGGAAAAAGGCATCTGAAGAGAAAAAAGGCGACTAGGGAGAGAAAAAGATTCTCTATCTTGTCGGGAAGGGGCCCAAGTAGGGAGGTTGAGAGCGGGATTGGGAAAAATGGGACCTATCCGAAAAGGAAAAAAAGAGAAAAACGTTCCGCGGATCGGACTTTAGGAGAATAAAGGGTGGCCAAATCCCAAACAACGACCAGCAAGGAACGGAAAGGAAGAGAGGTAGGTAGGGTGGTAAATCCACGGAAAATCTTTAGTATTAGCAGGCGTATGCCCCTGGATAGAAGCTTGCATACGGGGGAAAAACGTGCACGCTGCGGGAGAGAAGAAAAAAGCAAAAAATAAGAAGACACCTTTCGGACAGGCCGTGTAACGAAAAAGGGACCGGAAGGGTCCGTGGATGGTATTGATTTTGTCGCACCTGTGTCACTCAGCACAAGGAGAGATCAAGTGAGTATTGGGATCATTAGAAGGGGGGATGGACCTATTGGGAACCGCCAGAAATCAAGAAGAGGCAAAGAAGAATTAATACTCTCTAGAAGAAGAACTCCGTGTTCCCCCTGTTAGAAAGGGATAATCTCTAGAAAAAAATTCAAACGTCATTCCAGAAAGGGGGGACCTTCGAGCGAACCGGAAGAGGTTTGGGACACACGAGGCCCCTTGAGAGGGGACATACATGTTCAAGGAAACGGAGTCCGGCTCACCTTAATAAAAAGACCGGAAACTGTGCTCCGGTGTCAGAAAAGAAAGAGGCAAACGACAAACGGCGGTAGGGATAATAAAAAAAAAAGGTGTTAAAAAGACAATATGTAGGAGGAGAGCTCTCCTACGCCGGGGAAAGAAGAACAACGAAAATTCCAGGTAGTCGAACGAAATGTCACCGAATCACTAATCAGGAAAGTTTGGGAAAAGGAACTCGCAAGAAGGGAGCTGAGAGGTCCTGAGAAAAAGTGGGAAGATTTTTGCTGGTTTTGGGAAAAGAAGTATTGGGAAGAAAAGAGCCAATCCGGAAAAATGTACACGCGAGGGGTGGGTGGGAAGACTATGTCACCAGAGAAAAAAAAGAAGGCGATCTCATAAGCAATCAATGGGAAAAAAGAGTGGGAGAAAATAAGAGACAAGAGTGGGGGGAAGCGAGGCAAGGAGAGGAAAAAGGAAAAAGGAAGGGGGGAGGGTAGCACGAGATGGACAAGGATTATTAACAAGGGAAGGATGTTATTAAAGGGAGGGAATGGGGAAACGGTCGGATGGGCCGTTCATTGGAAGAGAAGGCTCGCCCGGAGACCTGCTTTTCTAAAAATGATCAGCGATTCACAGCGGGGGGCTGAAGGGGAAAATTGGGCAAAAAAAAAGTTCAAACCTGCATCGCTAGGGCAAAGGAGACGTTTCGAGAATCGAAACCACATTCTTCAGTGAGGCAGTATTGGAGGGGAATATCCAAAAAGGAATCAAAGAAAAGGGGCGGTCTCTTTTACGAGTGGGGGATACAATCAAAATGGGGAGTCACAAGGTAGGTTGTAGCGGGAAAGACGGGGGGCGAGGAAGTCGGTAGAGAAGAAGGGGACCGATTGAAGGAGGAAGTGGGGGGGGGGGGGTGCGCTCACGGGTTGTCACGGGGACAAAACAAAAACAGGAAACAAAAA
>Ga0179593_1719754_pt1 | contig 21436 bp, 36 predicted proteins | sample CZODoug2_1_08_16_FD_185931 | JGI IMG/M metagenome (GOLD analysis project Ga0179593, IMG submission 185931) | Vadose zone soil fungal communities from Angelo Coast Range Reserve, California, USA - CZODoug2_1_08_16fungal (PacBio error correction) | ecosystem: Environmental > Terrestrial > Soil >...
CCGCGGTCGGGAGGGAGGAGGTTTCCGACGAAAGTGAAAATGATACAGTTGCCCTATCAAACCCTAAGTGGGACCAACTTCATTTACTGTGAAGGTAGGCGTTCGATTTGCGAAGGCGAGGGGTGATGAAGGGGGCGCGAAGAGTGGCGCTGAAGGCGGTTTCATTAATCTCCGGGGGACAATGGAATTCGCACAAGATGAGGCAGCAAACCCGTTAGAAATTTCAGTCAAGAAGGTTGTGTTATTTCTGAAATGCGCGAATGATTGAATATGGAAGAATATCGGTTGGGGAGACTGCATTGGTCGCCTTGAAGCAATAGGTACCGCTAAAAAAGGGCATCATTCAAAAAGGGGGGAAAAAAAAACTGCCAGAGGAGCTCACTTTTATTCAGAAAGTACGGGCGTAGAAAAGTTCTGCTTTTAATCAGAGGGGTACGCGGAGGAACTGTCCTGTGCGCCTAAATTGGGAGGGGGTGGCCAGGAGCCGACAAAACAATCCTGGTGGACTATGCCGCTTGTCAGACTGGGCAAGAAGAAGAAAAGAAGCGGGTGATTACGGTCCTAGTAGAGAGACTCAAACAAATCTCTCTTACAGCAAGGGATGGTGTGTGGATCAACACACGGGAAAAAGGAGATAAAAGCCAGTGGAGTTTGTCTACCTTACGTAAACAAGGAAATTCAGCTGACTCGGGCAGACAGCAAAACCACAGTGGTCGAGACGGGCAACTGATTGGTTGAAAAGAAAAAAGCTGCGTTCGCCACACTTCGAGGAACATATCTGTCTGATCGGAACTGTGGCGGCGTGGGTGGTTGACGTAAGAAATCCTATAAGATGGGGAACTGGGTGAACCCAGTTAAGGAAGATATCCTCAGGACTAACAGGACATGACGAAAAGGACGATACGAAGTGGTTTGGACCGACGAAACCACCGGGAAGAAATAGAGAGTGGGGAAAGCGCAACGGCCTCAAAAAATTCGGATTGGATAAAATGGTCATTGAGAGAGACGGGAAGGGCAAATGGCAAAGGAAAAACATTCGCTCAAGTCCTCCTCAGGGATAGAATAACAGAGGCCGAGAAGGAGTAAACAGCGGGCCATGGGGGGAGGCTTGGGGAATGGGGAAGTGAGGGTTTTGAGGGGTTGGCCCCCGTAAAGCGAAATGGAAAGAACGATTTAGAGTCGTGGGAGGTCGAACATGGGAGAAGAGATTGGAGATGGAGCAGAGATTTTGGGAAAACGATTATGGGGGGGGCTTAGGGAACGGGAACGTCGAAAGGACGACGCGACTTTGAGGAACGAAGCAGAGGAGGAATTAGTTTGCAAAGCAAAACCACAGCGATCAAGAAGAATGGCAAGGGGAGAGGGGGGGGAGTGGAGGTCAAGACAGGTTATATTCACGATCAAGCTGAAATTCACGAGACAAAACAAAATTGGGTGACGACCTCCGAGGACAAATGACGGCTTGTGAAGAATCAAGAGAAAGACCGCAGGATCGCTGGGGGAGCGCAACGGAAAAGAAGAGTGGAGGACTTAATACCAACAAGTACTCAGCGGAAAAATATCCTGATTACCGAGAGGTCAAAGGGACGACCCAATGAGGTTGAGAAAAAAAGGGTTGCAGAAATTTTATTGACGCGGGGCATTTTATTGAACTACAGGATCAAAAATGACGAGGGGGGGGGAATCGAAATAGGGAAGAAGTAAGACCACTCCGACCTGGACCGAACATTGCCGTACTCAATAAATCACCGACTCCGGTCAGCTGGGGGGGGGTGGGGGGGTGAGTGGGGGGGGGCGAATAAGCGACCCCGCGAGTTATTTAAGGAAGAATGCAGGGGGAGAAAGGCTCTCCTTCTAAAGTGCCGCCGCTAAAAAACTCGAATTCCCAGAGGAGGCATCTTTCTGGGGAATAGGAATCGAGAGAGCGAGAGAGAGGTTATAAGGGTCACAGTGGAAAAACACTCCGACATCGAACAGGAGGCGTCCACTACCAGATAGTGGCAAAGAAAAATGAGCAAAAAGAAGAAAAATCTCATCCACGGGAAGGCATCACTCACCTCTGCCACTCAGCCGGAAAAAAAGGTCTTTCGACAAACGCCTCCAAGGAAGATGAGTTAAAGGGGGGGGGGACCTGGTCAGGTCACACATCCTTCCCGACGCAAGTTTTGCTGGTCTTTCGGAAACGAATCTCATAAAGGGAATGAAGAGAAGTGCAAGACTTAACAAGAGGGAAGATGCCCCCGCAACCTTTCGCCGAAGATGCCGACGTTCTGGAACTGCAAACAAAAAAAAACTGTGAAAGAGAGTCGCTACATCCTCACATCAACTCCACCGGAGCAAAAAGGGAACCACAGCGTGGGGGGAGCAACAATTCAGCGCGGACATCGGTCGGAGAGAACGATAGAAGACCGTCGCATGGCAGCATCCCCATGCCGGAGAAAAAGCGCGATCGATCATCGGGTCCGCGGCCTCGAGGCAGAGGGAAGCAAAAAAAATCGGAAGAAAGAAGAAGAGGCGTACCGGAAAAGGGTGACGCCGATTGAAAGAAAAGCCGGCGCGAGCCTGGGAGAAGAAAGCCTCGCTGTTAAAGGGGGAAAGGGGGAAGAAAAACCAGAGCGCTGGAAAAGAGGGGAAAAAGAGAGCATCGATAAAAAGGCATCCATCTCATGATGTAAAGATGCGGTGGGGATCTCTTCTCCATGAAAGGGACATCACCAACTGTCAGGGGACGGAGTCGAAGGAACGTGAATAGTTTAACTACTGGAAAGAGTCACCAGCTGTGACCAGCTCAAACCCAGGGGGGGGGTTATGCGGGGGGCAGGAAGCGCAAAGGGAAGGAGAAAAACAGGCAAGGAAGAACAAGTTCCGCTCGAAGAAAGAACACTTGATGGGCCCTTTTTCCGTCAGGAATCGAAACCTGGGAGAAGGGAAGAAAAAGTTGGGAGGGGTCACTTGATCGGCAAATACCGCTTAAAAAATGATTGTTAAGGAGGAGGGCAGCACACGAAACTTGAAAAACACAAGTGTGTAAAATAAAGATGTATTCGAGTGCCTGGAGCGAGAGAAGATGGGGGAGAGGCTAACCAGGGAGGGCCAAATCCAGTTAAGAAACGCGCTTAAAGCAAGAGTAAATCTAACTCAAAAAGGTCCGGCAACGAGACTTCCAAACGTGACTTAGATCTAGAAAAAAAAAGGGATTATTATGAGTCGGTTTTAAAAATCAAGCCCTGGTAAGTATCCGACATCTTTCCGGGGGGGGTGTCCTTTGTGGAAAACGATTTGACGACGGGATCTAAAAAGAGGGGAAGGTTGGGGATTTGAGGAAATGGGAGTCCCAAAAAAGTATCTTTTCACTAAGGAAAGAAGACAGCGTTGGGGGTTTTACAATGGCAACGCCAGAAGGGGGATGAGGTTGGGTTACCGAAGCTGGAATCAGATTTGGAGGGGCGATGTCCAAGGAAACTTTCACAGGGAAGGGATCGGGATGCACGTTTTCGCTGAGCGAGCACGGAGATCCAGTTGGGGTGATGAGAGCGGGTCTCGAAAGGACTAAGGGTTTGACGGCAGGAAACGGGGGTAAAGAATCAGAAGAACAAACCAGCAAGAAGGGGGTTTGAAGGGGGACCCCGCTCTGGGGAATTCAGTCTTAAACTAACTCCGGGGGAAGACCATCGGGAAATTGAAACACTGGGGGCTGTCCTTACAAAACAGCATGTAAGAGAAAACCGTAGAAGGACAGCAATGAGGTATCTTCACTGGGAGGAAATTGCGGGTGGTTCCGGCAAGGGATGCAAATTTTGAAAAATTCCCGGCGGACGAGGCTCAAGTAAGCTCGGAGAGCAACCAGAGGAAAAAGGGGAAAAAACGAAGTTAGAGTCAAAAAAACTGAAGTCGCGTCTTCAAGGGATCCCACTGATCAATGATCATGCGAACCGAGGGAGGAGGGGAGAGTCTCGGGATGACAATCAGATGAGATCCAAGAGCTTCTGAGAGACGAAGATGACGTGGGAGGAATGGGGGTGGGCTTGGATTTGGAAAAGGGAATCCAAAAGGGGCCGGGATAAAATTCGCGAAAGCTTGGGCTGTGCAGGGCAGGGTCGTATTCTGGAGGCGCAGGTGCTCGGAAAAGGACTAAATAAGGGAGGCTCAGAAAAGGAAGGCTTCAGAAAGGAGGAAGGGACATAAAACTCTACGAAAGGAATTATGTGAAGGCGTTCCATACGAATACCGAAGATGAAGGTGAAAGCGTACTTGGCGAGCGAGAACAGGGTCTGGGAAAAGGGTAATGCGGGGGTGCTTGGAAGCATTTTTCGTCGAAAGAGTGGAGGGGACTCATTTCTGGGGGGAGATTATTGGGGGGGGAGACCGTCCCGGGGAGTGTTGGTTGTTCCCTCAGCTTGATACCCAGCTTGTTGGGCGAGATATCATTACAGGAGGGTAGAAGGCGGCGATGGTAGGGCAGTCTGAGGGGGGTTGGAATAGAGGATGATCGGGGGATGCAAGTCTAAAGAGGGAAGATACCTCTTTGCTAGCGTACTTCGTCGGGGGAGTTTTGGCAGGCTGGGGGGAGGTGTTACATGTGAAGGGGTTTTAAGTCCAAAGGGGAATCCTTTTCAAGAGGAATGGTGGATCATAAGTTAGGTCAGAGGACTCTTGAAGAATAAGGACAATTCAGACCACGAGGAAGAATACACAATAGTATAAAACCTCGCAGACAAACAAAACACAAAGTTGATTAAAAAAGGCGTCATGGGGGGTACGAAGCAGAGAACCTTCTAGGGTAAGGGCTGAGTAAGGCAAAGGGACAGAAAGGATTTGGGGAAGGATTGAACATTTAAAGGAATCGAAAACCGTTGGGGTTAGGCACAGCTGAGCGGGAAATTTGGGGGGGGAGATACTAATAGGGTCTTGGACGGAAAAAAACAAAAACTCTACGACTTGAAGTTCTTCCGTCGTAAATTGAGGCGGGGAAAGCCGTTGGGAGCCAGCAGGTGTATCAAGCGACGGATCGCCAAAAGGAAGCCGAGAGACAAAAACATGGAGACAAAAAAGAAGGAAATTCTCGAAAAGGGAACCTAGCCGCGCGAAGGGAGGCTAAAAAAGCGTTACGGGCCTAAATTGGAAGAAAGGAGGTTTTAACCATGCCAGAAAAACCTTGGAAAAAAAGAAGGAAAAAGCGCGCACACTTTATTCTCGGTTCCAGAGACAGGAAGGAAAAGAGATCAACAGAGGAAAGTGTAAGGTCGGAAAAAAGGGCGAAAGAAACGGGATACTGACGCAGGAAGGGGAGGGGGTCAGATGGAGAGGGTCAAGAAAGAAGGAAGCGTGTAAAAGGAAATGAATAAGCAGAGTGGCACCACTTCAGAGGAATTCGGCTATGAAATTGGAAAGGAGGAAAGTGGCGCGATTGGGGGGGGGGGGAAATAGAATCCAGGACTCGAGGAGGGCTAAAAGGAATAAGCAAAAGTTCGAAACGGAAAAGTACAAAAATGGTAATCGAGTGTAAGGGGGATCCAAAAGAGATCATGGAAAGAAAAGACTCAAGTACGTAAAAACTGTTGGGAAAAAAATGCTGGCGGCTGAAAGCTTCCATGGACTTTAAAAAAAAGGGGACAAGTCCGGAGGACACAAAGGTCAACAAGGATTGGCGGAAAAGGGTGGGGGGAAACCCCCCCGTCCATTTGCTGGCACGGAGAGGACGAGTGGGGGAAAAGGAGGTCACGAAAAACCCCGGGTTCTTTCGAAACGGCAAGGCAAATCGGGGGACCCCCGAGGGGGGGGACCTTCTGAAAAAAGTGTATCCCACACGACCGAGTGTCCTAAAGAAAATAATTTGTCATTAGAGTGAAAAGCCTCCGAAGATGTGGTAGAAAAAAATGAAAAGTTAATCAGAAAAGAGAGAAAGGACGCGTCCAAGCATCGCCTAGGGACAACGGAGGGAGCTGTTTGGATAGGAAAAAAAAAAAGGTAAAAACAAAAACCGGGAGAGCAAATCGGCTTCTCAAAAAACAAACGGGTGTCAAAGGAAACCCAAGTGGGGGACCCTTGATATAAGGAAAACAGGGGGGGTGCTGCATTCCCGCCTAGGGAGAAGCTGTCGAGAAGGCAATCTACTAATATCTATAAAGAAATAGGGGGAGTCGCAAAGCGGAAGCAACGTTCGCTTCAGAAAAGAAACCAGAAAAAGGAACATGGGGCAAACTACGGGCACTAGTAATTGTAAGGAAAACCGCGAACGGAATGAGACTCTCAAAAAACGAATGAGGAAAGCTGTCGAAGGGATCTCGAAATGAAAACATCTTCCTAAAAAAAAGGAAGTTTGACTAGAAAGGTATCAGTGTGCCAGGGTTTTTAGTTCAGAATCAAGCGAGGGGCGAGAAGTTGGCAGATCCGGCCTATGAGAAGAAGGTCTAAGTCAGTAATTATTCGGGAAAAAAGGGGGAAGCAGAAAAAACAGTGTCCAGGTCCCTTTTAGGAGAAGACGTGGGGAACATTGACGCTTAGGTGTCTTTCTCAAGGATCTTTTTTGGGGGGGTAGATTCCATTAAGAGACCCGAACGGGAAAGAGGGGGAAGGCAGGCAATTTTTCGACTATGAAGAAAAAAAACTGAAAGGGGGGGAGGGTTGGAATTCAAGGGAAGGCCATCGCTGGTCATACCCGTAAATAAAAATTGGGGAGTGGACCTGTGCCCATTAAGGAAAAGGGGGGGCGGGGGCAAAGTTAAAAAGAAGGACGGGACAAGATGAAAGTGGACGGGCCTCGAGTCCAAAAAAGGGACCGGGAGCCTCAGAGTTAGAAATAAGGGGTCTCAAAGGAGTCTAGAAAATCCTGGCGTGGCAGCAACGGCGACAAGACAAAGATTCAAAAAAAAAAGAGAGTGTAGTGGGGAAGTGGGAAAGACTAACGTAAAAGTAAAACTATGCAGCGACAGAGGGGCCACAGGTTTGTCGAGGAAAGAGACTTCGGGGGGACCACAAATCGCGAGCGAGTCAAGACGGACAAAAGGTAACCATAGGCTAATAAATTCGCGAGGGGGCCTGGGTACAAAAGGGCACCACTAGACAAAAAGTGGGGAGGGGGTGACTCACAGAATTTACCAAAGAACAGACCGCCCCCGCAAAACTTCCCTTCCTGAAACCCGTGAACTAGGACCAACATAGAAAAGACCTCTATCTTTGTGAAATCAAACAACTCAGCTGACAAGTCTGGCGACCCCTTGGGGGATCTCGAGGGAAAGACGTTGGGGAAAAAAGCAATTCCCTAAACTTCCGAAGAAGGGTTCCAACCCGGAATATCACGCTTCTGCAGAACCATCAAGAGAAGTCCATCTTATGAAGGGGAAAGCGCTCGGATGGGATGGCTGTTCGAGGGAGTGTTTCTTAAAAAACCAAAAATGTACAGAAAGCAAATTTCTTGGGAAAACAAAGATAAAAAGGTCTGCAAAACGTCTAAAGTAAAGAGTTAAGAATTGGGGGTTTCAAGGGAGAAGTTTAGAGCATTTGACGGGCAGTAGGGTGAGAAGGGACGGTCCAAAAAGCACGAAATGTATACGAAGGCAGAATGAATGTATGGGTGGAAACGCTAAAAAGAGAGGGGGATCTCAAAGATAGGGATGTAAAAAACTCTTGAGGGATTCGAACCCTACAAGAGTGAAGAAGGACTCCAAAAAAACCAGCGGGGTGAAACGTCCAGCAAAAAAGTAAATGGGGGGGGAACTGGACCTAAAAGAAAGAGTTGGAGCTTTAAAAAACTAAAGAAAGAACTGATCGAAAACCGACATGAGCGAGGGGAAAACCAAGATACCAGAGTCAACCTATTCTGGAAGGGAAACAAACAGGAGAATCGGGAGGAAACCCTAGGGCATTGAGGTCACAATCCCAAGAAATGAATAAATCCTGGGAGGGGGTTGAAAGCTTGAGGAGGTCCAAAGAGGAAAAACCACGAAGAAAAGGAAAAAATGCGGGGATTCCAGACTAGCTAGGAGGGAGAGAAAACGCGGAGTCCGCAAGGGAAGGACTCTAAGCAAGCCGACCAAAACTCGCATCATCATCGGGGGTCAGGCTACATCGGAGAAAAAAATTGGGGAGGGAAGGGAAAACCAAAGAGAAAAAGGAGGCTTCAAGGGGGGCTTTCGAAAAAGGAGAGTCAACCAAGAAACCGAGAAACTGAGTGACCTGGAGACGAAAAAGGGAGGACCACAACTATCCACCGGAGGTCTAGAAAACCCTCCACAGAAGTCTTTAAAAAAAGAGTTCCAGCCCAAACACCGGAATCAAAGGAAAAGGGAAAAATCAGAGGATGACGGGGAGTTCAAGAGATAAAAACGAATAAGAGGAAATTACCCCTCAGTAAGAAGGAGCCTCCAATAAAGGGATCTTCGAGCTGAAAAAGCACCAAAAAGGTTTTGCTTCCCACTCAATCATCAAGAGGCCAAGACAGAGGGGGGAAACGAATATAACTCTAGAGAGGTTACGAGGGAAACCTCGTCAAAAGTGAGGGTGAAAAAAAGCCAATCGAAGGGACTCAAAAGGGAGATGAAAACATTGTACTGAGAGACATAAAGTATTAATTGGAGTGGGAGTGGTATAAGGGGACGGCGGGGGGGGAGTGAAAATTCAAACCTGAGGCTCAGGGAAGATTGAAAAGAGGTAAGTGGGAAAAGTGCATTAAGGGGAGGAGACAGGGGAAATAGATCGCCATCAAATAGATAAAAAGATCCAGATTACGTGGGTGGAGGGAGGACATGCTGGAATTACAAAAGGACAAGGATACTGAAGGGGAAGAAACAGGAAAGAATTGAAAAAAGTGAAAAGAAAACCCGTCCTACTTAAAGGGGATCGCGCTGTGAAGGGGACACCCAAAAACCTGGAAAACTTAGCCCTAGAAAAAACGTCACACCATTCGGGAGGGAGGGAAGCCAGTAACTCGAAACCGGCGGAAAGGGAAAAAAGTTCAGACCCAGGTTGTAAAAAAAAAAAAATTACAACCTGGAAGTTGGGGAGAGTTTAGTCAGCAACGAAAGAGGAATCTGGGAAGGCCAGTAGAGCAACCGTCTATTGGACAATAAGGACACAAGTTTAGGTAGAAGGAAGTGAGAGCCCACTCGAGAAAGGAATTAAAAAAGAATCCAAGGAAAGACTTCCCAGGACACCATCATCAAACCAAGGAAAGAGAGAGAAAGACGGTTGGAGGACGGGGAGTCCGACAAAAGGGTGAAGGGGTGAGACGGGGAGGGAGGGACCGGGAAGGAGGGGGGGGGGTATTAGGAGTCTACAGGAAAAGGTCTAGGGCAGAAAGTATCGGGACGGGGGTAAACGGAAAAATCACGTTCTTCAGACAAGAATGGTCAGTGGAAAAATGAAAAAGGTAAAGGGCCTGAGCTCGAAGGAAGAGGAGAAATAAGAGGGGACATAGGGTATTAAAATTTCATTCGATGAGTTATGCATTGAAGGGGGGGCAAAGGAGCTAAAATAACCCCAGAAAGGGGGGGAAAGATTAAAGAGGAGGTATAGGAAAGACTGAGGGGAACCCAATATCAAAGTAAAAGTGTTGAGTACATGGAGGAAAAATAAAGAAAAAGAAGAAGTGCACAAGTTCTAAGAGTAGGGGGAGGAGTATCTCGGCTTCGAGTAGGCAAAATTTGAAGAGAAAATCTTAGGCTGGGCTAAGGGGAAACTGCGGGGAAATCGCATAAGACTGGGGGGGGAGGGAGGAACTATTAGGATGAAGGGGTTCGGAAAAGGCAGAGTCAGAGGGGAGCTTCACTTCAGAAAAGTCCCAGCTGGGGAGGAGTCTAAAAAAAAAACGACAGGAGGTCTCGAGGGGGGAGTAATCACGTGGGGGTTAAGGGGAAAAGGGGAATTGGGGGGCTGAAAGGTCCTTCAAGGGGACTTCTCAGGAAATAAAGGATTCAGATCGTTTCGGGGAAGAAAGTTCATAATTGGGGGTCAGCGGCATTGGGGAAAAATCAGAAAGGGACACCGAAAAAACCTAAAGGGGAACTTTCCGCAAAAGGGTTTCAGGAAGAAAGGGGAAAGGCGGGAGGGGAGGGAAGCGGTTCTACAGTCGGATGCGGTAAGAAGGGGGTGAGGGGAAGGGATTTTGAGTCGAGGGGGATCAAGGAAAAACTCCAAGGGAAGAGTGGGATTTGAACAGAAAACTCTCTGGGTAGAAAAACCAAATAAAAAAGGATTGAATGAAGTTCTCGACGGGCGAGGCAGTCAAAGATCCCGAAGGCTGGGGCGAGGTCGGACGTCTACCGGAGAAGTCTTTTAGGGGGAACTGTTGAAATTGTTACCTTTGGGTTATGGGGAAGAAAGAGTTCAAGCAAAAGGGAAACAAGGGACCCTCGTGTGGGGGGTCGTAATCAACAAACCCCTCAAAATTAAAACTAGGGGTAAAAAGGGAGGACCACAAGATTCCAGAAAAAAGGATCAGGAGGATAGAAAAACTCTAAGGGTCAGCTCGGAAGAATGCAAGATGGAGTAAGGGAGCTCCTTGAGGAGAAACAAGTTCTGAAACAAACGAAGGTGCGTAATCTGGACAGAAACAATTTTGGGAGAGGGCTTTCAGGTAGGTTGACGAAGGGATAAGAAACAATCGCTGGATCTTCACACTCGAAATAGGGGTAAGGGGGCTCGCCTGAGGGGTTCGAGCAACGAAGGCAGAAACGTGTATGTCACGAGGAACGGAAGCAAGAAAAAAAACCACAGGGAAGGGGGGGGCTGAGCAGACGCGAACCGACAATAGGCACATTCTCTACTAATAAAAAGTAGAACGAATTATTTCGGGGGAGTTAAACCGAAAGGATAAAAAACTGTAAGGGATTTCAAAATCTTGAACCCCAAATTACTGGGCTTCTCAGGTTAGAGAGGGAGTCATAGAGAAAAAGGTCAGGGAGAAATGTGTATTAAAAATTCGCCTGGAAATCCAAGGCGCAAGAAGGGACCATTTAAAAAGAAATTAAAGGCCGAGGGGGAATGAAAAGAAAAAAGGATTTTAGAAAACCATTGATCAGAAGATCGTAAGGAAAAAAAAGGATGAAAGAGTCTTAGTGCCTGTTCGTAAAGAGAAGGGTCCGTTTCATTAGAAGATGAGACTGCGGCGGGCTGCAGAAGGGACAAAGTTCGGATCAAAGGGAGTGGAAGGAAATTTTACTCGGAGGCCCGGGAAACTGAAAGGCGAGAAAAAGCATTGGAAAGAGGGGAGATTAGGAGGGGAGCCGCGATGGGAGGGTGCCGGGGGGGAGACTAGGAGAAGGAGAACACGAAAGACTTTGGGGGGTAGAGGGATTTCAAAAAAATTTGAGAAAATCTAAGAGGGGCTTCGCGGGGGGAATAGCGTAGATCGAGTCCGGCCTCCAAAGGAAACTGGCCGAAACTCGGGATTTTTCTAAAGAAAAAAGGCACACCTGCAAATGAGCGGGGGGCGAAAGGGGTGATAGGAGAAGTCATCCAGAAAAGGGGGGGGGGAAGAAACGTTATCCAGAAGCTGGAAAAAGGGGGAATGTCAAGGGGGAGGGGCAATCGCGAGGGGAAAAGGAAAAACCACTGGGGGGGGGGGGGGGTTTTGTTGGGGGTGGGGGGGGGGGGGGGGTTGGGGGGGGGGGGGGTTTTGTAGTGTGTGGGGTTGGGGGATAGACAAAACCTATCGGGGAAGAAGGTCCAGAGGAAAAGAGGGAATAAATATAGAACCGAAAGGAGGAAAGAGGTTTTTCAAGTTCACAAAGATGGCATAAGAAGGAAAATTCAAGAAAAAAGGACTGGCCAAACGCGCGGCGGCGGGATCGGAAAACTATGAAGAATTAAAAAAGAAGGAGAAGACTCCCTAATGGGAATTGGGGTCCAAAAATGGGGAGGTTGGAGAGGTCAGGGGTGCGAAGAAAGTAGAGAAAGTGAGGAGCTCCACAAAACAACGAGGGGAGGCATCTCAAAATCGGGAATACTACTAACGAAAATTCCCATGTTAGAAGAAGTCTGGAGAGGGGGGGGAAGGGTAAGTTCGTTTGCGAATAAAAAAATTTTCATGAAAGGGGGGGGACCTCGGGAGAGGGGGAGGCGAAGTCAAACAGTAAAAAGTAGAGCACGGCTGAGGAACCCGGAATCCCGGGGGGAAAGGTTTGGGAATGCCAAATCAAAAAATTGAAATATGAGGGAAAAAAAAGGGGGGTGGAAGTCCATGAACTTGGTCCTACCTCGAGGACGCAAGGCAGGGGTGAATCTTAGGAAAATTCCTCGACGTGCAGGGAAGCCTTTTATGATTCAGAAGGATGCACTTTAGAAGGAAACGGTTGAGAAACTTTCAGGACCTGGGTTGTGGGGGGAAGGGGACCGGGGGCGCCTGACGGAAAGACGCTGAAGTGGAAAAGAAAAAAAAGGAAATTCAGAGATTCAGATCTAAAAATTCGGCCGGGAAACAGGAGGCTCCGAAGCAAAAAGAGGGAGGGTGTTGAAAATCAAAAACAATCACATAGATCATGGAGGGGATTGGGTGAGGGAAAGTTCACCTAAGGGGCTCACGGCCGAAAAGCGCGCAGAAAGGATCAAAAGCAACTGCGTGGGGTTTAGAAAGAAAATCGAATCGTGGCGCCAAGCACTTCTCCAAAAGAACGTTCTTCGCCGAGCAAATGAAGTGGGTGGAGGGGAAGGATCGGGAACACAATCAAAGAGGTGTTAATGGGGGGGGAAGGTGCTCCTGGTAATGGGCCAGTTTGACACCCGCGCGGGGAAACCGAAGCCTCTTACGGCCGCTGGTGGACAGGCAAGAGTACCGAGAAAAGAAACAGTGTTAAGGAGACAAGACGGCCAATTAAAGGATCGAACGAGCGAAGAAAAAACCCAACTTGCGGAAATTAAAAGTCTGCATCCCCAGGGGAAAAAGACTTCGACGTAACCTTGGGGGACAAAGTGAGAAGGGGTCATCAAGAGGGGCCGGTGTCAAAGCGCGAGGGTAATCGGGCCTTACATTTCGGGGGGTAAAAAAAAAATTTTCAAGAACTGAGGAAAAAAGTACTGGGAATCTCGAGAGGGGAGAGATAGTAAAGGTGGGGGGGGGATTGGGGGGAAGGGGTCTGAAAGTTTGGAGTATTCTGAGAAGCTGATCCAAAAAACTTAGTGGTCCCTGAGAAAGAGAGGAGGAGGGGATTGTCGAAAATCTAGAAGATAAAGATTAAGGCAGGAGGAAAGTGAAGACTCTGGTTAGGTATATTGAAAGAGGTTGAGATCAAAACCCTGAAACGGCCATCGGAGGAAAAAAATGGGGGGTCAAAAACTCCAAGATACAAGGTGGAGAGAGGACCCAGCAAAGAAGGAAGTCGCGGGGGGGGGAGAAAAAAAAAAAACGTGGAAAGAGAGAACATAGAACCTAGAGCGTGGGTCTTAAACACGGTAGGGGGGGCAATTTTCGGTAGGGGGACAACGGACGTAAGAAGGGGGTTACTCAGGGGGGGGAATTTTGCGAAAGAAATACTTCCACTAGGAGGGGGAATGATTTGAAAGGGACTAAGGAAAATAAAAATCAAGGGAGGAAACTGCCAGTGCAACAAACCCCATCCAAGACGTGAGAAAGAATCGAAACAGCTCAAGGAAAAGGGGGGAAGGGTCACTACAGGATGAACGCTACAAAGACCTAGACAAATGAATGAAAGGAGACCCCTCGGCGTCAGGAAGCTACGGAGATGGGAAACCTTTTCAAGAAAAAAAAAAAAAAAGAAAGAAATGAGAAAAGAAACTCTCAGAGTGCAAGAAACTAGAAAAAGATCACCAGCTCAGAAGTCCGAAAGAGGAAACTACAAACCTGAGCAGGATGCCAACCAAAAAGGTCTCGTCAAAAATCCAAAAGATCTTTAAAAAGACTTTCCAGCAAAGGAGAAGAGGTAACCTAAAGCCGCGGGAGTTGTAGTAACTAAGAAAGAGAGATTAAAGAGAAAAAGGCCCGAGAGAATAACCAAGAGGAGAAGCTGATACCTCAAGGGAAAGAAAATCCTCTTTCTCACAAAGAAAACAAGAAAATCAAAGGGGGGGACGGAATAGTACGAGAAAGACATCTCAATAAAAAAAAAAAAGTCAAACACAGCTTGAGGGAAACAAACAGGAAGCGCGCAGAGGGGATACTCCTAAAAGGAACGCCATGAGACTCAGGGCTCCAGAGAAAAAAACAAGAGAAGGCTACGGATGGCTAGTGATAGAAGATACCGAAAAAGGTGATAGCGTGGGAACGGTGACTGAGGCGGCCAAAAAAGAGGAGTCATTAAAAAAAGGTACCTCCGGGGGGTTGGGAGTTCATCCAAGGATTAAATTGTTACATGGACCAGAAAAAGAAAAAAAAGGACGATCCAGAAGGGAAGGAATGGCTCTTTCAAAGGAGACCCCCCAAAGAATTGAGCTGGAGTGGAAATCCCGTCTTTGGTAGGTAATCTAAAGGGCCCCCGATGGGAAGCTAAAAACCACATTAGAATGGGTTAGAAGAGGGCAAAAAACCGGAGACTAAAAAAGAGATGAGATCGGAAGCTGTTGGGGTTGGGACGAGAAAGAGAACAAAAGAAAAAATAAAATAGGGCTTAAAGGAGAATATAAGAAACCTTGGTTGAGAAAAAACTTGAAAGCGACCTCTGCTAGCTTGGAAAAAAAGAAAGCCGAGAAAAGGGGCTTAAAAGGAAACATCGAGGAAGGACTTCCAGGGAGACGCCGGTTTGGGTCAGAAACCATAAAGACAAAAGAGACATGAAAAAAAAGGCTCTGAAGAGAAAAAAAGAAAAGACTAGTCAAGGCAAGCTGTCGTCCACATTTAAGGGCAACCGGGGAAAAGGAAAAACAAAAAAAAGAAAAGAGTGGGTATCGGAAGAGTAAACCGGAAGTGCGGGGACAGAAAAGGTTGAAAAAAGAGGGGGGCATCGAATGATGGAACATTCGACAAAGGGCCTAACTGGAAATAGAAAGTACTACAAGGGGGTACAAGGGGAAAGCAAGAAAGGGGTCGGGAAGGGAAAAATCATATAATTGCAAAAAGGGGAACAAATTGAAGGATAGAAGGTTCGTAGTAGAAAAAACATCAAGGGGGTTTATGGGAAACTGGGTAAGAGGGAAACTGCTAGGGGAATTAAGGGGGGGGGAAAGCGAACCTTCGAAGAAAAACATAGAATGTGTTTGTTAAAAAAACGGGGGGGAGTGAGAAAAGGAAAACAGGATTTTCAGGGAAAAAGACGAGCAAAGGCTGTACTTCGTAAAAAAAGGGCATGGGGAAAAGAAGGCAGTCACGTTTAGGGAGGATAAAAAGAGGAAAAGAGTCTGCAAGCGTGTCAAAAAGGGAAAGCTTCCATCGGAGGAATACCACAAAAAAGAATCATAAAATCAAGGAGTTAGATGGAAGGTAGGAAAGAATCGGGAACTGTGGGAAAAATTCAGAAAAGAGAGAGAAAATGGAGAACTGCAGGGGGACACCTGCGGCTGGAGGAGGACGTAGCGGGCGACGCTGCGCTGACTGAGGGAGGGTCCAAAGAAAGGGGGCTCCTGTTAAAAAAAAGGGACGGGCAAAAAAGAAAAGGGGGGCTTGGATGTTAAAAAAAAACGAGAAGGGGAGTCTTAGGGAACGATCTGGTGTAAAGAAGTCGCGGGACTTCCAAAAGGAGTTCGCCCAAAAAACGGCTTAAGGAAGGGGATTTAAATGTTGTGGGACCATAACAGAAGCGAGTTTTTAGTGCGACAAAGAAAGTGGGTGTGCTAAGGAAAATTTTGCTGACGAAAAAGGGGGATGGGAGATGCGAGGGAAACAATAGAGAGGAGTTGTTGTCGTGTCGGGGTGGTGAACCTCAGTTCAGATCCACGTGGGGGAAAAGGAGGGTAAAAATAAAAAATCTGAAGCGTCGGAATGAGCAGACAGAATAGCGTCAAGGGACGCTGGAACTGGCACAAGAAAGCTCTTGGAAAGGAACTTTAACAGGGTGAAGAATTCGTGGATGCTTATACGCACAAAATCGGGGAAAGAGGGCTTGAAGAAAGGTGCTGAGGGGACGTCAGGGGGACCCCGCATTATCAAAGGAAAAGTCGCCAGAAAGGAGAAGGCCAGGACCGAGGGAATCAAAGTTGGGGAAAGGAAAATTAGATCCTGAAAACTCGGGTCAGCTTAAATTACTGGGGAGAAGGTGCGGAATCAGGAGGGGGGGGGGAAGGTAATCAAATTGGGGGGGGGGTCCACCCTACCCAAGTTGTGGGCTTGCGGGAGAATAAAAAATTTGAGAAAAAGAGGCTATGAGAAGTGCGAGAAAGAAAGATGGGGGACCAACTCCATTCATAAAAGAAAAAATAAAAAAAGAGACGCCGGAAAAATAAAAAAAGAAAACTAGGTTGCCAAAAAAAGACCAGGAAAAAGATCCACGAACATGAAATCAAGAAAAAGGGAAAAAGATCAAGTCAGAAGGGAGGAAACGGGAAAAAAAAAAAAAACAGCCATGAAAAAAGGGAACGTCAAGAAATCCGAGAAGGGTTAAAGGAAAAAGGGGAAAGAAGAAGTTTCTGAAAGAAGGTTCTTAATGCGAAAGGGTCCAGAAGAAACGATATGAATTTGCAAAAAATAAGGCAGTGAGGGAAATTCTCAGGAGAAAGAGTTTAGGGGGGGAGGGGGTAGAAATCGAGGAAGCGCTCAGGAGTCAAATTTCGTAAAAGAAAGTCTGAAAAAAAAAATGACTTAGCAATCAATTCTCAAGCAGGAAATCAACATGGGAGCGTGCGGCAGTAAAAAATCTGGAATCAAAAGGATCGAGCTCGTAGGGGGGGAGGGTTAAGAAAGTTGGAAAACTGCAGAAACACGGTTTGAAAAGGCTTTCAGAAGGGGTGCTGAAAGGGAATGTTTGCCTAGCGACAAATCCCAGAAAACACGAAGTTCCTGGTCGTCCAGGGGTACCACACCATGTAGGGGGTCAGACAGTGGGCTGGGAAAAAATAAAAGATCATCTTCCTAAACACTTTGGGAGTTCTTTCCGGGAGAGAGATTACTTAATGTCAAGGAAGGTTTCCGTCAGAAAAAAAAGGCACCGCCCTACTCAAAGGGTCCTCTAAAAAAGATTGGGGAAAAGTAGAGAAAGGAAAGGTGAGGATTAGCCGAAGGGGGAGCATAGAAAGGTTTGAGAAAAGTTTAAGCTACCAGAAAAAAAAGGACTGATCAAGATGTAAAACAGAAAATGAAAAAATCAAAAGATTTAGAGAAGGGTAACGCAAAAGTGGGTGAGAAAAACTTTCAGGGGGGGGGAAAGGTTGCGAAAGGTTGGGGAGAAATGATAAACTACTATCAGGGAAGCAGAAGCTCGGAAACGAAAGAGGAAAAACTCTATGGCACTCCGAAAAGAAGAAACTGGGAGGAACACTTTAGGAAATAAATATGGGGTATAAAGGAATTGATCCTTAGAAGGAAAAAAACACCAAAAATCTAGAAGAGAAGGTGTTCGACGAGAGAGAGAAAAAGGTAACAACTCGGAAGTGCAAAAATTCACACCTGGAGGGAGAATTGCAAAGGGACATTGGAGGCGAGGGAAAAAAAGATCTCGGGGAGACGTTGAAAAAAGTGAAGAGGAAAGAGGGGGATATCCTGGTCTAGGCACACTCTGGGATCCCCCAAAAAATCTTGCAAGGGTAGAAGAGACCTAAATGGGGGGGTAGACTGTGAAAAACCTAGGTGAGAGGGGAAAAGCCATTACTCAAGAAAAGGGAAAGTCATTTAGAAAGGCTAAAATTCCCGATGATGCGAGGGGGAGGGGACACTTGGGGTCGGTCAAGGGAAAAGTTCGAATCTCGGAAGGGTTCGCTTTGGTGATGGGGAAAAAGAAAAAAGGGTAGAGCAAGATCTATAAGTCCAAGCCTTCAGGGTGCCAAGAAAAGCACGTATTAAGAGGATCACACGAATCTAGTCCGGCCCAATTGCTGGAGAAAGCGAAAGCGGGAAGGATTGAGCAGACAAGTAAGACATAAGAGAAAGAGGAAAAAGCGAAAGAGAACTGGCAACGGGGTGAAAATCGAGCAGATGTTAAAGGAGAAAAGGTACCTAGAAGTCTAGTGAGAAATTGGGGGGGGAGGGTCGCGAGATCCGAAAGGAAATTAGTGTGAAAATCAGGAAAAATCCAGAAGGGAGGGGGGAAAGAAGAGAAAAAAACCGAAGAAGAGGAAGGATTACCTGGAACGGGGAGAGAATTGAAGGCAATATCAGGGGGGGGGGAAGACCAATCTAAAGAAGGGAAAACTCCACTGGGGGGATAGACCCGGGAAGAAAATCTAGAAAGAAATAGCTATCACTAAAAAAAGGATACAGAGAATAAGTGAAAGAAAGCAAGAGGACCCTGATTGTGGGATGCTCGAGGGAGTGGAGGGAATGGGGAGCCGGGAGGGTGGACATGAGGGGGACGGGAGGTTCTGAAATTAGATAGGGGGGGGAGACGGAGGTGAGGAGAGTGGCATTGGGGGATAAGTGGCGAGGGACAGTAGGGGATTAGGGGGAAAGAAGGCCGAAAATAAAAAGCCGGGGGGAAAAAATCAGTATTAGTGGGAAGCTCACCAAAAAGGACAAATTCTCAAAGCCAGTCTAGGGCCGTTCAAGATTATTCAGAGACCGAGATTAAGAGGTGACCTCTGAAAAAAGTGTTGAAGAAAAAAAAAAAAAAAAAAAAAAAAAAGGGCTTTTGGGGAGAAAATTTTAAGGAAAGGGGCTCTGGAAAAGGCGGGGGAGCAGAGATGGAAGACTTCAGGAACCCGACAATTACGAAGTGCTGAAATCTTCAAAAAAACTAAAAAGGGGGGGTGTGCAAACTGGGCTATCCTCGGACTTGAAGCACTTAGTTGTCGGGCCGAAAAAGCCAATCAAGGGGGTTGAAATGGGAAAAGACTATGAAGTCCCGACTGAAAAAAAAAAAAAGTAGGAAGAAAAGAAGCAGGGGAAGAAAAGACAAAAAAAAAAACGAAAACCTAGGGGGATCCGCTACGAGAGCATGGAAAAGTCAGCAGAAGAAAAAAAACTACGGCAGCATGGAAAGAAACGGCCACAAAAATCCAAAAGTAGATCGAACAAGGGGGAAGGGGAAAAAGAAAAAAAGATTAAATCCAAGAGAACCGAGAATAAAAAATCTAAAAGGAAAGTCACAAAAATTCAAAGGATAGCAAAAAGAGGCAAAAGCCAACCACCTCAAACGCCAGGACGTCTGGGAAAAGACTTCAACCCACGAAAAGCGAGGTAACGAAGAAGAGGTAGAAGGAAGAACGGAACCAAGGAAAAAAAGAGTGCCAGCCAAGAAGCCTCCTGACGGAGACAAGTCAAGCCAAAGACACAAATCCGGGGTACTGGAGGGAATGCAGAAGGGTCAGAGAAAAAAACGGGACAGGGAAAAACCAGCGTGGAAAATTGAAAGAAGCAGAGGAGGCGGTTATACATAAGAAAGTCCGATCTCAGAGGAAGCCATCGAGGGCGAAGAAGCATTAGAAAAAAAAATTTGAAGAGGAACTCTGAATAGGGGTCACTTCTGGATTAAAGGAAAGCTGAGAGATAAGGCAAAGGAACATTCCACCTCTCTACACCGGTAAGGGGGGCCGAAGGAGCAGTCAAGAAAACCCATAAATAGAACATCCACAAGGGGAGAGAAGGGTCCGAGGGAGTTTGGAAAAGCTGAAAAAGAGGACACAAAAAAAAGGGCAAGTGACTAAGGTCGAAAAAGGACCGAGAGTATGGAACGGACTGAAAAAACAGCTGGGAAACAAAAAGGCCTATGGAAAAAGGAATGTGCGCGAAGTACATGGGGACTTGCCCGTGAGAAAAAGGCCCCGAGCAAAAAATGGATGAAGGCTTTAAGGATCTAAAACAAGAAAAGAGGGAAAGCGTTCACATGAAAAAGGGGGGGGACGGGGGTTAAAAACTAAGGCGTGCGTTTCAAACATACAACGGAGTACGAGGGAACGTACTAGGGGGGTCTTGGAGAATAGGAAAAGACTCCCATCTTAAAATGAAAAAAGCGGGTCGTAAAGGTGAGAAATATCAGATCACAAATAAAAGGAGTAGAGAGAGAGGCGGTGTTATCGGGGAGAGAAAGGAAAAAAAGCGGGGAAAACTGAGAGACGGAGGGGGGAAAAAAAAAATCCTGGGGCTGGAATTGAATGCTGGTCCGAAGTGAGAGAACGTAATCTAAAACAATTTCCTGAGGGAGAGGGGGAGGACACATGAGTTAATTCGAAAGGCCCATGAAGAGGAAAAAGTTTTGGGGGGAGAGGGGGAGACTGTGGAGTAAGGGCTAGCAAGGAAGAAGAGAAAAAAAAGAAAAGAGGTTTGGGTTTTGATAGAGGGCAAGTGTTAAAAGGTCTAGGTTAGAAAAAGCCGAAAACCCATAAAAAGGTAGATGGGAAAAAAACTTAGATGAGAGGAAAGATACTGGAGGGCCTGGAAGAAATACTAGCACTTTGGAAAGGGGTGCGGGAGGCCTCATAAGAAAAATTCGAGAAAAGTCAGGGGCTAGAGGGATTAGACTCATGAGCGTCAAAGGACGGCTTCCCCAATAAAAACTTCCAGGGGAAATTAGGAACAATCGCGAGGGGGAGCTCAAATAGACAACGGAGAAGACTGGAGAAACTCGCTGGAGAAGGGAAGATGGTTTCAGTAGAAAACTGTTTATTCCAGAATAAGGAAGAGAAAAAAAAATTGGAATAAGAGCTATGCCTTGCCCTCCTGAAAGGGCAATCACTGGATAGGGAGATAAGGAGGTCACCACGCTTGGGGAGTCAGAAAGTTGGAGGGGGGGGCTAAAGGAGGGGGAAGGAAAAACACTTAGAAGGGAAACTGGAGTCTAGGCTTCAGAAAGGCGTACGCGGGGTCGAGTTAAAAAAAGGAGCAGATGCTATATGAGGTGAAACAGAAAAAAATCAAGAAAAAATTGGAAGACTTAAAAAGTTTGGGGAAAAAAAAAATTGGTAGGTTTCTCGGGGGAAAAAGAGAAAGGGGCTGCTGAGGGTGGAAGCGAGTGAAGGACTCGGGAGAAGCCCTGGGGGTAAAAAGAAACGTGGAAAAAGACATGACATAAGCCAAACAAAAAAAAAAACAGATGGCCCGAGTAAAATGCGAAAGAAAGGATAGAGGAAGACGTCAAACTATACGTCTGGAGTTTGTGGACGCACTGGGCAGTGGTCCGTTGATGATTCAAACCAGAAAGACATAGGGAGGCAAGAAGGGGGGGTGTTTTTCGGAAAATCCACACGAAGGGCAAGGGGAGTCAAAAAAAAAGAAGCCCTTAGAGATCGCGAAGAATTTGAAAAATTAGAAAATCAATTCAAAGGAGGGGCTGCGCAAAAGAAGTCGGGCTTCACAGAAAAGGCGTAAGAGTTTGGAAAAACCTCGTGAATGGAGGCGAGCGGGAAAAAATCTTCGGAAAGGAAAACCCAAACTTCGAGGAGTGTGGGAGGGGAAAAAACCAACAGA
>Ga0179593_1484733_pt1 | contig 21434 bp, 25 predicted proteins | sample CZODoug2_1_08_16_FD_185931 | JGI IMG/M metagenome (GOLD analysis project Ga0179593, IMG submission 185931) | Vadose zone soil fungal communities from Angelo Coast Range Reserve, California, USA - CZODoug2_1_08_16fungal (PacBio error correction) | ecosystem: Environmental > Terrestrial > Soil >...
CTTGGGGGGTAGGGCAAAAGGCTCGAGAGGTGAAGAGATGGGCGAGGCGTTTCTTCGCTCCTAATCAACCAAGAGTGCCTGCAAGTGCTTCCCCGCTGTACGAGAAAAGCCCGCAACGACTCTCAAAGAATTGATGGACTCTTATACATGCACCTTCTTGAATTAAAAGAAGAAACATCTTACTACGCCAAGGGACGAAGAAGGTGCCGGCCTCTGGGAAGGGGTGGGGCCGACTCTTTTCGATCGAGGGCGAGAGTATCAACACGAAAGCAACACTTTTTTGAAAATGGTCAGCCAGGGGATGGGACAAACAAGGGAGGGCAGGCCGGTCAGGTTAACGAGCGCATTTCCTCAGCCCCACAAGCCAGGGGACCACTCGTAAAGCCGAAAGCGTTGAATTCTAATCAAGGGAAACGCGAGGGGGGGAAAAAAAGAGTTGCATTATGAAATCAGAATCAACCAAGAGAGTAGAAAAGAGATCTCAAAAGTACTGCAAAGCAGATTTTCCACGCCGATCGTAAACATTTAGAGCATAACGAGATGGGGAAGGGAAAGGTTGGCAGTCCAGGGTCCTGGATGGGTCGGCCAGAGCGTATCGCTTCACCGAGCCAGGGACCGATTGGGGGAAATCGCGTAACAAAATCAAAAGCAGGGGAGGTGTGTGTCTCGAACTCGGAAATCTACAAGACGGCCAGGCTGGTGACATAAAAAACCAAAGTCTGTGTACGAGGCGGGCTTGAACGGAAGCCAATAAGATTTGCAGGATATGGATCATACTGCCTCCTCAGGGGTGGCGTTGATGGGGAAAAAAAAGATCGGCGGAGCTCAAACAGTGGAAGTCGAGAAAGAGTAGAAAAGAGACTGCCGACAAATCAGATTTTGTTGGGCCGACTTCAAGAAACCACCGAAGGTCACGCCGGACGTTACTGACCAAGGGGGGCGGAGGAAAAGGGCCGGATACATGCGGAACATCACTCAGGAAAAAAAAAAAGAAAAAAAATTGACTGAGGGTATTTGTCGTATGCGGGCCCCGCAGATCGTATAGTTGCAAAGAGCCCAGCGTCGAGGGCAAGGTATCAGCGGTCGCAGAAGCTGCGTTTGAGCCCCGGAGGCCACAGTCGTAAGGGGAAGCGGGCCGGCGATCCGGCTCAAGGGTAATGCAGGAGAAAAGGCTTCCAAGGGGACTTGAAAAGCCGAGGCTCCACCCCTGCGGGCTTGAGATCGTTATGGGGAAAGGTTGACCGAGCGAGTTAGGATTACCCATGCAGAGAGGGCCGGGGGAAACTTGTCCCCCTAGGTAGCTCCCTCACTTCTAGGTTCTAAAAAAGCTGCAGGCAAGTAGGGGGAAATGACGCAAGGAAAAATTTCGTTTACCCGTTATGTTAAGGTGCCTGGGAGAAAAAAAGATGGATCTAAGTGTTTTGGTATCCCAGATCGCCAAGAAAAAGGGGGATTTATAAATGTTGGTGTTTCAGTATTGTCAAAGGGGGCTCTGTGAAGGGTAAGAAAGGCCACTTGGGCCGCGAGGAGGATTGGCAAGGTCTGGGTTTCAGGAGCTTGATGCGTAAAAGGGGGGAGTCCTAGAGCAAAGGCGAACGAACTATGAAAATACCATAATGAAAAAATGTCGACCACGGCTCTGAGGACAAAAACCCTTGGTGACCTCGGGAAGGGAATCTGTTTAGATCTATCAAAGGGAGCACAGGAACGACGCCAGTTACTTGGTTCTTGGATTGGGGGGGTCACTATGAAGGGAAGGGGAACACTGAACTAAGGGGGAGAGCCTTTCATCGAAGAGGATTAAGCCAGAAAGGGGTCTCTAAAACCACAGAGGAGAAGGCTTCCTATACTCCTTTTCTATCATAAAAGGGGAGACGCTTGGATTACTGTGAGGAAATATTGTATAATTCAATCATTGTGAAAGAAAAGGCCATCGGGGAAAGCGTTGCGGTCTGACCAATGCAGAGCCAAAAACTTAGGTAGGAGTAAACGGAGATATTAAAAGGGGGGTGGGAAACAGTTCCCCTGGAGGGGGGAAGGGTGGAACCGTGATTGGTAATCACGTAGGGACCTCAGTAATACCACCCAAGGAAGATGCCGAGGCCAATCGGGGTAAAAGCCCTTTGGAAAGCAGAAAAGGGGGGGGATCGTTATGTTCTATGGAAGGAGAACCAAGGTAGAGGTAATTCGCATGATATTGGGAGGAAACGACCTTCCAGAAGAGAAAATCACTAAAAAAAAAGGAACGCATCAAAATAGAGGGTTCCCGTGAAAGGGAGGGACTAGGCTCAACGAGAGCCAGTGTTTCAGACAACACTCGAAAAGGTTGTTTTAAAAAGAGAGCTAGGGGTCGAGAGCTTGGGGGTCAGTCTTGGTGTTTTCCAGGCAACTGGAAATGACTGGAGAAAAACTGAAGGACTGCCAGGAAGAAGAATCCCCGCCGTGGGTTGGCGTCGGCACTCGGCCAAGTAACCGTCTCGTCGAAGAAAATTACGTAAATAAGTACAAGGAAAATTGGAAAACTTTATAAAAAAGAGAAGGGGCGTGGCGATCAGTTGAAAAAGATGAGGGAGAAGGGGGAAAGACAGAAATCTGGTCCACTGACTTGGAAAGTTGGGAAAGAGGAGATTTGTGAAAGGCAAATACTTGCACCTGCAACAGCGGTGTTGGGGGGGGAAAAACGGCATAGCCAGAAGGTGCTGAAAAAAAGATAACAGGGGAGGGAAGGACTGAAAAAAAAAACAACACCGCGATAGGGACAAAAAATCACCAAATCAAAAATGGCGAAAGGACATCCGCGAAGAAAGAGTGCAGCAGAGGGTGAAGTCGGAGGAAAAGTCGACCCAGGACGAAAAAAGGACTAGAAACTACATAGGAAACCAAAAAAAAACGGAGGGAACAACCATAGACCAGTAGAAGAAGGTTGACGGCCGGGCAAAAAAACGCGAGGGACGAAAAAATATCCCCATCGAGGGGGGGAGGAGAAAAAAGTTATACGATCTGAGGCGCAGACCTCAGTCATTCCGGATGAGAAAGGGGGATACCTCCGCCATGTATCGATGGGACTCACACCTTGGAGGACAAGCTTGAAATCAAGCGGGCCGTCGGCACCAGGCGAAAAAAAGAGGACGAGGGGCGACTAGGGTATCGATAGGGAGAAAGAAAGGAAATGTTTGAAGCGCCGGAGGGACGAGGGGAGAAAAGGGATAGATCAAAAAGAGGGAGTTAACCGATATATACTCAGGAAAAAGTTAGGTTTTAGGGTAAAATAAAAACGAAAGAAGCGGCTTCCCATCCGTGAGAATTGGAAGGAGCGAGAATGCCGAAGAGGGGAAGGATAACTATTTCGCGCGCAAAAAGAACTAAAAATGGAGTGGGAAAAAATGGCATCCAGTTTTGATCGAGGAAAAAAAAAAAGGCGGGTCTGCCGGGGGATGACCAGAAGATGAAGGCCGGCCGACCTAAACGCCGAAAAACGCTTTAGAAAAAATAGAGGGAGTAATTCAATTTACAAAGATACGGGAGGTTAAGGGAAAACGTTCAGTAGGGAGAGAGACTCCACAACAAGAAAGTCGGAAAAAGATAGGATTTACAAGGGAAAAAAGGTGTGGAACAAAATCGGGTCCATTTCCTTCATCGTCAAAGAGGGGAGGCTTAAGGGTTCGGCGTTGGGGGTACTTCTGTTGAGGGAGGCTCAGAATGGACCGTCTCCTCGTCAGAATCGACAAAAGGTCCTCGGTGGCAAGGGGAGTCCCAATGGTCAGAAAAGTCACCTTTGCGGTGGGATCAGAGAAAGGAGAAAGGCAATCTGCTGCGGCCAGAGGTAGGTTGAATACCGGCAAATTGAGGGAAAAAGGAATGTGTAAGCACTTCTGAAAGGGTGGAGAAATTCCAAAGAACAGGTAAGGATCAGAGGGCTTAATCTCTGATCTCGAATTGGGGGGAAAGAGGTACATCGGAGCTGAAAACGGACGTCATTCCTGAGGAGGAGTAAAGAGGTCTAACTCTGCGCGGGAAGAGAAAAGCAAAGAACCTAAAAAAAAAGGCAAGCGTGGGTGTAATGGGGGGAATGACCACGGGGTTTGGTACAGGATCCGATACATGGGGAGGATGACTCAAAAAGACTTATTTTTGGGGATGGGGGATCACCTCATAGAGATAATCTATTTAGGAAAGTCTACTCGTCAAGGCCTTTGGCGGGAGAAAGAAAGAATCTTTTGGTCCCGAAAAAGAAATTAAGGAAGGGAAACCAGGGGTCTCTTTGGGGGAAAGAACGGTGACTGGCCGCATCAAAATCGTGAGCGGCTGGAAGACCCTCAAGGGAACTACTCATTTTCTCCGAGGGAGGGGGCCAGAGAGAGGGGTAGTATCCACCGGTGGGAGTTCCTGCTGTCCTGGGGGCCTACACGTTTACGTAATCAAAAAGTCATAGAGGGAGAAAAAAAACAATTGGAGGAAATGTTCCAAGGACTCCATCTCGAGTCAGGTGGGAATTGCAAGGGACTGTGAACAAAATGGGGCCTTCACGCTAAGGACATCGACAATGTGTGTGGTATTCGACAAAGGCTGAAACAAGTTTTTCTTGATAAAGTTGGCTAAATTTCCATTAGTTTCGTGAGTAAGGGATGCTCCGTTGCCTCGATTGTGGGGGAATGTGCACAAGCGGGGGTTTCATTCGCTTGCATGAGGCCACTTCCATTAGGATCAGCGCAACGTGAACAGGGACTATGAAAAGAAAGAAATAAAAACCATAAGTCGACCAGAAGGAGGAGTCAAAAACCAAAAACTAAAGGGGGGGTCCGTTTTTTGCTAAGTTATGGGCAGGGGCTGGGACGTCCTGGGAACGGGACCGCGCGGGCCGCGTGGGTGTAGGAGGTGAGTATTGGACAAGGGGGATGTATTCAAATTAGCTTTTCCTCAGGATGGAAACGAGTCCCGATCACAAAAAAAAAGTGGGCAACCGGCTTCCGATACCCGGGCGAACAGCGCTCGTGCTGGGTTATTAAGGGGGAGGAAGGGGGGATGTCCAGAACGGGTTCAAGAAGCCAAAAGCATCGGGGAAAGCGGGGCGAGATGGGAAAAAAAAAGATCAAACAACAAGTAGGGGACAGAGAGATGTTGGAAGGGATAATCGACCATGAAAGGACTGTCCTTCATGGGGGGAAAAGGAGGGGGGGGTCATTAAATGAGGTCGAGGCCTACGCCAGGACCACCCAAAAGCTCGGGGCTAATCACGGCGTGTCAGGAAGAGGGGGGAAACGCAGGGTTGTGGCAGAAGGGAGGAGTCTATACGCCATCGTCGAGGGGGAACCTCTGGTGAAAGAAGCCGACCGATGGGGGAAAAGACAGAAAAAACACACGAACCGAAGGGAGAGGTCAAGGGTTGTAGGGGCATTACGAAAAGATAAAAAACCTTATGGTGCCGCAAACAGCAAACCCAGGTTTTGGGGTTTTGAGAGGGAGGAGACTGGGACATTACTGTTGGTCTGAGGATTTTCACGAAACCGGGGGGGAACTTTTGCTCATCGAGAAAAAATGGACGGAAGGTGCCTACTTCCATCAAAGACAAAACAGCAAAAATTTTCCAAGGAGGGAAAGAAAGACGGGGCGGCAGGAGTCATAGGCAACATGGAATTGACCTACTTTCACTTAACACACTAAACGAGACAGAAATGCCTCTAGGGCGGGAAGAAAGATTTTTCAATACAAAACAGGGGAAGGGGGGGACACCTGGTGGTAAAGGTGCCGACAGGATCTGGTAACTGGGCATACCGGGATGATATTTCTCCCGGGGGAATGTTATTTGGGGGGGAGAAATCAAAGTATGAGGCAGACACTGTAGGAAGAAGAACAAACATTAAAATCCGGCACCGGCTGAGCCCTAAACCGGGGTGTCAAATAGACGGTGCAACCCCCTCGACTGGAAAAAGGGGGAAGCATATTTTGGAGAGTCGAAATCCGCTTCCCAGAAAAGGGTCTCCGGCATCCCCGAAAAGAGTAACACTGATGCGAACCAGGGACAGGGGGTTCGGACGAGATGAAGTTTACTTAGGGAAAAGGAGATCTTCTACCTCGGGAAAAAGATTGGAAATAGACTGGGGTCTCATAGCCTCAAGTAAAAACGATCTTTCGTGACAGGAAGAGAATAGATACTCAGTCAGTGAGTGATCCAGGGAAAACCTAATGTATCTTCTTTCATACGGGGTCAAAAGGAGAATTGTTCACATCCGCTCTGTACCTAAAAGAGAAGCTGGTGGTGAAAGCGGGTGCCTAATTTGGGAAAATGCATCAGCGTGCGATCAATAGGACGACTAAGCTTCGTGGGCTCCGCTTACGGGAAGGAGGAAAGAAATCGGAGACAACAGGTAACCTGGAGAGAGGGCTACAAAATGGTAAGTTTCCGGGAAAAAGGAAAAAACCGCTTCTTAACAGACGGAAATTTGGACGGGGAAAAGAAGAAGGAAGAGATCACAATGCGTTTGTCGCTCGCTAGATAGAAACAAAATCAACGGAGTGGCATAGGGGTAACGATGGGAAAATAAGGCGGTTCAAGAAGAAAGGTGGAAAAACGCCAAAGCGGCATTCTGGGCGAAAGGCCGAAATCAGAAGTGACAACATACCCAACTCTTTAAATCCGGGATTGAAAAAAGGCTGGAATGGGAAAATTAAAGGCGGCTGATTTGGAAAGATGAAGTGAATAAAGCTCAACAACAACAAAGACGGAGGAGCTACATCTTCAACTGTTATACTGTGCAAACGCGCATCTGTGGGGACCATTTGCAGCAAAAAAGGGCGGCTTAAGAAAGGGGGGAGGTTGCAAAAAAGCAGTGGTCGTAGCCAAGTGCGTAATGGGCGTGTAAGCCGGGTTTTGGCTAGAGCCCTGAAAAAGGGAAACGATTTCTTGAGTGTGACTAAGGGGCTGAAATAGGAGAGCGAACGACTTAAGACGGTTTTTGAAGGCAAAATTTAGCAAGTACTGGGTAAGCCTCGAGCGCAAACCAATTCGAGGGGAAGGATAGATGGAGGGGTAACTTACGAGGTCGGGGGGGAGGGTGTATAAATCGTAAAGATCACAGTATTCCTTGCTTGGGAAAGGAAGCCAATAGTCGAAAAGAGGTTCGCGGGCGAAAAGGGGGCCGGCACTTATGAAGCCAAAACCATGCCCCCTCAAACCCAACAAAAAAAAAACCCCGGTGGAAGCGACGGAAGAAAAGGTTGTGGACGTTCTGACATCCATAAAAGGTAAACTACATGGATCGCAGACAGAAAAAAGATTTTTTCGTTTCGTAGCAGCTTGCGACTGGAGCCACGTGCAGTGTGCATAGGGCCGCCTCAGAAGTGGCCACCTTCGAGGAAGAGGGACGTTCACCCAATGCCCCGATGGGGGGAGTCATCCTTATGGACTCCGGAGAAGCGTGAGGACTACGGGGAAAAGATGCGACACTCAAAAGCACAGGCTCTTAGATTATTTAAGGTAGAGATTTGTCTTAAAGATAGGGCGGGGCAGTTGTCGCGGTTCGGCTAACGTACGGAAAGAACAACTTCCTTCGGTTTTCGAGATATGGAAAGTTAAGGCGGTATTGGGCAGAAACTCAATAAATCGGGGGGTTTACATGGAAGTCCATATTTCGCACAATATCAAGGAAAAAGGACAAGTTTTTTGTGTATTCGACCCCTTGGAAAGAACCACGCACAGGACTGCATCAAGGAGAGTGGGCAGTTTCAAGAGGATGGCCAAGGTGAGTTTTTTTGAGGGGTTTTTGTCCGTTTGAAGCGTATTTCGACGACACGGAGGTTGTCATTCGTTGCTGCCTTAGTCCCAAGACAAGTCTTCTCGCTCAGCAAGGACATTTGGCGATGAAAGACCAGAGACAAAAGATTCGCTCTCAAAAAAACAAAGTTACCTGGTGGTCGTACCAAATGGGGGACGTTAGTCGAGCACGGGGGAACTGGAGACAGAGTCCAATGAAGGCGGATTTTTCACGGTTTTCTTTGTCGGTCGGCTCGTATGTCAGAGTCGCCGTCATTTGGAGTCAGGCGACTTTGAGTGCCTCGCTTCTCCCGATAAAAACCGGTACTGGAAAAATGTGAAATGTCTTCCGACTGCTACTCCTTTTTATGAGCGGCCTTGTGGGGTAATTATCTTTCGGGGACAGAAATTATAAGGGGGGCCATCACGGTTCGGCCCCTCATCTGACGGGGGGGAAAGCGGAAAGACTCCTAACAACAAAAACGGAAAAGGAGGTTTTGCCTATATCGAAAACAAGAAAGATGCTTGGACGTCTTGAAGTGATTTGGAATTAGTTCGTTCAGAGTGAGTAATACACAGCAGAGTCCGAGGAGAGCGCACACTCGACGGGGGGACCTCAGGGGGGTCGGTATCTTAAGAGCCTCGAGGGAGAAGGAAAGTGAAAAGAAAGGGATTTGAGATAGTAATCCGGACTATTGTCACCAGTCAAACACCTCCAATAACCAAGGCTAGGGCCAGAGTTTCACGAGTGCTGGAAGGACATATAGAGCTCACTGGTTAGCAAACAAGGAAAACCCAGGGGGGGGGTGGGTGATCTCGCAAACGGGGGTAGAAGGATTTGTCATTGGTAGGAATCTTCACAGGGAACTTGCGAGGAATGGGAAAGGACGTGCGACCGGCCCACAAAGGAAACACCGTATTTTTGCAGTCCAGTCGGGGCGTCAACTTAACGGACAGAGAACCGTCAACCAAGGGGGAACAGGACTACTGGGCCTGAAAAAAAAAGTTAGGGAAAAAAAAGAACCGCAGTCATCTTTTTTGGGAGAAAGGAGCAACCAATGGTCCGATGTCCTTGATATTTTGCCGCGGCAACAGTTTCATTGGACAAAGGGAACCGAGGTGCGTCCTTGCTACAATCTGTTTGAGGCAGAGCCAGAGTGCAGGCGCAAAGACAGTCCGCACCGGGAACCAATCCGGCACCGCAGCAAAAAAAAATTGGGGATCCAAGAAATCAAGTCTCGCAACCCGGCCAATCGAAAAACGTCCGCGCAGGGGGAGCCATCGGCGGTCAAACCGTAGTCCACGCAAAGGATTCTGCCGGAGGAAAAAAACCCAGGTAGCCTATTCTAACACACAAATGGCGATCGGGTGACCGGCCCCAGGGAACAAAACTAGGGATAAGGGTCCAAGATCATATTGTCAGAAAAAATTTACGTCGAGATAAAATACGGAAGGACAAGTCGAGGTGACAGCCTTCCGCATGGAGAGGGAGAAATGGGCCAAAAAAAGGGCATGAAACAGGCCCGGCACGACACTCTGACTGAGGAATCTAGGGCACCGGCTACTTTTTGGTCTTCGCGGATTGGGGGGACAGTCCAAAAAAAGGCAGAAGACCTTCAAAAACGTGGTGTCAGCAAGCTTTAGGGAGAATTAAGGGAGAAAGCACCATATATAGTTGAGAATACAGAATAGGCAAATGGCAGGAAGGGGGAGAGGAAGCCGCCGGGCTTACACAACGTGAAATTTTGACGAAAAAGAAGGGAATCGGTGAGAAAAAAAAAGGTTTCTCTCCCTATAAAAAGAGAAAAAAAACAGCGTTAAAACCTTTGCATCCAGTGGGGGGGGAATCATGGCTCAAAAATCGGTAGCCACGAGGGGGAATTGACGGGGGGAAGCCGGTCTGTCCTCCGAAGAACCGACCAAAACCTCTTTAAAAAGGACGCGTGAGGGCTGAAGGCAAAAGATCGGGGGGGAAAATTATTGCAAAAACGGGATCTGAAAACAACAACACGTATTGGGTTTAAACTTGCACCGAGGGACAACCCGGATATGTTTCCATGGCATCAGCATGCAAAGCGTGGAGGGTAAAGAAGTTGGGGGGGTCCTTTCCTTGGAAAAAAGGCACATGCCGTCGCGTCGGACAAAGAAGGCGAGACCTAGGCATCGACCCAACTGGCTGAAAGAAGCACTGGGGTTGATGGGACAAGCGCGAATAAGGAACAAGATGGACCATACAGATTTTCCGCAAATTTCGAACAAAGTGGGAGTCTACGCGTTCTTCAACGGCAAAGACATTTTTGGACTGAGTCTTAATCTCTGGGGAAGACGCGTGTAATAACTTCAAGAGCTTCACCACGAAAGGGGGGGGAAGGGCCAGTCAAACGCTGGAAAGACTTCGAGCGTAAGGGAATTCCTACGGCCTCCGAAGGTTGCAAAAAGGAAGGACTGTAGTTGCGGTAAAGGCTGACCCGCCGATACATGAGGGGGAGTTAGAGGGAGAACTCAGGAATGACTTCGTGTGTTCAACCCAAAATGTTCAAAAACAAGATAACTGGAAAGCCCGCGGCGATGGCAGTTGGAGGGGGCATCGCGTCCCGCGTTTGGTAAAACGGCGTCAACAATCTCGAAGACCCTTTTTTCTCTTGGGGGAAAAGAATCCGGATAAAGGAGCCTGGAAAGCCTTGCAGGTGGACGAACACGGGAGGTAAAAAAGATGCTCGTACTCACATGGGAGGGCGTATGTAATTGGTGCAGCTTGGTCTGGTACAAGGCTCTCAATGGGGGGGCCGTCTTTGAAAAAATTTCTCAAATGACTCTAACTGAGAAAGGGCAGGTGAAAAAAAACAATGGAACATGCCGAGGGTGCACTAAGCTAGAGAACGAGAAAAGGGTTACCCTTTTCAAGCGACGCCAGAAATGTCAACCTTCCAGAGGGGAGCAAAAGACAGACAATGTGGTTTTGGTACGACCCCTGAAAAGGAAAAGAGGACTGGGTTCTGGGGGGGGGGGCAGTTTTTTCATGAGTAATACTTTTAAGCTCTGGGTTGACGGTGGACGATGAAGAACCTGGGGCCGGGAAGAAAGAAAAAAGTGCGCCAAGAAAGTTTGCATTCTCTTTGAGGCCGAAAAAACCGTTCATGGAAGAAGCGAGCGCAAGTTCAAAGGTACTATGAAAAATAACAAGAATGAAAAACAGAATGTAGAACCAACGGGGCTCGAACAAAAGAAAAGGGGTTAAGGAGGGGGTGGGGAAGAAAGAAAGGCGGTATATCTCGGCTGGCGAAAAGGGAACTCTCTTTCCTTCTACTGGGGGTTATGATGTTAGGTCGCGGGAGAAAGATTACAATTTGAAATTCTACGAAGGATAGGAATGCCAGCGCACATAAAAGGAGAAAAAAAAAGGAGTCGGGGGTGAACAAGAAAGGAGCAGTTTCTCTCTACTGCGGAGGGATGGGAATAATCAGGAGAGGGGTATTGAAAATCAACGTTTCCCAAAGCCAATCGACGTGCAGGAGAAGGTCCTAATCTCGAACAAAAGAGAGTATTACAAAGATAGGGGGAAAAAGAGGGAGGCAAAATTCCCCAGGTTACGGGGAATTGATTTTAACAAAATGTTGAGGGAGGTCCAGGATACCCAAAGCTCTGTGTGATGACTGACAAACTTCTTTCGATCCAGGGGGGGGGGAAAAACCGGGGGTTTTTCATAGTGATGCGATTGCCTTCGAAAGACTAAAAGGGATCGAGCTGTGATCTAGGAACCGGAAATCCCAGGGGGAAAAATCATCACCTAAAAAAAAGCCGTTAAACATTAGCGGTCGAGTGCTTGCATTCTAAAAGATCCATGTTGGGAGGAACGGGAAAAGGGTGTGTGGGTTTTGGGTGAATGGCAGTCATGTGGGGAATCGGGTAGGGTCATCGGGGGTCAACCTGACGGTGCGCTAAGTAAAGAATGAAACTGGAAGGAAGGTACTGGAAAGAAGGGGGGGAGAATGTTGGCCAAGTCGGCAGAGAAAGAGTCAACTTAACAGGGGAAAGGTCAGTGAAACCAAAAAGGAAATACGGGGGAACTCCTTAAAAAACGGTGAAAAACCCACTGAGAAGAAGCAAAGTCAGGAGGAGAAGTGGTCGATCAATTGGCTATAGGGGACTTTCCAGGGGGGGTTCTCCATGAACTGGAACAGGTCATTGGGGGGGACGGTAGCACCCCTGCTCGTTAAGAGGGGGAGTTGGGGGGGTGGGTTTTGGGTTTTGGGGGGTTTAAACTTGGTTCCGACCGCAGGGGTTGTTGTTCTAACCAACAGGGTGTCGTCTATAAGGAGACAATAGGCAGAACGAAAAGCCGCAACGCGACGGAAAAAGTTTGACTACACGCTCGAAAAAAAGAAAAATGACCTGAAGAGGCGGGCCTTCCACAAGGTTTCATCATAAGAACGACAGGGGGAAGAAAAAAAAAAAAAAAAACAATTGACGGGACGTCACAAGAGGAAAAGGCGGACCACCGAAAAGGTACACTGCGAAAAAACCAGAAGAAACAGTGTCAGACGGACGGGGACGAAAGAAAAAAAGGTCAAAAGAGGTCTAAAAAGAAAAAAGCAACTTGCCAAGAGAATTACAATCAAAAGTTGGAAGGGAGGAACCCGAATCGAAAGGCCTCGTAAAGGCAGTCGCAGGTTATTAAAGGGCGGCATGGACGGTGGGGCAAAACTGGTCATGGGAAACAGGCAAAAGAAACGCGCGAAAAAAGAGACTGGCGGAAGTCGGACAAAATGTGGTGGGTCAGTAAGCTCGACGGGGCTAAAAAGCGGTGTGTCAACAAGAAAGGACTTCCAAGGGGAACGACGCTACTAAACCGGGATGGAAGAACGATGATCAAAGAGGAACCTGAGGGGGGAAGATAAGTGGTCTTAGGGAAGGGGGCGAAGAAAAAGGAGGCGTACACAAGATTGGGGGGGGGGCCGGAAATCCGTAGATAAGGAGCCTCTTCTCCTTGTATCTTCTTTGCGCGCTCTAGACAAGGAAACGCAACAGGCGTTTGAACTGTGAGAAAGTGTCAGCGCTTTGTCACGCAGGAAGAACCGAAAGCGCGCCGGCAGTCAATGAAGGGAAGACCTAAAGCAGAAAGAAAAAAGAAGGACCAAAGGAACTCCGCCCTCGGAAAGAGAAGAGGCAAATGGGGAACACCCCCCCCCCCCCAACCCCCCCCCACCCCCCCCCCCCGTCGAGGGTTACAGAAGAAAAAAAAAAAGGCAGGAATCCTCTCTCAAAACAAAAAAGGAGATTTAAAGAAGGGGGAAAATTCCGGGCATCCGCGAATCAGGGGGACTGGCAGCAACGCTGGAAGGGGGGTTGGGAGGGTGAATTCTGTGTGGGGGAAAGACCGGGGAGAGGTGCAATGCAAGTAAACTACTGGGGGTGGGGGGGAACACTCTTAAAACTAAAGGAGAAATAAAGACTTTGCTTTGATTTTCTCAGGAGCGAAGGCTAGCTGACAGAGGCGTGGAAAGAGAGTCAAGGCTTGTGAAAAAGGCAACTGTGAGACAAGGGGGACGCATTAGGCGAAGGCTGTCAATACGGTCCAATTCGGGGGAAAAAAGGGAGGGAGATCTTTTGACTAATCTCTGGTGCTCTTATTAGAATTAGGGGGTACAGCAGGGGCTGAAAAAAGTCTTTACGGGGGAAAAAAGTTCTCAAGTACCGGACGAAAGAATGAGCTGAACCGAAAAACGCCGGATCTCAACAGATAGACAAATCGAGAGGTTCCGCAAAAAGGGATGCACATTCTTGCAGAAAAATAATTTATGGGGCTGGAGCTCAGTAATGGAGGTCATTTTGTTATGAGGGGAAAGAAAAAAATACTGTGAGGGTAAAGACCATCGTCGAAAAAGTGGAGTGGGGGGATCTCGAGGTCTCGCCGGAGGGTGAAAGACCGTAAAGTCCACCGGATCTCATGAACCGTTGTCACGGGTTTCAGGAAAAGGGGCCGGGAGAAGAGGGATTCGCAGAAAGCCTTGGGCGAAAAGGGACGTAGGGCGCGGAGCCCTCTTGAACTCTTCAGTGGTTAGTCAAGGAAAGTTGCAAAAACGATGTGGAGTGATACAAAGGGGTGGGAATAAAAGGGGGAAAGGATGGGGGGTCGGGGGGAAAGAGACCGTTAGGCTCTCCTCACGGGATGGCTATCGGGGGGATAAACAACAGACGAGGAAAGGGTGAGGACTGAAGTAGAGGTTTACCAGTCAAAGCAATTCCAGATGTCGAAAGTAGTAAAGGGATTACATCGACAATGGGGGGGGGCGCGCAGTTATCGAAAGCACAGATGACTTAGTTCGTTAGATTTGGCAAGGGGGGGTGGAAGGCGTTTCCAGGGGTGGAAGGGGGAAACTTTTGTTTCCAGGTTGAGAAATGACGGTTCAAGTGGCCGGGGGATTAAACTCTTGGCCAACTAGGGGGGGGTTTCATGCTCGGGAGGGCCAAGAAATTACGTCCTGGAAAAGGGGGAAGTCAATCGGGGGCAATTCAAAGTAGATGAAAACAGAAAAACCAAGCGACCATCGGACTCGAAAACCCAAAACCCTGGGGCAGAGGGGGGCGAGGACAGGGAGGTGCTGTTTAGGGGGAGACGGAATGAGCACTCGGGGGGGAACCGCGGGCGATGTTAGGGGGGACATATGGGGAGGGTCAAAGGGGGGGGGGGCCAAGGGGAAATCAATGGGATAGAAAAGGAAAAATATATACGGAAGGAGGGAATACATCGAAAAAAACTGAGAACGGACAACAGACTAGTACTCCGGAGAGAAGGAGAAGGACTGTCGGGGGGGACTGGATAGGACAGCACGGGTCCAATAAGGGGGCAATTTCCAGACTTTTAAATGGTGAATGAGGGAACAAGCTCTCCACACAAAAAAAGGATAAGAGGCCTCAAAGTGGGCCTATAGCAACTCAGGAGGCCCAGTTGGGTAAGAAGGGGCCGTGTATGGCGGATAAAGGGAGGGGGGTTTCGGGAAAAAGGAAAAAAGACCCAAACCGTAAGAGGATACCACTTCTCTTAATGCAGTTTTTCACTGGGGAGAGTGGGGTGAAGGCTTAAAGGAGAGGCCTGGGAAAAACATCTTTCGAGGATGCAAGAAGATGTTAATGAGAGACATCCCGGGGGGTCAACACCTCCACAACGTACTGCGAAATAGGTTCCAAGTGCGGGACAGTTAAAGATCTAAAAGGAGAAGGAAAAAAAAGATGGGGAGAAAACACTCGAAAGGGGGGGGGGGGTTGATCCTCGCCTAGGAGGATTAGGTGGGAGGATTATTTTTTTCAGGGAAGGTAGAGGGGCGAGGAAGTCAATGAATGTAGAAGGGAATGGTTCGTACTGCCGCCCCCGAAGAACGCTGGTTAAATAATCAAGAATCCGGTCAGAAAAAGAACAAAAAAAAAAAAAAAAACACCAACCCCACACCCCCCGACCAAACCAAGGAAGAAAGGGCACGTCACACAGGAAAAAAAAAATTGCACACATTGACCGAGGGCCCTTAAAATTGAAAAAGTTTTCGAAGTAAATCATTCATATTGCGCGAGTACGGAAAATACAAACATTTAAGCCTTGAAAAGGGGGAAGAGGCAGACATCTGGACGAATTTGTAAGGGGTAACCGGGGAAAAACAGGAGATGGGAGGAAGGGCAAAGGGGGACCAAGAGGTTGGTTGGCGAACCTGATAGAAGGGTGAGGGACTCTCTACCTGAGTCCGACACCTGACAAGGCAACCTGAGAAGTCGAAATGTGTATAAAGAGTCTAAACAAGGCACATCCTGGAGAGCCGACTCAATGGGGGGGGGGGAAGGGACCCTGCAAAACCAGAACAGGCCTTTCGGGAAAAAAGGAGCCCGGAAAAAAAAGGACCCGCGGTCCGGAAAGAGTAGAGGGCATTGAGCTAGAAAACGTCTAACTCCAAAGAAAAAATGCATCGAAATGGCCTCTCCACCACTGTCGAGATCGAGGGGCCCGAACGAAAAGAAAAAAAGGGCAAGAAGGGAGAAAAAAAGGGCGAAGGAGCCATTTGAAGGAAGGGGGCGTTTACGCACTTGGGTGGAACAGTCCCGTGGCACCGCTAGGTAACGGGTGGGAATGGACAAACGGGTCGAATTGGGGGAAACTCATGCTGGTAAGGTATGAGGGGGATCGCAAATAACAATCATTGGGTGAAAGCAGGGACTAGCATGTGAAAACTCTCGAAAGAGGGAAATTTCCGGCTAATAATAGGCATGAAAAATGTGGGGTCTTATTCAGACGGGGGAAGCCTCCAGTTCGGGGAGAAAATAACGGGTCTAAGGGCCCGTAAAATCCGGGATGTGCGAGGCCGCGAAAATCAAAAAATTGGGTCGATAAAAATATTTCGCTGGCGAAAATCACAAGGAAAAAGTGGGAAAATTTCCGCAAGGGGGAGACGATAGGAAAGGGTCGGTCAAAATAAAAGGCGAAGACTGCGAGGAATATGGGGGGAACGAACATCAAGCAAAGGGGAAAAAAAAACTCGGAAAAAATAACGGGGCAAAAAGGGGGGGGTTGAAAAAAAGGAGAAAAAAAAAGGGGAAATTGAGGAGCGGAGGAACGAGGGGGAAAGTAGATGAGCTCAAAAACAAAAAGGGGGAGGGTTCATAATGTCATGGTTCACCCGCGATTGGGAGGGGACCGACATCTTAAAGAGGAAGGGAGGGAAAAAGGAGTGTCGGGTTGGTCCGGCTGCTTGAAGGGGGGCACCGAAGGACAGAGCTTAAGGATCGTCCGTCCGGGGAAGTTTTGTGGTGGGAGGATCAGTGAAAGCTTAAAAGAACACTAAGTGGTTCTTTGGGGTGAGGGGGGGGGGGAAAAGAAGAGAGCATAGGCGGAGAAACGCGGGCATCGAGGGACAGGGGGAAAGGAAACAACATTGGCAACGATGCAAACCGGCCGGCGTTCGGGAGGAAGCCTTCCAGACATGGGGGGCTGAGTAAAAGATTAAAGTAAATAATGGCTGCGGGATGTAGGAATTCTCGTAACCTGCGGAAAAAGTTCTTGGTTAGATTCAAAACGAGAACCTGGATGCCCAAAAAAACGCCCGATCCACCCGCTGGAGATGGGGTCACACCGCGGAAGGGAGACCATTGAGAAAGTGAAAAAACTACATGATGGTTCGACGGGGAGCAAAAGTGGAGAAAGGAAAGTGTGGGTTGGACGGTATTACACCCGGCCAGATCGTAAAGAAAGAGGTAATCAAAGATGGAGAGGGAAAGTTACGTTTGGGAAATTCGCCTCTATACGATTGTTTACTGCCAAGGGGTCACGATCGAGGAAAGACCGTGGTAATCTTGTTTTCTCATCCTTCCACGGACTGGGGAACAAAACTGGCCTTAAATGGGGGAGCGGCGGGACGCCGCTGCGAAAAAATATACAGGAGGACGGTTACAGGGAAGCGGATAGGATTTAATGGGAAAAAAGAAAAAAAATCTATTGGTAGGTCCGGCACCTTTTGTGATCTGACTAAAAAAGTTCTGGGTAGGGCAACAGTTAAGAGAGAATCAACTCGTGCGACGAAACATTTCAGACAAAAAAGGAGAGAATTTTAAGACGCAAGGAATAAGACCGTGGGGGGGGTCATGTTGACCAAGGGAAAAAAGGACGTACCCATGGCGAATGGCAGAAAAAAAGGAAAAACGAATGTGTTAACGCCAAGGGGCGCCACGCACAGACTGCCCAGGTCTGGGGAGCTTTGCAAGTTTGTTTCAAAGGGAAAAGGGGGAAGGGGGGGGAGATTGGGGTGAAATTGGAAAATGAACGGACGTTGAAAAGAGATGACGACTGGGCCAACAGACGGCGGTTTGGGGAATTCGCTTTGCTTTACAGGAGGGAAAACGATCCAGTGTCCTTCTAGCTCAAAAAGGAAAGGGGGGAAAAAGAGTGAAAAGGGCAATATGCACAACCAGAAGTGAAAAGCAAAGATCAAAAACCCAAACCGGGGGGAAAAGTTGGGGGGGAAAAATTCATTGGAGGAAAAAGTTGTCTAGGCAAGGGAAGCACCTGAATCATGTACGGAGGCAAGGGATTGAAGGTTAAAATTTTACGTCCTTATTCCAGAAACGGAAAGATTCGTTTCCCAGATTTGGGGCCAGCGCTACGATCCCTTCAAAAAAATCTTTTTCAAAAGGGGAACAAAGAACGATAACGGTGGAAAAAAAAATCGCTCGGGGCGGTGGTAATAAGGGACTCCGAACTTGATACGGCCGAAAGGTTCACTTAAAAAGAGAAAAATCCTGTTGAGGTCGAGGGGAAAAAAAAAGAAAATCCTAAAACACCACCCCCGGTGGAGGAGTAGGAGAGTTGGGGGACCGGCAACGGGGAACCCGATGTTTCCTTTCTGGGAAAAAGATCATTATCAATTCTGCGTAGTCCTGCGAACAAATAATAACCCAAGAAAGGGAAGGGGGAGACGAAGCCAGTATCTTAATACCTTTTTGCCAAGTAGCCAGGGTTGGGAAGCGTGAGGGGATTAGCAGGGGCCTTCTAAAAACGAAAGGAGAGGAAAGGAGAATCCAATGTGCAAGGAGGGGTCCGATCCCATATACAGAAGTCAAAAAAAGCCACAAAGGTCCGCCTTCAAGAGATCTTACCGAGAGGGGGGGAGACTAAAAAACAAGTTTTCCACAACGGGAAAAAGGGGGGGGGTTCGCGATGGCCGAGTCGGACAGAGGGTGGTCATTCGGGGGGGGGGATGGTGGCAATCATCGGAAAACGGAAGGTTGCGAAAGGAGGGAGGAACGGACGGCCGGTTCCGAAGGCCGGACTGAAAACTAGGTTGGGAAAAGTAGGAAAAATCATTCGCTGCAACCGAACAGAGAGGGAAAACCCAAAGAGGGACAGACGGAAACTCAGGAAAAAATGCACTTTATCCAGAACAGAAGCATCAGAGATCAGGGTCGTACAAAAAAGGTTGTTACAGATTAAGGTATGGGGAGGAAAGAAGGACAATGGAAAAGCAGTTGCAAAATTCCTGAACATGGGGGAAGGGCATACTTGCAAAGAAGGTGGTTTGTCGAACGTTCAAGAGAAAAGCGGCGATCGCAGAAAGTTAGGCTAAACACACAGAAATAATCTCATCACAACTGTTGTATCCCCAATCGCGACTTAAGCATCCTCGAAACTAGAAAAAAAAAAAAAAAAGGGTTTGGGACGATGTCAAAGAGGGATTACACCATAGCCAATTATTGTAGTTCCCTCTAGCCGGAGGTGAAAACCAGATAAAGCGGGTCAAGGGGGGGACTCACCTGGGCATGGTACCAGATCTGGCGAACAAGAAAATATAGTGTCCATAGGCTTTAGAAAATCCAAAAGTACGATATGTGCGGTGCCGGGAAGTAAATCAGTCATTCGTGATGAAAAAAAACCTGAAGGAGTGGACAGCTGGTGGAAAACCCGTTGTGAATAACAGCCAGAGGGACAACTGGAAGGGCTATTGGGGGTTGGAGGAATCTCAAAAAGGCGAAGGTGTCTTAACAAAAGGGGGGGGGAGAAAGACTAGGGCTCGGGAATCAAAAAGAAAGGACTAAGTGTGCAGCTCAGAGAAACCTTAATCCAAGCGAGAATAACCGTTAAGGAATGCAGATCCTACAAAAAATGTATTTCATGGGATGGAATTTGAAGAAGGAGGCTTTAACAGAATGTCAGAGGTGAATGGAAAAATCATCGAGAGGAGCAGGCGGACTTTTAGGGGCTCATCAGGAAAAAAGACATGGGAGAAAAAATAAAAAAGGATTTTTGAAAAAAGGGTTCATCCATGGGGTAGTGCTTGGCAAAAAGGAGGGTACAAGGGCAGGCATGTGAAAAGGCTCCGTCAGGCTGGCCGGGCCTAAAAGAAATAGAAGGACAAAAGGAAGAAAGAGGGGGAACATCAGGCTGGTGAAAAGGAAAGGGAATGAACAGTCTCGGAGTGGGAACAGATGAAGTTGAGTTTGTAAAGTGAAATCGAAAAAAAAAAGAGGATGAGGAAAAGTTGATAACTGCAAGTCAAGAGGGGGAAAAAATCCATCCTTGGGGTAAGGGGCCTCATGGAAAGAGGGGGATGGTGGAAAGAGTGGGGGAAAAGTTTAGTCTCAGGTCCGACGGAAAGGCTGGGCCAATGCCTGAGAAGTAAAATTGGTGGCAGCATCGGATCCAAAGGGAGAATGTCAACGCCGGGTTCTGGTGGGAAAGAGCAAAAAGAAGGGCAAAAGCCCAGGCATCCTAGGATTTGTTCAGGAGGGAGAAAGGAGTAAGCCGCGATGGAAGAGGGAGTCCCTGAAAAGGCAAGACACGGGGCCCAGGGAAGGAAAGATCGGTAAATTTAGGAAAATGGTATGATCGTGAGACGCCGAAAAGAGACTGCAAACGGAGAGTTCTGTCGGAGAGGAAAGAACCGGTGACCTGCGAGGCCGGAAAAGGAGAAGGTGCCTCCTTGAACTCAAGGCGTGTCCATCGTTACGTGGAAAGAAGTTTGTCTGACAAAAAAAGAAGGAATACATGGGATTTAAGGAGTATCCTCAGGAATTTACTTTGTATGGTGAGATTCCAGGGGCCACCGAAAGAGGATAACTTTAGAGGTACCCATCGGAAGCAGTTGGGAAAAAAAAATTTGGCAAAAAAAAGGGTCATCCTCTCAGAGGGGAACCTGCAATGGTCAAACCGTATCAGGAACCGCTTTGGGGGATCTTGGGTAAAAGCCAAAAAGAAGCTGGTCGGGGAAAAAAGGCCGGAAAGTACTGGTGATCTGCGGGACGACCGAGGGCGAAAAACAGCTCTGGAGGAGGAGTTCGCGTCTAAGGATGAATTTGGGCAAAGAAATGGGGGTCGGTAGACACCGTTGAGCTCTAGGCTTTCCGGTGTAGGGCAAAAAGGGTATCGCTCTCAGGAAAGATCTCATGAAGGGTCGAAAAATTAAAGGTCAAAGGGGGCAACAAGACTCAAGGCAAGAGGGGAAGTTTACCCCGTTGCAAAAAGGAAAGGGGGGGGATTATGCCTGGAGGAAAGAGACATGTGGTATCTAAGGTGGATCTCCAGCAAGATCTGATTATGATAAAGTGGGGTCAGTTTTTTTTTGGAAAAATATTTCCCTGTTAACTGGGGGGGGAAGGGTGATTACTTTTCCTGGTCAGGGGAAAAGGGGTGAAGGGTGGTGCACATCGTGTGGACATTCTCTTGAAAGCTTCAAAGACTTAGAAAGGTCATTCTCATCAAAGAGGGCCAGGTGACGAGAAAGACAAAAAAAAAAAGAAGGGTAGAACCATCGGAAGGTCAAAAAAAAAAAAAATGGGGGCGTGGTTGCGAAAATTCATGGTGACTCAGTTAGAAGGAGAACATCTGGACAGCAAGGGGGACTGGCGGGGAATGGGTTCGTGTAGGTGATGTTGAGAAGGATTTCCTCGGTCAATCCTTGATGAGAGGAAGAGAGATGGCGAAGCCAGAGGAAAGGAGCCGGACCTAACAGGATGAGAAAAAAGGGGAGAGGGGATACGCGTGGGCTCCGAAAAAAAAACGCGTCTGGTGTATACTTGTAAAAGAAGAACAGGATTACCCATAAAGTTGGTTTTTGTTTGGGTCGTTGTTGTTTTTGTTTTTTTGCAAAGTTTTTAGGGGTGCTTTTGTTTCCCCAAAAAAACGGGGAAAAAAAGAGTGGGGAGATCTGGAAAA
>Ga0179593_1688567_pt1 | contig 21433 bp, 23 predicted proteins | sample CZODoug2_1_08_16_FD_185931 | JGI IMG/M metagenome (GOLD analysis project Ga0179593, IMG submission 185931) | Vadose zone soil fungal communities from Angelo Coast Range Reserve, California, USA - CZODoug2_1_08_16fungal (PacBio error correction) | ecosystem: Environmental > Terrestrial > Soil >...
TCACGTGGACAAAAAAAAGGAGCCTTCCGCGTCACGGTACAGCAGAGGAGCTGCAGCATGGCCGGAGAAGAGGGCCGAGACCATCGTCGAGGGGAAGAAGGGAAGAATAAAAAGAGAAAGCTGATTGTGGTCAGGACATCGGGGAGAGCATCAACTCCTCCGGCTAGCGGGGGGAGGAACTTCAGAGAAGAAGGGGGGTGAGGCCGCCCGAAAAAAAAAAAGATGGGGAAAGCGAAGAAAAAAAAAAACAGCCGATACCCCTATATGACGAAACAGAGGTTAAAAAAAGGAAGAACCAAGCATCGTATGAAAGAGAAGTCTCCGGAGGAAAAAAAAGGGTATCTAGTCTGTCATCTCAGGAAGGATGCGAGGGATCGTGGAGAAGAGAATCTTCTTAGAAGGCGGGAGGGGGGGCTCTGTCAAACGTCCCAAACCAAAAAAAAAAGGGGAAAAAGAAAAACTGGCCCTCTCTGAAAGAAGAAAGTGCTAAAGAAAAGGATCCATCTTTCTCCTCCTGAGGGGAGTTGCAGCCAAAAGAGCGCCTTGCACCGCGAACAAAAGCTCTAGTGCGGGGGGTAGAGGAAAGGAGGAACTCGTCTCAACTGTCAGAAAGAAGTCCGAGAAAAAGGAAGGGGACACCGCACGTCTCTCCTGTACCAATTCTGCAAAGGGGAAAGAGGCCGGGACCGCGAAAAGTAAAAGCGTGCTTGGGAGAAAAAGGGGGAGAAGGGAGCTTTATTACTAGCAGGGAAAGAAAAAGGAGCATAGGGAGAAGAATCGACCGCGGGCAAGGGGGGAAGAAGTGGGCTGTTCGCCAAAGACGTCCCCACGAGATCGCTGTTCTCCAGGGGATCAGAACTCGCCGTAGGAAAAAAGTACGAAGAGGGTTGCGCTTCAGTAGAAGTTTGATTATAGGGAGAGGGGGAGGGGTGCACCTTCCGAATTAAGTTGGGGAGGGGGGGGGGGAAAAGGGCTATCGTGAAAAAAAAGGGGAGGGCAATGAGGTGAAAATCCCAATCCTGAGAGGTGGGGAAAGAGGAGGAAAGACCATCCTCCAGATTACGGAAAAGGGGGAGACCTTAAATCGTAGTCTGTCCCAGGGGGAAAAAAAAAGGGACGATGAAGTTGCAGTTCCACTGGTAAGGGGAGGACCGATTGATATGTGTAAGGGAAAAGGCGGTGTGGTGGGGGGGTGTGGGCTGTGCTGGTGCGGAGGGGGGGGTGGTCAAGGGGGGGGGTGGGGGGGAGCGCGTACGCTGGTGGTAGGATCAGGAAGAAATTGGATGTCTATCTCAGGAGGAAGGCGAGAGATGCAATAAAAAAAAAAAAAGGACAGTTCTTCTGGCACGGATGTGAAGCGGAGCCCAGATGCATCTCAGGGGGGGGGGAAGGGTGAATACCGTTTCCTGAACGAGCAAGGGAAAGTTGTATATCCGGGGCGGGAGAAAGCCTCGACAGAGAAGACCAGCGACGAGGGGATTAATAGCTCTGGAGGTCGGAAAGAGATGTGGGATGTTCTTGAACACAACACGAGCTGGGAGAAAGTGATCAGAGGGATGGTCCCGATCCATTTGGTGGAGAAAGGAAGAAAAGATAAAAAAACTTCCTGGGGGGGGGGTTGAGGGGGGGGACGAGGATGCAGGCTGGGGAGCTCTGTGAAAGCCCAAAGGCGGGGGAGGGGGGGGAAAATTTTGGTTATAAACGTTGGGAGAGCTGCTGCTCACGCGCTTCCCGGGGTATCTCTTTAACTAACTAAAGGGGGGGGGAATGCTCGTCCGGAAGGTGATAACGAAGCTAGGGAAAAAAGAACTCTAATACTCCCTTTAAAAGGCCGGAAGAGAACGTACTACCTCTACTCCATATTGTAACATCGGGAAGAAGGATCACAGGCGTGTTGAAGAGTCCTGCTGCCTTTGAAGGGAGAGGTGTCGGCATCTTCTGCCTTAGCTCTCAAGGAAGCGGCGAGCATGGGGGGCAGTAACAATGGAGATGGAGAGAAAGTTCATGTAATTGGAAAATATTGGAGAGTCTCATACTCCTGGGACATAAGAAAGAAGTAACGCCCTCTTCGCCGAGGGGAGGAGGGACTACTAAGCCCCTTCAACCTAAGGGAAAGACGTAAGGGAAGGGCACATCGATTACGGGGGTTAAACTATTACAGGAGAAAGAAAAAACTGTTCTAACAGTACCTACGAAAAGGTAAAAAGGAAACCACGCGTTATCCTAGGAGAATGAAAAAAACTCGTGCATCCATGAGAGAGAGGAAAAACGGAGGAAAGCTTCTTTCCTCCTCGGAGAGGAACATAAGCCGTCCCCTCCGAAAGGAAAAACCTCTCATAGCAGGGGAAGAAATCATCTTTATTCCTCAGGGTGAGAGGTTCTGAGGAAGGGGCAACCTATCTCCTATTTTAGTTGAAACTTAATTCGAGAAAGGGATAGTAGACTCCAAGAAAAAGAATCTTAAGAAAGAAGAGTTGATTTTTCTTTCAGATAGGCAGAAAAGTCAAAGAAGAAAATACTAGGTAAAAAAGGGATAATGCTATCTTCTTACCCAATAGACCTACCGAGGGGGGGTGCTAGTTCATCCGATCCCGGGGAGGAGGGAGACAGTGTTTCGGGACAGCAAACACAAAGACGAGGAGGGAAAAAGAAGTTTTTTTGCCGTCTGAGGACGTTCGCGGAGTTCTCAAGGGGAGAAGTTATTATCGCTTGAAAGGGAAGGGACTTTGGGAAGGGGGAAACCGTTTTCCCTTCGAATAACCAGGGAGCGGGTTAAGGAAAAAAGAGGAACGCTTACTACAGGGGGATGAGGAAGGGGTTGGGTCTTTTCTAGCACGAAATGAAAAGAGGCGAGGCACGGGGGAGGAGGAAATGCTTGAGGAAAGGAGGAACTCTGGCCGGGGAAGGAAAACGGAAGTCCGTTTTCTTCCATCACGTATTGAAACTTGATCCCCCGGGGGAGGGTGAACACCGCCTCTTAGCGGAACTAGGAGAACAACAACAACTTATGAGGGAGCAAGTATAGAAGAAAAATACGCTTGAGGGAACTCTACGGGGGGCGGAGTAAAAGCACGTTTCTGCTAAAAGGGGGGGAAGGAAGAATTCTTACTTTAAAGCACAAAAGAAAGGGTACGCGCATCCTGAAAAGAGAAAGGTTATCGACCGGTGAGGGAGAGAGGGGAAAGGGTATCTACGTCTATCATAAAAAGAGAAACGCTTCCAGGAAAAAAGGGAAATGTCCGACCTTACGGAAAAAATTCAGTGTCTGTCCTTCCTTCCGAAGTAACTTAATAAAAGAAAGGGGGATTTATCCAACTTAGCTAAAAAGAAAGGGAAAAAGACTCCAAAAGGGGTCCCTCGTCTCATTCTACAGGGAAAGTTCACGAAGGAACGGGACTCGAAAAGAAATTTTGCGCGGAGTAAAAGGGGACGCCTTCCTCATAAGGGGGGGGGGGTAAAGCTGATCGCAGAAAATGGGGAAAAGATCTCCACTCCTTTAACGGCGAGGCAGAGAAGGGGAAGCGCCCCCATTAACGGCACCGAAACGGCTACAAGCGGGGAGAGACGGAAAATGGCTCTTCTAAAAAAAAGCGGCTATAAGGGGGGAGAAAGACTCTCACCCTGAGCGTCCATCTTCATAACGCTGAAAAAAGGATATGACGGGTGGGGCAGGAAGAGGGAGGAGGGGACTTCTGGGGCGGAAAACTTGTGTGTGGGGGCTGGGGGTTTATGTGGGGGGGGGGGGGGGGGGGAAAGGGGTGCTCGAGGAGAAGGGGAGAAGGCTCATTGTCTCGTAGGGGGGGGGAATCATAAAGAAGCGTGGTCTCTAAGTTCGAAAGGTCATGTTCCCAAGGAAGAGCTTACCTTCCTTGGGAAAAGCGGAAGGGAAAGAAGGAAAAGGGTCTCCCTCTACCGCAGAGTGCGAGAGTGAAAGAGGTTGCCGGAGAAAAAGCATCCTAAAGCCGCTAGGGGACTCATATTTGTAGAACACCGGGACCAGTCGGTATGGAGTATATGGGAGGGAGAAAAACACCAATGAACCCAAAAGGCGCTTAAAGGGGAAAAAAATCAGTTTTCCTTTCTGTTCTGCAATAGAAAACCTTTAGTCTAGCGCTCAAAAAAAAGAGAAGATTGCGAAAAAGGATAATCTCCTCTTCCAAGCCGGAAGAAAAAGGACAGATCAGCTTCGGAGGAAAAGGAAAATCAGGGGCTTATCGGTCGAGAGGGGGAGAAGCGGGGAGAAAGACAGCTTATGCGATGTGATAACCGGGGTTATAAGCAAGCCGTCGGGGAAAAGAAGTCAAGGGGGAAGGGGAAGGAGTCAAGAGCACCGGAGGGTGGGCCTCTTAGCGAACTTCTCCCAAGAAAGGCAGTTACCAAAAGTCAATTGAAAACAAGAGGCAAGGCCTTGCAGCCAGAAGGAGAGTCTCGAGAAGCCCTTCAATAAAAAGTTTAACACCAAAGAACGGGTGTGTCGGGCGATTTCTTCATCAGAGGAGGGAAGTGTTTCCCGATGAAAGAGAAAGGGAGGCGGGTCCAGCTCTTTTGTGCCGAAGAATTCTTCCGCGATGAAAACTTCGAAAAAAGAGATAAGAAAAGGCAAGCGCGCTTGGGGGGATCTGTAGGAGGATAGTTCGGTCTGGGGACCGGGGGGAAAAAATCAGAAAAAGGAACCATTGTCGCTGGAAAAGGGAAAACGCCGCATACAGATATTAAGAAAAGGGGCATTGAAAGAGGAGAGGAGACTCGTTAGGGACACGACGCTGTCCTCCTGAGTCATGGGGAAAGAAGGAGAGACTCTATAAAGAAAAAAGACCGCCTTGTGATTTAGAGGGGAACGAGAGAGGTATGGTACTCCTACGCGCAGTGTGAACGAAATGGAACAAAATCAAACTCGGTGTCCTGGGGTGAAGGGAAAGAAGGGAACTTCAGAGGAATAGAGAAATGGGACGCACTACTATTGGATCGAGCGGGTCCTCTAGGGCAATCGCTCAAAAAGTAAAGAGAAATACGGGGACTTGCACCTAAGGAGAAACCAGAAAGAGGGGAACGCGGAATCTTCTACAACTGATCGTACGAAGTGGAGAGAAAGACACGTCCGCATCGAAGGAACTTTCCACTGTCATAGAGGAAAGTTCAGAAAAGGTTATTAGGCGTTCAAAAAAAAAAAAAAAAACAGCGAGACCTTCAAAGCTGTGGGAGAAAAAAAAAAGATCTTAGGGAAAAAAAGAGTCGTGTCTCGAGGCTGAGAGGAAAAGAAGTCCTAACCTGAAAAAACCTATCAAAAGGGGAGAGGAAGACTCCCGCCTTCAGGGGAAAGGGGAGAGGGGTCACAGAGATCTTACGCGCGAGGAAAAAATCGGGTTCACTCTGGGGAAAAATCTCTGGGGGAAAGGGAAAAGTCTGAGAGGAAGGTAAAAAGTCGAGGACCGCTATCCTGCTGGTAAACCCGGTTCTGCGTTGGCAATGTCAGCAGAAAAGGCCTTGGCTGGGGGCGGCCGTCGGCGAACGGGGGGGGGGGGGGGGTGGCTGTGCGCAGGGGTCCCTGGGGAGAAGAAAGGGGGAAGGATTCATCGCTGTTACAGGAAAACAAAAAAAAAAAAAAGTGCAGCTTCCAATAACGAAAGGGGAAGAAAAAAAAGACCGAGACCAATTCGTGAAAGAGTGAAACAGATACCAGTTCGTCTTGCACAGCTCGTCCTTCTCACCTGGTCCTACGGGGGGGGGATCCTGCTTTCGAGGAACCCCTCATGGGGAAAAGGAATCTCTTTTTCGCAGGGAGTCCTGAAGGAAGATTGATCCGGCTTGAAACAGATAAGATCTTAAAAAACCCAAAAATAAACCGCCTCGCGTGGAGGGGAAACCATTGGGGGGAGGGTACTTACCACCCATCGGGCTTGAAATGGGGAGTGGATTCGCGGGGCTACGCTGGTGAGGCACTATGTCGACAAGGTAAGCATAAGGCAAGAAATCTGGCGTAGGAGGGAGGGCCGTGAACGCAGAAAAGGGCGCTTCGGAGGAAGGTCACTGTAATCGGTTCGCCGTGGTAGTATCTCTCGAAAACGAAAATATCTATAAGAAAAATTGCTCACTAGTAAGGAAAAAGGAACACATCCTAAGCGAAGGATCATTCTCTTAACTGCGAGGAGCAGCTTCATCAAAAGGACTCCTGAAAGGGTTCAGTATCACCATCTTAAGCCGTCAATGAGAGGAAGGGTCACTCCTTGGGGGGGGGGGGGGGGTTAAAATGGAGGGGGGGGGGGAAAAAAATCCCAAATAAGGAACCCAGCAGAGGAGAGGCTTATTTTTGTCGACTTCGAAACTAGAGGGGAAGAAAACGCCCTCGTTGTGAAGAATCAAAAGAATGGGGAAGCGACATTGGTTGGGAAGGGGACAAATCGGGGGGGGGGGGGGTTTTTTTTCGGAAAAAGTCTAGACAAAAGAAGGAAAAATTATTTTACCTACCCGAAGAAAGAAAGGCAAACCGGTGCTCAGGAGAAAAAAACGTCTGTTCCCAGGAAAGGGGGATGTATGTCAAGAAGGAAGTCTTCAGAGGAGGCTCCTCCTGTTCAAAGGCGGGATCAAGGGGGGGGGGTTGGACGCAAGTTCCAGAAGAGAACATCGCTAATACCCACGAAAAGGAGAAGGGACTCGAGAAGGTGCTCAATCAACAGCAGAAAAACATCAGCCGTGCGCCGCCGGTTACGCAAACAAGGCTTCTGAAAGAGGGATGACGGAAAAAGGGTGATCTGTACTCCTCTCAGGGAAAAGGTGCGGTCAGGAAATCAAAAGGGTCAGAGACCTTTAAGGGAATCGACCACACGACCAAGAGGAAAAGTCCGTTCAACGAACAACTCTTAGGCTAGAAAAGTTACTCAACGGAGAGGCCTCTTGTATTTCGGGAAAATTGTTAAAAGTGGGCAAGGTAAGTACTGTCCTGGGAAAGACGGCATCGAAATAGCCCTCCTTTTCGAAAGGAGTTAGCCCCACCGCTAAAAAGTAGGGTCTCTCTTTCCCAGAAAAGGGCTGCAAGAAAATCCTTCTTTGACGGGGAGGAGGACGTGAACCTCGGGTCCCAGTCGATGAGGAAGGTAGATCGCGCTACTTGGAGGAAGAACAGGGGGAGGTAGCTTTTTCTAGGGGGACCCATCGGCGTAGAGGACATTAGGTGCCAGGGAATCCTGAAGGGAAGCGTTGCCTCCCTCCACAAAAGGAAGAGACGGTGTGGCGAATCGTATGCGAGTGTTCCTCTAGAGAAGGATTCTTATAAGGGGGACAACCTATTTGGGAACCCACGGAAAAGGAGTCTCTTATTATTCCCAGGATATGCCACTCTAAATCCAACGGGTCAGGGAAGAAATGGGAGGCTCTAGTCGATCAGAGTAAAGACGAAAAGGGGAAAGTGCAGGAACGAACGAGTATATCGTGATGGACGAAGGTTCCGGAGTAAGGAAAGGGAGACACCGCGCAATTCTTGGGTATATATAGTAGGGAAAAAGAAAAGTAGCCTCTACAGGAGAAAATCGGGAAAGGGGGAAAGGGGAAAGTGGAGGTCTATTTCATCGCGTGGAGGGGCTTGACCAAACGATCTGGAAAAAAAGATCATCGCGGGAGACAAAGGAAGAAATGGTTTGCTCGCTGAAAGAGAGGGAAAACAAGAGGGGGACGGGGTGTGTTCACCTGGACGGTGAAAGGGGATGCAGGCTGGGTTGGGAAAGGCGCCGATGGGCATGTCGGGGGGGGGGGGGCACATCGTAATGTGGGGGAACGGTTGGAAGAGGGGGCTCCCGAGGCCACTGTCGGAAAAAAAAAAACTTGACTAACAAGGATCACTTTGGAAGAAAAAGAGGGGGTCACTGAAAAAAAGGAAAAGGGATCACTCGCATACGCCTTGATCTCAAGGGGGGCCGCTTCGCGAGCCGCGAGAAGGATGTCTGCAAAGGGGAGGCCGACTAATGCGAAGAAGGGAAGGAGAGTCCGGCGGGGGGGAGGGGTATCGCTAGTGCTTTGCTGAGCCTGAGGGGAATGCCAGGGCAGAGGAAGGTGCGAGAAGTTCGAAAGTAAAAAAGAAGTTCAAAGTAATGGTCGACCAGGGGGTCTCAAAGGGGGAGCCTTCGCGCCTTGCGGGGAAAGAACTCAGTGAAACCCAGGACATGTGAGAAAAAACACTGTGCTCCTTCTATTTCGAAAAAAGAGGAGAAGGTCACCCTTAAGTGGAAAAGGAAATGGAATTCTCCCGGCAGAGGAAAAGGGGGTCTTCCTCCAGAAGAGACCTGAGTATATCTAAAAGTAACCTTAAAAAAGACGTAAAGAGAAATGATAGAGTCGACTCGGTCTCATAACTCTTAACCTAGGGAAAAATGAGCCCTCTCGAGAAAAGAAAAAGCGGTTTAGGGGAAGGAAGACGAGCCTCCTCAGAAGCAAACCGGAAAGCAATCTTGCCCACCCCCTCGCAGAGAGAGGGACATCTCAGCTTGAGAGAGAGAGGGGATCGTAGAAAAGGGCACCTTATCTAAATTGGAGGTCTGGGGAAAAGAGCTAGTAAAATAACCATCCATGGGGAGAAAAAAAGAAGCTTCCGTCCGGTGGGGGGCGGGTCCTTAGCAGGAAACTCAAACTAAGGGTATTCAAAGGGGAAAAGGGAACCCCGTGCTCCGTCTATAGGGAATACTATGAACCGGACCGACGGAGAGCGCCCATAGTCTCGGGGAGTCTCCGTGATGGAAAAGTGTCATTCATCTTCTAACTCGAGAAGGAAACCGGGAATTTGAGGTTCGCTTCCTTGAAAAAAAGGGGCTCCATTGGCCCAGGTTAAAAAGACCCGGACGGTCAGGAAGAGGAATTTGTAACCGGTAGGAAGGGGAGGACACAGGGAAAAGGTTTCCCGGAGGTAGTGACGAGAGAGTGATGGCTGGAAACCTTTGTCGTGGCGAGCAAGGAAGCCGCAGCAAAAAGAGGGGCACGGCTGCTCGGGAGGTATCCCTTCCGGGGGAAAAACTGGAAAGAGCGAAAGACTTTTTTCGTACCAGAAAAACGGGTTTCTTGAAAGGAAAGTAGAGGGGAAGAAGTATACCTCCTTATATCTCGATAAAGGAGGAGGAGGAGCTCAGGAGGAAAGGCGGTGTTCAACCCTTGGAAGTCGTGTAAAAAGAGACAACTATTCCTGGGTGGTAACGGAGAAAGGAGGGGGGGACGGATCCCGCAAAAATCCGTGCATAGACTAGGAAGGGAGGGGGGATCGACACGACAAAGAGGGGGGAAGACATCACACTGTATAAAAACTCGAACTCGTCCTTAAAAAAACGTCGGGCAAAGAAAGTTATATCACGTTGGAATGGAGGCCTTACCTTCGACAAAGAAAGAGGAAAAGGAATACCAATGGCAGTGAAAGAAAAACTTATCTAACTTGATGGAAGTGAAGGGAAAAAGTGGACGCCATCGGAGAGAGAGAAGGTCTTTCATCACGGAGAAGAGGAGGAGAACCTATGTTCGCTGAGGAGTTCCTGCTAAATAGGAAAGAAGATCTCATTTACCTTGGTAAAACTCGGAGGGAGGAAGGGAGAGTGGATACTATCATTCCAAAAGGAATCGTCGGTTGCGGACTTAAAAAAGATGGCAGAAGACTCTAAGCTCCTTGAAAAAAAGCCACAGAGGAGAGGTGAAGGGGAAAAGAGCCAACTCCTCTCCCCTTATCTTCAAAACTGAACCTGGGAAGGCAAGGGGGTGGGCAGATCATAAAGGGGGGCTTCTCTATTCAGCCGGGAGGGGAAGATGTGTTGGCTGGGGGTCTCGGCAGGAAAGGAGAATGGCTTCAGGAGGAGTGTATAAGAACGCGCTTTGTGAGGAGGAGAAGGAAGTTTCCCCGGCCATGTAGTTCTCTCCGAAAGGGGGGGCCGACCTCCCGTTCCTAGGGGAGAATCGAACCGAGGGAAAGAAGAGCACTGAGGTTCGGGCAAGAAGGCACCAAGACCTCGCAATTCGGAAAAAAAAGGAAGGGGGTTAGGGACTGTTAAAGGGGCCTGGGAGAGTCTGGAGGAAGTTCACTCAAAGGAACATCTCCTGAAAATTACAAAAATTGCGACAAAGTTGACGGGGAGAGGGAGGCATTGCTCTACTGAATGATTAAATCTCATTGAGGAAACGAAAAGTCAGGGTATCGGCTCCGAGGCACTATCAAATCTGACAAGAAAGAGTCATTCTCCCTTCTTTATAATCAGGGGCTGGAAATGGTGAAAGAAACGAAGAAACGTTCGGGAAAGGGGATACGTGGAAAAAGGGATATTCTATTTCCAAAAGGTGGAGGAGGTTACAGAAAAAAAAAGGACGTTCCCGCTATCAAAAGGGGGAAGGGGGTCTTACAAAAAGGAGCCTTCTAACGCAGATCATCATCGCCCGTAGTCAGTCCTGAAGGAAAAAAAACATTGCCAGAATGGGAAAAAAAAACCTGTCGCGTTCCAATCAAAAAAGGAGAAAAAGAATGACATCCTCCGACCTTCGGAGACCCCGACCCAGGCCAGCGGGTGGAAATGTCTTATCTCGCCCAAAAGAATTGGGGACCCAAGATGAAGGGCTCTGCCATCGGGGGAAACCGAGCCCATGCCCAAACCCCCCCCACCAAACACCCCGGCTCCACTCGAGGGGAAAGAAGCTAGAAACTTCGCCTTTCAGGTGGTGTATCTGTAAGAACCTGGGGAAAGAGAGATAAAAAACTCTATGCTGGAAAGAGAGCTTACATGAAAGGACCGCATACCTTGCCATATCAGATAAAAAAAAGTGCTCCGAGGGATCTACTCTTTCTTGATGACAGAAAAAAGAACCGTCTCGGTTCAGAGGACAGGAGAGAGAAGATCCTGCCAGGAGGAAAAAAAAGGGGAGAAGAACCTTCCTTGGGGTTTGAATAAAGTCGTGCACGTGAGAGGCGACTCCCGGATTCACGGAAAGGGGTACTACTTCCATCTCAACTCTGTGGAGGGGGAGACGGAAAAGGGGAGGGAAAGCCATCTCTTAAATGGGGAAATCGAGGTCATCTACCACATAAGACGGGAGGGGGACTTTTGAGCAAATCTCTCCAAAAGGTTTAAACGGGGGGGGAAAAAAAACGGGACTACTTTCGAAGGGAAAATAAACAGGATCTCCTCGCTTAGAGGGGACAACGTAATAGGCGAAGGGGGAAAATCTCTCTATAAATCCAAGTCCGCATCGGAAGAGGAAAATTTCCTAGACTTTCATAAGAAGGGAAGGGGGGGATAGTACAGCATCCTACTCTTCCCTATTGACGGGGAAGGGGGGAAAGAAACATCCCTATGACGCAACGAGAGTCTTCTTTCTCGTCTTCAAGAAGGAAGAAAACGACACCTACACCATGTAGAAAAATAAGCCCGGCTGTCCCTTGAGAGGGGTCCTCTTTACTTTCATAAGGGGGACTGGAGGGGGGGGGAAAAGGGGGAAACGCTTTCTCTCTTGATACCCTTCGAAAAAGTGGCGAAGTTGCCAGGAAAAAAGCGATCGGGACGATGCTTACCTCGAAGGGGCTCGGGGACATAGAACCCGACGCCGTGTTTTTCTGGTACCGGCAATCTCAGAGGATGGGGGGCGTCCGTGCCTGTTGGCTGTGGGGGAGGATAGATACCCTAGGAAGGGGTCTCGCGATGGTAAGAGGACGTTTGCAGCGTCGCAAGAAGAGGGAAAGATGGAAAGGAAGGGGGGACCGCGCAGGGAAGAAAAAGCGCTGCCTACTGGCTGGAACATGGCGATAACAGGCGGCGTACCCAATAAGGGCGGAAACGTGTTAGCGTCCCGAAAGGGGAATACGTGAGGGGAGGTCGTTCGCTCTTGCTCAAGTGTGAAAAAAGGGAAAAAATCATCATCGGGTCTCGGAGGGGGGGGGACTGTCCTGGAGAGTGTAAGAAAATCGTTAGACCGGCTTAAAAAAGAAGAACGAATCGAAGTAAGGGGGAAAACTCCTCCCTCCTCGCCTCTGGTTAGAAATCAGAAGGGGGGAAGGAAAAAGAGTGACCAACCACCGTTTTATGTGAAAAGCCGCATTGACTGATAAAGGGTGATCGGCACCGTCACGGGCAATACATGAGTCATGGGGAGGATTCTGGGCCCAGAACTCTTACGTCAGAGGGGGGAGAGGAGGGTCTGGGTCGGGAACTAGGGGCCAGAATGGTCAAGTATGAAAAAAAAAGTATTGAGGAGGAAAAAGTTTCCCACCGAAAGTGAAACAGAAGACCAAAAAAAAATTTCGACTGAAAAAAAGAGTCACGGGGGAGAGCACTCAGGAGTCATCATTATACTGGCGAGAGATCGGAGACGAGCAAAACCCGTCTGGAGAATCCTGCAAGGAGAGACAACAAGGGGTCCCCCATTTTTAAGAAGGGCTGATCCCCAGGGGGCTGATAGGAGGCAACTCCATGCCTGCGAAGAAAATTTTTGCGACTAGGAAAAGGACGATCGTTGAAGCAAAGAAGGGGAAAAATCACTATTTTGTACAGGGAGGAGGGCGAACAAACTCCGGGGAAGAAGATTTACGTACCGAAAAGGGGAGAAACGATGCGAAATCAGGATCCCAAGCAGCGAGGGGGAATACTCTCACCACAAGGGCCGTGAAAGGTCCCGGGGAACTTGGTAGACGGTCAATCTCTTCTCCGTCTGCAGGGGGAAAAAGGCTCTAGGGGCCGTGTCATAGGAGTCCAAGCGGTTCATTTGGTGGGGGGGGGAAAACGTCTCCAAGAGGAAGGAAGGACGCTAATACCCCCTTCCTAGCTCGAGAAGAAAACGTGCGCACAGCCACAGGAAAAAAAGGATTTTCTCCTCCGGCGGGGTACCCCACAAAAAAAAAGACTACTAGACGCAGACAAGGAAAGGGGGAGGGACTCATCTCTATCTCTTCTCGAACAAAATGAGGGAAAATAAAAGGGAGAAAGCGCCCGGGTCTTAAAAAAAGGACACCTCCTTCGCGCAAGGGAGGCTCTTATACCCGCACAAAAAAAAGAAATGCACTGGCTACAAAGGGGGGGGGGGGGGGGGGGGATTCTTGGCGACGGAGGATGGGGTCTCCTTTAATTAATTTCAACTAAAGAAAAAGGGAAAGGGACATACCTCTCCCTCTTTCTAACATCAAAAGTACGCCCCACCCTACTAATAACGTCCCAGTCAAGGGGTCTCGCTTTCGAGGGGGGGGAGGGAAGGGCTCATCCACGACTGGGTGAGTGGAGGAAGGACCTTTTTGCTCTTCAGTCGTGCGGAAAGAAGTCGCGCGACTGTGGAAAGGATCCGTGTCGAAGGGAGAGAAAAGATCGGGTTGCCATCGCCCACGTCTAAGGGGGGAAAGACCGATCCCATCCGAGGGAAAGGTAGAAAAGCCTCATATGTACCGCGCCGTTTGTATTCAGGGTAGCAGGCCAAATTTGTGGAGACGATAAGTTGCCGGAAAGGGGCAATGAGAAAAAAGTTGGGGAGGGGGAACAACGTACCGGAAAAGAAAGGCTTAGGAGTAAGCATGGATGGGAGGGCCCACTCGAACGAAAAAAGGTATTGTTATTTCTATCAAGGAGGGGCGGGGGAAAGGAAATGAACGCGACCCGCCTCCGAGGAAGGAACGATTGAATCGGTATGACGCGGAAGACTTGATCATGAGAGAAGGGGGAAAGGGGGGATGATTCCCCGTTCCTTCCTCACGCGAAATCAGACGACAGTTTGTAGATCTCAAAGACCGATCCTCGGACAGAAACCGGACCACCAAAAAAGGAAAAAAACGGGGAGGATTTTCCTTCATATCTCTTTCTTCGAAGGTTCAAGACCGGCGGGCATGGGGGAAGATAGCTGGAAAAAGTCGATGATTCCTCTGAAAAGACCATGGGGTTGGGGGGAGGGGGGGAAAACATCTCCTACCCTCCTAACGGGCAGGGTTGGGGGGGAAAGGTCGGACGGATGCAGCTGGGGCTCTTTACGTCGCCTGATGGGGAGGGGTCCTATCGTGAAAAAAAGGGGGACAGTATTTTCTACTTTGTTGCTAACACGGGACGCCAAGGGATGTCCAAGTAGTTGAACACAGGGCTCTCACTTGGGAGGAAGATCCAGGGAAAAAAGGACTTGCTTACTAACGGAAAGCTCACCGGGGGGACGCCTTGAGGGGCACGATTCGCGAGCCGACGACCTGAGAAGAAGGGATCCGGGCGAAAGGAAAAGGGATCTTTCGTTTTCATCTAGTCGTCCAGGGAAAGAGGGGGGGGAGGTAGGGAGAATTCGCCTTATAGGGGGGTCGAGCATGGGGGGGGGGGGGGAGAACCCGGCAAATCAGAGGGAGACATGCAAGTAATGTCCGAAAAAGTGCTCTCCTTTCGACAGACAGAAAGGGGGCCGACATCCGAATGACAAAAAGGGGGGAATTCACACTACGGAAGGGCGCGTCTTTTCTCGAGAAGCGTACGGATCGCACGACGAAATGGGGGAGCCCGCGATTCACGGAGCCTCCAGAGGAAGGGGAGATCCACATACGTATGTAAAAAAGGGAAACCTGAGGCGGTAGCTAGATAAAAAAAGAAGGGGCGTTGGCAAGGAGTCACTCTTAACTCGAGACCAAAAATGGCAAAATCGCCTCGATAACAGAAGCTCTCTGTAATCAGGGGGGGAAAAAAAGGGAATCCCGAAAGTCCTAGCTCTGGACCCGAGCAGATAAAAACGCTCCAGCGTGAGGGACAGATTGGGAAGAAGTGTGATCGTAAGGATCGGTGCAACGGGGAGTCTCACTATTTTTGAGTGGGGGGTCGGCAAGAGTTGGAAATATACAAAGCTTTGGAGACCCGCGGGAAGATTTTCCTTGGTTGGGAATCGTCGCCCTCTCCCCCGGCTAAGGATTCAACCCGGGGAACTGGCTATCTTAAGGAAAAAGGAATATGATCAAGGAAGAGGAGGTGTTATCGGACAGGAATGTCACCGCCCGCGAGGGGCCGTTCTTTCCGGGATGGTAAGTCTAACTGGAACGAAGGGAAGGGTCAACAATGCGGGGGGTGTGGGTATCTCGTCCCTTTCAAGGAAAGAAGGAAGGGTTTGTCTCAATTTGCTCCATTGAGAAGTTCTCCCGGGACCGGGAAAGAGCCTGATTTTAACCGTTGGGCCGCTTTTCACGGCACGCGACGCTGAACTGAAGAGAGGGGGAGTTCCTCACCAAAGGGGGCGGGTGTCTAATCCGGGAACCTAGAAATGGAGGACGTACAGGAAAGGAGGGGGGAAGGGGCCTTCCTACCTCTCAGTTGCAACGCCTCGGGGTCTAGAGAGTTGATTAACGAAGGGGGTGAACCCACTCAGAGGGAAAGCCTGAGGAAGAAGAAAAAAGGCACAACAACGTATTGGTATTGAGAGGAGTCTACGCTTCGGACACCTCAGAAGGTGAAGTCTTTCAACAGGGAGGGGGGTAAGACAGGGAGGGGGTTTCATTAACGGAGTCACAGATTGGGGGAAGAAGCTCCCGCATTCAAAATCTCCTCGGGTGAGTCGCTTATGGGGGAAATACGGGGGGTACTTCATCCATCACTTTCCGAAAAAAAAAAAAAAAGAAGAAAAAGTCCTAGCCGGAAAGGGTGGTTCTCAGACGGGAAAATAAAGCGGAAAAATTCATGGCTGGTCCGACCGGAAAAGAAGAAAGCGTAAAGGAAACGGGGGGGAATTTATTCCCACAGGAGGAGAGAAAGGGACTCCCAAGGTTAAGAAAGAAGAAAAGATTACTTCACACTGGCTAGAGCGGGCTCCTTCTTTCTCCTCTAGCAGAGGTCTCCGGCTCCATAGGGGGAGCCTATCTCAGAGGGGGGAGCAAAAGGGGGGGAAGAATAGCCACCCTTTCTACTCCGTCTTCTGGGGAAAATTACTTCTACTTAAAAATTAGGGGGGGAGGCTACCGAGGGATCCTAAAAAAGATTCTTCTTCTACTAAAGAAGAACCTAGGGGATTCCCTTTTGCGAAACAAGCTCACAACCCTTAGGAAGGGGGAGAAACCTTATAGTCCCTAAAACAAAGAGAAGAAAGGTTCAATATCACTCCCGGTCTCTTTGGAGGCCCTACATCTTCAAAGCTCATGTGCAAAGGGCGAGGTAGGAGGGGGAGCTTTCACTAAATGGGAATAAAGGATAACTCTCTTTTTGATACAAAAAAAGAGTCAGGTTCCCGTCCATGTTCCTGGTGCTCTCCGGGGGGGAGGCTACTACCCTTAAGGGAGGGAGACCTCGAACAGGGTCCGCTTTCGCTAGCAGGTTTGAAAAGGAAAGACGGAAGCGTCAAGAAGGGTTGCTCCACCTGGGGGGTGGGTCCTTCGGAAGGTCGGGGGAGTCTGGGGAAAAAAAAAAAATGAGACCATCGGGGCCGAAATTAACGAAAGGAACTCGCAATCGGGTCCTGGCGGTGGGATACGGCAAATGGGTGAAATTATCATTCGGGATCTCAGGAGCCCTATCTATATCCGCGATGAAAGAAAAAAAAAAGAATCGCGAAAATCGTCGGCGTAAGGCTTGCAGACATCATTGGGAGGGGGAGGGAGGTAGGAGGGGTCTGCGAAGCGGAAAGGGGAAAAAGATATTTTGCGTCAGAGGGAGAAAGGTGCTACCCGGTGCAGAGGCTGGAGGGGAAAGCGGAAAATCAAAGTGAGAGGGGGGTAAGAAGGCTCTTCTCCGCATTCAGTCGGGGAAAAAAGTAGCCCATACAAGCCCAACATTAAGAATGGAAAACCCTCCTAAATCCAAAAGAAGGAAGAAGAATTCGTCTCAAAAACAAAGAAGGAAAAAGACCGTTCCATTTTAAAGGAAAGAACGGCGGGTTCGTTCGATGTAGGCTCGACCAACCAATGGATCGGGGTTGGGCCAGATGATCATCAGGGAAGAGAAAGAGATTTTGTTAAAAAAGGAAACCAGATCCACCTCTATTAACGGTCCCGGGGCAAGCCGGCGCTTTGAAAATGTTATCAGTCGAGGCAAGGCTTCTGTCTGGGAGGAAGAGAGAAGCGTAGCGATAAGGCGAGGGTGTACTTTCATTCCACGGGAGCACTGAACGATAGAAAAAAGCGCCTCAGGGAAGGAGGTCATGAAATTCTTGAATTCAGACTGTCTCGATTCATCATCCTCAGACTCGATCCTTCAGTAGATCTGGAAGAAAATTTTGTGATGGGGTGGGGTGTCACTCTTACTTGCATAAGAGGGGATACTCGCGACGCCCGAGAAAAAAGGCTACTTCCATCTAGAAAGTAGGAAAGTGTGAACCTTTAACGACGGAAAAGAGGAATAGAGTAACACAGGGGCAGAGAGGTCATCACCACACCGGATTCCGAAGGGACAGAGCCCACCGGGTCTGGGAGGGGAAAGAATTATCACGAGACGTATGGAGCCTCTCTGGAGTCAGAACGTTATCAAAAAGACTCGGGAGAAATCCACTCTAAGGTGAGAAAAAACGGAGAGAATATCATCGGGTATCTTCACGTTGGCCTAAGGGGAGGGAACGTTCAGCAAGGGGGAAAAAGGTCACCCTTCCCTAATGGGAATTCGGATGGGCGAACAGCCGTCACTGAGTCCCAAGGGGGGCTGCCCTTAGGGAGTCTAGAAAAGATTCTTCACTCAGAGGAAAAAATACCGGACACCAAAGGGGGGGAAAATTTATCTCCAGAACGCCTCGAAGAACTTCTGACACGAAAACGGCAATAGGTGCTCTGAATCCTCAGGAAGCTACTCATCTGGCTGCGAAAAATTCGAAGAGTTCTCTTGAAGAGACACCTTACCCATAAGGGGCTGCCTGAGAAACCGGGCTCAAAGGGGGGGATATCCTAACAGATTTCCGTAGAGTCACAGCCCCCTGTGAGATTTTCGGGGAAGGGAGGCTCTACTAGTGTCGGGCTCTCCTTAAGCAGTGGAGGGGGGGGGGGCCTCCTTCCTGGGAAAGAAAGCTGATCGATTCCAAAAAGAAGAAGGGTTTCTTCCGCTGGGGGAAACGGGCGCTTGTCTGGGGGGGGAAGGGAAAAAAAACCTGCCCGGGAAGACGAGGTACCTTCCTATCGAGCCCCAGTCTGGAAAGGAAGCTATTACCAAAGGGGATTGAGGAGGGACCCGGAGGCGCTTTCCTTTGGGGAAAGAAAGGGGGGGACTAGTGGTGGGAAAAATTGCTAGTAATAAGTTGCCGTTCAAAAAGGTTCGCGTCATCTCGGGGGGGGAAAAGCTATGTGAAAGGGAAAGAGAAGAGAAAAATCTTATTCTAATTCGAAAAAGGAAGGAAAAAAAAAAGTATCAGTAAAACCTCATCCAAGGAAAGAGGATTTAATGCTATAAAAAGGGGGGGAAGACCTTGGAAAGAAGAAGAGATTTACCCTTTCTTTGGATAAGCCGGGAAGAGAGATGCTGGTGTCTCGCATGCTTCGTTAAAGAGAATAGGTCTATGCAGGGAAAGGGGGAGGTCCTGAAAGGCGCAATTGCGCTTAAGGAAAAGGGGCACGGAAACTCGGCGCAGGTTCCAACTTATCTCTCTACCAAAAACTGAGGGGATTGACCCACCTTCGCGAAGAGACCAGACTCAATTTCGCCGAAAGGCCTCAGGGGAATTCACTTCATTCAAAGACTTCGACAGGAAAAGAGCGGAACTATACCCCGGCCAAATGCTTCGAAAAGAAAAGATTTTTTGGAAGCAGGACAGGAAAATTGCTGATCTCATCAACTCAAAGGGAAAGGTTGTGCGAAATTAAGGGGGGGGGGAGAAGGGGTTTTAGTCCTAACCACGGGGAAAAAAGTAGAAAGAAAGTACACATAGCTTTCCAAACCCTGATAACGGAAAGAAGGGGGACCGAACGGCTAATCAGAATTCCAGGGGGGAGAAGGAAGAAAAAAAAAATGGGGATCTCCTTCTTTCCCCGAAGGGTTAGGGAGATTACTCCTTCTGAAAAAAATCGAGGGGAGAGAAAGGGGCTTTGCAGGGGGGGGGGGGAAGGACCCATCCGCTTACCATCTCTGGGAAACCATGAAAAAGGTAGAGATTGCGCACATCCACAGGAGAGGTCGCCTCCGGCCTAGTAAACACCCTTCTTCGGAAAAAGAAGAGAAATAGACCAAGGGAGAAGCATAGGAATCGGAACCTTTGCGTTTCGAGAAAACGTCAAGAAAAGGGAAAAAGGTCATGTCCCTCGAAAAGAAGCAAGCGGGAAGCGGGAAGCCTTTCGGGGGGGGGGAAAGTCAACTAGACGGGAAAGCTGGCAAAAGCGAAAAAAGCAAAAGAGTTCTTCTTTGGGGAAAAAAGGGGGGGCTACGGGGCCGCGGGGGGAACTTTCCTTCTCGGGAAGTAAAATGAAAGCACGCCCTGGAAAAATAGGCTGTTCAAACAAAGGAGAGAAGGTACTAGTTGAAGGGTGAAGGAAGAAAGGGCTTCAAGATACCAAAAAAAAGGAGTAGGAACTTTACTATCTATTAGGAAGGGGGGGGAGATTCCAGTCTAGGTGGGAAGGAAGAAGGCGACTGGAGTGCAAAGAAGAAGGGTTTGTCGAAGAAGTGGAAAGAAAGGTGAATCTTTGGTTGGCCAAAGGGTGCTGCCATTAGGGGGGCCCATCCTGAAGGGGTGAGAGAAGGTACTCCCAGCCGCCAGAGGGAAAGGGGGCGAGGGGGGGGTATCTGAAAAGGGACCATGTGTTTACTCAGGAAGGACCTGGCACCGGAACGGGCAAATTGAAAGAGATGGAAAAAGTAGAAAAAGGAAAAAAGTAAGCTTTCTTATGTGTGGAAGAAGGGAACCGTACGCGTGCCACTCTCCCGGTCCTTTTGATGGGGGAATCTCCTGATTATCTAGGAAAAATTCAAGGCGATAACGCCTCCAAAGGACAGGTCGGCATGTCAAGAATTAACGCGGAGACCGGCGACGTTATCTCATCTCGGGAGAAAATAACCGGGGGGGAAAAGGGAAAAACACGCTCAATCTGGTTGGGGGGAACTTTTGGGAGACCCTGCATCCGAATCAGTTAGAAAAAAGATGCCCACCAGACAAGACTCCGGGGGGGGAAGGAGAGGACTCTTGGGGGGGAGCAAATGCTTTTTAAAAGGGGGATGTGGAGATTGTCCCGAGCCACGAGATGATCATCGGAAAGGAGGACCCCGATACGGGTTGTGCATTTAATGAACTCGCCGAACAAGGGGTGCCCGGGGGTGTTTTGACCTGGAGGGAAGGGGAGGGATGCTTTTGTGAACAAAATGAGCAGAGGGTGTTCACAAAGGGAACCAAAAAATGGGGAAAATGCAGGAAAGGGCAAAGACTTCTTCTCACTGGACCACTGCGGCAAACGGGGGTCCGGAGCAATCCTTGATTCTGCACTTGGACGGAGAAGAAAGCGGGCACAGGAAAACGAAGCATCCACGGAGCACTCCATAAACCTTGTATGCCGAAAGGAGGAAATCTTCGTCGAACACCGAAGGGGTCTGGGGCAGCCGGGGGACGCAAAGACTGCGGTGCAGCGACAGTCCGTCTTGAAGAGGAGATATCGATAGGCTTTCAGGCGCAGTCGACCGGGAGAGAAAAGGCAGCATGGTGCGATCAACCGAAAGGGGGGGAAGTGCGAAGTGCTCGCCAGGTGAGGGGGTCCTCATGGGGGGGGGGAGGGATCGCCATACTCCTTTCTTCCGACTAGGGAAAGGACAACAAAAGGGGGAACCCTAGGAGCCGGCGTTAGGAAGGGACTTAAGAAGCAAAGAAAAAGAGCTCTCACTCCTACAGGATTGAAGCCCAGGGAGGCTCCGATTCGGAGAGAAAATTTAGCGTAACATTACCGAGAGGGGGCTCGGAAAGGGAAAGGAAAACCACTTATCGCTCCTTAAAGAGCCTGAGAGAAAATGAAGCCCCGAGACAAGGGGGACTCTATCACCCTTCTTGGCCGGAGTCTCGGGGAGAAAGGGGGGACCTCCAAGCCGGCGCTTCCCCAACCCGAGAAGACAGTCGGGTAACTCTCAAAGGAGGGGAAAGAGTTTTAGCGTGAGGGAAGAGCAAGGGACCCTTATCTCCTTTTTGTCTTTAGGGGGAAGGCGCGTAGTATACTAAGTTGTAGACGCACAAGTAAGCTTCTTCCGGTTGCCGGATGTGGGAGGAAATGATCTTCTCCACTCGCACCTGCGGGGGAAAAGGCACCCGTGGCTAAGAATACCCCCCTGTCCCTAGAGCCAGGCCAAAGACCGCGTTGGGGGAGGAAAAATATTTGCAGGAAAGGAAAGAGGTGTTCCTATCCATTTTGACTCAGCAAGGAGTGGCTTTCAGTCCTTTGGTGCACGATCTTACCGTTCAATCAGTTCCAAGGGGGGATTGGCATTTGCTCCATGATATAACAAGCTCCTGAAGGACCTGACACCCTGATTTGTAAGAAACGTTAGAAAAAGACGATTTCCGGCCGCGTCGACGCTGTGAGAAGCGCTCAAAAGGGGGGAAGCCGACA
>Ga0179593_1544357_pt1 | contig 21432 bp, 23 predicted proteins | sample CZODoug2_1_08_16_FD_185931 | JGI IMG/M metagenome (GOLD analysis project Ga0179593, IMG submission 185931) | Vadose zone soil fungal communities from Angelo Coast Range Reserve, California, USA - CZODoug2_1_08_16fungal (PacBio error correction) | ecosystem: Environmental > Terrestrial > Soil >...
GAAAGGAAAACAGCGCGAACACTCGGCAAGACGCAGTAAGACATCTGGCTCAAAAAGGAAACGAAGATCCGGCGTCTTGATGTAGCGCGGCAAAAGGAAAAGGGCGATGCTGCAAAACGGCAGGGGTGGGGAAAAATGCGCTTCGCCAGATAGCCCATCAGCCAGGGAGAGGGAGGAGGGTCACGCCAAACAGCAGGACCCTGAGGGGAGTTGTACGGAAAAAAAAAAAAAACCCGTGGGAGGGGGGGGGGGGGGGGGGGGGGGGGGGGGGTGCGGAAATAGAGGTCCGAAGGGGGGAATCGATATTCAACTGGGGGAAAAAAAAAAAAAAACGCGTAGGGGTGGGGAGGGCCAAAGGTTCGCCCGTCCGATAGGGCCGCAACGACTTAAGGGTTGCGCACCAAAGAAGGGGGGGTCCTGAGGCAAAAAAATAGGGAATGATTAAACACGTTCGAAAAAAGGGGGAAGAGATGCCTGAAAACAGTCCACACGAAAAAAGGGGGAGGCGGAATTATTAAAGGCCTAGGGGATTAAAAAGGAAAGTCTTCACTAATGGATGACCAAAAAAAAAGGTCAACAAAAAACTGACGCTGAAAAAAACAAGAAAGGGGGTTGCGTTGATCAAAAGCATGGGTTCCCCTCAAACCAAAGGAACGCGATGGGCAAACGTCGACTACGTTGCAAGTAGTCGCCCTGAAGGAAAAGATGAGGAAGCAAAATCGAAAAAGAAAACACACACGCCAAGGAAACCCACGAGATCAAAGGGGGCAAAGGGGTGTGGGAGCGACGATCAGAGCATGAAGGATGAGGGATGGGCGGAAAGAAAAAGGTCACGAGAAGGAAACACGGGGGCGTCGTTGTAGACACGGATCGGGAAAGAATGACTCGTCAGGTGAAAAACTCAGCTCCGAGAGCGAGTGTGAGGAGACAAGAAGAGAAGTTGTGGAGGGGAACCTGGGCAAATCCGGAGGTTTCTGGGGGTAGCTCGACGACGTAAGCACCCGAATGGAAAACTGGGAGAAAAAAGGAAAAAAAGCGGGAAAAGGGGTCCGTGAAAAAACGAAGGTGAGCAGGGGGGCAGGGGGGAATGTAAAGTCCCAGCCATGTGAGGGGGGAGGCACGGGTTTTTTCATCGAAGAAGACAGGGAGGCGAGGGGGTGAAAAACAGAAGGCTGGGAAACTGACGACGACCGGACACCCTATCGCACTCTGCGGAAGAAAGACGTGGGCCGCCTTCCAGAATTTTGGGGGGTATCCGAGAAAAAATAGCAAAGGACAGGGGTGATTCAAATGGGGCCCGCAGAATACCGGGGCCTGCGTGCGGATGGAAACAGAATGCGGGGAAATGTCGACTTCAGGGGGGACCGAGAGGCAAGCGGTCGCTAGGGGGGCCGTTGTTGAACGCCAGTGGAACAAGCGGGGGGAGCGGAAGGGCTGCACGGGGGTCGGCGCTTGAAAAAAGGTGGGGAGGAGGGGGTGGTTTCAAAACAGGGAAAATTCGGCCAGAGTTCCGAAAAGACAAACTGGCGGCGGTCGGGCAAAAATTGGGGGACGCAATGCGTACTTGGGGGGCATCAGTTTGGTCAAGCCGGAGAGAAAAGGGCAAAAGGAAAAAAAGACGTTGGGGAAGAAACGTCATGGACCCGCCTGGGAGCTCCAGGAATTTTGGTCGCAAAAGACTGGAAATCGGCGCGGCATTGCGTTGGTCGGGGGGGAAAGGGGGGGGTGAAAGGGACACGTTGGAAGGAAGGTTGGTAAACTACCGGGGGGGGTGGAGAAAGCCTGAACCTTGGTTCTGATGGAAAGGCCGAAAGGGGAGATTGCCACGAAGACGCGGCGAGTTGGGAAGCATGGACAAAAAACCATAGTTGTTCCTTCCAGAAAACTGCTGATTTCAAAAAGCAGGTCGCGAAAAAAAAAGGGGGGAAGAGTGCTGCAGCAAAAGGTACTCGTCGAAAAGTGTCTTTAAGAAGACGCTAAAAAGGGGTTGAAGGCGCCGATTAGGCAATTTGACAAAGCAGGTGCTTGGGACCAGAAGGGGGACCAAAATCGCAGCCGTCAATCAATCAGACAACGTTCTTCCATCTATGGAAAGTGGGGCCTGCGGCAGGAGAAACTTTTTTAGAGACACAGCCATTCCTTGTAACCCACAAAAAGGAAAACCATAGCGTCCGACCTCACACATGATTGCTGAAAAACAGCGGGAAAAAAAACAAAGAGAAAAGGGAGAACAAGAAACCGCACAGAAGAAAAGTCCGGGCCACAAAGGTGAACAGCTTGGAGAAGCCAAGTATGGCGACGGGGCCGCCGATGCAAAACTCAAGGACCGGGAAGGGGAGCACGGATGCAAATGGTCGGATTCGAAGCCTGGACACGGGGAGGGGGTGAGGGGCTGATCAAAAAGAACGGACCATATCTGTGAAGAAAAAAAAAAACGAAACGGACATAAGCCGATGGTCGCGTTGGAACACCAGAAAGAAAAATAGATCGCGGCACAAAACCTGTCCAGAATCACCCGGACGAAAAAAAGGGGGAAAGAAAAGCAAGGTCACGAAGAGCGGTTAGATCACACAAAATGAAGAAACACCACAATAGGGGGAGGGGTCATAGGCCGGGGCGCTGACGAAGAATCTACATGCCGAAACCAAGGCAAAGTTCCAGGGAAAACCCTGACGCGGGGGGCCCGGCGGTTGACTTGTGCTATTGGTTGGGGGGGGGTGAAAGAAGGCCTGCAAAACTCAGGGTAGAGGCCAAGAGAACCGGAGCCGGGGAACGGGTATCGGCGCCTGATCATTGAAAAAATTGCGGGGGAAGGGGGATGGGAAGACCCCTGAACGCCAAGGTCCAACATCTGGTTTTTGTCGAAGTTGAACAGGAAAAAGCATCCGAAAACGGGTTGCAACCTTTTCGTGGGGAGTGGGGGAAAGTTCTGGGGGGACGGATCACCGAATAGATCTCAACCAACAACGGAAGGAAGAGAAGAGGGGTCCACCAGAAAACGTGGAGTAAGCTCAACCGACAACCGGGGTCCTTCACCCGGCGATCAGGAAAAGGTTGCACAACGTTACGTGTCGAAACAACAACGATGTGATCTACAAGGGGACCAAAACACCAAAAGCCCAGCAACCCACTGCGTCTGGGGAAAGAAAAAGAAACAAAAGCGTTCCACAATGGCGGTAATCTAAAGTCATGAAAACCCGCCCTCGCAGGGCCCCTACCAAACTAGAACAAGGAAAAAACAAGGCAACCAAAGCGGCACCCTCCTGGAAAGGACGTTGACCGGTGGGACGTTCATGTGGGGCTGCGTACCTGGAGATGACGTAAAAAAAGTCCCCGAAGATGCCAAACGGCAATATTGAAACGTTGGGGTTGATCATCCGGGGCTTTTATCTATACGATTTAGGGGAAAAGTGAGCAAAAAGGGGATCATCCGGGTTTTGGCGGTGATGTCCACCGTTGGGGTTTGGTTTCAAAAAAAGGAGGAGTAGTGGGCCTTCGCTTTGGGGTTTGGTCAAAGGAATACCATAAAAGGGAAAAATGTCAAAAAAAAGCATGTCAGGGCGCCCGGCCACAGCATCCTTCAGGGGGGGGGGACCAGGAAACACGAACCAAAAAGGGAACCGACAGTACATAAGAAAGGCCTTGCAAAAGTAAATCCGGGAAAAGAGAAAAAAATAGAGGGTCCATTTCTGCAAGTAGAACAGTCCGGCCCAAATCCTTCGTTGCAAAGGGGGGAAAAAAGAATGCCATGTAAGGAATCTGGGATATTTGCCGTTCAAGGGCGGTTGAAGAAGGGGGGGCGTTTTCTGGCCGGCCTCACTGCTGTGGGGAAAAGAATCCTTGGTGGCTCGCTGGGCCGAACGTTAGGGGGGGAAACTACCTCCCCGACTTTCTAAAACCCCTGATTTTTGGGGAAGCGAGAAGCCAGGGAGACAAACGGGTCGCCGGAAACAAAAAGGGATGTTGGGCGGGTTGCTCGCGCTGCGGGGGGCTGAAGGCATTAAAAACGGCCCCACCTTAACTCCCTCAGGTGAAGTGCCCGCCATCGTCCACGACAAAAAGAGGGGGGGTTTTAGGAAGGTGACACCTTTTCGACGAACCTTCTGCCTGCACAGAAAATCGCCTGAAAAAAAAAAAAAACTGACGACTCTCAGGGTCCCGGAAACCGGAAAAAGGGGGGCTACAAAAACGAGTGTCTCAGCAACCCAACATCGCCGCGGTGTCAGTGGGGGGTCGGGGACTGGCCCAGAAAGAACGTTTCGAGACATAAGAAAGAACGGAGCTTTTCACAACGGCGAGGTCGGTTAAAGATCCCCTTCGCAAAAGACTACCCTCGCTTAGAAAGAGAGGGGGAAAAAAGAAGACCTCAAAACCGCACTTACCCTGGGGGTCTGGCCGCCAACTCAAGCACTCATGGGGTCCAAAAAGGTTTCGCGAAAGAAAGGGAAAAAGAAATCGGGTCCATGACCTAAGCAAAAACGCAACAACCCTATTAAAACCTTCCCAAAGAAAGGGCAGAAGCCCACGGCGGACCAACTTGCCGGACCCCAGGAGGCAACTTGTGGAAACACCAAAAAGTCAGGGTTGAATGACGAACCAGTGTCATGCTACTAACGTAAAGGCTAGACGCGTGAACCAGCCCGGCAATAATCGCCGAACCTAGGGGGGGGGGCCACGGACGGGCCCGCTTCACATCACTGAACAAGACTTGTGTCACAGGCAGCAAAAAACGGGGGAAACATTAGGAACGCTGCCGGAGAGCCACGGAGAGAAGTGATCCGATGCAGGCATCAGGGGGGCAATCGTTTTCAAACGGAGGGGTCCCAGTCATGGAAGCATGAAGTAGGCCTCCCGGTTCCCAAGAAAGAATAAAACTCCCCAAATGCAGGAAAATCAAACGATGGCCGGTAAAAGGCAAAAAATCGTCCGACCAGGGTTGGCCCGGGTCGAAGGGAGGGAGACGAGGGGACAATATTGGTCGAGGGGTGTAGTGAAAAAGGGGCTCCGGAGAAGGGAAGCTTGTCGAATGAACGTGAGCACCAACCACACCAACAAGAATTTCTGTTCATTTACAACAAAAGGAAAAAAGGGGGGGACACTCCGGCGAAAAGGAGCAACATTCATCGCACAAGATTGGCAGTGGAAACGACTGAATTCGGTGCTCGAGACCAAAACGTTGGCACGTGAAATAAAACGAAGAACTCAGCAAACAGGAAGGGAGACAGTGAAAGTCAGAGCCCTCAACAATCCTCGGGGGGACGGCGGAGCGGAAACTCGCCATCGGTAGCGAAAAGTGGCTCGGCAAACCTCTAGTAAACTCTAGACAAGAAATGAGAAGACTATTCTACTGAGAGTCATACCAGGGGGAAAACACTGAACTTCGTTGTGGTCTTCGTCATCAAAAGCCAGCAGGGGAGTATGGGTTCCTAAAACCCGCGTACTCAAGGCCATCAGGGGATAAAAACAGGGCGTGTCTTTGGAGGACGGGGGCGGTGAAGTCGTTTTCTTTCAGTTAGTAAGACCCCGAAGGAGGGGAACTGTCAGAGGAAAAAGGCAATAAAAATGGGGGTTCAGGGTGGGGGCGGTAACAAAAAAAGGGGGGGGGGGAACAACAATTTCGTGGAAGAGTCAGGTAGGGGGGGGGGGAGAAAAAATAGGACCGTCCTTAAACGTTGGGTTGTCATCGATCGGCCAGGCATAAAAACTTAAGAAAAGAGAGAGGCAGGTTTTGTTTCAGGGCCAAAACGTAGTAAAGGGTTGGGGAAAAGGTCAAATAAGAGGACTGTGGCCTGCAAAAAGGACAGAGGTGGTGCCGAAAACCAATTTACGAAAAACTTTCCGGTCAAAAAGATCGGACGGGCCCGAAACTGGTGGAACTCCCAGCAACAAAAGCAAAAGGGGGGGTCGTGACTATAATCCTTGTTTCGCAGAGAAAGGGGAACGCCGACCCCGGTTAGGTTATTTGGAAAGGAATCATCAAAGCTTGCCGGGGAAAGGACCGGGCTACTTGGACTTGAGTGGGGACTAATCCGTGGGGGATAAAGGGAAGCCCACCTGAAGGTTTTTCTGGGGGCATCAGAAGAAATAGGGCCCCGCGATGGGGGGGAAAGGGATGCAAAGAACTCAAAAAAAAATACTCTTAAACCGACTAGGACACAGGGGGTTAAATTGCCAAGTCGAGAGCACTCAAGGTGGTTAAATCTACAAAAGGGGAAAGGAGGAGAGAGAGAGATAGTCACCACAAAGAAGGACCCGACCTCGAGGCGCTAAAAGGCCGAAAAGGAACCAGGAGTGTAAAGATATCGGCGTCTTATACGCGAAAAAAAAGCTGGGGGGCGTCATAGGCGCTGGCAGAACCAGCAGGGGGGTGGGCGCTTCGCCCGAAAGTCGAACCTCAGCAAAAAAAAAAGCGTAGAGGATTCCCCAAAAGGCTTTTTGGACCTTGCGGGCTGGGGAAAGACGAGAACCGTTGTGGGCGGCTTAGGGCTGCGAACAAATCGGGATATGAACGACAAAAAAGGGAAGTTGGTGGCCGTGGCGGCACGGGGAGAAAACCCTTCCGATGCAAAGGCGCCCAGGGAAAGGGGTGGAAACACGACTTTGGTCCCCCAGTAGCAGGAAAGAGGGATGAACCCGTGTCAGTCCACGGTAAGGGGAATGAAAAAAAAGTCCGTAAGAGAGGCGGGCAAGAGGGGTTGCCACTGAAAAAACAAAGGGAAAAAAAGGACTTCACGAATATGCCAGGTGAATAAGGAAGGTAAAGAAGGCCTTGAGCAAAAGTTGTTAGGGAACGCGAAAAAAAGAACCGAAGGGCCTTCTCCGGCACGGGAAAAGAGTACTGAAGACACACAATGGGAAGAAAACTACCCCCCAGGCCTGAAAGAAGAAGGCAAAGGAGGCAATTATTTGGGGGCATGAGGGAGCGAAACATAAAATAAGGAAGAAAGAGTGAGGAATGGAAGGAAGACAACCGTAGAAGTCACTATGAAGAAAGAAACGAAGACCGTCGTAAGTAAGTCTTGTCCTCTATTGTACATCGAGGGGGGGGGGGGCCGAGGAAGAACTGGGAAGGGCACGAGAGCGGAGTGTCGTCTGCTCAAATACAGCCATTGGATGGAAAACTTTGAAGAGGCTCTGTGCAAATGGGTCGAATTTCGTCAAAAATCGACAACTTAGCAACAGATTCGAAAAAAATAAGAAAGCGCGGTTTGTTTAAAAGTCGGCGTTAGCAAAGGAGGTGTACATGCCACCATGGGGTGGTTGGAAGGGGGTCCACTGTTAAGCTACAAGCAGCAGGTCGGGGACAGGGGGGGGGGGGGGGTTCAGTGCCCAATAAGGTGCAAGGGAGATCGTACCTAATTCGGGGACACAACTTGTCAAGAGAAGGGCAGGGTCGGACAGTGCGGTGAAGGACCTTCCTGCACCTGGGATAAAAGGGGACTTCCCGCAACCCGTCAGACGAGGGTCCCAAGCCATCGCCGACATGCCTTTGAACAGACATCGGGGCTAAAAGGCTGTGAAAGAAAGGGGACCGTTCAGCCTCGAATCTGCGCAAGTCAATGGGGAGTGGGGGGGGTGCGCCGGAAAGTGTTTCGAGGCAGTTCATGGTAATGCCCCCTCTTCAAAGGAAGGGGCTGCAGGTGGCCGTGGGGGGGGTTTTGGCAACGAGGTCGAGCAAGGGAAAAAAAGGCGACGAGGAGGCGAGCGCAAAATTAAAAGGTTGCCCAATCAAAAAACTTAACGTTGTTCAGGGGGTGGGATGGCGAGCTATGCTGCGCCCTGTGAACGTTTGTGGAGAGGACAAAGGGAGGAACGGATTTGTGTCGGGGCGGAAACCGGGGGTTGATGGTTGGTACAAACAGTTAAAGGGAGGGGTAAGGGGGTGGTTTCAAAAAGGTACGGGAGAAAAAAAAGAAAAAAAGGGCGAGGGGTACCTAAAAAGCCGGGGGAAGAAGGGGATCGTGTGTCCGGAAAAAACGAGAAATTGCAACAGGGGGGAAAAAAAAACTAAATGGCCCACGAACCAAGCGGCGATGTTGGTTAGCTGAAACAGACGGGCGTGAGGGTGCCAGTGAAAAAGCCCGAGTCCGCAAGGGGGGGGAAGGGAAAAAAAAATGAAGGTCCCAAAAGAAGGCAGTACTCGTCAGAAAGTAGGGTTCCAAGCCGGAAAACGGGGGAGAGGGGAGGAAAAAAGTGCAAAGCGGTCGGGGAAGGGGGAAAAAAGGCCGGAAGAAAAACAGCGCCGCAAACAGGACAAACTGGGGGCAAAGACAAAATGGGAAGGACCGAAAAAAGATTTGTATCTGGAAAATCCGAATTGCAAAAAAAGCTGGCACCGTCCGCGGCGCACCAAAGTCCCGCCTGTTCAGGAAAAGGAATGGGGGACAAAAAGAGTAAAAAAACTGCCCAATAAACCTATCACCAATGAAAAAAGAAAAAAAAACAGGGCCACACTCGTGACCCGGAGAAGAACGGGTGCAAAATGCCAAAGAAAGGAGTGGGGAACTGGGGAAGCCGCTGCCGAGAGATGCCTTCCGGAGCTCAGAGACTTGGGGAAGCCTAAGAAGGGCTGCGCCGCATTACTCGTGTGAAGTGCTAAATGATACGTGCAAGAGGGGCCAAGAGGAAAAGAGAGGAGAATACAACCGCGATTTCAGCCGGACACCCCAAGGGCAAAAAACAAAAAAAACTGTGGGCAAACATCATCAGGAATTGGGATCGTCAGCAAAGCCAGTTCAGAAAGTAAGGGCAGCAAGAGGAAAAAGTCAAAAAAAAACAAAAAGGGTGGCAATCGATCGGTGCACGAGCTGAAGAGAAGAAACCGGGAAGGCCCTCGAAGACACGTCCGCGTTACCCTGGAGGACCCGCTGGGGGAGGAAGAAGGTTTGGAAACAAGGGGGGAATGCCTATGACTCAAGGCGCCGGCAAGGAAAAAACCGAAAAAAAATTTGAAGAGTGGTTATAAAAGGACCATCTTGGAAAAGGAGGCGGGTCTTGGGGGTACGAGGAAAGAGGGGGGGGAAAGACCACTTAACGTTTGGGCAGGACAGTTTGGGCAGGGATAGGGAAAGAAGAAGACTGGGAAAAAGAAAAAAGATTGGGGAGAACAACAGGGGGGACGGGGGGCGGACAAAGAAAGAAGCTCTTCACAAACAAAAAAGAGGGAAAAGTGGTTTTCAGTGGGGGACGCCCAGATAACATCCTCGTTAGGGAAGCACCTACAAACTTTTGGACCCAAACAGGACTATCGAAAGGGGAAAGGCGTGTGCGACACCAAAAGATTTTTGACCAGGCGGGAAACAAGGACGTCAAAACCACGCCCAAAAAAGCAACTGCGTCCAAAGAATTGTCAGCAGAAGAGAAAAAAAGGAAAAAAAAAACGGGGTCGACAGGCTGAAAGGCGACCCCTGATTCCCCTCGAAATGAATTCAAAAAGAGCCAAAAAGAAAACGCTCCCAACCTCGGGGACTCAGCTTGGACCGACCAGTGACCGGAAGGCCCCCACCATGTGATCGACCGGGAAAGAAAAAAAGAAGACCCAACGAATCGAGATTGCCCACTACATTGTTGGCAAGTAAAGGGGACGTTACAAAAGTTGGAAAACTGCCATTGAAGACCATCGTAGGGGGGGGGTGAAAAAGGAGGGGGTCCCAGGGTGTGGTCGCAGCAACACAGGAAAATACGAGGAGGGAAAAAGACTGACAGCGGTTAATGTCCGCGAAGGGGAAAAGAACTTCAAAGAAAGGAATGGCACGTCCTGGACTGGATCACCACTTATAAAAAAAAAAGGGCCCGGAAAATACGTCCCGAAACAGTTTCAGAAGAGGAAAAAAAAAAAATCAGGCAAAGTAAGGCCGCATAACGGAAAACCGTAAAAAATCAAAATGCAATTTTGAGGTGTTCAAAGGGAAAAAAAAACGGGAGAACGAGTGGGGGGAAACGGCCATTGCGGTTCGAGGGTGATCCGGGAGAAGGAGGACAAACCTTTTCCGACATCCCTGGTGAGGAAAAAAATTGACCGGATGGGTAACGCGCGAAGGGGGAAGACAAGAGGGCAGCGATCAGAGCCCCAAATTCTTCGCCGGCCCCAAGGCACAAGATGTTGGTGGGGGAAATCGCCAAAACTGGGTGGCGGGGGGGATGTGGGGGGCGGGGGAGGCCCCCCTTCAAAAACCGAGGGAAATTGGGAAAAACCCTGGCGCAAATCGGCGCCGAAGCAAAGGTACGAGGAAGCCAAAGGGAGACGAGTTAAGTTCCGGTCTGCAACCACCCAATGAACCCGACCCGCGGACTGCGTACAAAATCAGACAGTGTTAAGGGGACCTACCGGTAAAAGGACGGTGGGGAAAAGATAACAAAAAAGAGATCAACTGTGCGTTGGGACATAACGAAAAAAGAAAAAAGACCAGCGTAGGGAATCGAAAGCCAAGCCCGCACCTTTCACAGCAAGGTTCAACAACCCGGCAAAAAAATTCTGGGAAAAAGTCACAAAAAGAAACCAACACGACCTAACGGACTTTACCGGGGGGTCAAGAAATCATAAACCTGGCCGGGTTTTAGAAAAAAAAAATCCTGGTAAAGGGGTGTGTACAAATGAAAGAAAAAAAGCTCACAAAAAACTTAAGAAAGGGGGTAGAATCACCCATCTCATCCCTCCAACTGTCTGGAAAACCCAGAAGAGGGGGGGCGTGGAACACGAGTTGGTCCTTTTTTTTGTAATCCGATGTCGTCCTGGACCCGCTCGGCAATTCCAGGGGAAAAACAGGGTGAACCAAACACGCAGCAAACAATTAATAGCAAAAAGCAACAAGGACAGGCAGATAGAGCCTAAAAAAACTTTTATTTCTCTAAAACAACTTCAAACATTTCAGTAACGATGAAAAAAGGGAGTCGTTAAACAGAACTTAAAGACAGTGCAGGGGGCGATGTTTTCAACTTAATCTTTCATTAGGGGATCGGCAAGAAACGGGGCCTTTGTGTGAGGATATCAAAAATCCAGTTCCTTCAACTCAAACCAAGCCATCAAAAAAAATTTAACCATTTTGAACCTGTCAAATTCTTGAAAAAGGGGTTGGGAATGAAGGAAGCCCTACCTAAACCTAGTTCTAGAAACGTAACTCGAAAAAGAAAAAATCCAAGAGTGGGTCATTGTAAACATACCGACAAAAGGGTTCTCGAAAAGCTGGGAAAAAGGAAACAACGGAACCTTGACAAGTCATGGAAGGGCACCGACAATTCTTTCTGATAAACTTAAGGTCCTAGAAATAAAGGAAAAAAACCAGGAAGAGCCGGAAAGGTACACCAGGGGTTGGATTTCTACCGAAGAAGGGAGGGAGATATCTGAAAAGACCTACGATCGGAACTTGTGTTCCTGAAGGGGAAGGCAAAAAAATGAACCTCTAATAAAAGAAAAGATACTGACATACGACGTTTCAGGGACTCGACAGAAGACTCTCTTTGTCCTTTAAAGACATCCTCAAAGCCGGCTGGCTCCAGGCGATGACGCGAGGAAGAAAAAGGCTCCACTAAATAAAAAAAAAAAGCCCCTCAACAACACTATGAAAAGGGTCAGGAAACTGGAGGGTGGGAGTCGTGGAAAGGTAAAGGTAGTGCTGCAGCATGAAGCCCTAGGGGAAAGCGGAAAGTTGAAAGACCCACTGGTCCTGCTTGTGGGAACGGAACCCCAAAACCGACAAAAAGAGAAAAAAAACGCGTGAGTAAGGTGTCTGGAGGCAACTGGTCTGACAGGTCAGGTCCGAAAAGGGGGGTAAGTAACCTCAAAAAAAAAAATTAATCCTTGAAATATTTACCACAAAAGCCACCGACGGGGGAGGAAAGCAAAAAAGATCTACCAAGGTGTCAAGAAGGGTGGACAGGGAGTGGGCCAAACTTTCTAATCAATTCGAACATGGGCAACAGTTTTAAGGGGAAGTAAAGAAGATGGAAGGAAATCAGGGGACATAACTGGTGTGGTGCAAGCCCAAAAAGAAAAAAAACCTCAAAGTTTTGGAGGGTATGATCCCGAATGTGTTCCCCGACAGAGGCGACCAAATCAAAGACTAAACGGGGTTGAAGACCTCGGTGGGGGTTTCGCAAAGAACCCGAAAAAAAGTTCCGGTTGAGCCGCTCTACGAGGGAAGGGGCGAATCGCTTGGGACTAAGCGCACACATGGTGGGGTAAAAAATTCTGAGGTTTACTGCAGACGAAGAGTGAACCCAATCTGGGTTGCCGAAATCAAAGACCAAGAGAAAGTATCCGGGGGAAAACAGCCCTCCCGACAGATGGCACCTGGGGAGAGTAAGGGAAAGGACCTCACCTGGGGAAGCATCAAAATCAAAACAAAAAAAGGGAAAAGGAGAATTATGCAAAAACACCCTGCTCACACGCCGACGGAAGCGAATCAGGGGCATCAAACGGCTCTGCCGAAAAAATAGGGAGAGTTTGATGAGCTGAGCAAACTCAGAGGGGGGGGGGAAGAACAGGGGAATGGGCGCAACAAAGAAACCTCATGTGGATGCTCGGGGTAGAAAACCTGAGCCCCTATCGAGTAAACAAAAAGCAGGGGGGCAGGAGGGATTGGCGAAAAACATCAGAAAACTTGTCATGAGTAAAGGAATGTATTTGAATCTTGGCGAATCATAAAAAGAAGCCAAGGGGCGCCTGGGTGGGGAGGCCAAAAAGTTAGAGAAAACGTCCGAAAGCATTGCCAGGAAAGGCCGAAAAAAAAAACGGTGGGGGGGGGGCACCACGAGGGGTCGAGAGGCACACTATAGAAAAGCACAGGGGCCTAGAGCGGTCTAAAAAAGGAAACGAACATCAGAAAAAGGAAGAAAAAAAAGTTCGGGCCCGAAGAACCCCGTCAACGGACCGGCAGAATGATGGAAGGAAAGAAAGAAACCTAGTCACTTACGAAATTAGGGGTGATGGAAAAAAAAAAGTAGACCAACGACCAGCACGAGGAATGAAGCAAACGGACGTCACGGACCATAAAATGCCAAAAAAGAAAGGGTCGTCCTCCCCTCACAAGGCCCCGACAAAGCTACAAAAAAAGAAAAAACACTGGGCAATGAGGCATCGGGAGCTCTAATCGCCCACGAGAGAAAGGAAAAAAAAAGGAGTGGTCACTACACAATGCTATCCATTCGAAAAAAAACTCCGTCGAGTAGTTTCTCGACTCGTCTGTAGGAGGGGGGGGTGAAAGGAAAGCACCGAGGGGGATCTTCATCCCGAGCGAGGTGTGTTTTAGGACTGGAAAAAAAAAAAAAAGATCAAACAGGGTGAGGATGCCAAAATGGGGGGAAATAACAGCTGCTGTGGAAGGGGAATTCGGCGAGGGAAGGAGGAGGGAACCCCCTGGCTTCGACATTAAAAAAATTCGCTGCCGTGGGGGGAAAACCGTCGAAAAAAAGAGTTCAAAGGTGTTAAATGCCCCAAAGGGGAGGTGGTGGTGATGCAGTCATTCAGTCGACAGCAGAACTGAGGGTTCAAACATCCCATCTTCTTTGGGTTCTGAATAGGAAAACAGTAAAACAGGGGCCCCTGCGTCGTCCCAGTTTAGGGACCTTCCGGGGGAGAATTTTTTGAGATGGAGGCACGGAAAAAAAAAGGCAAAAAAGTTGATTGATAACATGCCCTAGACGCAGTTGCGAAAAAACCAAGGGAAAGGGGGAAAGAGAAGGGCCACTGCGACGACAGGGTTTCTGTGCCGCCTACCTAGACCGGAAGGTGACAAGTGGGGGTTTCGCGTCAACTGAAACGACCGGTGAGCGGGGATCGCGGCGAGTGCGAGAAGGGGAGGAGGCGCATTGCAGGGTTGGAAACGGCGAAGGACATGGGACGGCCCATTTCAGACACTGAGAAGTACTGAAAAAGAAAAGTGGGTTGACAGTCCGCGAGGGGGTTTCAAGGACAAGTGGTTCGCATGTTGGGAAGAACCAGGGGTCAAAACAGTTGTTTTTGCTGACGGTGAGAAAAAGGGCGAGACGATGGGGTCTGGAACAAGTGCACAAGAGAGTGGGACTGCGCCAACAAAAACCCCACCGGTCAGTGGAGTTGAGGTCAGGGGGGGGTAGAAAAAAGGGGGTAGACGTTGAGAGGTTGTTACCGACCCGGACGGCTTGGGAAAGAAAGGGGGAGTGAGAACACCGATGGCCATTAAAAAAGGGGACACCAGAGGACAGGGTTTGGTATCTAGACACTCGGGCGCGGGGGGCCGGAGGGGGCAAAAAGGTTACCGATTTCTACGAAGGTAAGAGGGTGAAGGAGAAATTTAGAGCAGAAGGCAGTAGGAGAAAAGTGGGAGGTTGGGCCTCGGTCCGACAAACCCAAGAACGCAAAGAGAGGCGGGGAAAAAAATTTGCAATAGTCGTTGAAGGGGTGGGAAAGCAGGAAGGCAGCGCCCAACATCTAATCCACCTACAAACTAGGACAGAAGAATGTGGGGAGGTTGGGCGAAGAAAAGATTTGTGCCCCCACCTGGAAGCTGAAACAAACCCATTTCTTTGTAAAGAAAAAGAATCGCAGGAAAGAAGAAAACAGAAAAGAAAAGCGAGCACCAAAGGGAGGAGAAAAACAAGCTGTGACCCTGGCCAATAAAGCTATCCGCAATAGGGGGGGACCCAACCTTTAACTCGTTAATGGTGAAAAAACCAAAAAAAAAGTAAGGGAGGAATGGGGGGGACGAAGATGCCGAACTTGTCCAGGTAGATCAGCACTTGAGATTTCGAGGATAACCCAAAAAGGGGGAACCTGAAATTTAAAAGTGTAGCAGGGGCTTAAAATAAAGAAATCAGGCACCGGCGCCCGAAAATACGGAAAAAAAACGCCGTTTTGCGGGTGACAAAACCAAGAAAAGCAGGAGACACCAAACAAAAGGGGGCTAACATCAAACTCGGGATGGTTGGGGGCCATCAGAAAAAAAGTCAGAAACAACCATATGATCACCCAATGCTTTGGCCAATCTCGGAGGGTACCCAGAGGAAAAAAAGAAGAAGGCCCGACCATGGGCCGCAGGGTCCCGGTACGTTCAAAAGGGTCCCTGGAGAGAGCGGGGGGGGGGTGTTGTGCGATTTAAGGATCCTGGGAGCCCTTCGGAAAACTCCATTCCGGCAGGGGAAAACTGGAAAGAAAGGTGGGAAAGAGGGGGAGGGGCTCTGAAAAAAATTGGGAAGGGGGGGGGGGGCCAGTACGGGGTTGTTGGGGGTCGGATCCCATCTGGGGGTCCAAAGAAAAACTGTTCGGGCCATGTTGCGATATCATCCTAGCTCAAAGGACCGGGGGAGGGAGGCGAAAAAAAAAAAAAACGAGGGGTATGGGGCAGAAAGTCAAAACCGATTCTCGAAAAAGAAAAGAAGAGTGAGGTGAATCAAGAAGACATCCTCGTTTTGGTACCTCACCGACACGGGGTAGGAAAAAAAAAAAGGTGACCGGAAGAAGGAATGACAAAAAATGGAAGAAAGGGGCGAACTTAAACCAAACTGAGTTACCGCTACAGGGAAGCCCCCAAAAAAAGCTTCCAATGAGACAAGACGCGATAGAAGTTCTAAACATGGAAAGGGTCAAAGGGGAGGAAGGCCGAAAACTTATTTCCTCTGACCTTACCAACGGAGAAAAAAGGAAAGGAAAAAAGAACTAAAAAGAACCGGAAAAGACCCGCTGACCGCGACCTTCCGGATTGAGGAATGGGAGGAGACCAAAAGGGAGGAGACGTCAGTCCCCGAGAACAAGGAAAAAAAAAAGACTGAAAAGGGACGCAAGGGGTGGGGAGCATCTTGCCGCTCAAGACTAAATTCGTGTGACAACCCATTAAACAAATCAGGGGAAGTGGGACTTGGTGATGTAGGGCAAAAAGTTTTGGGGGAAGAGAGGAAGCAGGAATTCATGGGATTGTCCCCAAACGCTGAAACCAGACGCGGGGAGACGGCAGGCACATACTAGACGTCCTGATAGAAAGGAAGCTTACAACGAGTACACAGGAACAGCAGTCAATACTCCAAAAAGATGGAAAAGAAGAAGAGGCCGCCTGATCAGACCTTGGAAAACATGAAGAAAGCCAAAAGTCAACATCAAAATTCCTTGGCGGGGGGCCGTCCTGGACCTCCGTTTCACGAGTGGGGGGAAATGAAAGGGGAAAAAAAAAGGGGGGGGAGTGTGTGGAAAATCAGAAGGTTCTTGCACGCCCGAAAAAAAAAGACTTTTCTCTGGGTGAGAAGAAGGGGACAGACGGCGAGTGAACACGCCTCAACAAAGGTGGGGGGGGGGGAGCCAGGGGGCGGGGTCAACATCCATCCAAAAGAAAAGTCCAGATCGAAGGACCAAAGAAAATCCGGGAGGAATGAGTGTGTCTGGGGTTGATGAAGGCAAGGACAAAGTCATGCTTCCCTCAAGAAAACGTGGCAAAAAGGAAAGTTAGCTACGATCAAACGTGGTTTTAGGAGAAATGTAAAGAACACTTGGATTCGAAAAGATACGCTTCTAGTGCAAACGGGGGAGAGCAACCGCCGGGGAAAATCGCGGTCCTGGGGAAAACAGGGAAGGGCGAAAGGAGTCCAGAAAAAACAACAACAAACTGGGTGGAGACAGGAACAGCACCTATGGCCACAACTAAAAACTAGAAAAGAAAGAAAAAAAGGGTCAGGACCAAAGGATTTTAAACTCAACCCAGAGGATCGACGAAACTTAAATCACGAACCCAAATACCAAAAAAAAAAAAGAAACAGAAAAAAAGGGAAAAACTCCAGGAAGCAAACATGGCCCAAAGGGGGCGGAAAAAAAAACCAGGAAAAATGAAAAAGGGGGAAGTCCTCCCAGAGGGTGTTCCGACAGTAATAAACTTAACAAGCAGGAACCTCGGGAAACGGGCGTACACTGAAGAAAAAGAACAATGGTCAGAATCAAGGGGGGAAAGGTGTGCTACGCGAATTAGGAGATAAGGCCCAAATGCCTCCAAAAAACGACCCGGTTGGAAAACATCAATCATTGAAGCACGAGGACCCGGCGGGGGGAAGCAAAAGCCCAAAGCGAAAGTAACGCTTTGGCCAGGAAAGGGAAAAAAAAGAGTCATACCGAGAGCAACGAGAAACAGTGGAATTGTTCAGGATCAAGGGAAGAAAACTTTTTGGGCAAAAGACGCAGGGAAAAAAAGGAAGAAAGAGTCAAGGGGGGCAAAAGAAGCAAGAATCTACCCAAAGGAAAAAACTTCACGGGTCCTGAAGTAAACAGCCAGTGTACCCAGGGTTCCTGGCACTCGTGAAGAAAGGGGTGGAATGGGGTGAATGAAAACCTTAAGCAGAACAGGCTAGGGAATGAAAGCGCACTCAAACAACCGCCAAAGAAAAAAAGGACCGCCCCAAGGTGCTCCACCGAGGTTACTATTCAAGTTGGGGTAGGTGCGACGAAACTGGTCGAGTTTCTACAGGAGGAGAACTAGGAGAGAACACAGGAATAAAGCAATCTAGAGGAATTGAACAAGTGGAAAGCCTCAAAGACGCTGTGCGCGTCGCCAAAAACACCTAAAGGAATCGCAGAGATAGGGTTGGATCGACCCCAGAGGGGGAAAATGTGTACACGCACTAAATCGCAAGGTAACAACGACAGGGGAACGTTATTCGAAAAGCAGTAAATAAATTTTGACAGTGAAGAAAGACTCCATCCTGGCGGCTACCGGGCATAAGGATGAGGCTAAAGAGAAAAACAGAACAAGTTCCGTGGGTGGAAAAGGTAGGGATGTTAACCGTGGTTTTCACTTTTTCGGAATTTCCAGTGAAGGGATGAAAAAAAAAAAAAATTAGAAGAGACGTCAAATTCACAAGGGGCGTGGGGGGGAGGGGACAGAAAAAAAAAGGGGTGAATCAAACCATTCGTTAAGAGGTTGAGAAAAGAGGCAAGGAGGTAAAAGGTCAGTGTGGACAAGGTGGTGTAAATCCTGCCGGCAGGGGGGAATTTTCGAAAAGGGGGTGGGTAGGAAGGGGGGGGGGGGTTCACGTGCCTCCTCGAAATGGTTGTAAGGAAGATTCAAAAGACGTAGGGGTGCCCCTAGAAATCTACTAAACAAAGGGGGAGAAAAAATGAAGGTGCCAAAACGGGACGTCAAGAAACGGACGTGGGGGTGGAGACAAAGCAAAAAAGCCGCCAAAGTGGGGTAAAGGGAGAAAGAGGGGTCGATATACTACCTCCGCCTCAATGCCCTAGAGGGGGGATGTTAAAAAGTCCGCGAAGAACAAAGCTTTTTTTGGGTTGGAGGGAAAGAGAAATGGGCAGGAGGGGTGCCGGGTGTGTGCGAAGCCAATAAAATGGAACGAAAAGTCAATCCTTCCCTGCCCCCACGCTGGGTAAAAGGGAAAAGAAAGAAAAACAGGAAAGAGAACAGCTGTACAGCCCGGAGGAAGGGTCAAGGGGAAAGTCCGCGAGTCCAAGTGGGGGTTTGAGGAGGAAAGATCTCAAAAAAAAAACGGGTCAGGGAGAGAAAAGGGGAGAATATTGGAAAACAACCAACAGTGAGCTCCCCACTAAAGAAGGCAGAAGCTCCATCGACACGAGGAGGCAAAGAAAATTCGCTCCAAGCTAAAAGACGCTCAGGGGTGGGGTCCGACTTCTCAATAGCGCTGCCAGAAAAAGAAAATGGGGGGGGGGGGGGGACGATGGGGCGGGAAAAAAGAAGCAACCTCAAGACTCAAGTCTCCTTCTTACCAAAACATTTGCAGGAGGGGACTTGGGGCACGAACATCCTAAGTTTGTGTCCTGAAGGGAGGAAAAGGAAAGACTGCGACCAGGATATAAGGGAAGAAAAGAACCAATGTGGAGAGGGGGGGCTTTAGGCCCACCATTTCGCCCCGCCAAACTAGAAATTGAAAAAAGTTGAAAGATACAGGGGAAACAAAAGAATGTGGAAAAAGGTAGCAAGCCAAAAAAAAGGCGAAATGGAAATCTTGCCACCAGTGTCCGAAAGGAGCCCGAACACAGGGGGGAAAAAGGGAAGGAAAAATTATGCCTTCCGAGGATTACACCAAAAAACCAGTGTTAAAAACGTAAAGAAAGGGAGGGAAAGAAAGAACCGGGAGCGGAAAAAAATTAGTGCAAATAAGGTGTAGGGCAAAAAACCCCCACCGCGACGCACGATAATGGAGGGGCCACCAAGGGAAAGGAACCTTGAAAAAGGAAAAAAAGGGAAAAGACCCCAAGAAACAATCCGGAACTAGAATCAAAAAACAACCGGAACAGAGGAGAGGGGGCAAGAAAGAATGGATTATTAGGCGAGAACAACTATGATGAAAAACTAAGAAAAAGTAGAAACGTAGTAGCTAGGAGAGGAGGGTAACAACAAGCGTGTGCATAAGAGGGGAGAAGAAAAAAGGGTTTTTCGTCTCGAGCCCGCGAATAGGGGGAGAGGAAAGGCAACCACACCGGGTTCCAGAGGTCGTCTTTTGCTGAATGGGTCGAATTGGGTAGAAAGGAACCGAAGGGTAGACACCTAATGCAGCGACAGAAGCCTTTAGAGTTGTTGAAGGTCGCAAAGGGGGCGGGGGGGGAAATGAAAAAAGTCTGGGTTGTGAGTAGGGGTCCAAAAAGACAACAGAAAGGGGAAGGGCCACGGGGAAAATTCCCAGAAAAAAGCCATCTCAAATTGGATCAAGAGGCCCCTTACCTCTGTAAAAGGACGAAGGGAACACAAGGAGGGGTCGACCTTCCTTCATTGTGGGGGAGAATCCTAAGGTCTGCGAACACCTTCAGTTTATCCAGGTGCCCCAAGAAAAAGAAAAGAAAAGAAAGACGGTGGGGGACAAAAAGAATCGTGATCAGAGTGGGACGGGTGGAGGTTCTCCTAAATAAACTCCATAAAAAAAGGGGGGGGTTCAGGGGCAAAAAAAAGTGGACAATCGGAATGGGGGAAAGGGCAATGGAAGGGCACCGCCTTTTACGCCGCAAGACAAAAAGGAATGTTGGGTGAGAAGGTAAGAAGGGGGTAAGGGGGGGAATAGACCTTGGTCGCGAGCAAAGAAGGTTTGGTTTTCTGCAATTACGCCGTCGGTGGGTGGGGGGTGAAAAGAAGTGGGGCGACCCTTCTGCGGCGTTCGAACGGGGGGGGGGGGTTGTAGCCTCGGTCATGGACAGCCTGAAATGGGTGCGAGGGAAAAAGACGGGGGCCACTTGCCTCAGGTGGGTCGTCAAAAGCATTTCAAATTTGGAATGTAAGGTCGGAGTGGGGGGATAGAGGGGGGAGGAGACGTTGCTGAGTTGGTAAACACGGATGGGAATCCTTAGGTGGTGTCTTGACTGAGTGAAAAAAAAAAAGGGGGGGTCAAGAGGGAAGAAAAACGGCCACCGCAGGCGTTGGGGTTATTAGAAAAAAAGGGTCCGGGAGGTGCCATTGTACCTGAATGTCACGCAGTCGCTGCGAGGAAAGGTATGAGAAAGGAAAGGCAGAGGACGAGTCGAAAAATGTGGGCAATTGCCATCGCCGAACCCAAGGCGTCCCCAGAATTGCAAAAGGGGGATTTTTAAGTTGGGCCCGCATGAGGAAAGCAGAAAGAAAGATTGAAAAAGCCTACAACGGAGAGGTTTGTGAGGAAACTATTTTACGGCTGTTCAGATGACCAAAAGAAGATTGGGGAAAAACAAAAAAGTCCGAGTCACTTCTACCCAGCCGAAAAAGGGGGAAAGGTAAGGGCACACCATCTTTTGGCCTTAATACACGGGATCCCAGAAGAGAAGGGGGGGAAAAAGAAGGGGTGGGAACCGCTGGGGGAATACTTGTAACACTATGCCAAGGAATGTGGAAGGGGGCGGAAGGGCGCAATTAAAATTTGTCTATGAGGCCCAGCGACAATTAGGACAAAAAGGGTCTGGGGGAGGCGAAGGAAAAGAGGGAAATCAGTGTTAAAGAAGATTAAAAAATCACGAATACGGAACTTGGGGCAAAAAGGCCTCCAAAGCACCATCTCTGGACAGAAAAAATGGGAAAAGGAACAAAAAGAAAGGAGCAAGGAAGATCAGGGACCCACCCACAACGGCCGACCATCACGAAACACCTTGCAGCAAAAACGAAAATCAGTAATCACCCTCAATATCAAACACCAACCAATGCTGGGCAATCATCCAGGAGCCAGGAAAAAAAGGGGGCGCTGGACGAGAAAAGACGCCGACCTGTACATGTGGGGGGAAGTCACGTCCGCAGGGGGAGCAGGCGTGGGGGGACGGGGGTGTGATCTTTTGGTATGCTGAAAAAAGAAGAAACGAAGAAGGAGAAAACCGGGGGAAACGGGAAAAGGTACATGGGTTATCTGCGCTGAAAATAGGTGAGGAGGGGGGGGAGTCCTGTACTACGGTCACATAAGTTGGAGGGGGAACCAAAATTGGGAAAAAGATAGGGGAGCCAAAGAGGGGACAGGGTTCAGACCCGGGCGATAGGAGTACAACGGAATTACTGGGCGAGA
>Ga0179593_1536115_pt1 | contig 21429 bp, 33 predicted proteins | sample CZODoug2_1_08_16_FD_185931 | JGI IMG/M metagenome (GOLD analysis project Ga0179593, IMG submission 185931) | Vadose zone soil fungal communities from Angelo Coast Range Reserve, California, USA - CZODoug2_1_08_16fungal (PacBio error correction) | ecosystem: Environmental > Terrestrial > Soil >...
GGCCCTTCTCTTTTTCAAAGAAGTCCATCACGGGGGTCTCGCGGGGAATGGGGTGAAAAAAAACAGAAAGGTTCCTTTTTTAATCGGGGAAGAAAGGTTTTTTGGGGGACAAAAAGCTTAAATTATCCTTCAGAGTCTGACTCTGCCTCTGGGGAAAACTAAGGGTTCCTTCCTCCTTAGTTCTTCGCAATTCTGGGATCGGAGGGATCTTCTTTCCAGAAAGAGGGGTCTTCAGGGAAGGGGAGGGCAATAGAGTTATGGGAATTTCTAGGGGCTCTGTCTGGGGGATTCGTATTCTAAGAGGAAACAGTGCGGCGGTCGAGGGTGTAGGAAAAGTGCTGCGGTGGGGGGAAGGTTTTCCTCGAATGAGGGACTCATCAGAGCCGCAGGGATGGAAGAAAAAGTCTGGCCTGGAAAATAATCTCCTGTGTAAAAAGAGATTCTCCTTAGTGACGGTACCCTGGAAGAGGTTCTTGCCCCGAAAAATTTCCTCTGAAAAGAACTTTCCAAGAGCCTGGTGAAAGACCGCTTCTCTCAGGGGTAGCGTTTTTCTGAGGTTCTTGGCAGGGAAAGACACCTTTACCGCATTTGCCAAGTCCCGAGAGGAGTCCTCTCAAAGGCAACAAAAAAACAAAAGGAGGAAGATCTGCTATGCCAAAAACAAGTCTGTCAGGGGAAAAATGAAGAAAACTGCATCCTTAGAAGAGGGGGCTTCTTACCGAGAAAGTCATCTTAAAAAAAAGGGGGGTTGTACCTTGCGGGACTCCAAAGGGGGAGAGGAAACAAAGCCTCCACGGATTATGGCCGGATTCAGGGTGAGGACAAACGTGGAAAAAATAGGACTGCTTGAGGAAGGATCAGCAAAAACTACTTCCGAAAAAAAAGGGCCCTACAAACACCGGAAAAGCGAAGAACTCCTCTTCAAGGAAGAATCCTTCAGAAGAAGACCTAGAAGAGAAGTCATAAGAAACCAGGCGAGCACCGTATGAGAGGAAAACCGTGAGAGTGATACAGAAAAGAGCGAAGAAAGACTAAATAAGGAAGGGCCGACCTAATAACGTGAACTTCTTTCATTAAGGGGCCACCTGAGAGCAGGAAAGCAAAGGAGAGGATCATTTCGGAGTGGAACAAACCGGATACAACCTGCAAAAGGAGTTGCTGTTTCCGCAAGCCAGCCGAGAACCAGAATCACGGTGATGAGATGGGGAAAATCTAATTTCACAGAGAATTCACTGCGTAAAAAACTGGGGGGCCCGCTTCCAAAAGGAGAAAAGGGCCTCTTTAGATCGGGGGAGGAAAAAGGCATTCGGGCACATAGAGAACTGAGATTCATTGCCTGAGAGGGATGGATTTACGTGGGAGAAACTCTTATCTTTTGTGAGAAAAGGGGGCACCTTCGGAGCGACAAGGGAGAGGACCGAAGGGGAAAAAAAATGACTTTCGTGGAACTTAAGAAAATGGAAGAGTCTTCTCCTCAGGGAAAAAAAAAATGCATCTCTCTGGAGGGTAAAGGAGTTAAAGGGGGACGTAGTTTGATGACCAAAGCCCGGGGGGCCAAGCGTATCGAGGGGGACTCTAAGCATGAAAAACAGGAAGATGCAAGATCGCGGGGGTCGTAGAACCGAATCGGCACACACAAAGGGAGTTCTCGACTTTTCCAAGAGAGACCAAGAACTGCTCACCGGGTAGGAAAGAAGGATTCAGGGAGGCGTTGGAAAAACAGTGTCCTACTTGGGAAGGATTGAATCAGAAAAAAAAATCTGAGAGAAACTACCTTCTTTTGGGGACGAAAAAGGCCATCGAGAAAAGAAAAAGGATCATAGTGCCGACAGGTACTGGCTGAAGGTCGGCGAAACGGGGGGAAGCGCAAACCGCCGAATCAACTTACATGTTCCGGGGCGAGGGGCTACGCACGCTAAAAAGGCAAACAATAATTATGGAGGTTGCCTCATGGGGAAAATTTCCCTCGAAAGAAGGTACTGACGATTAGAAAAATGGGATCTCTCAGGGAAAGAAGTTCTATGATGATGGGCAGCTCGTAAGGAAAAGAGTAAGCCCAAGTAAGGCCATTGAAAGAAAAAGGGCTTGTTTAGAGGGACATGCAAGAAAAAAAAAGGGTCATTAATACATTAAAGGAATTGGCTCTACTACTTCGGAAGTTTAGAGAAAGGACATCGACTCAAAAGGAGCGCATAAGCAGAAGAGGCAAAGCCTTCGACTCTAGCAACCACGGGGGGGACCGCCAATGGAAAAGGAGGGCCAGCGGCAGTGGTCATCTTAACCAATCGCTGGGTAGAGAAGGCTCTCGGGAACCCGTCGACTGAAAAGGGGTCCTCCCAGCTGCTGGGAAAAAAAAAAGTTTTGTTCTGGTCAGAGGAATTGCTCTAACGCCGGAAAGAGGACACCGTCCATCGTAGGTCGAAAAGAGGAAAGAGGCGAGGTGATCTACCATTACTATCGAAAAAGGGGGAAAAAAAACCCCGGAGGGTCGGGGGGGGGGGACGCCTCGAGGGAAAAGGAACACGAGGCAAGGAGGGATTTCCCAGAAACATTCCCCTCGAAAAAAAAAAAATGTTTAAAGAAGGGAAAGGAAAGGACACACTACTCAGAGAAATCATGGGACACTGAGCGCCCAGCGGAAAAGTGGGGACGGAAATGCTATTGAGGGGGAAGCAGCAATTTTTAACTCTCTTGCACCTAATGGGGGGGTGAGTTCATCAAAAAGAGGGCGTTATTGTAAGGAAATAGGAGGGGGGGGGGGGGGGGTAAACTAAGGGGACTAAGAAAACAGTCTCTTCAATGGGGGGGGGAAAAAAAAACCCCGCCCGGAAGAGGGAAAAAGGGGAAATGTCTTTGAGAGGAAGGGAAAAAGGGGAGGGGCGGATTCCATAGGGGGGAAGGCTTTGGGGGAAAATCATCCTTATTAGGGGGGGCTGGGCGTGGAAAGGCCTGCGCAAATCCAACAGGGGGAAATGTTATTTATCAAAAGGGGGGTCTTGTGGCCAACGCCGGAGGGGGGGTCCCGACCCAAAAACCCTAGAGGTGACGCTCAGGGTACCTTCTTCTGGAAGGAAGGGGATAATTTCTCTGTGAATAAGGGCTTCAAGAAGAAGAAAGTGTAACTTGTTACCTCGACTTAAAAAAAAAGAAAATTTAAAGAGAAACAACAAACAAAGAAAAGATAGAGATAAATAAAAGAAAAGGGGTTAAAGGCATTTTCTTACCTCGTAAAAAAAAGAAAGAGTAAACCGAGACCGTAAAGGGGGAGATTCCATGGGAGGGACTCGCCGCCAGGTCCGGTCCCAGTTTTTTTTGGGGGGGACAAAACAAAGAAGGTTTGCCAAAAGGGAGGCGGCAGGGGGCGTCCATCACACCGGGTTCACCGGTAGTGATGGGGGAAGCGAAAAAAAAAGAGGATGATTGCACAAAAAAAAAAAACCAGGAGCATCTGTCCTCTCCCCGGTGTAGGATCCCCGAAAAGGGGGGGACAATGGGAAAGAATTCATGCAGGGGGGTTAAACTCAAATCCTTCCATGAGGGTAGAAAGGGAAATCTAAAGACGTGGACTGCTAAGCCGAGGTCGTGGAGTGTGCACATAGGAGGCGGAAGGCGAGCCGAACAACGAAGAGATTCGACTTACAACATTCCGGGGGAAAAAATGCCCTGAGAAACGGCAGTAGTAGTGGGAAGGTCGGTAAAAGGAGAGGGACTAAAACTTGACAAAAGGCTCTGGACCTTTTTTTCTCATGGGAAATCACGATAGGGCCGCGAAAAGAGTCATCGGGGGCGTCAAAACCTCTCCTTTTGCAAAGGGTCTCGTCATGTTAAGCAAAAAAATTCCTATGCCGGTTCAAGGGGCAAAGGTGTCTTCAATAAAGCAAAAAGGGGGGAAAGGCTCTGAGGAGAAAACGACAACCGTGGTGAAACGGGAACGCTTTCTTAAAATCAGGGTCCGAGGTGTGTGGGAATATCGATGGGAAAACGGATTTTGGGTTGCTGGCCGGACGTTTCCCAGAAAGGTCTTTTCCAAGAAATAAAACTTGGGTGGGAGGGAGGAGGGGACGATATTCCAGACACGCGTGGAAACCGCACTGCCGGGTTCTCTTCTATGAATTTGGTTGGAGGGTCGGGGGAGTCGTAAGAAGGGGGAACTTCCGGTAATTGAGGGTGACTGGGCCGGAATGGAGAAGACGCAATGGGGGTGGGAGTGGCTTACACAACACTGGACTCATCCAGGGTCTTTCAGCGAGAATAGAACGGGGCCTAAAGTCGGTGGTTATAGATCGGATATTATAATTGCGAGACAACAGAAAAAAATTTCTAAATTGAGGGAAAAGGGAATGTGCGTATCTAAAAAATACACAAGTAAATCAAAGTCGTTCTTTTAAAAAAGGAAGCTCTTCCGGGCCCAGAAAGCCCGACGGGACAATCGGCACTAGATGTAGCGAAGGGGCCTTTCGAAGACGTCCCAACAGAATTAGTGGCAGGGGGGGTTCGACGGAGGAAATTTCCTTCGGGGGGGTTAAACCGCCGCAAGCTTGACGATGGAAGAAAGGGTTTATTTCATTGGGAGGAAAAGGTTTCGCCGACTAAAAAAGGAAGCGGAGTTTTGGAAACGATGCTACCTCAAGAGATCTTCGAGGGAAACCGAAAAGAAGGGGGGAGGTCCGGCAGTCCTTATTAAAAAAAGCTGGAGGGGGGAAGAAGATTTCATCCTCCGGGGTGGTAGGTAAACAAGAGGGGGGAAGGTAAGACAAGCCTAAAAAAGAGCCTCCGGTGAGATCTTTTCGTCGAATCTAACAAAGGGGGTGCAGCGGTAAGGAAACTGAAAAGGGAAAACTCTAACTTCTTTAGGATAATCTGAAGAGGCCTTCCCAAAAAAATAGAATCACTTCCGCTGTCCCTAGGAGGATATCTCTAAATGGGGGGGGGGACATGTTGAGAGGAGGCTTGAACTAGTCCAGGACTTCTTTCTCTTAGGAAGGCAGTCTTGGCTGCGGCCGCTTGAAGGGAAGGACGGTTAACGAAGGGGGGCTATCTCTTTGGGGGCTCCTACCATTAAGAAAAACTCGAGGGGAAAGGCGGAATTGGGGGCAAACAAAAAAAAGAACAGTTGTTCTCAACGGGTGTTTTCCAGGAACTTCTCCGAAGCGCGTGACTCTTCGGTGAACAATCAGGTCCTTCATCCCGTCTTCGGAAGAGGGGTTCGCTGTGGGTTCCTTCGGGGGGGCTAAGGGCTGGAAAATTTTTGCCGGGGCCGTAGCGGCAAGCGCGCGTTCTTGAGGAAAAAAGTGGATTCTCACGGGGCTTTCCGGCTTAGAAAGGAGGGGGAGCATCGCTGCACAGGTCTCGGGAGAGGTGGTGGGGCCAGTGGAGGCGGGGCGAGTATTTGGGTATCGGAAGGGGTTCCTATCAGAGGACCGTCTTGTAGGGGGATTATAGAAAGGAGAAAAGGTGTCCGTGGTGCAAGCTGCAGAAACAGCTTCCCTTTGTAGTCCTTCGAAACACCTCCACTGGAGGAGGGACGGAGAGGAGAATGGAAACTGGGGCACATGGATATCCGTTTTAAAGGGGGCTTCTGTGGCTCCCACTGACAGAAACTTGGGACAGGGGGGCCCAAGACAACACCAACCACTTAGGGAGGAGTCCCCCCAGAAGCCAAGCAGTTTTAAGAAAGGAAAAAAACAAAAAAAAAAGAAAGACCACTTCATTAACCAAGGAACAATTTCAAATTAAGGACGCGGCACGTCAGCTTCAACCAAGTGGGGAGTTGTGCGGTACCCGGGAAAAAAGGTACTACTGAAACTCCTCCACTACACTGCTATTGATGAAGGGCCCTCCTGTGCCGACTACGGTCGGAAAGAAAGAAATGAGATCTTGCTGAGTTCCTAGAGACCGCCAAAGGCACTGCCCCAACTTCCCGTCACTTTTTGGAAAGGCTTCTTCCAGAATAAAAAGATCATCAAAAAGAAAGGGAAAAGCATCCCTGTAGCTTCAAAGGGTCCTCTCCTTCAGCTCTTCAACACCGAAACAGTCGAGAAGAAAAGATAGTGCTCAAGTACAGGACGAGATTGCAAAAAGCACTTATTTTCCACCTCAGGAGGGCTCGCCTGATCATGAAAGGGGAAAAACCCTTCTCTGAACGAAGAAAATGAATTACACAGAGGGGACTCGGTCTGTTGAAAAGGAAACATCTTCCTTCGTTGATGGGGGGAAAGAACGCAAAAAGCAAGGGGGGCCTGAGAAAATTCAAACACGTCCAAGGCCTTCTTGGGGAAGGAAGTCATCTTTGAAAGAACGAAGGGAGGCAGTAGGGGGAGAGACTGCAAGCTTAGGCTATGCTCTCAGGGGTTAGTTACCTTTCGCCATAATGCGGAATGCGATAGAGATGTGGCAGATCTTTTTCGGGGCGCCATCCTGGTCGCGTGAGGGTTCGGGTCTTCCTCTTAGGAAGAGGGATCTGTTTTCAGGTCGGCGAGCCGAGGGCGCGCAAAGAAGGTGCTTCTCTGGGAAGAAGTACCTCGAAAGAATAACCAACCCAGGAAAAAAGGGGAGGATGTACAAAATCGATGGAAAAGTCCTTCCTGGAAAAGCTTCTTTTCGGGAGGAAAGAGCTCGGGGGGGGGGGGGGGAGAAACGAATCGTCCACAAAAAAAGAATGAAGGGGGGTCCAATTCTTCAGGCTCCTCTCAAGAACTCCACAGGGGGTCCCAGAGGCACAGCTTTCAAAAAAAAAGGGCGTTTTCCCAAAAAAATGTAACGGATTCACGGAGGACAATGGAGACCACATCAAATATCACTAACCCGAGTTTTGTGGAAAAAAGCTAGAAGGGAAAGAGGGCCCATTCGCGTACATCATAGGGCGGGGGAGAGGGGGGGACTTCGTGTGCGGAAAAGGAGGTCTCTACACGCACGAAAGAAACTTCTTGTATTTCCGTGGGAGGGTAGATACGGAACAAGGATCGCGGCAAAAGAGGGAGTAATTAATTGTCTTTGCTCATGGAAAATGCATCTCCCGGACAAAGAGGGGGAAGGGAAAAGTCGAAATGTTGTGGATCCGCGGGGAAAGGGGGGCGGATTATGAAGAAATAAGGGAACTGCGTTTAATCCACGAAGAGGAAAAAGTGGCGGATCGCTGGGAGAAAGAAACATCACCATCATGAAAAAGGACCGAAAGGGGAAAAAACTACGCACTATACTACCAACCTTGAAAAAGACCAGAAAAAAGACGGACAAATATCCATCAGCAAAAAAAAAAAAAGGCAGGGGACCGTCAGCAAGAAGCAAAGGAAAAAAGGGAGAAGACAACCACGTGTGGCTGGCCGCGGGCCGCATGATTTGAAAAACTTTTCATCGAAAAAGGACCGCTTTTAAGCTCAACAAAACGAACACCAGGGGGGAAGGGAAACGACAAGGAGCCATCGGAGGGGGGACCCCACGTTGTCGAGTTGCTCTAACGCCTTAAGGGCAAAAGTCATCTTCCGGGAGACGACCCACAGGGGAAAAGGATATGGAATGGGGGGAGCTAAAAAAGGGTCTCAATATGGGCGTCTTTATTGGGACGATTTGAACTACTGCGAAAGAAGGGGAAGGCGTTCACATCTCAACCATGATTGCGAAAAAAAGGGACATGACCTGTTGGGCCTTTACCGACCGGGAAATACGACACGGCGAAACCTTCTTCATAGAGGGGGGGTTGGGGGGTTTGGATTTTGGGAAGGGATACCACTGATCGCAAGGTTGAAGGTTAAAGGCATAAAGGGGTGTTCGCTCAGCAAATTCAAAAAGGGCACTTTTTGTGAGGGGTCTCGGGGGGGCACCAGCCAAGTACGAGAAGCGAAGGTTCTACCCTAAGGAGAAAGGGACGTATTGGGGGAACAAAACCCCGCCCTTAATAAGAAAAAAGACGGTCGTGCGCGGGATCAAAAGGGGGAGAGAGTGGCGGGGGAAAAAAGGAAGGAGGCGGTTTTTCCTGTGCAAGAAGGGAGGCGTTTTCGCCTGCCTGCGCAAAAAGGTGAATCACCTGGAACGGGGGGAAAAGGGAGGAGCCAGCGGTGGCGGCCAACACCGCTTTTGGGGAAAACCCACCTCTCTCGGGGGGGGGAGGCGTTACCGTCTGTCGGAAGAGGGAGTTATAATGGCCTGGGGGGTCCTCTAAGGACGAAGTACGGCAGGTCGGTAAATTCGGAAAGGAAATTTCCCTCTCTCTCAAAAGGGGAGTAGGAAAAAGGGAAGAGAGGGGGAGGCCAGGGTTAAATGGAGCGTGGGGGTTACATGGGAAATGAAATTAAAACCTATAAAGGGGGGACATATAGCCATGTCCGACAGAAAAAAAGGGAAAACGATTTCCCGAAGGAGGGGGGGGGGGGTGGGGGACAAAAATAGTGACTTTGGGACCCATCCAAAGAATGATCATCCTTGAAGGTGAATTTGTCGCAGCAGGCTCCAAGAATGAATAATGAGGAGGAAACAGCATAACAGACTTAAGAGGGACGAGAAACAATTTTTAAGAACTAATTGGCTTCGATTCTATTAGGGCAGTGGTTGGGGGGAAGCAAGGTCCCCTGAAGAAGTGAGGGGGGGAAGTAGCTTCTACGTACCGAGATGGAAGCGGTTATGAAACTCATAAAAGGAGTCGGGAAAAGAGAATTTTCGATCCTGAAGGTATACGCTGGGTAAGAGGATCTCAGTGGGAAAGGAAAGGAAGGTTCTCTGCATGGCAACTATGTGAGGGGATTTCTTAAAACGGATAGAGGGGACCTGGTTCAGGAAAAGAAGGAGGAGATGAAATCAGTCTCTTGGAAAAAAGGGGTGTCAATCTGAAAAACCGCCGTTGCGTAACAAAGATTGGACTCGGGAAGGACTCCCTTTCTATAAAAAAAGGTTTCAGAGTTGCGGGAAAAGGACGATGAAGTGGAGTGAAGAGAAAAGGGGGAAGGAGGGCAAGGAGGCGGTGCAACCATACAAAGGGGGGGGGGTGTCGTAATCCGCTGAGTTTTTCCTACTGGTTGGGTCAAGAACGGGGGAGAATGGGAGCGCTTATTTTTGGGCCGATTACCAAGGGAAAAATTGAAAACTAAATAATGGGCAAGGGAGGGGAAAAAAAAAGGGTCTTCAGTAACTCTCATGGCCTAGATTCGGAAACCTTCGCCATGATTCTTGCGATGGGGACGTCGGGATGGAAAGGAAAAGGGGGGTAGAAGTCGTAGAGCATCCCGGGGAAAGTGAAAGGTTTCATTCATCTTGAAGACTCTATCCGCAATGGGGGTTGACTTAGGGGGGAGGAAAAGGGTAAGACTTCAAAAAGGCTTTTCTGGCATCGAAAAACATTTCGAAGGGGAAGTGCTTAGCTGGAAAGGGCGGAGAGGAGAAATGAATGAAAAAAACAGAAAAATTAATGGTCAGACAGAGATGTGCCTTAGCTGGAAACGGCGAAGGAAAATCAAGGGGGGATTTTTTTTCTTTCGGGGCCTGTCCACTTTTAAAATGAGAAAAAAGCCCGAAAGAACTCTGAGAAAAAGCCAGGAAGAGTCGGGACACTAAAATGATTTCAAGGAGAAAGAGATTTCTTTGCAGGCCTTGTCTTCCCACAACCAGGGAGGATAAAGGATTTGGTCGCGAAAGGGCAAGACGTGAAATATTTAGCGGCGACGGTGGGGGGAACTCCTCATTAAGTGACTCTGTACTACACGAAGGAGGGGTTCTTGGGGAAAGAGGGAAAAGTGGCAGAAATTCCCGGGGCGCGAAAAGAAGTTAGTTTTTATACGAAAAACGCAACGCGTGCCTCGGGAAAAAAGAGGGCGCAGGAGAGAGCGACAAGGATGTTCTTCATCAAAGGGGGGTTTTGGGGAAGAGGCCGAGTTTACGGGGAAAACTCCTGTAAGACAGAGCCCTGCAGAAGTCCTGTGTCGGGGGAAAAAAAAAAGCTCGTTTCAGGGGGGTAAGCACGGGAAAAGAGAAACTGGAAGCTCCGAAGCTACTTGAGAGAATCTTGCCACCGAAAAAAAACGAGGAAAGATGACTTCTGGCGGAAAAAAGGGGGGAAAAAAAAGAGCTAGAAATGAGAAGTAAGAATAGGTGCAAGAAAAATCCTGCTGCTATTCTCAAGAGGGAAAGCGAATTCTTTTGCCCTCTTTCATGAGGGGAAGGGGGAACGTAAGGGGGAGAAAAAAGAACGGAGAGTGGCTTGACTACCAGTAGAAGGGTCCTCGGCGGAATTGGAAGGATTCTTCTCTTTGTGTAGGTTTGAAAGCCGGGTGTGCAGAAAGAAGGGAAGACGTTGCGTGAAAAAGAAGACGTGAAGGAAGGGCAGGGGAAATCTCGAGGGGAATTTTAGTTCGCAGCTGCGCTGCGGAAAAAGAGGTTTTGACAGAGAGGGAAGGGGCGCACAAAACCGTTCTTTAAGAAGGTGCTCCCTTGGGGTCCGTTGTGCTGAAGGAAGAGTAGGGCATCAAGGAAAAGGGAAAAGGTGCGGGGGGCAGGGTTGTAGGGGAGTTTTCTTTATTAGGGGGGGGAAGTATTTTTCCCCAAAGGGTCAAAATAAGGCGAAAGGGAAAGGGATGCAACCGTCTGGGGGAAGAAGAAATTCCAATCAATCTCCTGGGGGGGGGGAGGATTATTAGTGCATCTGGAAAAGTAGTATTTCCGAAAGGAAAAAAAAAAACGGTGTTGAAAAAAAAGGACGGGAAAAAAGCTACTTTCAGAAACTTCATTCGAAGAAGGGTGAATCGGTGGGAGTTTCTTCTCCCTTGTCCAGAGGGGGGGCCTCCTCATATCCGGGGGGAAAAAGGGGAAGAAGAGTTCCCCTCATACAAGTAGGAGAAAATAATCATCACCGGAGAAAATGAGAATAGCTCTTAGAGGTTTCAAAATTGCTACCTTCGGGGAAAAATTTCTTTTTTCCTTTCTTTTAAAAAGGTACTCTGCTACTAATAGAAAAACGACACTCGGAGGTGAAGGTTGGCGAGGAATTTTAACGCCTGTCCAGAAAGGGAAGGACGATCCTTCTTAGGAACGGACAAACCAACTAGGCATAAAGCAGCACGGAAAAAAACTGCCTTTGACCGCATTTTATCACTCCGCTAAAAAAGAGAAGAATCCGAGAAAAAAAAAAAGAAAAGAAAACGGCCTACACGCGCAGCGTCAAAGCTCCTTCACCGATGTGCCAGAGGCAAACCTGAGGCGGTAGAACAGAGAGGAGACTCAGGGAAGAAGGGAAGGAAAGATGAAGGACGGTCTTCACGTATTGGGGCGTCACTCACTCTCCCCTTATAGGGGGGAGGTCGAACCCTTATACAACCTTCAGGAAAAAGGGGGAGGGTTCCAAAGGCAAAGAGGAAGAAAGGAGAAAAAGAATGTAGTAGCGCAAAAGCGAAGGGGGAAAAGGAAAACCGTTCTTTCAAAAGAAAATCCGCTTCCACGGAAACACCAAAGAAGGAAGTCGCTTGAGAAGCATAAAGGATGGTGTTCGGGAGCTTCAATCGAGCTCTCCTTTTGGGTTTTCAGGAAAAGAAAAAGGGGCGCGGAGTTGAAAGAGGGCGGCGCGCCAGCCTCATTCTCGGAAAAAAGTCTTTGACTTACGAGAAGAGGGAAATTGGGGAACGTCGAAACGGAGGGGAAGGGCTCCTTTCGGCCCTTACCGAGGGGAGACAAAACTTGCGCATGTATGAAAAAAGAATGTCTCTCTCTCCAAGGGAGAAACCTCCTTCGGGAAAAAAATATCTCGGGAGATGAGAAAACCGGAGTAATCCAAGAAAGAGCGACTTTTTCAAAAAGAAAAAGAGACAATAACCTACACCCTTTATGGGGGAAAAAGATTCCCTTAGGAGGGAGTGAAAGAAAAAAGTCACGGACGAACTTGCTTCAAAAGGGGGGGCGACCCACTCCTTATAAAGTTTTGTGGGAAAAAGCAGGCAAAGAGAGAGGCAGAGAAGAGTCAAGACTCTTTCCTGGAGGCCCCGTGAACGTTTCCTTAAAGAGAACGAATCTAAATCAACTTCAAAGTCAGGCTATGTAGCGAACCAAAGAGAGGCAACTCGATGGTATGAAGAAATTATTGTCTTTCGGGGGAAAATCCTCCTCTCGACGAAGGAAGTTCGACTGTTGTTGCTGGGGAAAGCATTGGAGGGGATGAAAGATCTCAAGCGGAGGGGGTAACAAGAAACCCATTGCGGATAGAAAAAAGGACCGTATTCATGAAACAAAAGGAAGCATGCTCTACGAAGGAAAAAAGAGGAAAGAAGGGGGGGGGGGCCCGAGAAAATTGACTCATAGAATCATGAGAGGGAGGACGACTCTCTTCCACGTTCTAAATCAAAAAAGCCCAGTATGGAGAGGGAAACGGGGGGAACAGAGGACGCCACAATCGCTTTGTAGAAAAAATCTTCTTACACCAAAAGCAGATTTTTCCGAAAAGGAAAAACTTCCGAAAAAAGGGAAAGGGAGGAAACCGAATCATGGATCTAAGAAGACGGGCTAGGTAAAAAAAAAAGAAGGACGCCGCCACTCCTTAACATCGGGAGGGGGAGCCTAAAATTCCCGAGGCGCAGGGAAGAAAAGGATTTTATTTGGAAAACGGGAAGGGGGGAAGAACGCGCACGAGGAAATAGGAGTTTTTCCATCTAAAGGGCGACTATTCACCTAGAGAAAAAAGTAAGAAATTCTTCCTGAAGGGGGGTCACCTAATCAAGATGAAAAAAGGAGAGGAAGACAATTATGCTCCAGAGAGGGGAAGTTCTAAATTCTATGGGGGGGCCCGGAGGAACTACAGATGAGGTGGGGGAAGTGGTCTCACATAAAAGGGAAGTATGAGGAGAAAGAACTGTCCAGGTTTCTACCCTCACGGATTTTAGTTTGAACAAAAACAAAAGAAAAGACTCATCCAATTGTTAGGGAGGGGAGAGACAAATTTTGGACGGGCTGGGAATGCTTAATCTTGGGGAGGTAAAATGTTCCACTCATCCTTAGGGGAGGGCGTTTAGCCCTTCCTGAAAGAGGGAAAATCACGGAAAACGGTGGAAGAAAGAAGAGAGAAGAGGGGGGACTGGAACGTCACAGGTTTTCCCTCACAACCAAAAAGGAAAAAAGGCACTCTTCTGCGAGTAGGGACGAAAAGGGGCTCTCTGGTGGGAAGAGGGGAGGGGGACAGACTCAGATCAGACGACGGTAAGAGGGGCGCCCATTTAACCAATTCATAAGGGAGAAACTTATTATTATTAAAATAGGGGGGGGGGGATGGGCGAAAGGGAAAACCGTGCGTGATAGTCTGAAGACTTAGAGAAAATACCTTATAAACAAAGAGAGAAAGCCGTTCCTCTCCTCCGCATAAAAAAAGAGTAATTATGTTTGGTGTCGAAAAGGGGCCCCAGCCACAGAGGACCAGGAGCCATCAAGTTAAGGTGATTTCACCGGGGGGGGGGCTAACGGCACAGCAAAATAATAATGAAGGGGGACAAGACTTAAGCATCTTGAGAAAATGGTTTAGATCCAGAGCACAGGTAAAATTGGTGGATTATCCGGGCGGGGGGGGGGGGAAAAAGGAGAAACCTGAAGAGCAGTGATGGTATAGGGGACTACGTATCTAATTTACTTCAGAAAGGGGGAACTCCAACTGAAAAGGGGAGGAAAAAGGGGGAAGGGGGGAGAGAAAAAAAGGAGAACCTGAAACGTGGGAAAAAAAAAAAAGAAACAGTGGTCTCAAGAAAGGGGGTGCAAAAAAGAAAAAGGCAGCAGTAGAAAACTGTAAGAGGGGGGGTCGCACTCATGCAGGTCTCTAGGAATGAGGGGGGGGAGGAAATAGACTAGGACGAATACCCTCCGGTAGAATTGCGCTCGTCATTTAAACCAGCGGTTTCGGCGACAAGGGAAACGAGGGGGACATAGAAGAAGTCGTGCAAATGAGTAGGGGAATACAACCTTTGGGGGGAGGAATCCTCTTTCTTAAAGTTGGTCTCGAAGGGGGGGGAAAAAAAGAGAAGCGGGGTGGGAGTTAAGCTGATTTGGGAAAAATTCTTTTCAACACTTGGAAAAAGGAAGGGCGGTTCCAGTCATCACCCTTGGGATTGGCCGAGAGAGGGAAAGGAGGGGGGAGAATGGGCCAAAGATCCGAGGATCTCTGCGAGGGGGGAGAGGATGGTATTATCTCAACTTTTTGAGGGGGGTAAAAGTTCCCGGTAATGGGATGCATCCGGGGAAGGAAGAAACGGGGAAGGAAGGGGGGTATTGATTCGTTGTCTTACAGTGTCCTTTAGATCTTCAACGAAAAAGGGAGAACTGGCATTCTGCGAAATACAAAGTTTGAAAGGAAGGGTCGGGGAGAGATGATAAATGGGAAGGGAATTAATGTCATAAATTAGAGGAAGGGATTTTCTTCATCTACCCAGAAAAAGATTCGGGGGAGGGGGGCAGAGAGGACGCAAGTTCGTTCCGCCAAGAAAAGCAGCCAATTAAATATTCTTCAGGGGAATATATTTCCGGGGAAGGGGGACCTTCCCAAAAACAGCATAGGTAGAAGGAAAGGGGGGTCGCCTTTAGAGAAAGGGGGATTCCACATTCTGCGAAAGGCCTCATCAGGGGGAAAAGAGGGGAATAAACTCAAGTGGTGGGTAGGTAGGGGGAGACAAAGCCGGGGGGTCAATTGTCAAAGGGAAGGTTCAATATGCCTTTATTGGGGGGGGAGGGGATAACGAACGCAAAGGAGGGGGAATCGTTAAATAACAGAATGGGGAGGGGGGGGCAGTACTTATATATTCTACAAGAGGAGATCCTCCTTGTCAAAGGGATCTTCATAGGGGGGGATTGAGCCATAAGTCCTCCTTCAGCCTGGAAGGTCAGCAAGGAAAATTTTTCATCTTAATAAGAAGGGAGAATAACCTGTTAACTCTAAAACTTTAGAAAGACAGGGGAAGATAAACTGAGGGGAAAAAAAGAAGAAAAACTTCCTCTTCTGGGGGAAAAACCTTATATCTCTAAATGAAGGGGTATTTTTCCGCGAATGAAGACAGCCCACGCAGAAAGTTCTCAAGCGAAGGAAAAGGAAGGCTGGCCTCTTGCAGGTGGAATTTTGCCGGAGGAAAGTGGCTAAGGGGCCTTTCGCTTGGGGGAGGGAACTCCTACCCGTACCGCGATGTCGCGGAGGAAAAAAAAAAATAGTTCGCTGGGGAAGGGAAGGGGAAGGGGGGAGGAAAAAGAGAAGGGGGTGAGCCAAATTATCAGGAAAAAAGCGCGATTTTTTACAATCACGGGTCATCTCGGCTGAGGAGAAGAAGGAGGGGAGTTCTGAAGTGGAGGGGCCTGAGCGCTTTACTACCCGCTCAGGGGGGGGGGGGAACTCTTTCCTTATCGGAAAAGGAACTCTGTCTCCCGTTTAGGGGGGTCCGTTGGTGATGAGATTCGGATTCGGGAACGCTTTCTAAAAAAAAAGTTTCTCTGGAAATAGTTCATTTCTGACAGAGGGTGTTTGTTCCGAGGAATGAGGGGGGGACTCAGCAAGATAGCCGGAGAGGGAAAAGGGCCGTACAAGGAGGGGAAAATTAATATAATTCCATCAGGGGGGCTTCCCTTCAAAGGGGCCTTTGGAGTCCGGAGGAAAGAAGGACACCAATGTTGAAAGGGGACTGTCATCTAATTTTAAAGGATAGCATTTTCCTCCGAGAGTTCCTCTCCCATGAAAACTTGTCTGCGGGGGGGGGCAAGAGTCTCTCTCAACACAAAAAAAAAGAAGATCTTTCTTCGGAGGCCAAGTGGTAGAATAAGCAGCACCAAGAAAAAGGGGGGGGAGAAAGAAGAGTCGAAGGAGGCAAAAAAGGCGAATGACGTCTCGGAAAAGGAAGGGGGGTCTTTCTTACCTAATGAAGAATGCTACTAAGAACACCTGCGATGAATGAGAAGATTCATGGCACACTGGCCAAGAAGGGAAAAGAAATCCTTGCTATAGAGTCCGATTACTCGGCAAACATCAGCAATTGACCGAAAAATGAAGGGGACGCGGAACAACGGTGGGAAACGCAGAGGAGCCATAATCCTAATAAAAGTAAATACCTAGAAAAGCGGCATAAAGAAAGGCAGTGAAGAGAGAAAGAGGCCGAGGAAAAAGACGGAGACATCACTCAGAGAAGAAAAGACCTAATCCTATATTAAAAAAAAAAAGTCTTTCACTGAGTGTCAAAAAAAGGAACTGTCTCGCCAGATGAATTGAGAGGGAAAGGAGATTCCAACACGGGAAAAGACAACAAGAAGTACACAGCTACGAGGGGTCCATTTCCTCCTCTACCAAAAAGGTGTATTATTAACCGAAATGCCTGAGAAGAAAACGTTTTCACCGCCCAAGGAATTCTTTCATCCAAGACTGGAGGAACTTTAGAATCCAAAGGTGGGGAGGGGCAAAAAGAGAAGGAATAATCTGGGGTCTATCTCCTCAAGGGGGGGGGTCGCCCATCATCTTTCATTGGATCGCGTTTGCAGCTTAAGAGGCGCGTTCCAGTGTAGAGGGTGGCGTATGAAAACATGGACGAGAGTGGGGGAGCGACTCCCTATCTCAAAAGGGATTCTTATGTCGGAGATTACCGAGAAGGGTAAAGTGCGACTGAGAAGCCCAGCTTATAGGTTCTCTAGAAAAAAACTGAACCTCCTTCTGGGGGGGAGGCCAAGAGGGAGGGGGGGAGGGGGTCCGTAAGAACAAGAGTATCCACAAGAAGAAAGAGAGCTACTTTCCAAAGGAGGAGCCTCTCCAATGACCTACCAAAGAGGACAAGTCAGCTTTAAAAGGGAGGGCTGTGTCCAAAAGAGCCTGACTTGAAAGGAGGAAAGAGAAGGGGCTACCAACTCTTAAAAAACCTACTGCTTTTTTGAAAAATAGCAAAAAGGGGGGGAAAGAGGGAAAAGTCGAGGAGCTAAGTTGTAAGACTCTTTCCTGGCGAAGGGAACCGTAAGCTCTTCGCGAAAAAAAACTTCTTGTATTTCCTTGCAGGGGAGTCTCGGGAAAAAAAAAAAAAAAAAAAAAAAAAAAAAAAAAAAGGAAAAAAAAAAAAAAAAAAACCCAACCCCCCAAAACCCCCAAAACAAAAAACCAACAAAACACAGAACCACCCACAACCCAAACCGTCAAACCACAAAAAAAAAACCCAGCCACCAAAAACCCACCAAAAACCAAAGAGGAAAAACCCCCCCCCCCCCCAAAAAGAACAAACACACAAAAAACCAAAACACAACCAAACTAAAAAACCAAAAAAAAAAGAACCCCCCCAAACCCCCCCCCACAAAAAAAACCACCCCCCACAAAAAAAACAACAAAACAAAAAAAAAACAAACAAAAAAACCCCCAAAAAGACCACCCAAAAAAAAAAAAAAAAAAAAAAAAACACACAAAAAACACCCCCACAAACATAAACCCCCCAAAAAAAAACCCCCCCCAAAAAGAAAAAACTCTCCTTTTCTTAATGTGTTCTTTCTTTTTCTCATAAGGTTCTACCGCTGCTCCAAGCCTTCCTTAAAGGGAAGAAAAAAAAAAAAAAAGAAAGATAAAAGAGAAAAATCCCTTTTGGACAGACACGCTTCTTCTTCTTCTGGCTTCGGTGTAAGCCAATAAAGACCGCCATCTTTCTCGGGGGGGAGGGAAAAAAAGTCACCGATGCATTCAACTACAAGGTCCCTTCATCATGCTCTCAGGAATTTGCCATCGAAAAAAGGCAGGAAGCGGCAGGTGCCGGAAAAAACCTCCTACTACTAGGGAAAAAAGAAAAAACCACTTTTTCTTTCCCTCAATGGAGAAAAAGCTTCAACTACTTGGGGAAAAAAAATCTCTGGGTGGCTCAAAGAGAGGAGTAACAAACCTGTCGGAGTACTTCAGATTCACGAGAACCGCCTGGTCTACCACCAGGGGGATTGTTCTCACAGATAACTCCTTACTTGCTAAAAGGGGAGAGTCCGGTCGCAGGGGAAAGAGGGGAGAAATAGGAAGTGGGTTTGGGGACTAAATGAGGCTTTCTTCAACTCGGTACTCCTATATTTGGGAGAAAGAGATTTATTGAAAAAGAAAGGAAAAGGAAGGTTCAAAAAACTCATTCACAGAGGAAGAAGGTAAAATGCCTTTACCGGGGAAAAGGAAAACTCCTGCAGAGAAAAGAGCATTAAATTGAGCTCAAGAGGACTGAGAGTAAATTCTATTGGGGGTGTTCTTCTCTCAAAGGGGGGGGGAACTCAATGTGGGGGGGCTCACCTACCAGAATACAATCCCGTACTTATAATCTATAAGGGACCTCAGGACTTCAAGGACGGGAGGGGGGGGGGGAAAACAAACCCCGCCCGGAAGGAAGTGTAACTTTCGTTTCGCGGGAAGGGGCTGAGTCCAGATGCAGCGGTTTTCCTGTGGCACTCAGAGGGGGGCTGTGCGGTTGGGGAACAGCCTTCGCAAATAAGAAGAGGAGGTGATTATCAGGGGTCCAACTTCACCCTGTTGTGAGACCAACCAAAAGAAGAACCTCCGTCATCGGCGGGTCGTGACATTTCTCATCTGCGGGGGAAGTCTCAGGGCTTTGTAAGAAGAAAAAATGTAACGGGGACGTCGGGGAAGTAACGCAAGGAAAGGGGAAACAACAATCACTAGGTGGTAAATCTCCTTGGTTACAGACGGTACCGGTTAAATGCGTACAGGGAGGCAATGAGAGGAACCAGGCGATTATAAACTCAGATGGAAGATCTGTACTCTCCAAGAGAGCTCGTTTGTGGGGAACAGCGGGGGGGAACACATCCACCGTGAGAGGGAAAAAGGAGACATCACCGTTTCCTTTTCTTTAGAAAATCAGTCTAAACGAGAGGTATTAGTGCCAGGGGAAAAAAAGGAAAGAAGGAAAATTAAGCATCTGAACAACATCGACAAATTTGTGGAGACCTCTCACCTACCTGTAAGGGTTCCGTTCTGGGTTTTTGAGACCTGGAAGAAGAGTAGGAAAAAAGCCGGGAAAGGGATCTACGTCCTTAACGATGAGAGGAAGTCTTTTTGCCGAAAAAAGAATTCACTCTTTAACTTTTTCGAGAGAAGGTCGACCAACGGAAAAAGGGAAAGAGAGAGGGTCTCAGAGAGTTTCTCTTGCAGGAGGTTCAACTAGTTCGGGGGTATAAAACTTTCATTCATAGGAAATCATGCAGGGGAAAGATCTTGCCGAGAAAGTGCTCGTTAGGCAAAGGAAAGCGTCCACAATACCCTCACGAAAATCTTCTCTCGGGGGAGAAAAAACAATCTATAGAAGCGGGGGGAAAAAAAACGTGTACTATTACGTGGGGAAACGTTATAGCATGATCGGAACCTTGGGTTCCAGACCGTGAAACGAGGGCGGAAAAGAACGGAAAAAGTTTTTCCTAAGGGGGGGGAGAGTTTTTAGCTACCAAGGGCCTGTTCAGGGGGGGGGGAGCTTGCCGGGGAAAGCTGAAAAAGGAGGGCCACAGCAAAGGGTGAGGAGAAAAAGGAGTCGACTGCTTTTCTCGGCAGATCTTCTCTTAATTTGTAAGAAGTGGTCGAAGTCGTAGACAGGGAGGAAAGGACGGGATTGGGTTTTCAGAGGGTGACTGGAAGAAAATCCAGAATTGGTTAGGGGGACCCCTCCTTTTCCGGGGAAAAAACATCATCCAGAATGACGGGGGAGAGGAGAAAAAGAGAAAACAAAGGGAGGGGAGTAATTTTCTTCTATAGGAAGACGCGTACAATAAGCTCGAAGGGAGGAAGGGAAAGGAAAGAAAGAGACCAATGAAATAAAGTGATTTCGATTTCTGTCCGACGGGCCACTTTCCTCCCTACTAAGGAGGGCACTATGATTAGCGAATGGTGAAATTGCTATGTGTGTAAGTCGCACAAAAGCAAGTAGGGAAGGGGAGCCCTTTATATTCAAATGAAACCATTCGTCTACGGGAAGGAGAAAGAAGGAAAGCTTGGAATACACTCAAGGTAGGTGGGTTTGATCTTATCCCGGGCAGTGTCACCTGAAGGGATTCTTGGTGGATACGATTAGGTGGAAAGAAAAAAAGCAAAAAGGAAGATTGAATCGGAACAAAAATCTGTTGAAAACTGCTATATCGAGGGACTCTTTGTCTTCATACGGAGAATGGTTGGAGTAAACTCTGGTACTTTACCTCCTTGCAAAAAGAAAAAAGGCATCCTTTCTCTCCGGTGGGGGAATCTTCCATTTCATCTTACTAAAGGGGAAAAAGAAACTTGAAAAGGAGAAAGAGGAAGAGAAGATGAAACGAGAGCTGCCACAAACGAGAAGGGAAAGGCGAAAAATGCAACTCAAAAAAAAAGGAGTCTCTATTTTCCCGGAAAAAAAAGACGTGCGATTTCGAGGAGGGGGAGGGATAAAAATTCGTGAGGAGGGGGCATTTTTGAATTGGCGCTTGTTCTAAAGTTTTGGCGGTTCTCCCAGGGAGAACAGGACGAGATGTCGGCGGGGGGGTAATTTTTAAACAGCCAGGGGGGGGAAGGAAGGTTGTCCTGTTTCGTAAGGACATCGTAAAGATCTCTTCTAAGAAAAAAAGGTTGTACAATAAGGGAAGGGAAAGGCAATATCAGGCTTTCTGAGGCGCAATTCTGAGGAGGAAAGGAGCTTCTGTCTCCAAAAGCGGCACTGTGCAAAAGGATCAAGGCGCGTTCGGGGTATGACGGGCGCACAGTGGGTTCGGTTCTTTCGGTGGGGGGGAAGGGAGATTCTTTCATCAGCGGGGGAAGGGGTCAAAGGCTTTTGAGATGAGTTGGGTTGGGAAGGAGGTTGGGGTCCAAAATTATGCACGGGGGGGAAAAGGAGGGGAAAGTTCTGGCCGACCGTCCTTGGAAGGGCCATCATCGCCATGTTTCTTTGGCGGAAAAAGGAGAAGAGGACATCGTACCTTTGGAGTAAGGCGAAGAAAAGGAAAAAAGGAACAAACTGGTATCTTACTTCCTCGCGGGGGGAAAGGGAAAAAAACTGCATTCGCACGCGAGGGGTTCTCTTCTTTCTCCAAAAAAAAAAGGGAGCGTGGGCCAGCAAAGAACTCTCTCAAAAAACTTAAAGATAAAGAGAGAGATCGAAAGGAAAAAAAAGACCGGTCAAGTGTTATAAATAATGCAGACTATCCCTTCTACTGCTTTTTCAAATTCAAGGAAAAAAGAAAAACATTGGCGGTTGTCAAAAAGGGCTAAGGAAAAAAGGTACGCTGCGAAAAAAAAGAAAAAAAAGAAAAAGGCGATGATTGCCTTTTCTCTGCAGGGAGACGGCCATAAATCCTTCGATCTGCAAGAAAAAGGAAGAGGACCACAACGAAGGCAGCAAAAGCATCACTGGGAAAAAACACCCTGCCTTTGAAAAAAAAGTAGCACTCAGAAAAAAAGAATCCATCGCACAACGGAAGCCACGGGAGGGAAGCGCATAAAGAACTGGCGCTGTGAAGAGGAAGAAAAGGAGTTCC
>Ga0179593_1453333_pt1 | contig 21427 bp, 27 predicted proteins | sample CZODoug2_1_08_16_FD_185931 | JGI IMG/M metagenome (GOLD analysis project Ga0179593, IMG submission 185931) | Vadose zone soil fungal communities from Angelo Coast Range Reserve, California, USA - CZODoug2_1_08_16fungal (PacBio error correction) | ecosystem: Environmental > Terrestrial > Soil >...
AGAACACCATTCCTGGTTAGGGATGATTAAAAGAATACTACTGGGTTTGAAGTGTGTTTTTTGTTTGAGACGGGGCGCTCCACTAGACAGGTGGTGTCAACACGTACCAACAAGAGCATAAAGATGGGACATAAAGGGCTTGGTTTGCACTATTAGCGCCGCGTGGTCCGAAAAAAAAGTAGGATAACAATTGGCAGGCCAAGCAGTGAAACGACTTCGCGAAAATAAATCCAACCGTAATAGATGAACTAACCATTGAGGTGGTGTTGGAAATTGCGATGGCCTAGTTCGTGCACCCACAAGGGGTCGCGGAAAAGGCCGTCCGTGAAGTACTATGAAAGAAGAATTGATATTCATTCTTCCAGTGGATCTGCGATGGTGGAATGCGAGCGACGATTACAAGGAATCAAAAAGACAAGGGAAAGAGAGCGATCCTGGTGGGAATCGTCCGCAATAAGATCCGACGACCAGAGTGCAGATCATCGGGAAGGGAGAAAAAAAATTGAATATTCACCTCAAGGACGGCCTTAACGGAGGACAGGTGGGTGTAAACGAACTACAACTCGAGGGCAAAAAAATGAGGAAGGGAAACACCACCTGTCATATTCGTATTAAGTTTGGATCGATTTAGTTCGTCATGCAGGATCCAATTTGGATTTTCAATTGACGACGGGGGGAAAAGGAAAAAAGGGATCCCCGGTATGGGAAAAACGTGGAGGAGGGGGGGGATCTCGGTGTACTGAAGGAAACCAACGGACGGGAATTATGGGGGGAAAGGGACGAAACAAAAACAGGGTTCCGAAAAAAACAGACATTTGATTTTCGCTGGAGAGGATTCCGAAGAAAAAGCAAAAAAAAACCGTACAGGCGTTTGCTCGGCGATACTCAAACTGTCGTATAGAACAAGATGATCCGGAAGAAAGGGATAGAGAAACGATTAACAAATCGAACAAAAAAAGGGAATTCAAGTCAAAGAAGTGCACCTATTTACGAAACCGAGAAGCGGAGAAAGCGGCGTTTTAATACTAAAAAGAATGCGAGTACGGCCTTGTGGGGGGGGTGGACTTACTATATTGGGTTAAAAAGCAGTAGGAAGATCGGAAAAATTTAACAGGGGGGGAGGGACGTTCTTATGAGAATGCGGAACGAAAAATTGGGGAAAATACATATAATAAATTAAGAAGGGGGGAAAAAAATGGGGAGCACAGGCTTCCTTTTAAAGGTTTGGGGGGAAGTACGGGGGAGGGGGGACTCCTCCTCCCCGCGAGTCAAGTAGTAAAGCCAAGAGGAAAATAAGGTGACTGAGGGATTGAGAAGCGTCATTCCGGTGAGGCCCTCCTACAAGGTCGCAGGGAAGGGTCAATGGAAGTTTCCTCCCTACACAAGAAAAGGGCCGACGAAGAAAATCAAGACTAAAAACAAGCGACAATGAAAAAAAACAGGGTCGCTGCGTCCTGGCGTGAAATCGGCGCATGAAAGAAGGTTTCTTACGACATCACAAAAAGGATTTTTCTTCGGAACCCATGATCGCTGAAAGAGAAAAAAAAAGGGGGAGCCCAAACGATAGGGGAGATCCAAAAGCGGAAGAAGAGGGGAAGAGAAGAACTTTCATTCCGCTTCGTCGGTTGTGGGAGAGGGGTGATGGGCGTTACGACGTGGGAGAAGAAAGGCGCGACCGAGAATAAGTGGGCGTGTATACTTCACCTCAAGAATGAAGGGCTTCAAAAAGTCAGTTCGGCCAAAGGGGGCTCAAAAGTTGAGGGGCGTTGGGTGAAAGTAACTGTGTTTGGAAGGAAGAAGGTGGTGCTGGAACGCACTGAAGTTTTCAAAAAAAAATTCAGGTGCGGAAAAAAACGAGTCAAGCCCAGGCAACAAACAACTTGAAGAAACGGCGCAGAAGAAGAGATACGGCCCCATTCTTGACGCGTTGTAGAACCCCATAATCCAAAAGAATTCAAAAAGGGGGGGGGAAAAGAAATTCGTCGCGCCTGCTCACGCGGGTCTGAAGCCAGGTCTGACCGGGCAAAAGTGCTTATAGCATCCCGGGCGAACCGTCAGCTGAGTCTTATTACTCTGATGGGCTAACCAAAAACGGGAGAAGGGGGGGGCTTGTAGGCATGACTAATGGCACTGCGAGAGATCTGTCCGGGAAGGAGAATCCGAAGCGGTGACATTTGTTAACATAACTGGGGAGATGCGGCTTCCTGGCGGGGGATGAGACTTCTCAACAGAGGAAGAGAGGAATACCAGAGGATGAAGATTGGCATCTAAGCCAGAAAGGCACAACAATGAAGTAGATGCGAGATAGAAGGATAGGCCTCCGTTGGACGGAAAAAAAAAGATCCTCCTGACCTTGGGTCCGGTTCGGGGAAAAAGTGAATACGTATAAACTGAAACTCCTGACGGACACGTTTAAAAAAATGGAGATTGAAAGAATGGGCCCGACAACCTGGGCAGACCCCTGCAAGGGGCACCGAGAGCGCGTGACGCATTTAATCGGACGGCTTGGGGAAAAAATATCAAGGGGAAGCACATGAGGATGACGAAAATGGCCCAGGACGAGGGGACCGTTATAAGAGTTTGAGGTGTTGCAGGGGAAAAGGGGGGGGAGGGGTTCAATAAGGAAAACCGAAGGGGTGGCGTTACATCCCCACCTGACAGCAAACTTCCCAACAAAAGACTTTCAAAGTAAATCAGTCAATATGCTTAGGTCAAGGGGGGGGGAGACTGAGAAATCAATAAATCATCTTTACTAGGGAACGGGAGCAACAGCCACGGAAGTTCTCCGTGACTTATTGTTCGCAAAAAAGGGGAAGAACAAGAAAAAAGAGAAGGGGGGGGAGACACCACCACCGCGCATGAAAGACTGCGAAGTGAAAAATGTGGGACCGGATCAGGCAGGAGGAAAGGGGAGTGGGGAACGGATCGTCATGTCAGGAGGTGTAAATAAAAGTGAATGAAACAAAAATTTAGGCGTGTGTGACGTGAGGGGGCCGCACCTTCAATTGAAAGGGCGACTAGAAAAAGAAGCAGGGAAACCATAGGGGGAACCTGTGGGTCGCTAGTTGAAAAGCTCGAGGGGGAGGAGAGCGTGAAAGGGGGGGGGGGGAAGTGTGCAGATTGGTTCAAAAGCCAACCAGAAACGGGAACTGACAGGGGGCCTAGATTCTCAAGAAGAAGAAGGGAATGCTAAGTCCATGGGAGGGCAGGGAGAGGAACAAATGGAGTATGACCCCTAACATCACTGAAAAAAAGAAGAGGGCGAGTCATGGGAAAGCACCAGATGTTATGGGCCTCGTCACTTGCCTGGAGCATGAAGGGGACATACCATATAAAGGAAGAAGTGGGAGAAAGAAGAAGAAAGGCGACAAACAGGCTCTCAGGAATCACGCACAACGTACCGTAAGGAGGGTGCGGAAAACCGCGCCTTAGCAGCGGGCAAAATGTAGTGAGAGGAAAATGAGTGGCCGGCTACTTACCTGAAGATCACTGATTTAAAAAAAGGGAGGGGTAGAAGGGAAAAGAAAAGAACGGGGGCTGGAGTGGCATTGCGACATGTCCCCGCAATGTCTTTCAGTTTTGGCGGGCTGTACCGAATTCAGGAGGACTAAGAAAAAATAATTTCAGGGGAAAAAATCAAAAAGGAATGGGAGGTGCTTAAATTTCATTCAATTGTGTTGCGTGCGCTTCACACCATAAGTAAGATTGGTGGAAAAAGTCATAATAAAGGATTCCTGGAATTGCACGGGAAGGGGGGGGGAAGTAAAGAATTTCTCAAAAACGTGCCTGACAAAGGGGGGGGAAAAAACATTGGAAGAAAAAGGCTAGAGAAATATAAAGAGATAACCTTAAAGATGATTAGAGACCTGGAAGGGGGGGGCCGTACAGGGTAGTTTGCAAGGAGAGGGACGAGGGCGTGAAAAAAAAAGGGGGGAGGCTAAATAAGCAACGTCCGTTGGTGAAATAATCCAGAAAATATTTACTCACGGTTATCTAAAGTGGGGGTAGAAGTGAGGAATCAGAGGGAAAAAAAGTATCTCTCTCACAAACGGGGTTAGTAGAAAATGAATTAAGAATGGGAAGAGGTATCTCAAACAATGACCTACTACCAAAGTGCATATCCCGGAAGTAATAATAGCAATGTATTTAGAACGCAGGAGACACATTTCTTTCGTATTCTCAAGTGGGGTAAAAAGAAATACAAGAAGGAGGGTACGTCAAACACCAAAAAAATAAAGGTTATTACGGATATCTTATATTTCAGTAGAGAGTTTTCCAGCTGCAGGAGCCAATTGAGGGAAAAGGGGACCGAAATTTTTTTTTTGCCATTCTTCTAGGGGGGGAAAAAAGGCAGGACATCTTTTTGGGGAATTGTTTTAAGGGAGGGAACCAGTGATTAAGGAGGTGGGCTTACTCTAAACAAGGAACAGACTGTAAATTTTCACCACCATTGTTGTTCCTAAATGAGGGAAATCATTAATGAAAGTGAGTCAAGAAAAACACTTACGAATGTTGGCAAGGGGGGATAGTTACACGGAGAAAAAGGGGTGTCGACCCAGTCAAAAAGCACAAAGTCTTTCTTTACGCACGGACGAGGAACACTAGAACCTGGCTTATCGTAGGTATCCGGTAAATTCACTCCGCTCGAAATTGAAAACGAGGGAGACAGCAGGAGGAGAGGGAAGCTACCAGCCTAGAAAGTGAAGGGGCGTGATTCGGATACGAAAGTGAAAAAACAACGTCGGAATAGAGGGCCAAGGTCAAAGAGCGCTGATTGGGTAGGAAATTACTTTGAGGAAGAGGGGAGGAAGGGAGCATACAAGAGAATACTGAAGAACATTCGTAAAAAACAAGGGACGGTCGGCTGGGAAACCTATTTGTGGGGGGTTCTGTTGAAGGCAGAGAAAGAAACCCGAGAGTTAAGGAGGGGGGGGAAAAGGAGAAAAGCGGAGCCTTTGACGGGGGAAGGAAAGGGGAGAATAGCGTGCATGTTTCGTTCCCGTCTACCTGGGGCGGAAAAAAAAGTTCCTCCATACACACAGCCCATTTTTACTGCGAGCCAAAAAAGAGAAAAAAAAAACTCACTCGACCCAACAGAAAAAGCCAAAATAGGGTTGGTCGCTGAGGAGGCGGATGAGAGGGAGCAAAGGTAAGGGTGTTTGCGGAAAAAGACCAAACGAAAAAGTCGTGATTCTGCCGTATAGCATCGCAAAAGAAAAAAACGTCTCCATAAGGGGCAAGCGGGGAAAGGCGTTTCCATTACATAGGTTATGAGGGAGAGGAGGAGCGGCGTGGGTGGCTATTGAGTGAAAAAAAACTGAGTACGCCCGTGGAGCACCCACTACGTACGATCCACTCTTGGGGGGGGAGGTCGCAGCAAGGAATAGAGTCTCGAATGGCATGGCCCATTGTTGTGCGAACCAAACTCAGTGGAAGGGACTATGAGGGAAGAAGGACAGAGTGGTGCTGATTTTGCGTGGGCTTTGGTTTTCTGGAATTTTAGGGGGGGACGAAGACAAGGAAGGAAAAAAACCGCACAGTTATTTAGAGCAAAAAAAGAGGAGAATAAGGAAACAAAAAAAGGGAGGAGAAAGGTAAGTCATAAATCGTGAGGAGCTAAGAGGAAACAGACGGGTTGATAAACGCCTCCCGATAAAATTCCGCGAAGGGGGCTCCTACGGGACTAGAGGAAACGTTGGCTTAAAGACCAGGGGGGGGAAGGAGCAATGCTGGGCTATCAATCGAACCGCAGAACGGGACCCAAAAAGAACTTGTCACGGCTGTTGGCTCGCACACACGATTTAGGGGACGTTGACAGACGTTGGGATTTCTTATGGGGCACTGTTCTGAAAACTTTTCAAATGCAGGAGGGGAAGGGGAGTCCGAAGGGAAAGGGGGGGGGACAGGGGGAAACATCCTTTGGAAAGGGCTAAATGAAAGGAGTGGGTGATCTCTCTCACAACACATAGGGAAATATGATAGAAAAATATTGGATCTAATAGGGTCCAAGGCAAATGTAACCAAAGAAATGGAAGGAGGGGGTACGTATAATACCTCCTCGCATTGTCAGCAGTTCAGAGACTAAACATACAGAAAGACCTCCGGAGAAAAAGATATAAGAGCCGGGTTTGGCTATCCAACAGCCATAGACAGACCAGACTTACCTGACGGGGCCAAGGGGCTAACTAGGTAAAAATAGGGCGGGCCGCGATTCCATAAAGAACGGGGAAAGAACACGATCCTATGCGCAGCTTTAAAGCTTCGTTCTCTTAGAAGTATTGCGGGTTGACTAATGAGATACCACAGAATGGCGCAGAAACGATTTGCACGGAGAGAGGGACTTGGATGATTACGAAGGTTGGGGGGGGGGGGTGTCAAAACGGCCGTCCCTCCCCACCGCAAACTGACAAACTTCAAACAAAGACTTGACCAAAAGCCAAAAAAAGTCAGCATTGCCAAACGAAGGGGGCGAAGCAAAAAGCAACAAGCATCTCTCAATTGAGGAATGACTTTTCCATACGCCCAGGCGTAAACGTAGTTACGTAGTTGTGCTCCCGTCGTATACCCGTCGTCAAAGGACCCCGACAAGGAAGCCTGCCGGCATCGGTAAAACGCGGTCACTCTACGGGGATCTTTTGGACCCGTGGTGAGCGGGTCGGAATGGGACATCCGAACAAGGAATTAGTGACGGTGGGGGGACAAAAAAAGGTCCGGTGCGCTTAATGAATAACGAGGCACGCCGTGAAACTGTTGGGCGATGGGGAGTGGGCTAGAGGGGAGATCTATCTCAGTGGCCGGTCTGGGTGAAAATGTGAAAAGAGGGGGCAAACGGGCCCGGAAAAAAAAGGGCAGGGGGACGCTCTCAATCCTGAAATGAAAAGGCATTGCTAGGACCTGGGCTGTGAATCGGGAAGACTTTACTCGTCCACAAAACAACTTCTTACAAAACAAAAAGCAGGTGCGCCGTCATCAAGGGAGAAACCTAAGGATTCTGGGACCGTCATTTGGCCAGCTTCTAAAACATACCCAGCAGAAATACGTGACCAGTTTCAAAGGAAGGCCGAGGGGAACAAAAAACCCACCAAGAAGGAAAAGCTGAAAACTCCACCTGCCCCCCGGCGGTTCTCCAAAACTCGTCCCGCAAGTATCCAAAATGCAAAAAAGGGTTCGGATTTTCGCCGAAGTGAACTTTCCTTCTACGGGAACCTGAAGGGCAAATTCATCCGAGTTTTATAGGGGTAAAGGGAGTGAGCGGTATTTGGATTTTCCGAGCACGTCCGAATTGAAGGGGGGGGGGGTGAGGTCCTCGGACTCATTGCCAACTGATTGGGGAGACAACAAAGCCTGTTGGAGAGTCGCTTGAAATGTTGAAGTGGGGGGGGTTCGGGAACTGGAAAAGAAGGGCCCACCGGAGAAGTACAAAGAAGACCCGAAGGGGGGGAACATAAGAAGAAATGTCTCAATAAATGCCGAAATTGGAAAAGGTTCATTCCAAATTGGAACTCTTCTGACGACTATGTGAGAGAAAACTTGAGGTGGTTGTTTTGCCGTTAGGAGTTGATGGAGGGCACACCCACGTCAAAGAAGAAACGTACCAGGGGTTTTGGGAAATAAAAAGAAAAGGCTATCTTACTTCCGGATCCAAAAAGTTCGAGCAGTGGCGCGAGCGGGGATTCCCAAGGAGCCTCAAAAACGGAAGAGAAGAAACTTGGAAGCGCGAAAGCATACCCTGAGCCGAACCACGACGAAGTAAAAAATTTTCTGGATTTACATTTCACAGAAAAAGGGGCTTTAAGGGGTTGCGAACAGGTGGGGTGGGAACGACACGCGATACAAACCTACTGAACAACTAGGTTTGTCTAGGTCCCGTTGGATCTATATCGAAGGTTTCCTCAAGAAGGCAGGGGGGGGTAGGGGGGCAAATGGACGAGGTGAAACCATACGGCAAAAATGCAAACATTAAAAATGGGTAAAAGGGAAAAAAAAAAAGCTTTATAATCGGTTTGCGATTGGAGGTAAAAAGGGAACTCTTGTTGTTGGAAATACACAAAACAAACATTGCTCAGGGGAATGGGAAGAACGAAGGCTGTTGTTGAGGTCCGAAGAATTTTTAATCATAATGACTAAAGACCCATCCCATTAACAATCGGAGGTAAATAAATCAAAACGAACACACAAAGGTTCGAAAAAACTCGGATGAAATCATCGAACAGGGGCTTGAAAAAGATGAATTCGACCGCTTGTCGAACCCTTTAAACTAAAGCGCAAAGTCGTTCTACCAAGCGAGAACGACGGGGAGTTGGGGCAGGGGCGAAGTTGGCGACCTAAGGGCCCATGTCACGTGAAAAGGAGGGTTGGGTAAAACTGCGTTCCAAAGGGGAGGGGGGGGGCAAGAGGAGGAGAGGGGCGGTTGGAAGATGGGTTGATGGGGGTGAGAAGAATTGGTGTAGCGAGGTGTGAAGATTGCGGGGGAGCTGGTAGGGGGGGGGGAGGGGAGAAGGAGGGTGATGGAGAGGACAGGGGTCACCGATGGAAGGGGGGGGTAGAAAACGAGAGGGGGGATGAGTGATTGAGAGAAGGAGTGGTGGGGGGGAAGATGGGAAGTGGGAGGAGAGGGGGGAGTGGTAGAGAAAGGTGGGGGGGGTTGGAGGGGGTGTGGGAGAGGGGAGGGGGAGGATGTGGGAAGGGGAATAGAAGGACGGGCAGAGGGGAGGATGGTGGGGGGCTGGATGGCAGGGAGGTAAGGGGAAGATAGTAAGTGGTGAGGAGGAGGGGAGGTAGGGAGGGATGGAAGGAAGAGAGAGGGAAGGAATGAGGATGTAGGAGGGGGAGGAAGTGAAATGAATTGTGAGGCAGGGATTGGTAGTGAGGAGGGGGAAGGCAGGGTGGAGAGATGGAGAGAAGTGTGGAGGTTGTAGAGCAGTTGAGGGGGGTGGGCAGAGGGGGGGGGAGATTGGGAGGTGGGATGGGGAGACGAGAAGGGGGGGGTAGAAGGGTGGGGGGAGGGGTGCGGGGAGATGGAATGGAAGGAGGGGGGAGGGGGGGAGTGAGAGGGAAGGAGTGGAGGGCGGAACGGAGGGACAGGAGGAAGGAAGGACAGCAATGTGTGTGGGGGGTGGTTGAGAAGGAGGGGTAGGAAATAAGAGGGGGGAAATAAGGTCAATACATAGTAAAGAAGAAAACTAGGGAGACCACTGAATGGACCGTGTTGAAATAAAGTGAGGCGGGAATAAAGTCGGAAGATGATAACTATCCGCCCAACAAAGAAAAAATTTCGAAGGAAAGTTATAATTGAAGGCCTGAGAAGGAAGTCTACACGAGGGGAGAGGAGGTTCCTTAACACAAAAAGAATTACAGATCCTCAGAACAAGAAGTGTCGATGAGGGAAAGAAAGGATAATAAGAAAAAACCCCAAAAAATCCGAGGGGGACTTCGCTGATGTAAGGAACTGAACTTGAGTTTGGAGGGAAAAAAAGTAAGAAAATTCTTTTGATTCGGGGGAACGTGACTAAGAGCGTAACCACTCACAACTGAGAAAAAAAGGGGAGCGGACATGGACAATTACTAGTAGCAGTCGCTTAGGAAGGGGGGGTTGGAGAAAAAAGGGTAGAGGTTGCTGTCGTTAAAGACAAAACAACAGGGGGCAAAACTACTTAAGGCTATCCTAGAAGGAAGGGGGCATGTAATAAGACAAGACAGAGGTTGTTGATGGGGAGCAGGAAAAGGGCCAATTCTTGACTTTGATGGGGAAAAGGATTTGGGGAGGGAAGTCTTTTGTTGGAGGGGGGGAAGGTTGGAGGGGGGGGGGGGTTGGAAACGAAACTCTGATGAATGAAGAAAAAATGCGAGCGTGAAGTAACTGCCTGCCTAAAGATATGAGAAAGAAGAAAATTGAGGGGAGCAAAATTTTTTGGGGAAGAAAACAAGAGAAGAATACTTAAAAAAGGGAAAAAAGAGCGACAATGCTCCGATACACGGCTCAACCTTGCAGGAAAAGAAAGGAAAGGGGGTCCGAGGCAATTCTTGAGCAGAGGGAGGAAAAAATCAACAGTCAAGAAGAGTAGAGGATTCCTGGGTGGGACAAAGGGGGGGAGGTCTGTACAGGAAGGTACGAGGAATTGGAGGGAAAAGGTTTTTTTGAAGGGAAGGAGGGGAAAAAAAAGGAGAGCTTTCGGTCCTTCTTCAGAAGACTCCAGTTGGAAAAAGAATCCTGGAAGGGGTCCCAGGAAGAAAATCGGATGTCCAGATGGGTATGTAGCAAAAAAAAAAACTTAGGGAGGGTAAATATACCCGCAGGAAAGAAGGGGGGAAGGGGGGGGGACTAGTGAAGGGGGGGGGGGGAAAAAATGGGAACCTGTAGTCCAGAGGTCTGAAAAAGAGGAGAGAAAACTCGAGAAACAAGGAAGCGGGAAAACCATACAAGGGAAAAAGAACCTGAGGACCTACGATGAAAGTGAGTCACAGCACGTAAGAAGACTCAAGAGCTTACCTGATCCACGGGGGGAAGAATTTCTATAGCAATCAAGGGGCGAGGAAAAGGGACAGGGAAAAAAGAAGGGGAAGGCCAGATCAAAATCATAGGTCGATAACGGACATCGGATCCGATGGTTCTCAACTAAAGAAATTTACGAATAATGAGCCAGGGGGGGAGGGGGGGACTAGAGGATTAAAGATTGAGGGTTTTGGGAAAACTGAGTGGGATTCAAAAGGTGTAACGAAGTGATTCCCATCCCAACCGAAAAGCCACAAACCGACACAAATGACTTGCCAAAAAAAGTGAGGGAGGGGGGGAAGGAAGCGAAGTTCCTGAACTGAGTGGAGATCAATACTCAAGCAGAGAGGATGCGCATCCAGCCTCAAGCGTCATAAGCCTGGGGGGGTGCTCCAAAGGGGTCGGAAAAAGAAGGGGGAAGCACCCAGGGTAAGACAAGCACACCCAAGCCGCAAGCGGTAAGCCTGAAGGAACCTCTAAATTGGACTTTACCTCTCACAATAGGAAAAGGTGGGGGGAGACTCACCAGGGGGGATGGGGGGGGGGAGGGATAATTTGGGGGAACGTCATAATAAAATAAATTTTGAGGTGGGGGGGTTGGGGGGGGGGGGGGGGGGGGGGTGTTTACCCTAGAACCTAGTAAAATTTCATTAGCCATTCCGCCATAAAGAAGAGGGGAACAGAGGAAATTTTTTTGTCTCTGGAGGGGGAAGGGGAGGAGAAGTCTTAGATAAATTCAATTTCTGGGGGGGTATTTATGAAATGGAAGGGGGGAATTAAAGAGAGAAAGGTAGCATTACTGCTAGATTACCTCAATCATGCATCGGAAAGGAGTGCAGTGGGCAGTTGATCCGGGATAAAGATAAGAGGGTTGGGGGTGGGTAAAAGAACCTAACAACGGGAGGAAAAAAAAAGATTCAGACTCTGGGTGGCCGTCAATCATGTGCCCAAGGAGGGGTTATTCCTTTCTTTTCTGGGAACAGGGAGGAGTAATGAGAATACTACCTTACCCAAGCCCCATCAGCAAGGGAGGGAACCGGTGGAATGCCGGAAGGGTTAAGGCCAAACCGAGCTTCTCGTATCCGATCAAAGCCCAACGCAATCTCCCCTTCTGGGGATCGAGAGGGGGAAAGGGGAGGTCGAAGGATCCAGATCACCTTTCTGAAGGGCTGGGGGAACTCTGTGGGGAAAACTGTGATACCGAATAACTGTTCTTGACTATTTATCGGTAAAGAATACTTAGGGAAGGTATAAGAGGGGGAGTTTTATCTTTCCCGACGGAAGGGGAAGAAGAAAAAAGTGAAGGGGATTTGTCGGGACTAATGGAATTCGGAGAAAGCATTTCACTGTAAAAAAAACGATGACGAGGTGAGTCCAATTCGACCGATGAGGGGGGTCCCGCGTGCAAAACTAAAGAAAAACTAAAGGCCTACAGTTTGGTGGAAAGCCCTTAAAAACCATTCAAAAAGAAGGGGTACCATGATGAATGAGAGTAGAGCCGAAGGGTCATCAAAAAAATGGGAAAAAGTTTGAAAAACATTTTGGAAGTGACCTGCAGCTGAACTCTTCGGGAATAGAGGAAAAAAAGGAAGAGGAAAGATGAATCTACAAATGAGTGGTGTGTGGAAGGAAGGAAGGGGAGTTGCCGGGGGGGGAGGGCGTGAGCAAACCGAAAATAAAGAAAGGCCGGCAGGTGAGGGGGAAAAAGACCTGCAAGGGGAGTACTTCTACGGCTGCACGATGGGGGGGGGGTCGGGGAGAGAAAGTGTATGCGAGGAAGGAACGATCTCACAACAAAATGAGGAAAGAGAGGATACTTGGGAATCGGAAGCCACAAAAAACTCTTTGTAATCAAAGGGAAGGGAAAATTTATGGTAACCTCACGGAAGGGGGATTTCTTGAAAAACAGGGGGAAGAAGAATGCACAGAAACCAGACGTAAGGAAAAAAAGCAAGGGGGTAATCATAAGGTCTAGGAAGGGGGGGTAAGGAAGTATTCTTCGGAGGTTAATAGGGAAAACATTGTATTTAAAATGGTACCTTCCCGGTGGGTAGACAATCTGGAAGAAGAAAAGGGAAGTACAAGCGGTATGGAAACTGTTTTTTCAGTTAAGCTGGTGAGGCTTTAAAAAAAATTTACAGGAAAGGGGGGGGGTGGGACTCGAGAAACATCGGGGGAAATGTATCAATGAACCGACCATTCATGGTGTTGATAAGAAAAGGGATTACTCAGAATTCAATAAAAAGCAAGAAACCAAAGAGAAAGTTGAACTGACAGTAGGTTACAGAAACTTAGTATAAATTCACACTGCAAAGTGGGAAAGAAAAAGATAAACTCTTAGGAAAATCAGAGAAGTGTAGCAGGGGAGAAGGGTGACCATCTCACTCCGGCTTTCGTCAAGCGAGAAGGAGGAAAGCAAGTTGAAGATAAGGAGGAAACTACGGTGAGTTCTGGTGATAGATAACGGTGTGACTCCCCTCGAGGAGAGCCCCCGGAAAAACGGAAGTATTAATGTTACTGCTTATGATAATTCGTCCGCGAAGGGAAAGGGCCTACAGTACCTGATAAAAAAGGAGACCCCTGATTTGACGGAGGATGAGGCAAGATTTTGTTGGGTGAAAGACGTGCTGTTGGGACTCCTCAGAAAAGAGATGAGGGATAAGATCCTGCCAAAGCAAGACAAAGGGGTAAGAGATTCGATTATGAAGGACCGTTTCATGTTCCCGCTAAGGTCGCGACGGTTCTGACAATCGACTTGTTCCCAGACAAAAAACTTGAAGTACTTGGGGAAATATAGGCAGAAATAGCGGGGAAAAAAAAAAAAGGTACAACAAGCCACATCTTGTGGGACTTCCCTGCGGCACGAGCGGAGATTGGGGTCGGAACTAAAAGTAAAACAAATACCGGAGGTGTATTCTTAACCCTTTAACGTAAACGAGCAGACCACTACCAAACTGTCCCAAAAAGATTGACAAAAAAAGAGGTCCATTACAGGGACGAGGGGTGGAGGGAGTACTGTGCGTGTTGGCGACCCTTTGATTGACCGGAAGAACCTGGAAAAGAAACTTCCACAGCTATCAATTAACTTTTTAAGAGGAAAGTCCTCAATCACATCGAGATGAGGGGGGGGAGAAGTACGACGACAGGGCAAGGGAAACCAGCAGTGAAGGACGTGGAGTTTTTTTTCGGGAAGTTGTTGTGGGGAACAGTCCGTGAAAGCACAAGTGCTCCCAAGCAAGTAGAGTATTATAAACGGCGCAGAATGGGATCGCTCGACGTACATCATTAGTTGTTCAGAAAACCAAGGATACGTAACAAACTAGCGCAACCGAGGGGACGCAAAGGGAAAAGGGCAGCTCACCGGACTGAGCTGGAACAACTCTAGGCAAGTCTGGAGAAAGATGCAAAGGAACAAAGAAAACGTTAGGAAGTGGAGTCTTATTAGTGGGAGGGGTGGCTCGCACAAAAAGGGAAAGGCGGGAAGTAACCGGACTTCCAATGGGGGTCTTGAGGTCGTTAAGCATGCTTTGACACTGGGGGAGGTCCTTCTCAGACGAACTAGGGACGGGGTGTTAAAAAACCTTTGGCCCTTGACGGGGAAAAAGGAAAAGGGTGGCATGATGATCTCACACAAAAACGGAAAAAAAGAGAGAGGGGATCAAACCGCAGGAAAGAATGATTGCTAATGGGAAAACGGATTTCACCAAGGAAACAGCCGGATCAGGAAAGTCGAAAAAAGTACTCAACCCGCAGGGAAAGCACTTGCAGGAACGGAAACCAGGAAAATCTTTGGAAGAAGGGAAAAAGTCCCGACCGACTAAAGCCGTGGTAGAAAAAAACTTATGAGGACTCCCAAGAAGAGGGGGTTCCCTGATCGGGGGTCGATTGCTATAGTGGACAAAAGTAAAGACCTGATTCAGACCAAAGGCACGTGAAAGCAAAAGAAAGGAAAGCGGTATAAGGGGAGTTCGTCAAAAAAGCTCAAGTAGGCGTGGTTAAAAACTATGATGAGAAAATAAACGCCTCCTCGCTTCTGCGCCGTATAAGAGGGTTGGGTTGCCTGGGACGGGAAACGGGGGGGTCAAACTGAAACGGCCTTGCTTCGCATCCCCACCGAAAAGAACCCTTCCCGACAAAAACAACAAAAAGTTAAACTGATTCAAAAGGTGGAGGGTTCAGTACGCATCAGCAAAACGATTTAGTAAATGTCGCACATCACCAAGCATTGGGTAAAAAAAAATGTTGAAGCTAAAAGGGTCTTAACGCAGCCAAAGAAAGGTGTGTATCCACAACCAAGCATACGGGCATAAAAGCCTAATGCAAATCACCCTCTGATCTGGGGAAGCGCTGGCATCGCCACTAGATTTTGGTGCCGGTGGCGGCGGCAAAGGGGGGGGAAAGAGTCAAAAGCAAAAAGATGGTGCGGGGGGCAGTGAGTTTTTTAAAACCGCAAGGTGTCAGCTGATGAATAGTCCGATAAGGTGCTTGTTGGATTGGGACGCTGAGTTGAGCGCTCTCTATTCACTAAAATGCAATGGGCAAAAGGTGTATGGGAGGTGCGGTGGCTTGTGCTTCAGGGTAAATAGGTACGTTTAAATTACACGATGAAAAAAAGGAATCAAACCTACAAAAAGGTCTAGGGATGTATCAGGAAAAAAGGATCGTTCCTCTTACCCGAAATCGGGAGAGTGAGTACAAACATCACGTCTGCACAAAAGTACGAGCAGTATCAATCAGGTGTATACCTAGGTAGCAGGGACTCGGGGGAGCAATAACGGTCGCGGAATCAAGGGAAAAGAAAAGTTACCATTCATGACCAGAGGACAGTGACCTTGTTCGCATCTTCAGAACAGGGTGAACCCACAAAGACAGTCAAGGGAAATCAAGCCACCGAACTCCGGGGGGGGCTCGGGGCATTCAACTCGCCTATCCAGATTCAACAAGAAAAAAGCTTGAACGGTTTTTAAAGGAGGAGTGAACTGAAACCGGACGTAGTACCGGAAAGAAGCCGTGAGTTCAATCCGAGTTTTAGGGAAAGTGGCGGGGGTGTGCATTAAAGAAGACTGGGGGTCGTGTCCGAGAACATAAAAGGGGAAAAGTGTTTTCTGGTCTCGACTAGAGGGGAAAAATTAATGCTAAGAGGGGACATCAAAGAGGGGGCTTGATTTCAACTGAAATTGTGTTCAAGTCCGCGAACGAACCCAACTAAAAAAGTGGGGGGGGTTCACGCCATTACCAAAGGAGTCAAAGGGGGACATTGGGAATTGGGGGGGGGAAAAGAGCTGCCGAATGGGGAAACGTTCGGAAAATGAAATCAAACAATTAAACTAGGAAAAAATATAAATAGAAACCGAGGAGGACTAACCCTTGCGTTTTTTGGGGGGCCTGGGCCAGCGGGGTTGAGGAGTGGCCTAGTTCGTGGGGGGGCACAAACCTTTTTAAGCCACTACGAAAAGGCCGTCGGGAGGAAACCAGGTGAGAAGGGATTCCCGGAAGGGCCAAAGAAGGGGTAATTGTATTCAAGACGTTACCGATCTCAACAAACAAGGAGTTGAAAAGAGCTAGTACTTGGACAAAGCACCTAATCGGAACGAAACCATCGTGCAGATTCACGGAAATTAAGAAGGTATTCAGTCAACTCACGGACGGCCAACTTTCGTTTGTCGAAAAGGGGGTGTGCAACGACCAGCATGCACTCAGGAGGACGGCAAACCCACTCGTTGTTAGAAAAGGGAGGGGGTGATGCGGATATTGATTACTGCAGATGCCATGGATTTTGTTACCGTCAAGGGGTGCGAACTAATAGTGCAACCAATTCCATTTATGACGTTGCAGAGCTTGGGGTATATGAAGCTCCTGCAACTGTCGAAGTATGTGTGTAAAAAAAAAAAACAAAAAAGGAGAAAAGACCGACCAGGAAGGGGGGTTAAATGGTTACAAAGGGTGGATTAATCCAGAAAATTAGGTCCAGAGACAGCTCACGAAGCCCGGACGTTTGTGCTCGGGACAAAAAGTGGGTCTAGGGCACACTCATAGAAGTTCGTTTACCGCTAAAACTCGATGAAAAGAGAAACGGGGATCTTCCGGTATCGAAGCCAGTTCCAACGCTGTGAGAAAAGGAGAAAGAAAGCCGGAATTCGGGTTGAAGCTACCCGAGGGGGGGGCGGGTGATTCGGTCGAGATAATCGGGTGGGGGTACTCCATCTGGCGCCCCAGTCACGTAACTTTCCAAAAAAAGGGGGGGGGGGGGGGGGGGGGGGAGGGCGTTCTATGAGAGGTCGGGAAGAGGAGCATACATAGAAACCTGAATAACGGATTAGGTCTACCCCGCTGGAAGGGAATTTTGGGGGGACCTTCGTGGACTCACCCCGCGAGAAATTAATTAAGTGCAAAGCCCCGTAGACTATCAATACTCAAGGGAGCGAGGGTCCCGTGTCAGTTCCGGCTACCTAAGAAAAATTGAAAAATCCCAAAAACACAAGCTTACAATAGAGCAGAGAGCAAACTCAAGCGACACAGGAAAAAGAAAGAAAAAAAAAAAAGGTTCATCTATGAGGGGGAGAATACTGCGGGAAGGGAAACGCACCGTCACACAAACTCCTAAAAAAAGTTGAGAACCCGTGATCTTCTAATAGCGAACAACAGGAAAAAACTCCCACGGCGACGCGGCCTCAAGATTAAGAGGGAAATGAACATTCTTTATAGAGGGAAAAAGGGCCTACTGATGAACGGGGGGGGCGGGGCTGGGAGAACTACGGGAAAGAGCCGAGAATTACGCTGTCTGTATGCGCAGATCCTGATGAAAAAATTGGGGGTAATGAAACGCACGACAGTTCAGAAATGCGGGGAAAGGAGTGGATTGGGAAATTCTTTGGTGTTCGGAAGGGGTTCGGTGATTAACGTCAATGCTCCCGCACAAGTGACATAAAAAAAACAGCCAACTAGAGGCGACTAAAAGGAATAAGGCCAATGAGGAGTCATCAGAATTGTTGAAGACCGCTAATACTGAATTCAAAAGCTCGAAGGAAACTTGGCGGTACAAGGGTCACACGAAAGGGGGGGGAAGGCCAGTCTTTCCGAGGCAGCTTGCTATAAAAAGAGAAATCAAAAAACAGTGACATCCGTCAGGTCTGGAGTCGTTATTACGCTGTTGTCAGACAAAAGAATTCCTGTATCGGAAGACGGACTTCCAAGAAGGAGGATTTGTCTGGGGGGAAATTCCTGTGTAAAAACTGCGAGGAGTGCGGGCAAAAAGAAAGAAGAACTCAGGGATTGAAATGAACCTGTGGCCCCAATTAGATTCCCAATCCTTCTTTAAAGCAGCAGGAGGGAAAAAAACAAAAGGGAGGAAGAGCAACCCCCGCATGTAAAGAAGGGGGGGCAGGCGATGTTTAAACAAACAATGTGAAAAGAAGTCGGATGTAGACCGAAGAGCCTCGCAGTGCAAAGCACTTCAAACGAAAACAATAAAAGCCGACATTGGAAGTCCCGGGGTGAAGAAAAGGGAAGAATCATTGGCGAGAAACCAACAGCAGTATAGACTCCAGAGCTACCTGACGAAAACCCTTTTATGTTCTAGCGTTGGATGGGAGGCCAGCATGCCGAGAAAGTCTTCAATGTCAAGACGATACCTGAAGATGACGGAGGGAAAAAACTTCGCTGGTATTCAAGGGTTATCTGAGCCATGGCCGCAAAAGTTAATGATGATGCGAAGAAAAGTGGCAAACTCGAGTTAAAGTGTATTTTGTTTTGCCGGGGGAGGAAAGATTTGTTGGGGGGTCAGAACTTGTGCGGGAACGAATGACGTAAAATAACCAAACTTCCGAAACACAGAGGAAAAACGCCACAGAATAGTCCGCATTGGACTTAACATTAGGGGAACAAATCAAAAAAGGCATACCTCGGACTAAAGGGGAGGGGGAAATGAACGTCGCATAGCAGCGTAATGGGAACGGATCTTACGGAGGTGGGGGGAAACACGGGCGTAACGAAAGAACGGGAAGTGGTACCCCCCAAAAGGAAGCGATGAACATCCCCTCGATACTTGCCTGGCATGGCAGACCACTTAGGGAACCGGTTGTCAGCAGTAGAGAATGGACGATCAAAGGGGTGGCAAAAAGGACAAAAGAGTGAAGGGGTTTTTCCTGCAAACGGAAAGGAAGTGCCACAAAATCCGCCAGAAGCAGCACCACAGATGGGAAAGGGGGACCTGGGGGAAAAGGGGTTTGGCTCTAGCGCAGATCAAGGCAAATTGTCTGGGGGGGTAGGGCGGGATGTTCACAAGTAACCAAGCATCGACCTTAGACGGACTGAAAAAAGGAACTAGCAAAAAATTGCTAGGTCTGACCGGTTCATATTACATCGCGGGTAGAGTAAAAAGAACAAAATCAAGGGAGAGAACAAAAAAAAGGGCAAAGTCGCCGTCACTCAGGACAAAAGATTCCTATTTGGGCTCCTTCACGCTCTGCCCATTGAATAGTCACCAAAGGAACTGGGGCGATTCTTCCTCGGGGGGCTTCCAAGGACTCCCGTAATCAATCGCCACGCAACTCAACGTAGTTATTCTGGGCTTCAAACGCAATCTCCTCTGCACCTGTCGTCTTGAAGCGGAGGGATGGGACCTGACTTGAAAGAAATGTTAAACGATGATTTTCATAGAGAAGAATTGGGCATGCGTGTGCCATTATAAAAAAAAAGTGATGGTTAAAACGCCCTTTCTTCTTTCGTGGGCTTCTAAAAAAAAAATTAAACCATAATGGAGGACATCACAAAATTCCTGCGTTCTTGTAAAGGTGCCATGAACTGTTGGGGGTCCAGGAAATAAAAACTACTGGACCGACAGTGAACTTCCGGATCATATAAAAGTTCGTGCAACGAAAGGGGGTGCACTAATTAAGCTCATTTCTCAAACGGGAAACCGGTCAATGAAGAAAATGGAATATGCAAAAATCTCTCGAGACGAAAGAAACCGTAATATATATATTCTACCTGGAGGTTGTGGACATTGATGCGCGATGGTCGTGAAAAACTTTTCACATAAGAGCCGTGAGGTGAAATATAAAATCCAGACATGGGCTATTTCTTATCCGGGTGGGGATCTGACGATGCGTCGGCTCAGGTATTGCGCGAAAGGAAATCCTTCAAAATAGGGAAAAGAGAAGAGATCCGGGGGGGATCTGAAACTGAGCCAAGACGGTGAGGAGTAAGCAATTGGCGTTAACATATTTAAAAAGAAAAAGCTTTCGGAAAAGGTTTGCCACTAACACAGTAAAGGGGGGAAAAGGGGAGGGGGACAGCAAACACCACCAGGTTGGGAAGGAGCTGTTTGATATCTTATATGGGTCTAAAAAGGTAAAAGGAACAAAATGGGGCAAAGGGGACCTGGACCGTTTTTAAAATGACCATGGGTGAAACTTGCAGAATCGGGATATATCGTGGCTTGAAGGAAGTATGTGGAGTCAACGCGACGCCATCAAGAAGGGTATCAAACACATGGGTTGATGTTCGCGAAATGAATGATTGGGGGAGATTCAAAAACACTGAAAGAGAATTGCACCTTGCGACGGGGGACACATAAAAACTGGGCCACAGCAAAAGTCCCTTTCTTTACAGTCTTAAAAAATCAAATCAACAGGGGGGTAGGAGAGCCAGTTCATCGGCTGGAGACCTAAGAACTCGGAAGGTTGAAGGCTACCATAAGACTACGGGGGTTGGGAGTGGGCCGTCGAGAAGTAATCGGGACGCCCCCTTGAAAGAGCGCCCATCCACGTAGAGGGGGAAAATGGTACGTTTATGGCGAGAAAGGAGCAATCATAGAAACCTGGAAAGGATTAGGGGAAATCTGGGAAACTAGTTGTTGGTTTGTGAAGAACGGGGTACTAATCCCCGCATGAAAATACTATCCTGCCCCACCCAGGAAAGATTGGTAAAAAAGTGAGAAGCTTCAGTCGGGGACAGGATCGGGTAATGGGGCATGACGGTTCCGGCAAAAAAAATCGCTCATTTCCTCCATACAACAGCCAATGCTTAAATGGCTATGAAGAAAAGCGCCAAAAGAAAAACAGCTAACAAGCCACAGCTGGGGGGAGGATGGCGTAGATCAGGTCAACGCAAAAAAGGGAGTTGTGCTTAAAACCGCGGCACACGTCAAAATTCGGTGGATCTGACCAACAATAGAAGGAGAAACCGGGGCTCCAGGAGTAAAAAAAGATACGTGGCGAGGAAGAGGTCCCGTACAAAGAAGAATCAATCGAGCTTTCTGAAGGGGGACTTGACCATTTGGGGCCTGGGTGGCGTTACGCCGTTAGCACACTACGGAAAAACAGCGATAGACTCGAAGGGTGCGGTAAAACACGTCCTCCTCAGTCCGAGGGGCTTTTTGTGGTGAGGTCTAAAGGAAAAATCAGCGACTGACCAGCATGAGTGCGGATTGAGTGGTGAAATGAAGGGAGGGGGGCGTGTGGGTGTGGTAGGTTTTGGGTGGGAGACTAAAGGGGATTTCCCCCAGTTCTTAGGACAAAACAACTTCTTGAGTCAAAGGGCAATACATGTAACTCTTATAACGGGCATAAATCGAGGGGGATCCCCTCCCAGGATCATCTTCATTGGTTTTGAGAAACAATATGGACTAAAAGAGGACCAAAAAAAAGAAGAAATGCGGTCCGCGCCTCGGACTGGGAAAGGTGCAGGGGTAACTGAATCAGGGATGGGGCAAATAATCTCCGCTAGAAACATCAACAGTGGACATCCGGGGAAAGTCAGGATCGGTGACCAAACATGATTTATGACTGGTGGGCGGTAAAGTAACAAAGGGAGGTTTTCTTTGGTTTCCGTTCCTGAGTGCTTGCATTAGTATCTTTCGGTCCTTGAATCAGACTCCGCTCAGGAAGGTTGGCCCGGAACTTAGGGGAAACTGGGGAACTGGGAGGGTGTATG
>Ga0179593_1486783_pt1 | contig 21427 bp, 20 predicted proteins | sample CZODoug2_1_08_16_FD_185931 | JGI IMG/M metagenome (GOLD analysis project Ga0179593, IMG submission 185931) | Vadose zone soil fungal communities from Angelo Coast Range Reserve, California, USA - CZODoug2_1_08_16fungal (PacBio error correction) | ecosystem: Environmental > Terrestrial > Soil >...
TGAACAGAGGGGACCTATGAGCTCTAGCTGGGTCAGTTCGGGCGCGACCGGGCCGTAGGAACCAGAGGCTCCTCAATCCGTTTCAAAAGTGAAAGGAGAACATCAGAACAATAGAGGGGGTTAACAGATGAAAGAAAAAAATGAAAATTTCGACAATGGGTGACCCAGAGGGGGTCATATCAATCCTTCGAACCACCGGGGCTGAAGGAGCGCCAAGGTGCTCCAAAAAAGGAGAAGAAAAGCAAACACGAGCAACACCATCGAGAAAAAAAAATGATTTTGCGCTGTACAGCAGGGGGCATGACTAGCGTGGCAGGGATTGGGCAGGACGAGAGACCGCAAAGGAGAGAAGGCCGCGGAAGGGGGAGAACGGGAACCACCTCCGCTTCAGTTGTTTAAAAAGTTGCCCGCCCTTTGTGCCTGGGGGCCCAATCCAAAAAACAGTGCCGGGGGGGGGTACTAGAGCGGAGACGATAAACGTTACCCACACCGGGTTCTAGAGCTGCCACGGTTAGGACGTCTGAGGGTGGGGAGTCCCAGGCCAAGGAAAACCCGGCAAGGCGAACTGCCCTGTGGTAGAATCAGTGAGCAAGGCGCCCGGCAACCCCTGGGGGCACTGGAATAACCAAAAGCCCAAACGGACTGTTGGGAAATGGTCTAAGATCAAGAAACCTTCGCAACAGGGCTTTCTATAGAGGGACGCAAAACGCTGGGAAAGCCAAGACAACACTGGGGATTGGGTGGCCAGAAGGGGAAAAATGAGGTTTAAAGCCCTACCTATCTGGAGAAAAAACTTGTGGCCCTCCCACAAAAGATCAGAAGAGGGGACGTTTTTGGTGTGTGTGTCCGCTTAAAATCAGAGCGGAACGAGTGCCATACGAGGAAAAAACCCATTCCCAGAAAAGTAGGAGAGTTAAGTGGAAGGATTCACATCGAAACTTGTAAACGAAATACCTTCGAGACTAAAATGGAGCCCCCGGAAAAGAGCTAAACAGTGGTTAGGGAGGTAACCTAAAAGGAATGGTGGAAATTTAGGGGTGTCCCGTGGAAGAGCCCTCGGTTGGGGCCTCGAAGAATGTAACGGGCTCCGTGTTCCGTTGGATGACAAGGATCCAAAAAAGTGAAGGTTGGTTTGGAAGAGCAAATAGTGGCAAAAAACTCTGAGCTACCTCAGGATTATGGAAAAAGTAAAATGTCACGAACAGTTTAAGAGGGTGTTTCTGGGTCGCACGCCAATACCGGCCAAAGAAGTTTGGCCGTTGAACATGGTTGCCCACGAGACGCTGCGAACTTCTGGGCGAACGACCAAAAAAGGACCCCAGGTTTTGTCATCACTTATAATTGGTCCACTCCAAACGCGAAGCGGAACTAAGCGAAAAGGGGGGTAGTGGGGGAGGAGCCTGAGAATGGGGGGGGGGTGAAGAAGAAACCCAATAGCGCCCAATCAGCCTCTCGCATCCGGCGCCAACCGAAATAAGAGAACCACAATTTATCCGTGCGCAAAAAGGGGGAAGGGAGGAATAGAGGAAACCTCACGGAATCTGAAAGGGGGCCGAACAGCGTTACCAGGACCCCCTTGCTCCGACGCCCTCAAACTCATCGAAGCTATAAAATCGAGAGATAGAGAAAACCGCATTGCCGCCTTAAAAAACGGGTCAGGTGTACCGGAACTGATCAAAAGGGGGGTGACCAACCGCCAAGGATCAAGTGACTCAGGCCAGCATTGCTTACTGGACACTTCCGGGGCGAAAGGGGTCTCACGGGAAAAAGGAAAATGGGGAAGGCCGCAGCCGTGGAAAAGACCGCCCCAGCGTAGACTTTCTTGGGGACCGCTTCGATGAAAGGTCAGCCACGGCAAGCTAGAAGAACTCACGCAGGCGACCAGGGGCAAAAAGTGAGGGGGTTCAAAGCAGTACATCGGAGCCACACATAAGGAGCCGAGAGTTGTGTTGCTTGGGCCGGAAAGCGAGGAAGCGCGGAAGAACAGAAGAGAGAGAGAAAAACTAAGGGGGGCCGGAACATCAGTCAAAAAATCACAAAACCACGGGGGGAGAGAAAAGGAGTCACGGGCAAACCTTTTGGCAATCCCGAAGGTGACCACAATGAACAAGGGGAGGTAGTCGGAAAGAGGAAAGCGAGAGGAAAACAAAAAAAAAATCTACATGTTGCGCCCAAACGCACAGGCTTAACCCCTCAGGACCTTTCCGATCACTTGTTTTGGGTGAGTGCGCGAAGAAGGGTACTAAAAGCAACAAAGGAGGAGAAAAGAATCCAGGAAAAACTCCTGCACGGAACGTGTGTTCACCGACTAGTTTTAACACCATATTGATCGGACCCGGATACCGGTCTAAAGGTAAAAAGGGGACCGGCGAGGAAAAAGGGGAAATCGCCCGTGAAAGGGCACGGAAATTAAAAACCCGTGGTTTTTTGGGGGAATCACCCCGTAAACCCTAACTGTCAGGGGACGGAAAGGTCCGCGAGGGCGGCGAGAAGAAGAAGGGGCCGCGAATGAAAAAAGGAGGGGAGTCCTGTAAGGCTCGCCAAAAAAAAGGCTGAATTAACAAATTCAATAACCGTCCGAGGGAGTTTCGGAATCGAAATTCGGCCTCCAGAAGTTTCAGAAGATCCACCCTGGTAAGATCCGTGGGGGGCAAAGGGATGAGAATATAACTAGGTTTCGCCAGCCCTTCCACCAATGAAATCCCATCGACACAGGCGAGACAAACCAAGTAACTATTTTCTCACCTGAGGGAGCAGACGGCGTCGACCAGAAAAACTGAAAGAATTACAGGAGCGTAGTTAAAAAAAAAAGTAGGAGACAGAAAAAGAGCTCCTATGTACCGGGCAACTCCCCAAACACCGCGGGGGCCGGTGCGGGTTCTCCTAAAAGAACAGCCCGCAAAAAAAAAGGAAGAACGAACTCCATAATCGAGGGAAAAACTAGAGAGGGGAAGGTAAAAAGAGCCTACTTCAAAACCCACGGGGGGGGCGTGGATAACTTATTCCCCAAACCGAAGGAACCGGTAAAAATCTGAGGACGAGCTAAAAAAGGAGGAACATCGGAGCGACAAAACCTAACCTGGAGCAGCTTGACAAAAAAATGACCGCAAAACCCGAGTAAGGAGAGGGACTCTCATCTTAGGCGCAGAAGAGTTGGAGAGTAACCAATGGGAAAAGGGGACAAATGTAAAAACCGCAAAATCGGCCCGGGACTTCTTATCGGTCTTGGACGAACGCGCTGACGGGTCCAAACGGAAAAACGAAAGAGACAGAATTGGGGGGGGGGCGGTGCCACCTGTGGGGGAACATGGGCCTCAAGAATATTATTCCCCCCCGGGTACGTCTGGAGGGCGTGCGGCGTGAAAAACCAGCAGTGTGCTGCTTAAGAACAGAGGGGGGTAAAAAGACAGATCGACAATGAAAAAGTGCACAGGTACGGGAGATCAAGTTAAACCAGGAGGGTTGTCGGGGGGGGAGGAAAGGGTCAGGGGGGTTCCTAATTCGAGCTCCAGTTTAAAAGCTGCGCGGCCCCCAAAGGGGGGGGTTAAAAACCAGGGGTTGCCCATGAAAAAAAAGGGACAGAAACGGCGATTGTTACGCTGTATTCCCGAGGTCCACGTAGCGTCTCAGGGCCAACGGCAGGAGGAGGCGCACCAACAGCGCTTCAAGAACAGGGAAAAGAAGGTTAACGAGAGTATTTGGGCCACGCTTTTTTAAAGTAGCGGGACAAGGGGCAACGCCTAGAGAATAAAAATGAGAAAGAGAGCACAGGGAAGTTTCAGGAATGGGGCCACCGGAGAAAGAAAACAAACCCCCCACCGGAGTTGGTTCCCTGTAGCTTTTGCAATTGGCGTACGCGGATAAAGGTCTACCAGGCTTTGCGAATGGGGGAACGCTTAAAGTGGGGCCGCGTAGAAGGCGTAAGGAGAGGGGAACATCGTCGTAAAGCCTCCGCTTGCTCGAGAAACACACGGAAGTATTAAGCGTAGCTTGACCCAGTGCACCTCTGGAGGACCCGAAGGGACTGCCGTTTCGCGGAGGGAGAAAGGGGCAAAAAAAGAGGAAAAAACTGCCCAAATAGGTCCCAGGTAAGGCACTCAGAGTCGCGGACAGGGCTGAAGTCCCCCCCTACAAGGCCAGTACAAATTCAGGAAGAACATCGATGCCTTCAGTGGTTGGGTCGCAAAAAAGGGACGGGGGGGGAGGCCGTCCCCGGTACATCCGTCAACGATAAAATCCGCAGGGAACATAGGGTAACGTGTTCCTTGGCCAGGAAAAAATAGGGGTGAGCTCTAAAAAAAGTGTGCCCAAATCAGGCTATCAACCAACAACTTAGAGGAAAGATAATATTCTGTGGTCCTCAGACAGATTCCCAGAAGCAAGGAAACCTCACTACAAGAAGGAAAGGACAATGGAGGAGTGTCTGTGGCGGGCTCTAAGACCGAAGGTCAAACCAACCACCTAAGTGAAAATCGGGATGCCTCGCGCATAAACTCAGGGCAAGAGAAGGAAGAGGACTGCCAGGAAGGGGGAAAAAAAGAATACCATAAGGGAAGAATTAGAGTGTAGGTTGAATCATCTGTTTCGGCGCAAGACCGCCCAGGCAGCGAGCGAAGTCAATCCCGTCGGTGGAAGAACTAGAACTGATAAGTAGGGGGGAGGGGGAAAGAAAACGCCGGGCAGTTTCCGACGACGGGGTGGGCCAAGCATTAAAGACGGTATCATCCGACCACGGGACTCACGCGAAAAGGTACGAAAAAAAGGTTTTTCAAGGACACAGAAAAAAGGGAAAAGGAGCATCACCAGATAAACCGCGAGTGTAATCCGCCGGGGAACACTTCCGAGTCATGGGTCAGAGGCGAGTTTCTTGAAGGCCAGATCGACCCACGGAAAAGGGGAAGGAGCCGGAGAGGGAAAAACAAAGAAAAACCGGTTTTAAAGCATGGGTCCCTCACCAGGTGCCAGGAAAAGGGCTGGAAACCAAAATTCCGTTTACTGTAAAAAAAAGATCGGGGAGAGAGGACAGGGAAGGCCCCTCGGGGGAAAAAAAATAAAGGTTGCTTTAAGCCCGTTGAGCAAAAAACCCAGGACCCACTTTTGCAAAAAGCCAGCCTGGGTTAGGGGATGAAGTAAGGGGGAAAAGAAAAACGGCGGAAAAAATTAACCGAAACCAACACAAACAAACTCACGGGGCACCATGGTTCCGAAGAGAGGGCCTTAGGGCTACCCCTACACGCTTCGGCTGAAAAACCACTAAACAAAAAAACACCGATTTGGTGAAAACCAAATACGCGCAGGAAGACGAAGGCAGAGACTGACCAAATTGAAAACCAACGCATACGTCCGGAGGGGGTCCGAAAAAAAAGTCTCGATCAGTCCAGAAGGAGACCATCCCCAATAAACGGGGGCGAAAGGCAACAAAAAACAGGCGGGAGGTGGGATCCAAAGGAAAGGAAAAAGGAAAGAGGCGGAAGGGTAATGACGAACAATGGAGAAAGAGTGGAGAGGAGGGATGGGGAAGACGAAAGACAAAGGAAGGTGAGTTGGCGGGGTGCGGAAGCGAGAGGAGGAGTACGGCTAGATAACAAGATAACAGGCAAAATTAGAGGATAGGGAATCAGTGGGGACTAGAGGTGTGGAGAGGAAGGAGAAAAGACGATAAGGTTAGGAGCGGGGGGGGGAGAAGAAGAAGAAGGCCCGGAGGGGGAGGTAGTGGAGAAATTGGGAGCGGGCGAGGGAGTTTAGGTGTGACTGTGTAAACAACGAACGCCCTGCTCGGGCCGAAAATGGAAACGAGGAGAGGCGCCTACGCCCCCATTTGGGTGAAGCCCATTTTCCAATTGAGGCTTTTTTAAACAAGTGGGGGGGGGGGCGAGATTAGCTCAAGTTGAGCCTCCGACGCCAAGGCCAATTAAGGGGCAGGATCAAACGTAATCCCGCAACCAAAAACGATGGTGTTTAGCAAGAAAAAAATGACCCAGGGCAGCGGAAAAAGGGAACAGAAGGAAAGACCGTGCAGTTGGGGCGAAGGATTGGTGACGGAGCCCAAAAACCGGACCGCATTGGGGGGAACAAGGGCACATGGTGCACCTCAGCAAAAGCTGCGAGCAGGGGCTTCAACTCAAAAAAACATACGAACGGCCAAAAAGTTTTCAAACCGCGACGCGCCCAACGTACAGCGAAAAAATCGACTTGTGAGAGGATGCGCTCGCCGGTGGAGATGGCTAGGGGGGCGCGCAAAAAAAGCCAAATCCCTCCTCGTGAGAAGACAACGGAGGAAAACCCCTCCTCGACACAACATGATCGGGGGGCCGGACCGGAAAAACAGGGGAGGATAAAGCAAAACGCCTGCGTTCCAAAGGGGGCACCGTGGTCCACCATCGTACGCAAAGCACAGGCCCTCACGAATGGAACCGAAGAAGACCTACGAAAAGCAGAAAACGACAAACTTGGACCCAAAAAAAAAAGAATGCAGGGGGGGGCCCGGCCGTAAATCAAAACATTCAAAAAATTCTTTTAAACCAAACACTCCAGTAATTTACGTCTCGAGACTAGAAGCCGGATAGGGGTCCACGTCCGCTGAAAAAGTCCAAAAACGGCGAAAAAAATATAGGTGGGAAAAAAAGAATGGAAAAGGCCCAAAGGTTGGGGCGGGATTGGTTCCTGTCAGAAAAGCCAGGCCCATTCTCTAGCGCACTCACACCGAGTTAAAATTAAAAATCCTTCGTGGGTACCTGAAACGGCACGATGAAGGGGGCCCAAAATACTCGATGTGGGTGCAGACGAAAATCGGACAGACGAACGAACATTGGGATCAAATGCGCGTAAAAATCGGTTATGAACGGCACGCATATCTCGCAAAAAAAACGTAAAAAAAAAATATTATATATCTGGCGGGGCCGGGGGACATCCGAAGGGGGGGGGCGGAAAAAGGAAAAGGGGAGTCCTGAAAAAAGAAAAAGGAAAAAAAAAGACGAGTACCACAAAAATCGATAGAAAGTCGCTACTTGGAGCGCTACCACTCAGGCCAATTCCCGAAAATAGAGTGGGGTGGGAGGACTAGAATATGCAAAAGGAATCAAAAAAAAAAAAGAAAAAGCAAGTGCCACCAAACAATACTGTGCTTAAGGGTGCACGAGCGGCGGTGAAAACTCTCCTCACGGGGCGCGCAAAAGAAACCGGAAGCGAAAGTGTAACAGGAGAACGATCGGAACGAGGAAAAAAACGAGAGGGGAAACTATAAAAACGAGGAACAACCTTGGAAGTTGATGAACCGGCCGGACAACTACCTTCCTAAAAAAAACTTTTCCGCTCGCGGCGAACTGAGTAGAGGGGGCGAGCGCTGGCAAAAAGCCAAGGGGCGGGAGAAACCTAGCAGGCCTACCTGCAACCTGCACGGGGGCCAACCCATGATGAAACCGCCCTAGGTGCAATTCCGCCAAGCAGGGCGCCAAAAAAAGAAAAGGAGCCAAACGAATCCCGGGGTTTGATGTATCAAAAATGGAAAGGGCAAACCAATAATGACAGCAGGGCCGCTCAAAAAAACACCAGAAAAAATCCCCCATAAAAAAAATGCCGATCGCTCGCCACCAAGGTCCTAGGGAGCTCTCCCCCTTGGCTGAAGCGTCCGGCGGAGAACGGCAAGACGGCCAATGAAAAAAAAGGGGGTCGCGTCTGGGGATCCTCAAAAGACAAGCGAGCCCGAGGTGCACAATGGGTGAAAAAGCTTCGGTCTAAACCCTGGTATTGGGGTCTGTGCTCCGGGCGAAGCCCAACAGAAACCCCAAGCTCGGGGAAAAGGGCACCTAAGTCAACATCTCTAGTCGATTCACGGGGGGAGTCATGAACGTGGAAGTGAACCCATCCGGGGGGGGGGGGGGAGGGAAATAAAATTGATCCCAAAAAGTCCAAAAGGGCCCTATCTACAAAAAGCCTAAGCAACCAAAAGAAAGAAACAGCCAATAAACATGGGAGAAAATGGCCACACAACCACTGGAGTAGGCTTAAATCTACAGGCACATGTTCCCTGGCGCATCAGGGGGAATTAAAAGGGGTCGTAAGAAAAAAGGAGGGTGGGGGGTCAAAAATAATCAGAGGAACTATTGGGGATTTGTAGTAGCTACCGGTACTCTCCAGAGATAATGTTGGCCGAAGAAGAACAAAGTCCAACAAGTCTCCTTGGGGGGCTAAAAAAAAGGGTTGTCCACTTTTTCAAGAAAAGCGTAAGGAGGGAGAAACATCGACAACGGTCGGCAGGGAACCAGCAAAAAAAAATTGGGGAGGGGAAAAAAAAACGGGCATCCGCGCGCGAGCGGAAACCGTGTTAAAAAAAAACGCTGGAAAAAGGTAAGACTCGTGGAATCGGAAAGAATGGAAAACAACAATTTGGTGCGGGGGGTTAAGGGGAAAGGGAAGTGTGGGGAAGCTCTTGGGCTCAACAGAAAGACAAAACCTAACAGTCAAGAGGTAAAATCGTTTTGAAATTCCCAAAAAAACATGGGGGAAACAAAGACCCAGGGCGCCGGTAGCCAAAAGCCGACTTTAGAAAATCAGTTGGGGGCCAAGCGTATAGACTCTGAATCCGAAATTCCCAAAAACAAAGGAGAAGAACGCCCACCTCGGTTCACGTGCCACGGAAGGACAAAAGGGTTGATATCTTATTTGGGGGAAGCTTTCAAACTAGGGACACAAAGGCTCACGGTGGACATCTCCCCGAAGAAACGAGCAAAAGCCAAAAAAAAAAGGAGGGAACCCAGAGCCCAAATTGGATGAACTCCGGATTTGTGGTTTAAAGGATAGGGGGAAGCAAGTCAACCCAAGAGAATGTGTCCAACAGCTGGGGGGTGCGACCCTGCGCGCGTTGAAAACCTCGAAAAAGAGAAGACAAGTGGCAGCGCGCAAAAAGGGGAGTAAAAAGAATCATAAGGGGCGAAAGAAAACAATATGAGGACGGCAAGTGCTTCCCGTGAAACCGGGTGGAGGGGGCAAGAAAGGGGGCTGCGATGGCCGGGGAAATCGCCGGACCCGCCAAACGGGAAACCGATGACCCCGCCCGCGTCATAGTGAAGGTACGGGCCACTGAAACAAAACAGCAAACGGCGAAATTAGGTTTACTGGGAGAAGCAGCACGGAGCCGCGTTCCGGGGGGAACAGGTGGGGTGGAAGGGGGCTCACCAAGTAATCCGATAAAAACGTCCCTTCGCGGACCGATTAAATAAACAGGACCGATCCGGGCGGGGCGGTGGACAATGAAGACCTTGGGAATCTCGAGAAAACTCCAAACAAGAGAGGGGAAACAACACCTGGGTATATAAAATGGAGAATATGCTGTTTGACTGGCCAACCCGAGAATAAAACCCGAGGACGGCTGGAATAGTAAGCAACTTGGACCAAGATAGGTTGACTGCCAAGGGTTTCAGGATTGCGGCCGAAGGGGACAGGCTTCAAATTCGGCGCCTTAAAAAACAAAAAGGTGCCAAGGCCATCGCGAGCACATCCGCTGCAGGGAAAAATCAAAATCGCAGCGCGAAGGCTGAGTGGCCCCGTACAATACGGACCTAATAGGGCGAGGGCCGGTCAAAACGTGGAGGCGCGAACAGGGGGCCAGAGGCCCCAGCAAGCGGGAGGGAAAAAGAAACCCGAAAAAGCCGGTGCCAAGGAGAGAAAAAAAAGCCCCGAGTTCGTGTGGTCAAACAACGGCAGCATTCAAAAAAAACGCCCGGATGATTTAAACATGGGGGGGGGCCGCGCAAAACGCCCAACCGTATCTCGGCAACCCACGGGCTCAGCCCAACAGGACGCAAAGTCGCCAAGCAGGGCAAAACATCATCAGAAAAAGGCAACTGTAAAAAACCTCACAAAGGAACGAGGTGACTTCCCATTGCCCGAAACATAAGGGGAAGCGTGAGACTCTTGGTCGGGACACATTCGCGGATCCGGAAACCCCGCGCCAATTTGTCCGAAAAAAATAACGATCGTTGACAAGAAAGTGGAAAAAAGGTCAAGGGGACGAGGTGGGGAAGACCGAACAGGAGGTGGACTGAAATCGAGCAAGGATGCACTGTATAAGTACAGCGTTTGTCAAAAAAAAAGAAAACGAATGGGTGCCGGGGAACTGCCAAAGGAATTTAGTAAAAGGAACCCCGTAAACCTCCCGAAAACATCGAGAAAGAGGGAGGGACGCCAGGCCGAAAATACGGCAAAAGGCCAAATCAAGCCCACATCCCCCAACGCCTGGGGGACAGCATGGCCCCCAACTCGACGAGCAAAAAAAAACTTCAAGGAGAGACACTGGAAAGACGAGCGAGGACGCAACTTGACAAAATGCCTGTGCAAAAAGCCAAAAAAGGGGGACAAGAAAACTAAGAGCTGGTAGAAGCCAAATCAACCCAGGTGGACCAAAAAGGAAAAGCAGGCGTGGGGTAAGGGGGAAAAGCAGCGCGGCGCGTAAAAGTCACCCGAAACAAAGGAAAGGACCCCCCCCCGAAAATAATCGAGGGATGAAATTGGGGGTTTGGTGTCCACGAAAAACGGTACGAAGAAAAAAATGTCGCGAGAAGAGCACGTGGGAGAAAGAAGCCTACGAAAGTTGTGCCTAAGTCAAGGGGGAAGCCTCAAAGGGGTGGGCAAAAGCGCGAGGAAAATCCTCGGTCAAAATTTGGGGGCGAAAAAAAAAGAAATGGCGGAAAAAAAATTAAGAAACGACAGCCCAACGGAATGTGTTTGAATAGCAAGAGGCATAAAATGCACGCGAAAGGGACCGTCGAGTAGAAGAAGTTCAGGAACACATGGCCAAATTGATGTTTGGCAAAAAAAAAAAAAAAGCCCGCCAATACGGTTGTGGACGCGAGCGGGGCACATGGTACAGAAAAAGGGGCGAGCCTTTTGCAGATAGTCTTCCATCGAAAGAAAACCCCGAAACGCGCCAAAACAGGTGGAAAAAGGAAGGGAGGAAGAGAAAGGCCCGACAAAAACACGCGGCCCGAAGAGGGTACTGGTGGGGGAAAAACTGAAGGGGAGGAGGGGAGTGGGGCGAAAAAAAGTCCAAGCGCCCAGCCCCTCCATGCCAAGCCGCAAACGACGCCCTAGAACAAAAAGGTATGAAGAAAGCCGCTCAAAGCAAACCGGAGAGCAGAAAGAAGGCGCCAAGAGGGCTGTGAAATCTTAACAGGGGGTGGCCCGACACAATTCGAAGGAAAACGGACCCCTCCAAAAGGCGATGAAAAGCTTCGCACAATATCGAGCACGGAGAGCACTTAAAGGCCTCGAGGGAAAGTGGGAAAACTCAGGATCAAACCTGGGCAATTCAAAAAGCTTGAAAAGGCACGGGTATTCACAGGCGCAAGATAAGCGAGATGCCTGTAAACACGGGGAAAAAATGGGCAAAACGACTTCAAGGTTCAACAACGGCCGCGAAAGATAATGGTGGTAGCGAAAAGAAACCGAGAGTAGGCAACCCCGGAAGCCAAGTTGTTGAGAAACGGGCTGGGTCCAGGCGGAATTGCCGATCATGTGGGGGGGTCCCCAAAAAGAGAACGACACAAGAAAAAAACCGTGGGAAGACGTCCGATGAACTTGGGGGCGGTGTAGCCCCCTGCACAGGGGGCAACGCCCGCCAGATACTAACTGACGGTATGGGGAAAAAAAGAGCCAGACGCGGAGCGCTCGCAAGCTCAAATGGCATAAAATTAAACCCTCGTATGAAAAAAAGGAAAGCAGAACCAACGCGAAAAAAAAAACGGGAGGAGGATAAAAAGATAGTCATATGGGGCCAGTCATCCGAGGTTGAAAAGCGGAAAAGGCCGCACAGGGAAAATGACGCTTCCAAAGACACCTGGAAGGGAAAAAAAGCAAATCGCGACAAAAAATCCTGGCAAGGGGGAGAGTTTACGTGACGAAAACGCGCATCCGGACCGGACGCTTCCAAAGGCGTGTGGTGCGCTCGATAATTGGACCCATGGACGAGCAAGGGAGCGAACAACCCGTCTTACACCGAAGGGACACGGGTGCCACGGCCGCGCTAAAAAGAAAAAGATAGATGCGCCAAAAAGAAAGGGAGAAATGGAAAAACCAGGATCTACAGAGGACGGCGAGCCGCACCGTGGAATTGGCGGCAGCGAAAAAACGCCTTGAGTAATTAAAAAAATGGAAACCTACAACTGAAGGCCGGAGGGGGAAGCTTGTTCAACCCTCGTCGACTAAGGTGGTGCGAGACTTGAAAACAAAGAAAGCTGAGTTAGGACGCGGCTCGAAAAGAAAAACGAAAGTCTGTTTTTCAGGGGCAACCATTTAAGCCCGAGGGGGGAAAGTGCGAAGACGAACGCCGGGCAAAAGGCCTCTAACGAGGAAAAAAGGTGGTTTTCGAGGACCGGTACCTGACCTTAAGAAACGAGGAAAAGGCTCCAGCGTGGGGCCAAAAGAGGGAAAAACCAATACAAATCGCCACCGGAGCCTCGAACCATGTCGAATGGTCCCGAGAAGGACCCTGCTGAGCTGCCAGGCGGAAAAAATTACTGCAATGGACCCCCTGGGGAAAAAGTAGAAAGACCTGTGGGGAAAAAGGAGGGAGAAAAAAAACTCGCCACGAGTGGGCAAAGCAAGCTTCGCCAAAAAACCTTTGGGGAAGTCAAAAGGGAAAAAAGGGAAAGGCCACAGAAAAAATAAAATTCCAATCGAAAAAATGGGAAGCAAAGAAAAAAGGAAACTCCAAGGAGTCCTGAGCGCCTGGGTTTGGAGGCTGTGAACTCGGACCATCCATGGGGGGAGTGCGGATAAGATCCCCCCAAAAGGGAACAAAGGCACAGGACGGCAAATCAACGGGGCACATCGCGTGCCAAACAAACTGAAAAGTGGCAGTAACTAAAAATGGGAAATGGCCGGCAAAAAAAGGGGAGTAGTCCGAGACGATACAGGCCGCACATTGAGGGCGCAGGTCCATTTTCTTTCGTAACCAGAGGAAAAGGGTTCCACCATGGTACCACTCGCCGCCGATAGGAAGCCTCGGGAAGGAGCTGGAACCCAAACTTAGGGTTGGAAAGGAAAAACGAAAAAAAAAGAAAGCTGGCAACCCTGGGCAAATGGGTGGCGTCAAAAAAGGGGTAAAAGCTTCACAATACGTCGGAGGGGAACAAACCTGCAAATTCAAGTCGTGGAACCAAAGTTCTTAAAAGAAGGGCCGTCCGCGCCGTACGCAGGTCGCGAAATGGGCGCGGGGAAATGCGGGAGGAAACCGCGGTGGTGGACTGGGGGTGAAAGGAAAGTGGAATGGTGACCGAGGAAGAAGGGGAAGACAACCAGAAAAGCCCCCTCAACGGAACGACACGCGGTGGGTCCCCAAACCATGGACCTCACCGGCCGCAAGGAAGCAAAAAAAAGGCCCGCCAATCGGTGGGCCGGAAAAAGATGGAGGAAAAATGCAGCTTGATTCGAAAGAAGAAAAACAGAAGGACCGCGTCGCAAGCCCAACATCAGATTGGAATCCCCTGCCACCGGCACTCAAGGGGGCGAAAGAACGGGGCCCGCTGCACGCGGACATCTCGGTCCGGACGGTAGAAAAGGGAAAAGAACAACCAAGCAAAAAGAACTTCAAGATTGGTCCCTCACCGGGAGCAATAAGTTGGTTCAAAGTGGGACAAAGTCCCAGGGCCGGGTTGGGGAAAAATAAGGAAGAGTGCGAACTGGCCGAGTTATTGATCACGTGGGGGGCTCAGTGCGGGCTTCCCCATCGCGGACCATGGATGAATGAATACGGGGAAATTAGGAAAAACAAGAAAACACACGATGGAGCCCGGCAGTAATATTCCACGAACCGAGGGGGGGGAAGGGGCGAACCGCTGAAGGTAAAGGTCCCCCAGCGGCCTTTTAAACGCCGTCGCGCAAAAACAAAAAACCAAGGAAAAGAAAATAGGATAGGTCCACACACAGAGAAGGGGTGGCTTGCAAGGCAAACAACCAAAATGTCGAAACCGGCCAAAACGAGACGGAGGACAATAAAAGCAAGATCAAAAACCGGAGAGACACGGCAGGTGGGGGTGGGGTGAGCCCGATAAGCAGTAACGTTTCGAGACCAAGAGAATCGGCAGTGGGTAACGAAGTCGCGGCAGTAATCGACAAAAAGCGGGGAATTGACGGAGAGCTGAAAACCATCCTAGAAGAAAACCGGAGAAGAAGAGAAGTGAATGGGAGTGGCCAGCAAAGGCCAAGAGTAACAAGAGGCGAAGTAAAGAAAAAATTTGGGTGAACAGATCGTCCCAAGGGCCGAATTTGTCCGTGGAGCGAACGACGGCATCCAAAGAACAAAAGGAAAAAAAAAAACCTGCCGCATAGGGGGAGGCCCAAGCGCAAATAAGGAATGCAGGAAAACGACAGGGGGCCGGGCCGCAACGCTGCATGGTCAAGATCGCTGGACCCTTGATCTCGAGCCGGTCCATCAGGGGGGGACGGCTCTACCGGCACAAAAAGAAGAAAGGAATCAAGCCGTAAACGGGAAAAAAAGAAAAAGCAACCCCACAAAATTATCGTGTGGGCAGTGGGGGGGGAAGAGGGGGTACCGCCGGTGAGGTTCGACGAATGGTGCAGAGCATGGTGAAGACCCGTTATATCTGCCAAAAGAGCCAAGCATGCACTAAAATAGCAAAACTTTGAGAAAAAATAGAGCACGCAACTGGGCAGCTAAAAAGAGGGGGAACACCGGGGAATTGGGTTCGGAACAGTGCGCAGGACAGACCAGGAGACAGGGAATGTGTATTCTCTTTTAAATAGGGGGAGGGGAGGCGAATCAAACCGGTAAGCGCATTTACAAAATACGGAAAGGGGGAACCTACGATCGGGGGAAATAAAGTGCCCAGAAGGTAAAGGAAGCGCGGGTGGGACGCGCAGGGGGGGGGGAATGAGTGGAAAATAGAGAGCCCAAAAAGAAGTTCACTTCCGAAATAAAAAAGGTTCAAACCGAGCGCCGAGTGTCTGAAAGAACAAAGAAGTCCAGAACCCACCGGAAACCACAGAATGAACTCAGGCCAAGTTGGTAGGGAGATTCAACAAAGGGGACCAAAACGAAAAGAAGGCCAACTGCCGGGTCCAAAAGACAAAACCCAACGCAAAATTGATTAAAAAGACGAAAAGACTAATTCGCAAACACTTCAGCTTCGAGCAGGGAAGAAACAAAGCAACGCTGGTACGACAAGACAAACCTTAAGGGCAAGAACGAACGCCGCGGTGTTCAACACAACACGCAGCGGGAAAAAAGAACACCGTGGGTAAAAAAAAAAAAAAAGAAGAATTTTTGTAAGGACAAGGAAAGCGAACGGGAAAGTCCCCGCCTCAAAGCCGGCCCGATGAATCTACAGGAGTAAGGTAAAAAGTGTTCCCACAGGTAAGGGACAAGAACGCCTGCAAAGAACGAAAGGGGAGCCTTGTGAGAGCGAACTACGAAAAGGGGGGGAAAAAGCCCCACCCATTTTCCAGGGGGGCAGAAGGCCCTTCAAAAGGGAAGGGGGGTGAAGCGGATGTAAAACAAATCGTTGATGAACGTAAACGCCGCGACGGCGAAAACGTGGGCATAAGTGTAAAGCGCCCAAAGGGTTTTTTGAAAGAACACTCGAATGTAAAACCCCGAAGCTCTATAAAAACGTTGCAGGCTGAGGTGGAGGAAGGATGGGAGGCTAAAAGACCGCAAAAAACTCATAAGTGTGTCCGCTGCAACCATGTTCACCTCGAGATAGTAATTAAATCATTCGGGTCGCCTCGAGGACACCAGAAAACAAGGACAAACCAGGATGTCAAAAAACCACCTAGCTAAACATGAAAAAGCTAACGAGGAAGGGGGGGAAAGGGGCGAAACGTAAACGATTGGAAAAAAAGTGGCGGCGCGCAAAAACTCTCCCCCTCAAAAAATAACGAGGAAAACCGGAACTCCTCGAACCAAAAAGGTCGTAGCGCAGAGAGGCCAAGGCGAGAAAATCGCGAAAGCGGCTGGTCAAAAGAAATTGTTAAGAAACACAAGGTCAGCCAAAGAACTGAAACAAAAAAGAATAACGCAAGGCGCAAATGAAAGCGCTGAGCAAGATCGACAAAGCGAAAGTGCAAACATCGAAGGCCGTTGGGGGAGGCGGACGCTCAACCAGTCAAGGGTGTAACCCGCAAGTAATTCAAGGAACTTCCAAGAGAACCGCGAGGACACAACTGTTACAAAGAAGTTAAGTATCCAAGGGAAAAGATAAAAGTGTAGAGCGCAGAACACTCCGTGAAACAGAAAAAGGCATGGTGAAAACTGGAGGAGTGGACGCTTTAAGGGAAAGAGGGAACAGCCAGGCAATCACGCACACCTCACGGGAGGAGACCAGGTCCCCGACTGAGTGAAGAAAATTACCGCAAACGCCCAGATTGCTCTAAGAGTGGTGGTGGGGGGTTCGGGGGTCAAAAAAAAACTCGCCCGCGAGGAAAGCGAAAAGACAGGGGAAATGAAAGGAGGGGGGGAGGGAACGGGCACTCGAAGAAATCTTCAACAACAAAAAACGAGAGCTGCACCACGTCATCCCGAGGTTGTGACCCGCATGATTAAAAAGGAAGGGAAGGAAAAAGAAAAACGCGGGCCAACAAGCACAAAAAAGAGGGGGAATGGGGGGAAGGAAGGCAAGGGGGAGGACCAGAAACTACACATCCCCGGACCCGGTCGAGAGGAGGTTGTTTGGAGGGCAATCGAAGAGAAAACTTGACAAGAAAATAAGAAAGGAACCACGAAACCCCGTCGAAATACGGGGAAAAGGGTCCAGAAGAATTGGACTCAAAACCATAATATAAGGCGACCCCGTAGAAAGTAATGAGAAGGAAATTTAGGGCAAGGGACGAGAGCAAACCCCGTGGGGATCCCTGGCGAAGGCTATCCACACGGAAGTGTGGGGAGAAAGGAGTGCAATACACGCCTTCGATGCAAACCCGAAGTGTCCCGCGTCTCAGATTACCGATCTGTGATCGCCTTAAAAAATGCAAAAAATGCCCACGTGGGACCGGGGAAATCCGCAGGGAAACAGAAGGTTTGTCGGACAACCACGGAAAAGGAAAAAAAAAGGAGGGCAGAGAAGTCCCCAGAGGCCCCCCCTGGAACCAATGGAAAATCTACTATCAAACTTGGTGTCGAGGGAGAAACAGGGGGAAAAAGAAAAGGTGCGACAAAATATATGGGGCCGGCGCGGGGGGTGCAAGGATCCCCGCATCAACCCAAGGCCAAAAGAAAAACGGATAAAAGTTAAAGAATGGGCGCAACCGGCAGGGACGTGAACGGAGGCTGCTGCCATCCTGAAACAGATGGAAAAAGTTTCAGAACAACGGGGGGGGGAATACCCTAACATAAGACTAAATCTCAGCGACTCCAGGAAGATGAAAAGTGTGAGAAAAGGAAAAAAAACCACCGAATGCCGGGGCCAGCCGTGAAAAGCAACATCCAGACCAAAAATCCAAACCAAAAGTCCAACCTGGAGGGGTATGCAAGGGAAAAGTTTTCATGCCAGGTGGACGTCCAACCCTAAGTTTGGAGGGCGGGCGTGAGCCAACCAAAAAAAAGTTACCCAAACCTCGCGTCCGACTCAAAAAAGAAATGAGGCAGTCTCCAAACCGACCGGGGGTGAAAAAACGTGAAATGGCCTCCCAAATTGCAAATATGCGCACTCTAAGGAGCAATTGAGGGGGAGCCTGCAAGGAAGAAGGAAACGGGGACATTGGAACACCACCAGCACAAAAAATCGAGACAAAAAAAATTGCATCGTAAGGAGGGACAAACAGAAGGAAGGGGGGGGAGGTTTGTTTTGGGCAAAAAAACGCTAACAAACGCCCGGAAAAGAAATTGAAAAGTTCCACCGTTGGGGCAGCTGGAACCTGGACAGATAGAGCCTCCATCCAAAAGGAAGAAGGGACCAACAAGGTTGCTGAAATACCAGCGGTTGTCATGAAAAAGGAGATAGAGCGAACAGGTCCCCGCCAAGGAAAAAAAAGTGGTTCTGAGAAAAAATAAAAAAAGTGGCTGGGGAGGGGAAAAGTTCTGGGCAAGCGAACTGGCTAACCGATAATCCCCGAAAGGCGGCGAGAGGAACCACAACGGGGTCAAAAGTGCATTTAAAATCCCTTCCCACAAGTCCAAGAAAACACGAGAAGGGGAAACGCGGTTAGTGACAAGTGCATCATGCAAGCGGGAGAAAGTCCAACGCAGAAAAAGGCGCGCTCAAAAGCGGTACGAACAAAAAGGGCGGTCCAACTCTGGGACGCACGGGTACACAGCCGCCCGCGGACATAACCTCAATCCTGTTCTCCGGCGCCGAAGAAAAAATCGAAAATAAGACACAAAGGAAAAAGAGGTCAAGCGCATGGAAGCACTAAACCGGTGGGGAGCTCGGGGTGAGGCCAAAGTGGCCCCGGAAAGGAAGGGGGGAAAAAGAAAGCCAGTTTTTGGGGCGACCCCTGTGGCAAAGTGAGCCCGTTGGCCTAGAATGAAAGAAGGGAATGGCGAGGCACACCCTGTACGGGAAACAGCCAGGAGAAGACGTGGGAAGGAACAAAAGAATAAGTGGCAGAATTTATCTTCCACGACGGAGGAGAACGCCGGCAAGTTGCCCGGGCCAACGGGACCGGGAGTCCAAACCCAAAACTGGGGGGGATGAAAGGCCAAGTCCGAATCAGGTCCCCATCTGGATGGGGGAGCACTTTCACAAAGGGAAAACCGCGCCCCACCCCCACCCCGGGAATGAAAGGGGCAAGGAGGGAACCGGAAGAAAGCGAAAAGGAATTGTTGGGTGGAAATGGAGAAAAATGGAAGGGGGACAGAAACCCGTCCTCACGCCGCATAAAGATTAACGCCAAAGGGGAACCCCGATGAGGGAATGTAATTCGGCCGCCCGCAGCGCGGAGGCTCGCATGGAAAAAACAAATCAATGAGAGAAACACACACGAGAAGGAAAAGAAATATGCTGTTCTGCCGCAGAAAACTAGAGAACACACGATTGGCAGGGGGCAGATAAATAAGAAAGTGAAAGAAATCGTTAAAAAACGATGTTCATCGGGGAGGAGCAAACTAACGGCCTTCGAATGAACTAAACAAAAAACTTCCCGGGGAAAGATCTAAAAGAAGGGAAGCCTGCATGCTCGGCATAGCACCGAAAACAGACGACGATGCAGTGCCTCCCAGAGGGGAGGGACGGGAATAGGAAAAATACGACGCGGGCATTGGGTCCACATCGGGGGGTTGACGGGAACGAACGGCAGGCCCCCCAGCGGGGGCCAGAAAACGGCGCCTCAGCGGTGCAGGGAATAGAAAACCTCCCGGAAGCATAGGAGGGTTTCTGGGGGGAAGGAAGGGGACCGCCACGGAGTTGAAAGGGCGAACGACAGGGGCGAGCAGACGGCCGTATCGCTAAAAAAGGCTCAAGAAAAATTTCTTCCAAGGAAGTCGAAGAAGAAGAAGGCACGGGTCACGGAAGCCACCATAAACCCGAATTGCTGTCCAGGGGGGCGCGGGGACATCAGCTAGGGGACGAAAAAAGCGTTTTCTTTCTCGGGCCAAGAGAAACAGGAGCGGGAAGTCCCTCCGGAAGGAAGGGGCAAAGAAAGAACAGTTACCAGTTCCCGCACCTGGGGCAGGGCTTTGGTGTCAAACTCAGGGACCGGTGGACATGATGAACAAAAATGGGCGGCAAAGTAAGGATTTTCACAAAAGAGCTCCTTGTTACTGACAGGACTACCACCTGATTTAAAAAAGGACACGTGAAAAAAGGGGGAATCGAAGAACGTCCCTTAGGGGGGTCTAGGGATCCCCCCGCGGCCGAGGAAAACTCACACTGAAAACAATACCAAGGAACCACCCACCATGGTTGGGGTTCACAGTGGCCAGACAGATACAGGATACGCGCTTGACAAATTAACGACAACATGCCGCCTCGAAAGAGACGACCGCCCCAGGACAAGCAAGCCTGGCTTGGTGCACGCAAGTACCAAAAGGGTCACAATCCTGTAAAGGAAAACCCGGAAACCACCTGGGTGGGGGAAGAACCCAAAGAAGACGCGGGCGTGTTTTTGGAGCGAACGAGAATCGGGAAAGCAGGGTCCCCTGTGAAACCAGGCAAGACAACCCCCGTGCCCAGGCTCGCGGTCGATTGTAATGGTGAAACAGTGGGTTAAACTCCCCAGGGACGAAAGAAAAATGACGGCCGAAATGAAGCCCACCCATAAACAAAGAGAAAATCATCACCCAGTTTGTTTGGGCAAGGGACATTCGGTGGCAGAGGAAATTCCACTTTTGAGTGTGTGGACAAAACGAATGCACGACTTCAGGGTTGTGAACACGACTTTCCGAGACGGTCAGACAGGGGGGGGGGCAGATCACTTGCCCGCAGACCACCGAATGGGGTTTTTGGTTAGACACAACGAAAAGAAAAAAAACAAGGACAGCTCGATAATCATATAAGAACTGGTTCGGGAGGGGGAAGGGGTCGAAGAAGGGTTTGGCTTCGCCCAGAAATCCCCAGAATTTCACAAGTTTGGGTTGACTATCCATGGGGGAACCGAGAGAGAAGGCTGATCTTAAGGGTGTAAGGAGAAATCGGATGATTCCCCCCCGCGAACCAAGTGTCAACTGCAGGAAAAAAAGACAGAACGAAATCAAAGAAACGGAAAGGAGTACTTGGTGGGCGCTACGCCAAGGCTGGAGGGGATGCAGGGGGGAGGGGGCAAACACACGCGCGCAAAGCCCACTAAGTTGGAGAAATCAGGCGGCAAAACCGTCTCAAAAAACCCAGCCAAAAAAAAATTGAAAAAGGAAGCGCTCGAGAGAAAAAGGACACTAAAACGAGCCAACCCTCACGGTTAAGATTCGCCAAGGTGGTGCCTAACAAGGAAACAACAGCTCAATCCTACTGCAACAGGGAAACGGGGGACGCCAGAAAAAAGGCAATGGAAAAATAAATCCACAATCTATCTACGGGACTAAACAAGCTTCCTCAAACCACGAGGACAGGGGGTATGGGACCGGCCGGAATCAACAAAGAAATGAATCCAAATGAAAAAAAGGGATGTCAAAGGCGGCAGAAAACTAATCTAGAAATCCCTGGGAAACGCCCCGAAAAAGTGAATCCCTATCTAGAAAAGGGGGAATATGTGGGGTAAAAAAACCTCAGGAAACGGGAAAAAGAAAAGAAGGTTGAGAAACCGGGCGTGGGTCAGATCCCTTGCCGGGGATAGGAAAAAAAAGAAAGCCAGAACAACTCCGAGCGCACGACCAAAAAGCCGTTAATCTACAGGTCGGAGGGAAGGGATGAAGCGCAGTGAAAAACTAAGCAGCAAAGATTCACTCCTCGAAGGGTGGGGGGGCGGGTCCCCCTCGAAAAAAAAAGGAAAAGAAGGAGAAAGACGTGGAAGACGGCCAAAAACCCCGATAAAACGAACAATA
>Ga0179593_1571605_pt1 | contig 21425 bp, 21 predicted proteins | sample CZODoug2_1_08_16_FD_185931 | JGI IMG/M metagenome (GOLD analysis project Ga0179593, IMG submission 185931) | Vadose zone soil fungal communities from Angelo Coast Range Reserve, California, USA - CZODoug2_1_08_16fungal (PacBio error correction) | ecosystem: Environmental > Terrestrial > Soil >...
GAAACTGACGGAATAAAAGGGCAATAAGACAGGGGACCAGTCTGGGGGAAAGCATCAGGCCATGGAAAAAAGAAAGAAATCCCTATGAAAGGAGGGAAAAGCATTCAGCAAAAATAGGAACTTGGAAGAACTGTCCGGGTCGGCGGGGGGGATCTTCCGAATCAGTGGCAGCAGTCGGGCAAAAAAAATAACGTTGGGAAGGTCAGGGATGACATCAATGCGGAATGTGGTTACCCGTTATCCAAATCGGCTGTACAATCTCCATCAATAGAGGTTGGAAGGGAAGTCACGGGGCAGCAGTCCCATTATAAAAAAAAAGGGTCACAAAACATATCCTCAAAAAGAGTTACCAATCAGTCTTCCCGACTGGGGGGGATAAAACCAGGAGCACCGCAGACCGGAGCGTTCTTTGGAGTTAGAATTGACCTCAAGATCTCTCAGCACGGTTCCTACTTGGGGAGCCAAAAAAAAAAGGAGTGCACACAAATTGAGGGAGGACCACCAGTGGAAAGTGAGCTTAAAGTAAAATAACTGGAGACTAAAAACTTCTCTTCATCCAAAAAGAAGGGTGATAAGAGAGCCCCAGTCAGGGGGCAGGGTCACAGAGGAAAATTCGGGCGGGAAATTCACAGACTTAAAAAAAGTTGGTTACCAACATTCTTCAGGGGAATGAGGGAGGGGGACTGAGTCTGAAAAAATTAAAAGGGGTGGGGTGATCGGGGGTTCGGGGACGGGAAACCAAAAGCTTGTGGGGAGAAGGAAAAGTTTCAAAACGGGAATTCTTATCGTGCCGCAAGCAAGGAAAAAACCAGCCATTCGTTTCGCAAGTCCATAGGGAGGCTAAGTGACAAAAAAAAGGGAAAAAAATTCCGCAAACATCAAAGGAAAACCGAATAAAGAAAAAGCGAGAGCCATGAACATGAGAAGGATCCAACAAAAGTAGTAGGAAGTAAAGGGCATGTCTGAGGGGCAAATATTTTGGTCAGCCTGGTTGATCGAATGGAAAAAGTGGAACCGCTTGACAACCAGTAGATGGGAGTGAGGGTGCGCGGGCGGAAGGGGGTATTAGGTACAAGTACAAGTAAGGTCAAAAAAACTGGAACCGGGCGGGCCACTATCACAACGATAAGGTGTCAAGGACGACGCAAACGTGGGATTTATCAACATAATAAGGCTAATGGGGAAAAAACATTATTAACTTTCTAAAAGGGGAACGGGCGATGGGTACGATTACCCAGGATCTTGGGGCAAGCTCTTCCTTCGTGATGATCAAAGAAAAAAGGGGGACTTGATTGACGGTCGGGGGTGCTTGGTTAATCCATAAAAAAACCAACTGGTCCTTGGCGAGCGGAAGTGGATGAAAAAACTAAGAACGCGAAACCTAGGTGAAGAACCTGGGTACAGGCTCGCTCTGATGGGGCCAGGGCTTTGGGCGATCCGGGCAAAAGGAAAAAGGCCTGGGAGGGGGTGGGAAAAAAGGGGGGCTGCTCCATCATTGCTGAGGATAAGACCATTAGGGGGTGTAGGGGGGCAAACAGATTTCGCCGTGATAAGCGACGCCCAAAGTCCATTGGGGAAGGGAGGGGGGGCAGCACAGGGAACTAATCTCCCAATGGTGACAAGAAAGGGGGTTGAACATAAGTCGTAGAGGAAAGGGGGCACGACTTTGGGTTTCGTGTTTCTAGGAGGGTCTTTAGTGAGGGGGATGGGTATAGGGAGGGGTTGGGAAATGGATTAAGGATGGTGATCTGTGGGATATGGGGGCTTGGGGCGTAAAAAATAGTAATGTTACGGTATCTGTTATAGAAGGACATGCCTGTATGGAGAAGTTTGCGGAATAGGATCAAGGAAAGTGAACCCCTCGTGGACAAGTTCTTGTCAAAACGTCGGAAAAGGAGGCCCACCGGTAAACTGGGGGGGGGGGGTCCATCAGGGTTCTTGGTGTGTCATGGAGGCTGCAATGGGGTCGCGCGTTCGCTTCCCCCGAAAAAACCCTCCGCCTTCGCGAGCCGAAACAAAATAGTACGAGCCATGGGTTTGTGTGGGCCTCCCAGACTATCTCAAGCCTCTCGGTCTCTCCTTCAGACAGGATAAGGAATACCTGGAAAAATGCGCGCACACAAGGGGGCGGGGGGTCTTCATGGCGTAAGGCGGGATCCGATGGGAGGTTAGGTTTGGACAGGTTTGAAAAATTGACCACAGGGGACGCGCAGCGTTGGGGGTTTATCACGGTCGCGAAACTTGGGGGGCCTTTTATGTCTTCTCCGATGCACAGTCTTGTGGGGGTGTAATAGCTTGGGGGCTGAAAAAAAAAAACTTGAACGAAACGGAGGTTCATGGATTTCAAAAAGAACCGCAACAGACCGGGGGCGCTTCGGCGAAAAGAAAATTTTTTGTGACGCAAAAAAATTCTTGGCACGTGGGGGGTAAGTCCCTATGTTGGGTCCAAAGCTCTGGGGTAGTCTATCACCGGGGAAAAATGGGAAATGGTGCTCCTCGGACTAAGAGGTGTAGAAGGACCAAGTGCAGAAAAAAGCTCGAAGGGTACAGGGTTTCTCGACTTGACAGAGAGGCCGCAGAGTTCAGGGACAGCAAAGAGGAGAACCGTCCATGACTTGTTAGGGGGGGGAAAATGGACTTATATGGGGTTTGTGGTCAGGGAAAGGGCGGGGGGTGGAGCGGACTCGCTGCAATGGGGGGAAAGGGTGACCGCTCTTGGATCAAATAGATTAGAAACGCGGGGAATTCGGTGTGCGAGGAAAAGAGGGGCGGGTAATGTGAGGAATAAACCTGGGCGGATACAGGGGGGGGGGGGGGGGAAATGGGCCGGCGAAACGGTGCTGACACAGCACTAAGGGGGGGGGGGGGAGGCGCAAGGGACGGACCAACCCTATTGGCGGCTGGGAACAGGGAAGGCGGAACCAACGAAAAAATCAGAAATGACACCGTCCCAAAATTTGCAACCTCCGAAAAGGGAACTCGATCAGGACCGAGGCGAAGAGAAGAAAGGGGATTTCCGAAGCAAAAGCCGCGCAGGGAGCAGACCCGACGGACCGGAGCTAAACATTTGGGGGTCGAAAAAAGCGATTTGGGGGAAGGGTTGGGGGCCGCGGCCGGGGGGGGGAAAAGGGTCGGGTGAGAGGTTAAAAAAAGAATCGGAAGTAACAGCTGCCCTAAGGTGGGAAAGAAAACGAGGGTGAAAGAGAAGAGCAATACCTCGCGTATTGGCAAAGTGTCTTCAGGGAAAGGGGAATAAAGAAATGGGCCATAACAACCTCAATCAAGCAAAACAAAAGCTGTGGGGGGAGCAAAGGGACCAGGAAAAAAATAAAAAGGGGGGTTAGGGGAAAATGAAGTGGGATTTTATCAACTACTTGACACAAAAAGAGCAAAGGAGTTGCAGGAGGCTTCCAAAAAGGGACCTGGTAAAACCTGTATCGCGGGGGGGAAGTCGCAAACACGAACAGTTGTTGAAAAGACAAACGGGAAAGGGGGAAAAATGCGACGGGAGGTTCGGCTCACACTTGGGACCAGGGAAAGTAAGAGGACGCAATGAATAAATTGGAATCTGAAACGGGCCCAGAAGGGTCTGCTGTCTCGGACGAAGCCTCCGGAACCAAAGGGGGAATCAAAAGACGTAAGGGAATACGGGAGAGGGGAAACAAAAATTACGGAAAACCTCGAAAGGGGGGGGGGGGGGGGGTGTTAAAACGGGAATGGACCTCCTTGATCGGACACGACATGTAAAGACTTTAAAAAAGAGGGGCAAAGATGGGGTTGATACACGTAGGTTACGCGTTCAGGATTGGTCTTGGAAACGAGGGCCGGAGTGACGCAAGACCAAAACGGGGGACCTAGATTGGGAGGTGAAAAAGTTCCTCAGACCGGGAAAGGACGAATAATTAGAAAAAGTGACAAGGAAAGAGCACGTCCAGCTGGTCATCGTAAAACTGGCAGGGAGAGAAACGTTTCGCGTAGTCCATCTCTACAAGAAAGCAAGAAGCACATTTAATTATTGCAAAATTGTCGGGGGATGCTCCCTAACCTGTCGCACGCCTAGCAAAAAGCAAAGGGGGAAAATAGGAAATAGTACCGCGCAACCAGGGGGGGTTTAAAACGGAGATGGGAGGGGAAAGTCGAGCACAAGAAAAAGGTTTTCCACAATACAAGAATTGTAAGGTATTCCCCTTCTGAGTAGACCGTGTCACGACATAAGATGCGGGCATTTGCGACAGAAAAAAAAAAGAGGTAACGAAATAAAAAAGAAAATACTTTAGTCGGGGGATACGGGAGCGCGGGAGAGAATTCTGTGGAGACCGGAGAGTAAGAAGGCAAATCCTGCTTCTTTGCCTCGAATAGGAAAGAGAGGAAACTCTCTAAACAACTAGGAAAAGGTCTTTGGGGGGTAGAAAAAGGAAAAAGAAATGAAAAACTGCTGTGCTCAAACGTTTCTTGCGGGTCGAGCGCGGCCGTATCAATCAAAAAACTGCTTAAGGGAACGCGGAGCGGAACAACAACAAACAACGATAGGAGTAAAATAGTAGACCGGGCATGGTAAGGGGCGGTTGGGGGGGGGGAAACTTCAAATGGTGCAGAGACGCAGGTTACTGCTCGACCAGGTGAAACCGCCGCTGGAAAGGTGAGGGAGAGGGGGGAAAACGGGCAAGAAGCCTCATCTTGGGGGGCCGGAAGGTTTAGGAAAAAAACAATCAGGAAGACATCAGAAAAATCGAAATACGATCAAGCAATCGGGAAGAAGGCCTCAATAAAAAGCCAATAGGAAATCCTTCTCTCTTTGGAAGCCCGATTTGGGGTATGTTTTCAGGAAGTGAAAAAAAAATGTGAGCCAAATTTCCGGCCCTGGTGGGCAGCGGTTTCCAAAAAAAATCGCAAAAGGCAGGTAGATTGCTCTGTCGCTAAAAAAAAACGGGGGAAACCGTGCCGAGGGAAAGGAAATAGGTAGCCGAAAAAAAGCAGGGGGGAAATATCGTTGAAGTTAAACCTGTACATGGGGTAAGGAAGCATCGAAAAAGCAACAGAAAAAGTGTTGGAAAGATTTAAGGGGGAACTGGGGAGGGGGGGGGGGGTGACATAAGACAGGGGGTTGGCCCGATCAGCACAAGTAAAGAAAAAATCCCGTCACAAGGGAAGATGCCGCGAACCAGAACTAACAGGGAAAAAGGGAAAAAACTCGAGCTTTGAAAATGAGGGAAATCTCCCTAGAAAATCGGAAACTAGGGAAAAATTAGAATGTTATCAGGTCGGAAAAACAAAAAAAAAAGATCTCAACCGTCAGGACCAAATCCTTGGACTCCACTAAAAAAAAGGGAGAATAAAGGATCTTGGAAAAAATTCAACGGAAGAAAAAATTTCAGTTCTCAAGGGGGGGTAAGTGGGTAAAAGAGCCCTCGATTTAGGAGGGAAGGGAGCAAACTATCCCCGGTCTGTGAGGTAGAAAAAAAAAATAAGAATGGAGCCTGGGAGGGGAAAGAAATGAGACAAAATACACAAAGAAAGGGGTCCTTGCAACAATCCCGTGGCTCATGTCGAGACTCCAGGTCTACCCCTTCGGTCATGCTGGATAAGGGACATTGGGGAGCTCAAGAATGAAAAGGGGAGAGAGTTTTCAAAAAAATTCCTAAAGGACAGAAAAGAGGGCTCAAAAATCTAAATAATCCCCGGGGGCTCACACAAGCATAAGGAATGTAGACAAACCCTTCCAGGGTGGCAAGGTGATGTCTTGTTTGGAACAAAGAAGGCTCAAAAAGTTACAACACACATAACTTCCAAACAATCGTAAAACTTAAGTTTAAGGGAAAAAATGGTGGGTCATCAAGGACCCACGGAGGGGGGGGAGCGTTTTGTACATGGTTGGGGGTGGGGGGTCCGAAACTTTTGAGCCCATAAGAAAGAAGGGGTTATAGCCTACCATATGGTGAAAAAACTCTTCTGTGGAGGTCAGCAAACTTCCGGTGCTGAAAAAAAGAAATCACTATGCTGTCGACCGTTAAAAACCAAAGATAAAATGGTAATACAACAGTCGGGAGGACACATCCAAAAAAAAGTCTCTTGGTGGGGCCTCCACTGGCTTCATTTCTGTCGGGGGGGACTGCCAAACCAAGCCTAAGCAAGGAGAGACACGGAAAACTTCTCTAAAAAACTAGCACGATCAGGAGGTAGGGGGGAAACAGGAGTACAAGCAAGATGATCATATCTCGTGCCAGCAAGGGACTCTCGGAGACGAGACAGATGGGGAGGTGTGGCAGAAAAAAAATCAAAAAAGGACAATAGACCGGGAACAAATGCGCCTACAACACCGTCACCCACCCAGGAACACGAACAACGAAATAGAAGGAAGACGCTAGACCTAAAGTTTTGAAAAAAAAAGGGGTTCGTTAAGACTTTGAAGGGAAATTGGCAAAAAGGAGACAAGGCGATGGCCGTCTCCCAGGCCGATCGACGGAAGGGGATTTGGAGAGGAAAAGCCCCGCGTGCTTGGGGGATTCATGGATGCAAAACCCTCATCGCCAATCCAAATGCAAAGTGTCAAAAAAAAGGGATACTATCATATGGGCAGTCGTGTGCCAAATGGAATGAACCGAAAGCAACGATGAATGGAACACCACTTTATGGAACAGGAAACCACAGACAACAAATCCGTAGTAACAAAAAGGAAAAAAATGAGTGACCGAAAAAACATCCTGGGCCGTCCCGTTCAAAAGTGAAAGAGAGGTCTATATAAAAAGGGGGAACACCAATGGGAGAAAAAAATATGTTATAATCCTGGAACCTAGAAAAGCATTTGTACGAAAAAGTGAGAAAAAAAAAAGGAGAAAGGGAGCTGCAAAAAACAAGGTTGAAAAAGGGCAAAACCACAAACCGTGGAAAAGGGGAAAAAGGGATGATAACTTCCCGAATCTCAAGGGGGGGACCCTTGGGGTCAAGACTACAAGGTGGTGGGGTCGCCAAAAAAGGAAAAAAGAAAAGAAAAAGTTATCGCGCGCATTAAAAAATGGGGCCATTGCAGGCGGGGAGCAGGTATGGAAGAAAATCACAAAAAAAAACAAAACTCCAAACCAAGACCTGAAGAACCGCGGTATTTAGGAAAGTTGGTGGTCAGGGATCGGCAGGGCTTCGGAAGGGCAAGCTGTCCGAAGCCAGAAAAGGGTATACATCCAAAAAATAGAAAATCACCTAAGTCGGTCAAAAGACTGAATTCAGAAAATATCCTACACACCAAAGATCGGAGATTTGTTCCAATTACACACAAATGGGGGTTGAGACACAAAAAACTGGACGGGAAACTCCCTAATTACCAAAAGAGGAAAAAACTCGATTCGAGTTGAGAACGGAAAGAAAACCAACACGGGACTGCACCTTGAGTGTGGAAAAGGACGCATAAAGGGTGTCGGGGGAAGGTGGAGCACAATAAAAACCCTGTCTTCATGGACAATGCCAAAGCGAGCACCCGAGATCAAACGAGTGACAGCATTACATGACGTCAAGACCGAGGGCTAAAAAAAACGAAACAACAGAGGAGGGGCTACAAACTGGGGGACCAGTCACTGCGGAGACAACCACCAGGAATCTGTAAGATTACTTGGGGGAAAAAGAAACAAGAGACCGAAGAATGAAAAGTGAACACCCACAGTTATGCCCTTAAAATGTGGTCAGGCGATCGTAGTAAAAAGCGGACTCAACGAAAATTGAGCAAAGGGGATAAATGGGAATCAGGAAAGGAGTCATGAAACATTCTAAGCAATTGGAAAGTAATCGTCCAAAAACTGTTGGGGGGAAAAAACACACCAGGTGTACGTCTGGCATAGGGAAATACACACGAGCGGGACGAAAAAAAAAGGAGAAAAGGGTGAAAAGGAAGTTGGACTTCGCAGGGTGGGTGCGGGATTGACCATTGGTACAGGAACCCACATTTGTTCACCGTGCTTGCCTGGGTCCTCCAAGGCGGGCAGGTACGGACGTAAACCGCCCTTGTTTTTAATGGGAAGTACCCCTGGGGAGGCCCCGGGGGAAGGGTCAGAGAGGTTGGAAGGCTTCCCTTACGCCCCCCTAAACGCGTGAGGGGAACCGCGGGGGAACGGAAACCACGGAGACAGAGGATCTGAAAACAATCCACGTCATCCCGCAAAGAAATGAAAAAACCTTTCAATTCCTCACCCTCGAGCTCTGAAACAAAGAAACCCACCCGTCATCAGTGGGGATAGAAAGGATATCATGGCTAGCCTGTGGGGACGATACGTCGGGTGCTGGCTCAGACTTTGGTGAAGAAAGAGGCAATTTGGAACCGCAGGAAATGGTAAAAAAAAGGGCGGGAATTTGGCGTCGGGCGCTAGGGATAATTCATATAAAAGCTCCCTGCTGAAACGGGGGAAAAGAAAATAAGGGCGCCCCATATCAAACAGAGGTGGGGGTCTGAGAAAACTCAGGCCTCATTGGGCAAAAAACAGGGGTCAGCCCCTAGAACTCTGCAAGGGGTAAAAGGAGAAGTTGTCTCTGACGATTGCTGGGCTCGCTAAAAAGTCTAGGGGGGGAATGGAAAAATCTTTCCGGCGGAAAAGTGATTTCAACGGGGTTAGGGAAAATCGGCGTGGTTCTTAAAGCCAGAGACGATGAATGAAGCAAAGCGGGCAGCTTTCCATTGTTCCGACAGGCATTGGGGCGGCGACCCCAGACGTTTCACAGGTATTCGGGGGGGAGCATGGATTCAAAACTCCATTTAATCTCGGGGGGGGGGGGGACCCCCGGAATTGACACGGATCCTCTTTTCGGATCAGAAGACTCACACCGATTGGGGAATGGAACTCCACAAAGGAATAAGGGGGGTTTATACGAAAAAGTCGACATCTGTTACTTGTCAGACGGAGGATGCAAATGCGCAAAATTGCTGTAAAGAAAACTTGATTCGAATCCGAACACTGGGAGGAGGGCGGCTCAAAAAACACGAAAAATGAGAGAATGGGGATCGTCTACGGGCTGATGAGCTGGAAAAATCCTCTGCATTAAGAACTAAAAACCGCAAAATGAAAGGGGATAGAAAACTGCACACTAAAAACTTCCGCTCTCGGGGAATAACGAACTAAGGCACCGGGGCTTCTCAATATCTGGAATAAGGGAAAAAGAGACGGAGGGACGTCCCTCATCTTATGATCTGGAAAAAATTGAAAAACGAAGGAAAATGCCAGATGTCAAGGGAATTGAAGGGGAAGAAATCTCCATTTCACCAGGGGGGGGGGGGGTACGTGGGACGGGGGGGGCCTCTTACAGCTCCTGGTGGGACCAAAGAGAAAAAACGACCAGAAAGTGGATCTGGGGGCGGGAGGCTTCCTAAAAAAACCTGGGATGAGAAAATGCCATCGCTGTGACGCTGCAGAGGGGCCTGGGCCATTGACTGGGGGGTTCTAGGGGAAAGGGTTGGGAGATAGGAAAACGGCCAGCAGCATGTTCGCCGCTACGCGTGGGGGGACCGCCATCAAAAAATAAGTGAACCATGTTGAAAAAAAAAATGCGGAGAAGCGTGTGCTGCAGATGTCAAGCAACTTGGCATGTACTACTAAGGGAAAAAACGCAAACTTGGGGTAGTGGGGAGCAATGAAAACGGGTTGGGAGGGAAGTACATTTTGGCGAGTGCCAGAATTGGGCACGAGAAAATCAATCACAAAAAAAAGAAAGGGCGAACCGGACTGGGTCGTGAGGAAAAGAGGGCGATTCGATTTCCGTGCATGGCCGGGGAACGGGGGAAGTCAAAGGTGGGGGGGGTAGGGGGCGAGCAAAAATTTGGGCAGGAAAAGGCCTGGGGGGGGAATGGGAAGGGGGCTTGGGGGCCCTAGTTTCTGCAAGGAGTCGCCGATGGTACCCGGAGGGGCCCGCACGAATCCACAAGGAAAGACCGTATCCTCACGCCGGCGCCAGGAATAAGAAAAGGGAAAAAAAAAGCTGGACCCGCGAGAAAACTTAAAAGGGGGTGACCGAGAGAAACGTCGAAAAAGGCAAGGGAAAAAGAAGGCTCGGGGCAAAAGGTCCTCCCTTAAAGCATTATGAAGAGTGGGGGCGGGGGTTTGGGGTGTCGGACATAGCGAAGGTCTGGGGGGGAAAGAAAAGAGTCAGGGCCGTCCATCGCCACGAAGGTGCAGAGAACAAACAGGGAAAAAAGGTGAAAAAAGGGGAACAGGACAAAAGAAAGTCAGTGGCGCCCATTTGTATTCGAAAAACCCGGGACGGGAAGCAAAAGTCAAAATCACAAAGACGGCCCCTGGGGGGTCCGCAAAAAGAACAAGAGTGTGTGGTGCAACCGTAATTTACTTGCCGTTGGAATTGGGGGGAACAGCATAAGGGGATTGGAGGAGGGTCCGGCCTGCGGGGGAGCGGAAAAAAACAGCTTGTTACTTGTGGCAGCAAACATGTGGGGGGGGTCCAAGACGGCATGTGGAAAAAAATGGAGGCTTAAGGTGGGGTGCGGGAAGAGGAAAACGGCATTAACGCAATTTAGATGGCAAAGCAGTCAGGGGGAAGGCACACAAAAAGTTTGAAAAGGAGGCTCGGGAGCAACGGTAGCCGAACATGGGGAAAAGACGAAAGGGACGGTACTATCTGCACTCCAAAAAATTCAATGGGAAAACAACACGGTAAAAAATATGAAAGGGGGAGGAGAGGTAAAAAAGAAAAACAATTCTTTCGGGGGGGGAAAGATGCCCATAGAAATTATGGGTCTCTAAAATGGCGTGGAAAGGGGGGATGACGGGGCATCCTTCCTAACACCTAAGGCCAGAGAACCCAGGTGCAGAGACACCGATCTAAGGAATCTATCCAGGAAAAAAAAAAGAAATAGAAACTCGGCATGGATAAAACGCAACAACAAAAGAAGGGGGCAAAGATAGTGTGTCTCTTCACGCCAATAGGGTTTAGGCACCTACTGAATTGAAAAGCAAAAAATGGGGGGGGGGAACCAGAGCCGAAAAAAACGACCGCAAATTTAAGCGCCATTAAAAACGGGAAGAAGTTAGGAAAGCAACCAGGGGAAGGAAACTACACAAAAGATCCACAAAAAGGGACCAAATCAAACAATACGCGAACAGTGTTGTTGGGATGGTGTGGGGAAAGGCCACCGCTGCAAATCGGGGGACAGCAATGAAAGGAGGACAAAAGAAATGGAAAATTTTTGGCCAGGGTCACGGGTAAAACAACGGGGGCCACAAGCAGCTAACGACCGAGGGGGGGGAAAAGGCCAAGGGGGCATAAGAGGATTAAAATATCCTTAAAAGAACTTCGCCCGAATCGCCGGGGATCGGAGGTAGAAACCAATGAAGGGCGAATCCCAAAAAAAGTAGTTACCCACACCAAACGCTCTCCCGTAAGCGAAAGATTTTGGGAATCCTCACCCGAGGCGGGAAGGGAAACGTCCCCCTTATGTGGGGGCGATGGGTCACCATCAAAGCCTCGCCACGGCACTGAAAGGAGGGGGCAGGGGGGGGAATCACACACTGTGGGGGGGGGGGGGGGTAACAAAAAAGAGCAGAAAGCCGGAAAGCGGTTGAAGGGATAAAAAACGAACCGGACATTAATTGTAACGGGATCCTAGAGCAACACATCAAAAAAAAAAGTGAGTGAGAAAAGACTAGTCCCCGGTTGGTCAAAAAAAATAATTGGAACCGGTTGAACAGTCAAGGAGGGGCCAGGAAAAAAAAATGGGGAAATGGACACGCCAGGTGAAACCTTCCAGAACGTGATCACCCCGGGAAGGGGATGGGGAACGAAAATAGTCTCAACGAAAAGTTGAGACGGGAATAAGAAAAGTCCTCATCCCAAGAAGGCGGAAAGTTACAACTCCCAACGGCGATCTCCACATCAGTAGGCACATCAGCAAATAGAGTGGAAAAAAGCCGGGAAAAGGGAAACGTTCTTTGATGACACGACATTCGATGCGAGTTGTGAAAAGGGGGGAAAATCGACTTAAGGACTAAACGGGAAAAGGCCCCAAATGAGTGAATTGGGTTGATACACTCAAAGGTGTGCAAGGTTCCCCATATCATGTCCCGAGGGCAACTTAAAAGCGAGAGGAAAAATAATCTGCTAATGAGAGTGGGGAGTCACCTTTGTGTGAAAGACTTGTCGTCCAAGGTTTAGAGGGAATAAAAAAAAAAGAAAAAAAACTTCAATTCAAAAAAGGGAGAAGGGGTTGGTCTGGGTTAGGTCAGGACGTGCACTGTAACTGAAAAAGGAAAACTATCGCTCCGAACTTCAAAATAAGGGGGTAAGGGGGCATAAACTCCTCCGTGGACGAAAGTGACGAGGCGCTTCACTCCCAGCGAAAAGCATTCCAGGGAAGTCGCGCCATTCGATTACCAGGGGGATCGCCGGGCGGGGAAAGAAGCCGGGAGCCGAAAGACAAAGGTCCGGGGAGCCCGGGAAAAAAATTTCGATAAATGAAATCGGGCAAAGAATCATAAACGAAAGGGCGATTCCAAGAAAAGATAAACTTTGGGAAAAGAATCAGACGAAGGGGATGTAACAGAGGATCTAAACTCATGGGGGGACTGGCGTGGGATTCAGGGCAAGGCTAAATCCGGAGAGGGGACAGAGACTCTGGGGGCCCGTGGGTGTCCGGGGCATCCGGCTGCAGCCAACCGAAGGGAGGAAAAATTTGCCTGAGTGGCAAGTAGGCAATGGTGAAAAAAAAGAGCAGAGGTCAGGGAGGGGTCGTCACAGGCCGGATTGAAAAAAACCAAAACGGGTTTCGGAACTCAAGAGGGGGGAACCGCCCGGGTTGGGGGATCACACAAGGCCGACAAAAGAAGGCAGGAAAAAGAAAAACTCAGGAAGAAGGGGTAGGGGGGGAACGGGTTATTATTTGGGGTGACCAAGGGTTGCTACGAAAAAAACCCGTGCCATGGGTGGAATGAGGCGGCAAAAAACTTTTTTGTGGGAAGGGGGCAACACGCAAGCCGACCAAGATGAAGGGGGGGGTGGGTGAGTGCCAGTTTCTTAATGTGCAGGTGCAATCGATAAAAAGGGTTCTCCTCGGGACCGATCAGTTATGACCCGTTAATGGTGAAAGGCAGGGTTGAAAAAAAGGACCACCGTAAGGGGGCAAGACACGACCGGACGATAAAAGTCAGGGGTTTCTTAACCACGACCCAAATCGAAATAAAATCAAGAAGGAGGGGGCAAAAGAGGGCGCAGAGACGAACCGCCGAAAAGATCGCTTTTCCCGAGGCTGCGCGGAGAGGCGGAAGTAGAAGCATCCGAAGGACGGGGGGGAAAAAACCTAACAAGTCTTCGAGAAACGGGGAAATGACCCCGGTCCGCGGGGGCAAGAAAGAAGGAAAAGTCGGGAGACTCCTAAAGGGCAAACATCCAAAAGACCAAGACTAGAACGGAAGAAAGCTTGGATCAGAAAAAGGAAATCCAATCGTCTAGAAGAACCCGCTTGGAAGTCACTACCAGTTCATAAAGGAACTAAATCGAACAAGGAACTAAAAAGAAAAATTCGGGGGGTTCGATAATAGGCTATTAGGGGGGGGATGATCGAACGTGTGAAGACTATTTGTTAACTCTCAACCAAAAGGAGCAACCAAACGAAAATACAAGGGTCGGGGTTTATACCTAAAAAACTTCGGGGCGGGAGGGAAGGGGTCAAACCCAAGCAGCGCAAGGGAGGGAGCAAAGATCCAACGAGCAAAATGGCAAAGGTCAGAGTCCCGGGGGAATCGCAAATGCTGAAAAAGGGGAAAGAAAATCCAGACCAACCACCCCACTAGGCAGGGTAACAAAAACCAAGGAAAGATCAACTTCACCCATCAACCAGGTCGAAGAAAGAGGAAGGAAGGGAGATTGGCTGAGAATAAATTGCCCGGGGGGAAGAACTGGAAAAGACTAAAAGAAAAGAAAAACCAAAAAGGGACGTCGATAATGCACAACGGCAACACCGCAGGGACTGTTCAGCGAACAATTCAGTAATCAAAACCACATAAAAAAAAGGGGGAGGAAAGAAAAAAGACTGGACAGGGGGAGGCCGGGATTTGCTAAAAGGTGGGGCCATAGGGAAAAAGGTAGGAAACTCTGGGGAAGCCCGGCCCAGAGCGGTTAACGAATCGGAAATTCCGGGAAAAACCCGGGGGCGCAGAAAAAACAAACTCTCCCGAAAATACCATTAAAAAGCACCCGAAACGCTAGAAAAAAAGGAAATCTTCTGTGGCTAAGATATAATGATAAAGTCAAGACTTATTACTACTAGGGTCCAAAAAACACCAAAAAAGAAAGAGGAGAAAAAAACGGGGGGGAGGCATAGCAGAAAGAAAGGTCACATAACTTCGCTAATCCAAGGGACAGTGGGAAAAAAAAAACGTACAGAAGGAGGGGCAAAAAGTACACTTGGGGAAAATTGGGAAAACTGATTACGATCCGGGGAAGGGGAGAATTGATCCCTGGTCCCTACGACCAAGGGGAATGGTACCGCCGGGAATCTTTCTGCTGAAATATCAAAAACAACCGCTCAACTAAAAAGAACAAATGCAGTCACCAACAGAAACGCGTTGCATCAAATGCGTCACAGGACAAGAAACACGAGAAAAAGGGGATCAAAAACCGTCAAAGAAGTTAGGAAACTCCCCAAAATCAGCGGACTGGCGTAACGGGAAGGGGCACCTGGGGGAGGAACCAAAAAAAAAAAAAAAAAAAAAAAAAAACCCTGGGAGAAAGGGAAACAGTCACTACAAACCTCGAGGGAAAAGGAAAAGACATCTCATCCCCCTCGGCTGAATTGCGAGAACTGTCACAAGAACCATAGACATTGTCGAAAACAAAAAATACTGTCCCATCTAAAAGACCTGGAAAAACGTGAAAGGGGGGAGTCTGATGGAGGAAAAAAAACGTTGTTTACCAAAGTATGACTTGGGGAAATAGTATGGCTAAAAAGGGTCTTTGGAAAAAGCATGTAGAGACGCTCCGCATTGAAGATCGAGGGGGGAACGATTTTTTCCAAAGATGAATGGAGACACAAAAGAGCCCTAACGTACGGGAAATGTTAAGTACGACCTTAGCAATTCTGACCTTTTTACGGGAGAAATGGCAAGCTTGAAGTCAACTCGGAAACCGAGGGAAACAAGAGATCCAAATAAAAGGGGGGGAGAAGGGGAAACAAACCAACAAAGGATTAGATTAAAAGAGTATACGGTTGTGTAAGGCTCTTCTTCAAATAGTCTTTTGTAGCCAGTGAAAGACTGGGCCAAAAAAAAAAAGAAATTTTCCAAACTGAACGGAAGAAGGTGGTCTGGATATGGTCGGGCGTCGCTTGGAAAGAAAAGTCGGGACAAAGAAAAAATCACAGGGTAAATCGTAAAAGTGTAAAACGCCAGTAACCGAAACTCCAACGGAAAAACACCGAAAACTCCGAGAGCTGAGAGGTCTGGTCCAAAATCCTGGAAAATGTGTGAAAACAACACGTGGGCTCCACGAAAGAACGCTGGGGAAGGAAGAAAAATTTACAGGGAAAAAGAACTGCGCTGGGCTCGCTCCAAAAAAAAATCACGGAGGAGACGTCCAAGAGGCGTGAAGGGGGTGAGGGGGGGGACGGCGCATGGCGTTGGGAAGTCCAGATCAGAAGGGACCCTGAGGGTAGGGGGGCCCCTGAAAGGGAAAAGGGGGGGGGTCGCGTTCATCCGGGGGAAACTTAGAAAAACCGCTGTGATTCAGTGAAAAGTGGAAAATAGCCGCCGAAGAAACCACTAGTTATCCAGGTGGCTCAGAAGGGAATTAAAAGGCAAAAAAGGAGGAAAATATCACGCCCTGGATTGGACTGGGTATCAGAAAACAAACAGATCTTGTAATGGGGCTCAAGGTCAAGGCCAAAGATTCTTCACTTCTGGCCACCTTGGAAGAGTAGATTCGACAGAAATGCAAGGGGGGCAACTTTGGAATTTGCATGGAGAAAAGGGAAGTGCTCTAGATTGGTCCTTACAGAGTGGGGAATTACCGGTAATAGTCTTCGGGAGCATCGGGACATCCGCGAACGTCTTCTCCTCAAATATACCACAAAATCGGGTTCTGAGTGTGATGCGACTGTGACAAATGGAGGGGGCTCGACCAGGAAAGGGCCAATTAAGAGCTCAGGGGGAAAACAGGTGTTATCGTGGGAAGGGGACAAAACTGAACCAAAAACAACAAAACAAAAAGAAAAAAAAAAAAAACCACCACACCAAAGAAAAAAGGGCGGAAGGGGGTGGGGGTTGAGAGACAAAAGGGAAAGGGGCTTAATGTCTATCGTGGACATGGGGGGGGGGGACAATGTTGGGGGAATAGGATTTCACGCCTTGAAAATCTACTGGGGGGGAAAGGCTTCGACCAGCGTCACATTGAATCGGTTCGGCTTCCCTGACTTTAAGAGGGAAAAAAAATTGGCAGTTGGAACTCTTGACAATAAGGCGGAAAGGCTCACTTTTGCACGTAATGGGGTGAGGACATTCATTTCCATGGTTTTGAAAACTACCTGGGAAGGTTGGAAAACTCCGCTGGCTATCATGAAATGAAGTTGGGATAGCTACAACGAGGGGGTATAGACACAATCGAGAAAAATTGATCCGTTTTGGGCCCGAACGGTTAGAACAAAAAAAACCCACACACCCACACCAAAAAAAAAAAAAAGTAATAGAAAAAGTCTACGGGGGGACATTACTAAGGGAAAAAGCCAAAAAGGGGACAGGAAAAAGGAAAAATAAACGACCTGATCAGGGTCATCAGGAGGGTGGGTGTCCACTACGTTGTTAAAAACCCAAAAAAAAAAAAAAAAAAAAAACAAACAAAAAAAACAACGGTTGCGAAAACTGAACATCACGTACGAACCGGGAAAAGACCCTTGTGGTGAAGCAAGTAGGGGGGGCGGGGGGGTGCCTGTAATCATGGTGAGGGACTGGTCCAATGGGGGGGGCCGTGGGCAACCACTTGGAAAGGCCTGGGGGAGGGCTGACGAATTGAAGGAGTCGGGGGGGCCGATTGGCGGTTCCCGCAAGGGAAAAAAAAGGCGAGCCAAACATCGAACAAAAAAACTGTCGCCAGGGGGAAGGAATCAAACTCCAAAAAAAGTAGAAGTTTGACCGGATACGAGAAGACATTAGCACGTGACGAAACGGAGGCTTGTCTCCAAGGGGGGAAAGGTCGGAAGCAGTTTGGTGGCGGGGAGGGCGGGGGGTTGGGTCGTAATTCGTATGTCGTCTGTAAAAAATAAACAGTCACGGACGTACAAACGGCAAAAAGATGGTGCACAGAAAAGAACAGTGGAAAAAATAAAATGGGTCTGGGAATCCAAGCTCAGGGGATGGGGGGGAAAGTGGGGAGGTCGTGAAACAAAAAACCTGTCCACAGCAGGAAAAGCCTGACGCAAAAAGGGGAACCCGAAAAAAACCCAAAGAAGAAAAAAATCGATTGTTTTTACGTGCAGCGGTAGGGGAATACCTTACAGTGGTGTGTAAAAAAAAAAAAAGAAAAAATAAGGGACTCGATTACTGCTGGCTTAAAAGGCCCGTGACTGGAGGGAAAACACAACGGGGAACGGGGGGGGGAGAAAAAGCAGGTTTTTGAATCCTTCTGGACTTGGAAAAAAGAAAAACGTTCAGAAAACCGTTGCACACACGTACGAAAGGCAGCACTATGGGGGGAAGAGAAAAAGGTTCGCAGTTCCCCAGAGGGAGGGGCTAGGAAAAAAAACTAGCCGCACATAATGAAGGAAAAACACTACAGAGGGGAAAAACGAAAAAACGACCAAGGGAAAAAAAATACCACCTACAACGGGGATTGGCTTGAACTAGCTGAGGCTATCAATAACAAAGTTTTCGGGGGAACGGGGGGAGGGGGGGGGGGGACCACGAGACCTTTTATGTGCCGAGACCGATGACTTGACAATGGTGCGGTTCCCCGGGGGGGGGGAAATCCAAAACTGGGAGGAAGCAGTCCCAAAGGGGTTTAATCTTGTGCAAACTACTTAAAGCGTAAAGGGGAAATCATAAGAGAGCTCTAGGGTAGTCTAAGCGTCAGCGTGGTAAAACGGGGGGGAGAAATCATGTGGGCAAGGGGAAAAGGCGCGACGCGAACAACAAGCAGAAAACAAGGAAAACATACAAGAGGTGGGGAAAGTATGCCGTTCCGCGGGGAGGGGGAAAGGCCGAAAACGTGCGCAAAAACGTGGTACAAAGGCGAAAGGGGAAGTAGGAGGCCGCACCTTTTAACTCTCTTGGTGTAGGTAAACGGTAAAGGAGGTGCAGTTATCGGGCAAGCATGAAATTAGAAAAAACAAAGTAACGCACTGGGTTTTGTATGCAACCGAGGACCCGAGCGAGAAAAGCGTAGCGAAATAGAGCACCCCTAAAGTCGCGGAAAAAAAAGGACCTCAGGGAAGAAGAGGATACGAAGGGTAGCATCATAAAAGGTATAGGGAAACTGAGAAAAAAAAGAAGCAGTCCCGTCCTGGCCTTTGTTGATTGATCACGACTTGGAGGGATCGATTGAAGTGGTTCCAGACAGAACGAAAAAAGGAAAAGAAAAAAACTGGCTGTCCCCACCTGGAAAAAGCTGGTAACGAAAAGCGCCAAGAAGGGGGTGGTTCACTCCAACGCTGAAGGGGGAAGAGAGCAAAACAAAACAATGAGGATTAAGATACGTGTTTTTCAAATGAGCGCGGGTTGGGACTAACAGATCCGGGGGGGGAAACTGCTTTTTCCCCCTCTGGGGCTCGAAAAGTAGACCGCACGCACCAGTGCAAAGGTCGCGGGGCGGGAACATCTCTCCGAGACAAAAAAATATGGCCTGTGGGAAAAAGCCGAAAGAAAGAATAAGAAGGTGAAGAAAAATAAATAAGCCTCGAACGTCTGAGATAAGCCAACGCGCTAAGAGAAAGAAAAGCACGGGGAAAAACTGATGTGGCACTCACGAAAAAACGCTCAGGCATAGAATCGGGGGAGGGCGACAGTTCTTTGCAGGTGTAGTATGGATAAAATTGAAAAGGATCGAAAGTGTCGGAAATGCAAGCTGCTGTCCACTGGAAAAGTGACACCAACCCAGTATGGGGGTAGATTCTTTATCAAGGGTCGTGCTTACGGGAACAGCAGAGGTGGAAGTCTGCAAGGTCCCGGGGAAGAAAAAAAGACTGCACTAAAGGTGGAAAAAGAAAAATAGCAATCCCAGGGTTTGCACGAGACCATCTTCAAAATTTTGGGGCAAAAGAAAAAAATCGCCAGTCATAAGCAATAACCTAGTTATGGGAGACCGTAATGGGTCTTGGGTTGGGGGGGGAAGGCCAAAAAATTTTAATCTAAGCCGGAAAACACACGAGACCAGGAGGAAAAAAACTCAATGGTCCCCTTTTGTAAAAGGACTAACGGGGGGGGGGGGGGGGGGGGAATTATAGTAAAAAGAATAAAGGTGTATCTGGGCAAGCCGGGTGAAGCTGATACCAACCGGAAATCCCGAGATCCGATAAAACTGAGGAAAAAGAATCGCCGTTCATTCAAGCCGCTCGAAATTGAACATCCAGGGGGAAGCCCCGGGAAGGGAAACAAGACTGGTCCAATATGAAAGCAAACAAAGGAAACCAATGAATTCTCAGAGCACATAAGCTTTTAAGCATATGGGGGGGAGGTAATAAAAGTATTCATACAAACCTCAACCGGGGGGAGGGAGGACAGTAAAGCTGCGGCAAGCTCTGCTGCCACTCGTTAAGGTAGGTATACCGGACAAAATTCGAGCACCAGAAAAAACGGACAAGTTGCGGCTACATCGCGGAGAATAGAGGACCTGCGACGGGAAAAAAAAGGGGCCGTACGGGTGGGGGGAAAGATGGGACATAACTGCACAGCGAGAGGGGTGTCAAACGAAGAAGAGGTGTCAAACCAAAACCGGGGGTCTTTTCGGGTCCAAAGGCAAACAGACGTGTGGGAACGAAAAAGGGGGAGCCCTCTGACGGCAGTGGGCCCTGTGGGGGGGGACCCAGTGGGAAGCAAAACCAAGGGTGTTTTAAAGGGCACACGCCAAAAATGGGCAGGGCGGGGAAGGTTGGGCGCAAACAGCAGAGTTCTGGGGATGAAATAGGTTTTGGAAAAAACATGGGGTTGTTGAGGTGGAAAAAGGCCCGAGACTGACAAAAAAAAAAAAAGAAGGAAGAGCTTTGGGGGGAGCCTTTAAGGGGGGAAAGGCAAGACCACAACTGTGGCAAAAAAAGGGGCACGGACCCCGAAAAGCAGGGGGAAAAAAAGTGTTCTTACCGACCGGAAAAATGGCACCAGAAAAAATAAAAAAAGACAAAAAGGTACCGATCTTTTGCCACATTGGGAAAAATTGACTTTATAAAAACACAGCGCCGCGCGGTGGGGATGCAACCACAAAGGGAAAACCGCGAAACCTGTTCTCCCTCGCGAGCAGCGGCGAGCAAAAAGAAGCTGGGGCAGAGTGAAGCCCACTATCGATGAAAGAAGAAGCGCGGACTAAGACAAAATGGCGACGGACGCGAAAAAAAAAATAAGACCAAACCAATGCCAGCGCCGGAAACAAGTGGGGGGTGATCGGCCCCCAAAAATATCAAACTGAAAAAAGGATAACGAACGACGAAAGAGGGGGAAAAGGGTTTTCAGAATAATGAAGACTGGGGAGGACAGGAAACATGCCAAGACGTGGGAAGAAAAAAAAAAAAAAAGACGGAAAGGGGGCGCTAGTTATGAAGAAAAAAGGACCTTACTGCACTAGGGGAACGGACGGGCCGGCGTTGTCATGAAAACAAAAAAGCAGTCCAAGCTTGCAATCAAGAAATTATTCAAGTTTCGACAAAAACACATACATAAGGGGAAGGGGGAGGTCCAAAATATCCAAAAATGTGGAAAGAAGGGGGAATGCAGCCCGTGATAGCCACCGCCACCACAAAGCGGAAAAGGGGAGGACACACAAATAGGGCTCCTCACCATCCAACAACCAAATTCGGACTGAAAAGAAAACTAATAAGTGGAAAGGAGGGCCCTTAAAAAAGTTAACAACGACAGGGAAATTACCCCCAAAACAATGAGGTCGGGGTAACGCCCGCAAAGGAATAAGACACAACGAACTTGGCATCCCCACAGTTGCAGTCCAAAAAAAAAAAAAGGGTCAAAAAAGGGAAGAATACTGCGACTGAGGAATCCCGCCATGAGAAAGGGGGGACGCGAAGAAATGGTTGAAAAAAAAAAAGAACCAAAAAAAAGTATACGCTGCGCGAAGCGGGTAACAAAAGGAGGCCGGAGAAATCAGAGAAAAACCGGCGGAATAGGTGAGAATCAAAACCGGGGTCGTAGCCCTATAGACGGAAAAATAAAGGGGGGAAGTCTGTCAGTGCCTTAAAGGAAAAAGAATCCCATTCGGGAGGCACGTCGATGAAAAAAAAGAGTAGAAACTTACCTATG
>Ga0179593_1364672_pt1 | contig 21422 bp, 19 predicted proteins | sample CZODoug2_1_08_16_FD_185931 | JGI IMG/M metagenome (GOLD analysis project Ga0179593, IMG submission 185931) | Vadose zone soil fungal communities from Angelo Coast Range Reserve, California, USA - CZODoug2_1_08_16fungal (PacBio error correction) | ecosystem: Environmental > Terrestrial > Soil >...
TAAAAACCCTGAAACAACGCAAAAGGGGTTAAAAACTCGGGTCAGGAGGGAGGAAACACATTGATCTAGTCTTAGCATAAAAATCTAGGTTTTCAGTATGAGTCTTATCGGCTTGGGGGCTGGGGAATAGCCATAGTAAAACTGACTTTCTGGGAGCAACGGGGTTCTATATGTACAAATGCTTTTTATATCGAAAAAGGGGAAAAAGGACGTAAGGACCTTCTTTGGAACATTGAAGAAGAAGGAAGGAATGGGAAGATTAAAAAAACTCCCCGGAAAAGGCAAAATTAAAACGTAAGAGTCGAGGCGAGATTTACGGGGTTGGGCACAGTGTTACGGTTCAAAGACTACGCGAAACGCTTGAACGGGAGAGGGGCGGGAAGGTATGTCACCGTTGGAGTACGATCGCAGAAATGTACGCCGAGGAAACCGTTCTGGAAAAGTGCTGAAGGGGAAAACTTGGACTGAATACTAGGAAACACAGATACAGCCGGCATCAGATTATAGGGATTTTTACAAATCGTTTTTAGCGCCTGCAGAGGGAATGGGGGGTGATCCTCTAAAGTTGCTACAACCTGAGTCTGGCCGTCTCTATAAAGCCGGGGTTAGCGAAAAGGAGGATCAGGTGAAGAGTTTTGTTTAACTCAAACGAAAGTTCAAAAAGCGCAATGTTTTCTAAAAATAAAAAATAAAGGTACTGAAGCTCCGGTTTTGGGGGAAGCTACTTAAGTAACAGTGTGAGAATCCAGGGGAGGCCAGCTCTCGAAGGGGAATAAGGGGGTCCGCAGCCGGAGAAAGTAACGGTGCTAAGGGACACAGGGGAGGAAACTAGTATTTCGTCCCGTCAGTGAACTGGAGTATCGGAGCTGACCCACACGATATGATCATGATTGCTTGGCTAGGGAAAAAAGGGGAAGGGGTTACGAGTCGTAGCCAGTTGAAAAAGGCTGGGAGGGGCATCAGTTCAAGCAGGGCATGGATTACGAGGGGAACGCGTGCCGCTAAAAAAGAGCAACGTATTAAGGAGTGATTTCACATGCTCTGGGAAGTAACCTTGGGAGGGGGCAGAACTCATTCTAGGAAACACAGTGCACGGGGGACTAGGCAGAATTCTTAATCCAGGCCGCTCCTGCGTGAAACCGATAAAAGTTCTGGGATTGTACAAGCTGAAAAGTTACGGAATTTTTTCAGCACAGGGCCAAGGCGCCTGATTGTCGAAGGCAGGGGAAAAAAAGATTGCGAAAAAAATGAAGGAGGAAAGTTCGTTCTCATCTATGGAGAACGATAGCGTAGAGGGAACCGATGGGGGACCACGGAGGGTGCTTACATATCGCCAAGGAAAGGGGCCGTCGCGGATTAGGCCTCATCGGGAAAAGACATCATGTCATCCTCTAGGGCGTCTTCTGCTGCAAAGGCAAAGGATTCGATGTGGAAGGAGCACAAGCAGAGGGCTTAAGTTAAAAAACTAAAGAAATTGGGGAAAAGTCCAGATTTGGGGTTACGAATATCGAGATTGGGGGGGAAGAGAATCGCAAGGGAGAGAAGAACCAGTTCCTAAATTCCGATCAAATTGATCCTGCGAGGGCATGGAAAACGAGGACTCGCATCAAGGTCTCTCATAAACAGAGCAGGATATAAAAAGGAGCAGGAGAAGGGCAGCGTGAAAAGCGCCTCTTGGGACATAGTCTCAAATGGGTAGACAGTTATCTACAGAGGAAATAACTGTTTAGTGTCAGAATGTATCGGTGGACATTACGCAAATGGGATGACCAAAATCGGAGAATAAGGTGAGTTTTTCAACTTAGGACGCTTCATGTTTGAGGATTACTGTCCCTTGGGGGAATCATGTTCCCTGAGGCGAAATTTTACAAGAAGAGGAAACCGGGGGAGGAAAGGTTCGGTAATGGGCATACCGCGAAGAGGCTCAAGCCCAAGGAAGTAGGGGGGGGATAGGTCCGAAGAGACAGGTGGACTTCTGGGGTTACAGGGGACGGCTTAAGTAAAAAGAACGTGGAAGCAGGATGAGGTTTCACGAATAAAAAGGGAAGACGGACCGGGGAACGGCTGCTGGTAGACTAAACGCTGAAAGGAGCTGGGGGAAGGCAGAGCGGGTCATCGAGAATTGCATTCATGAGTCCAGGATTAAGGAAAAATAGGGAAAGAGGAACGCGAAGGCGCCAGGGTATCCACTAAAGGGCGATTGAATGGAAAATAAGCAATATAAGTCAAGATTCCTGGAAGGCGGAGAAGCTCAATTGAATAAAGGGGGAAGAAGGAGAGTGGAATTATGAAAGACGGCCCGTACTAGGGAAAAATGAGTTAACGAGATGAATTACTACCACTCAGGATTTATCTGCATTTGTGGCTAAGGAAGGAAAGCCAAAGTAAGGTCAAAGAGAAGGGACGGGGAATTAAACAAACGTGCATGAATAAGGGAAGAGGCTGCGGAACATTCCTTGTGGGGGGAAGTCAAGGAGGGAGAAAGCGGAATCCTCAGTGGGGGATAATTGAAGAGACGCGCAAAAAAAGGAGGCACTTCAGGAAGGGCCGTTAGTTGTGGAGGAAGCAAAACTCGGAAGCAGAACTGTTGATACTTGCTTCCGGGGGGGGGGGAAAAAACAAGAGCAGCACTAAGTTGCTCCGCAGGGAGGGGAAGGGGCCAAAGGGAAATACAGTAGCTGACCTGGAGGGGAGGAGCCAGTCGAAGGAGGGGGGTGGCGTATAACCGGATTAACCTACCAAACTCTTCTTGCTCAATGGCCTTATCCGGTGTGCAGGAGATGGCTTTGATCCCAATAGCTTTCCCACATTTCCAGTTAAAGAAAAAAAAAGGTTCCGGGATGATGGGCTTGTCGACACGTTTTGGGAGACGGGCATGCAGAAGAACATTCCTAAAAAGAGTAAGCGGAATTGGGGCTGATGTTAAGGCGGGTGAAGTAAGTGGGAAACCACACTCCCCTGTGGGAAGGATCGAGTAGCGACCTCATTGGGGGGCGCGTGCGTTTATGTTAATCATTGTGGTAAGGGGGGGGTGGGCTTTGGGTGGTGGGAAAACCAAGACGGTCAAAGGAACGTGGGGGGGGGGGAGAAGGGCTCTTGGTTGCACTGAGCAGTCATAGAAAAGGAGTGAAGGTCTATCAATGGATCACCCATTGGCTTTTAGTGCTGAGATGAAAAAAAATTAGCGAGAGAAATACTAGGAATGAAATTCAACGGCGCACGACACCGGGAGGGAGTCCCCGGGGGGAAAAACCCTGGGAAAAACATCACTGATGCACCCTCTCACGGGGCGTACCGAGAGCGTCTTGTGGTTCAAAACATCCTGCCCTTTTTTGGGGGGGGGGGGATCAGTCATTGAGGTTCAAAAAAAGCTTCGGAGACCCGGGGTTTAGTTAGAAAACTAAAAAAAAAAGGTAGTCGAACAGAGAGAAGTCTGGTTCGAAGATTGACACGTGGGCAGGGAAAAGCGTGGTGTCAAAAGGAGGAGAGAAAAAGGGCAAAGGGGGAGCCGATTAAGATGCGCGAATGCGCGGGGGATCAAGGAGGGTAAGGCTGAGCTGTTCCTTAAATGTGACAAAATAGTGGGCAATTGTAGTTGAAGAACTGAAATTGCCAAAGTCAGGATTAAGAGATAACACACAACTACTAAGCTCCAGGGAGTGGCCTCAAAGTGCGGGGCAAGGAAAACGACCACACCCGTATATCAGTTAGTGGTATTATGTGCGGTGCGGTCTTTCGTCAACTAGGTTTGTATGGGAACTAAGAAGAAGCTCTTGCTTTGCCCTATTTCTGTATCGGTCTCTCCTTGTTGGGGTAGCGTGCTGGTACTTATGGTGGCTTAGAAGGGCGACTATGGTGTCTCCGGATGTGTTCCGCATACTGTCTGAGGGCGCATCAGTTACAAATAGTTCAGGGAGCACTCGAGAGGGTTCATTAGTATCGGGTGGTCAGGCTGGTCCATCCCAACAGCAAATGGAGAGCAAGAGGGGGGGAGACACGAACGGAGCGCGTGAGTACTTTTGGGGAAGCCAAAACACCATATTTCTTAGCGTGCGGGGAAGTGGGTAGTTCGGTCCAAACGGACTGAAATATCCAGATGCCAGTAGTTGGGGTGGCTTGGGACCGACAACCAGAATGAAAGACAACGGCTTGAGAGAGAGTCGTATGTAATAAAGAACACGCGGCTGACACTCCTTGTTGAGCCGAGGTCTGCGAAGAATCCCAAGAAAGGGTATATGGTTCCTGAGGCACAAAAGACGCATGGTTTATAGGGCGCTTTGGCTCACAAGGAGTCAATGACTTTGGGGTTGAAAAAAATAAGAATGCGTAGCCAAGGGGGGTCCCCCGGGCGGACTAACTATGGAAACGTCCTTAATATCGTACTCTGCTGGATGTAAAACGTCCCTAAAAGAATGAGCGTAGGTGGGGAAAGCGAAGAAAATCGCGTTCAGGAGGTCAAAAAAAGCTTGGGGAGAGGTTCCCAACTAGGTGCACGAAACGCTCAACCCAAGGGACAAGGACAAGCAGTATACGAATATCAGGGGAACAAAACGTGAAGGTTGGCTGAGGAACATCCGATGGCCGATAAGTCATCTTGTCCGGGTATCTAATCCACGGTGACCAGTCCTTTTAGGCGTTCGGCCCTTGGTAGTAGGAGGTGGTAAGAACTGAAGACGAAAGGGGTTACGGGAGTTAAGATGGGAAGGAGAAAAAGAACAAAAAGACTTGCGTTGGACAGATGTTCAAGCACTTGTTTGTGTCCGACGCGGTCACGTACCGGAAACTTGGGGGAGGAGGGGGGTGTCTACGAAACAATTCGTGCAGTCTGACGGGGGTTGTTAAAAGGCATTTTTGAGTCTTCAAAATGTCAGCTAGTCTGTTTCAAGTGAACCAAAAAAGGGACCCGAGATGGTATTGAAAGATGAAGCTTAAAGCCCAGGGGAGAAAAAAGCGGAACGGGATCCACTATTTAAAAATCCGGAAAAACGGATGGGGATAAAGGCTCTCGGTGTCGTAGGGCAGACGTGTACGGGTAAGGGGGACGTAGTCCATCAAGTACAGAGAGGAGAAGAGGGGGAGTGAAGTAAATAGGGAAAGTGGGCCTCCAATGTTCCCACCATAAGAGAGAAACCATAGACTGACCCGATCGCGCCTCAAGTCCTTATAGGGGCAAAAGGGAAGGTGAAAGGTCTGGAAAAGTTGGCAATAAAAAAGACGACAGGGCAGTTTTGAAAAAACTACGGCCCGATATGTGGGAGTAAAGCCTTCATGAGAAGTCAAAAAACAACCACGGGAGGGAAGTAAAATGCCGGGCGGTACGCACAAAACTGCCGTATAAAAACTCTCATAAAGGCAAAAAAAAGTACAAAGGGACTCCGATAGACAATTTGGGACGAAATATTCGCGAGGGCATGGAGATCGGCGAGTCTATGGTTTCGACACTGTGTGAAGCTTCAAAATAGGGGAAGGCGGGATGTCGTAGCTAAAGACTGAGTACGATACGACCTATCTTCAATTGTGTACCCGAGTAACACTAACAAAGGGGCAGAGGTGGAAGGACAAGGATGGTAAAAGGGGTACATTCCGCTCGGGGAGGCAAGGGTTTCCCGTGACCTGGCTTGGGGGAACGCTGGAATACGTGAACCCCAAAGGGTTGGTCTGAAGACCGGAACGAAATGAAAATGATCAAGAAAGTGCGGGGATAGGACTAGACTACAAGTTATTATCAAAATAGGTTCGAAGAAGGGGTTCAGGCTAAGCTAGGGTCTCCAAAAGGACCGTTAACGGAAATCCGTAGAAGAGGTTTAGGATCATAGTACCACAATTGTGGGATTTCGCCTCCGAGGGAATAGCTCACGAAAAAATGGACGTGTCATCTCTTAAAAAGTCCGAAAAAGGCCGAGAAGGTAAGTCACGGGGCAACCGTGTAGGGTGCTATCCTTGAAACTGGGTAAATGGAAGAGGTTGATCTTCGTTTCAATCAAACTAATATTTGGACCCAAGGAAGTCGACGGATGTAATTCCTGCGCGATCACTGGCCGAGGGGGATTACGCGAGGTGGGGGGCGGCCCGGGAAAATCATCTTACGCAAAAAATGCGCGGGGGAAGAAGAAACTACGGCGCAGGGGGACATCGACAGGTCAATATAGATGTAGGGAAGGCCTGAAGGACGTTCGAGATTTAATTGCCTAGAAGTTACGAGGGGACACAGATAGCTGGGGGAAAGACGTTGAAGTTCACCAGGAAATCCTTCAGGATCCGACCTGGTGCGAACAAGAGAAATAAACCATGCGTCCTATTCTCATTCTACATCGAAGGAAACCAATCAGAAACACAGGGATGATCAGGCTAGAACCTATCCAATCGTGGGGCTGCAGATGGCCGATCTAGGAAGATTCTTCTGGATGGGCTAATGTCGTGTAATATGCAAAGACCAAAAAGTCCGCTGGAATACCGGGTTGGCTCTCCAAGCCAAACAAAAAAAAGACGTTTGGTGCGATAACGCAATGCTGTTCCGGGAATGAATGGGCGTCCGGCGGGGTCCATCTCCGCGGGGGTCTCGTGACAGCGGGAACGACCCGAAAATGACGAGTCGAGCAACCTGGGAATAATAATGTTGTTTCATGAGGGAACTTGATACAAGCCTGCCGAAGTCAATGCGAAAATCGGGGGAGAGATAGTTCAAACTATCTGGCAATATCAGAAATATTATTCAAACAGGGGAGGGCCTTCGGGGGGGCCGCACGGCAAAAGAGAAGGGCCCTGTTGTCGATGAGATTATGGGTGATTAAGTGACGGAAAGCCGAAGAAAAGGAAGTTGAGGCTGAGGGAAGGCTGCAGCGATGTTGTGAGGTGAGAACGCGCGCAGTGATGATTCCTACTTCTCATGGGGTGGACAAGTACGACTTGTGGGGTGGAAATTCTGTATGAGACAAGCAAAAAGAATTACTTTATGTGGATCGGAGGGGCATGGGGGGAACGTTTTTGAAGCATGGGATTTTCAACGTTCACGTCGAAGGTTAGGAAATCCCCTAGAGCGAAAATTTTCTTAAGATATGGTAGTAAACTATGAAATTTTTCAGGAGCCGAAATACAAAACAATTGCAAATTTAAGAAGAACGTATGACTTCACGGGAAGGAAAGAGAAAAAACTCCGCCCCACGTTGGGTGGCTGAAAACTTCTGAGACAGGAGGGGGTGTGAATCGTGGTTTGGGTGGTAGGGGGGGACAGTAGAAAAGGCTCAGCGGACAGTCGTAAAAATGTATGTTAAAAAACCCGTTGGGGGGAGGTGAAAGAAAACCAGAAACGAATGGACCAGACGAGTAAAACGTTTAGGTCGGTTTGTAAGAACTTGAATGAAAAAATAGGACATCGCTTACACTTTGAGACGAAGGGGAAAGAGGGTGTTTAGGGGGGAGACAAGGGGTAGAACAATCTCGAACTGGGGGAATGGATATGATAGAAGCTGCGGGCCTGGTCTGCTCAGCCGGTTCACCAACTAGGGAAGAGGAGATAGGCGTGAAAGAAAAAAAAGGGGATTAAAACCAGGGGAGCAGTCCGTGGATTTTAGCTGAAAAAATTCAGAATGAGCTAAGGTGGTTGCGCGAAGGATAGAGCTTGCGTTGTTAAATCCGTAATATATCGCCATAGAGGAGGGGAGAAGAAGGGTCAACGCAGGAACAAGATAAAGTCTGTGAACTGAACTGGTTCAAAGCGAGGGAAGGGAAGTCCGGTGAGGATTAAAAAAAGTATTTGGAATGAAGAACGGTAAGAAGAGGGAAGGGAGTAGATAGAACGTGTTTCGAGACAGGAAACGGGGGAACAAAGGCAACAGTTCCATAGAAGGAGATTCAAAGGAGAGAGGGGGTGAACGCATAATGATTTGAAGTGTCAGGATAGGCAGGAGCAAACGTATGGGAAGAGTATGATGAACAGGTGACGGAGGACAAAAGGTAAATCTGGGGGGAAGTGAAATAAGCTGTGGTATCCGGACCGGATACCCAGTGCATAGGGGAAAACGATTCTAAACATATTTGGTAGAATAAAGAGAAGTTGTTTGTAAGGGAGCCTGCAGCCGGCGGTGTTTTTTCCAATGATGCTCTTGGCAAAATGACATGGGAAATGAAGGAGTAAATGGTCCGAAGAGATCGAAAACGACGGGTGTCCCAAATTGAGGAGAGAGGGTAAATAGCACCAAGTCCTTGTCTTGGGAGAGAAGTCAAAAAGCTTTCCCTAGCGCAAGTCCGCTCTGGCTGAGCAAGTCTGCGGAATTCTTAAGCGCACTGAAAACAGGCATCGCGACTTGGATTTCAAAAAATTAGTGTACCTTCCCAGAATTCCATCTATATGTGGTAGAGAATCAGGCCCTCGAATTGTAAGATAGGCCCCCGGGGCCATAGCTTTCGCAAGGGGTAGAAGGACGCCTTGAAATTACCCTCACGCGCACGAGGTAGGCCTAAGGAAGAGTAAGGATGACAAAATAACGGAGGGGAGGAGGGGGGGGGAGAAAAGAGAGATCTGCGCGAGGTCTGAGAATGGCGAGAAGATGACTTTACTAAAGCTGACATTAACTTCTTGCGCTCAAAGAGGGGGGGGAGAGATCGAATTTAGAGGGAGTACAAGAAAAGATGGTATGAGGGGTGGTTTTTAGGCCTATGCCAGGGTGGTCTGATGGGGACTGAATACTTGGCATTGAAGAGGGGGAGAATGAAACTTATAGGATGAGAGTTCCCTTTTTAGGCCACCAGGATGAGGAAAGAAAAGGGAAATTTTTTAGTTACCTATCGAAAACAGACAAACGAGAACGCAATGGATGGATAACTTGCTTTTTAAACTATAGTGTGATTATATGAGAGAAAACTTTTCAACTTTGACCTGTTGGAGCAAAAAAAGGAAGAAAATCGCACGGCTGGAGAAGGAAAAAGCTGTCCTGACAAACTCTGGAAAAGGAAAAAAGCTTGGAACTGCAAATCGAATGTCAGGTCGAAAGAGAATACCTATCTAGCACGAACGCTCCGGCGTGCGGATACAAAAAATTCAAAGAAGGGATTCGATATTCATGGGGAGGTGAGGTTGGGACGTGAAGGAGGGGGAGTCCCGGGACAAGTTGCCGTGAAGAGGAGAGGGAAAAGGATGAAAGATAGCAGCCTTGGGCATAAGTAGCCGGTTTATTAAAAATGGACGGGGGAGGTGAGTAAATTATTTATCTTACTTGAGAGGAAAGACTAAGAATAGAATTTTCAAATATAAGAGGAAAACAGAGTAAGGCACTTTGTAAACTGGATAACAAGGTAGATAGGATGCTGGAAATTCCTGTGGGTCCGATGATGAGGAGGGAAAGAATCAAGAGTGGGGGAGACAAGGGTTAAATAGTACTGGCTCGAAAAAAAGGAAAACTTGAAAAGTATGACCGGTGGGGTTGGGTATCCGTCTCACAAAGGGACAGGGGGGAAGTTACCAGGGGGGGTAGGGGAGGGAAAATGCTATGCGCCGAGAAAAGGATTGGGAGGAAGAAGGAAAGAGCATATTCATACTCGAATGGGTGGCGTAAGGAATGAGGGAGAGGTTGGCGTAATAACCCAGTTTAAAAAAAAGAATGAAGAGGATTGACGAGGAAGGTAGCCATACGCTTGCTATTTTATCAATCCGGAAGTTTTGTCCCGTAAAGGACGATTAGAACAGGGGAAGAGGAGTGCATGCGTCGGATGAAAAGAACAAGAACAAAAGGTTTGGGATACGGGAAGAAGAAAAGCATGTGTAAAAATCGCGGATGTGTCTTTCTAGAACAAAAGGGGGTGAAACAAAAAAACGTTATCTCAATACTGGCAGAAAGAAGAAGAAAGGGGTAGTGTGGCCAGAAAAAGGGGGGGAGGGAGTGGCGTGTTCATCGAGGGGGGAAGGGAAGGAAAAGGAGTCAATGGGAAACCAGGAAAAAAGTGGCTGGATGGTCGGAATTACAAAAGCGAAGTCTAAGAAATAAAGGGGAAAAGAATGAAAAGGGGAGAAGCACAATGTAAACAAAGTGGGCCAAAGAGGAGGAAAAGGAGCACATCGGCAAAAAAAAGTAAGGCTCCGACTCTTTTTCTATAGGGGGGGGAGGTGGGGGGGGGGAATAAGAAAGGGGGTTTAAAAAAGGTTGATTTCCAACATTGTTGTAGGGGAGGCGGATAACACTAATGCGGGGGTAACCTTCGAAAAAAATTGTATCCTGAGAGAGAGTGCGAAGAAGGAAGTTGCATTATTTAAATACCGATAACGAATCTAACAAAGCAGTCCAAGCCTTGCTCTGTCCACAAGTAAAAGACGGGCAACAAAGAAAGTTTTTTCAGGGGAAAGGAACTTTTCTAATGTTTCTTACAGTGGAGCGATTGGAGAGGGGGAAAAGGAGAATTTAAAGCGGGGAGCCGTGCGGCGGGAAATCTACGAGAAGGGAAAAAAAAGAAAAGAGGGGTCCGGTTTTAGAGAGGACTGGAGGATGGGGAAGATGCAGGCGATCCCCGTTCATATACGGAGATGACAATGAAATCAAAAGGGAAGCTGCGGGGGTCTAGAGATCTGATCTCCAAGATAGCGGGGGGGGGGATTGGGATCGCTTGGTGTCCAAACGAGGAAATATCATAAAAATACACGAATCAATTGTGGGGGCGTTGACCTCTGAGAAGAAGGCCCATTTTAGAGTTGAGAGAGCTGAATATATGGGGGGAAGAAACAAGGGGTTATCAAAGGAGGTCTGAGAGAGCGAGTTTGTCACATTATTCCCTTTTAGGGGGGAAGAAATAAAAGACGGCGGGGGTGTATTGTGGGGTACGTGTTCAAAGGCAGAAAAGTCAAAATGGAGGAACAGGTCACATGGTTAAATTCGTAAAAAGAAAGGAAGGTGTCCACGAATCTGCGAAGGATAAAGACGAGGAAAAAGGACTGCCTTGGGTCGTAAATAGGACGGAACATACTGTCCTGGGCGCGGCCATTCGAAGAATGGGGGAAGGAGGGGAAATAGACAGCGGGAGGAGGGGACCAGCTGGTTCGACTGACCGGTACAGTGGGGACGAACGCACATCGGCTCACCCACTCGCCTTAAGGGAGGCAGGAGGGAAGAAAGAAGGACTAAAGAAAGTTGGGTTTCATTCTGACTGAACTCTAAATCTCAAAAAGAGGGAAGAAAATTGAGAGGGACCGGGGCATGCATTTTCCTTTGAAAGGGAAAAAGGAGGAAGCAACTTGTGAAGATTGGGGACAGAGGGTGTTTCTGAGCTTATTAGGGGGGGACTTAAAAAGAAATACCGGTGGGTAAAGAAATTTGTAAACCGGGGGGTAAGGATTCCTGGAACGGGGGGGGGTAAAACTGTAGGCGGACGGAATTTTTACAGTGTAAACGGGGGGGGGAGGGAAAGTTCTCAAAGGGGGGGGGGAAGGCAGTTTTAAATGTTCTCGATACGTTCACGAGTGGAAGGTCTGGGTTCAAACCAACCCCTGTTTAGATTCAAAGAGGCTTCAAAAAGGGGGAAAACGGAAACAGGTACCAGCGGTAAGGTGGACAGTTAGCCGTAATAAAAACGGATAAAGATGAGAGGAAGGGGCCGGGGGGGGAAAAATTGACAGTACGGTTAGTACTGAGTAGTCGTACGGAAGGAGCGTCGATCAAGTCTAAAGCTTCGCACTTGGGTTTTAAAAAAAGGGGGGGGAAGGGTCCACAGTGGAAGAGGTAACTCGCGCCGGACGCTGCTCTAGACGAATCGCAGGAATAGGGTTACATAGCTTGGAGGGAAGTGAAAACTGGGGACAAGGGAGAAAAAGATGCTTATCTAGGTAGAAAGAAAGACCTATGGTTTTTTTTGGGGGCGTATGGGCGTTAGATACGATCAACAAAAAAAAAAACGGAGGAGGAGAAAGAGGGGTAGGCAGCTGACGTTTAAAGAGGCAATGGAGGTGAAAAAAAAAAAAACGCAGTCGTAAAGGAAGAAAGATTCCAGAAAGCAAAAGTTCACAAGGTTTCGAGGGAAAAGGCTCGAGAATGGGGAGCAGGCCTGGGTGTCTCGGGTAAAAATGTAAAAAAAAGAATGAGAAGGCAGGCTACGTGATTATACTTACTTTACTATTTCCAAGAACAAAAGAAGAGAAAGTGGGTCACGGGGAAATGACAGCTAAGTCTTTACATCGACTGGTGTGAAACTAGGGGTGAAAGGGGGAAAAAGGGAGGCTCTCTGGAGGGGTTAAGATGGTCACGCACTTTGCACCCTTCTGTGAACGCCGTCAGCGAGGGGAGAAGACTGTACGCACAAGGGGTAGGGAAACACGAATAAATGGAGTCTTTCATCTAGAAGAAAAAAAAAGTGGACTGTCCCAAGATACAGTACCTGTTCTTCCAAGGGGAAGAAACAAGAAGTGGTCATCCACATCGGAAGAAGAGAGAATAAAGTGATTAACATCTTGCACAAAAAAAAGTTCGGGGGGGGGGTAGTTATGCAATTACCGGGACATCCGATCTAAAAAAGAGGGGGTGTCAATCTGAAATACAAAAACTGGTTACCGATAGGGAAGGTGGAAAAAGGAAGTGGCCCAGGGGGGCGGTCACTAATCCGAGGCAATAGTACTGAGAGGTCTCTCGGAAAAAAAAAAAAAAAAAAGGAACTAGGGGGAAAAAAATGAAACATTGAGGTAAAAGGCAGGGAGTGCACTCTTAAAAAGGTCGCCACCTTTTTTGCGGAAGGGAGGAGGGTGGAAGGGGGCCCAGATACAAAAGTCAGGGGAAAGAGGAAGGGGTCGGACGGGAGGAAACGAAGAAAGCGGTTCTCCTTTGAGGAAACAAAGGGGGAACGCCTAAGAAAAGATGTAAAGAGGAAGAAGGGGGGGGGGGTCGTCTGATTTATGGTCAAGGAAAGACGCACGCTCGTGGAAACACATTCTACTGTACCTGGTGACAGGGAAAAAAGAAACAGAAGCAGAGCAAGACAGGAAAATTGACCACTTGTCCAAAGGAGGAAACCAAGTGAGGAAGGGGAGGATAGTACCCTAGCGCTGGCGGGAGAACAAGAGATAAGGGAACCTGCGGCACTTCATAAAACGTGGGCGGGGTAATAAGAGATGCATATAAGTAAGATACGAAAGTTATGGATATTCTTAGTAATATCCGCAAATATCTAGGAAACCCGTATAGATGAGGGTAACTGGGCCGAATCTAGGAAAAAAAGAAAATCGTGGGAGAGGATTTCTCCACTAAAGAAATTTTAAGGACTGCAGTCCTGGAGGGTTATAAAGAGTATGAGGGAGGGGTGGGACCATCCGTAAAATACTCCTTGAGAGGAAACATATCTTTGTGGAAAAGTGTTCGAAGGATAGGGGAGGCGACCGCAGGAAGGGGAAGCTCAAATTTCAGGTAGGACTAGTTTCAAAGAGGAGAAAAAAAAGAGTAGGAAGGGGGTGTGTGGGAAGAGGGTCACGCTCAAACTGCAGTAAAGAAGAAATAATTTCTTCTGGGGGACATGAGTTGAATCGTTTTGAATGGTTCCTAAGACACTGAAATATTATAAGTAGGGAAGAAGGAAAAGACGGTTTGGGAGGTTGTTATGAAAAGAGAAAAGAAAATAAACATATATAAAGCAGCTCGTAAAAGAGGGGATATAAGAGAGTTTGAACACTGAGAAAGTAGACCCATTCAAAATCATGAAAGACAGAGACGAAGAGGATCCGGAAAACTGTACAAAAAGGGGGTACTGCTGCGCCTCGGGGGGTGGGGGAAAGACAAGTAGTTGGCAGGTAAAGCGAGTGTCTTCAAAATGAGTCGTAACGAGGGGCCTTCGAAAAAAGGAAAATCAGGATGGTGGAAAGGATACCGGCATGTCCCTGAAACATGGAAAAAAGATTCTATTAAAGAAAAACATACAGAATAAAGAAAAAAAAAAAAAACACAACAAAAGAGAGAAAAATGTTCAGGGAAAAAAAAGGAACGGAGAGAGAGGGCGGTCGGGAAGTGTTACGTTGGTGTTCACAAGAAGGGGGGGGCTGGCGGCAGACCGCGACGACCGGCGTGACCCAAAGTGTCTGTTCAGTGGAGGAACCGGGGGAGGGGGAAAATAAGAAATTGAAAACAGGGGAAGGAAAAGGTTGGTGCTTGGGAAGAATGTGAAGAAAAAGATAATGACCATAATCTTACCGGATAAGGAAAAAAAGGAGGTCAAAATATTGTAGGGGGAAATGGGGATCATCTGCTGTATTCAAGGAGACAAGTGCGGGACGTATCAAAAGAAGCCATTTAAATCTGGGGACGTATCAAGACAAGGAGCGGGGAGGGGATGGAGCACCTTTGCGCGCGGGTTCTACAGAAAACAATTAAAAAAGTAGCGCAGAGAAGAGGTTTAGGGAAAAAAGGTGGACCAATGGTTCATACTTAAGCGCAGGGTGGATGCAAGATCGAGTGAGAACAAGGAACGGGGGTAAAGCACAAAATTCCTTCGCTATCAAAGGGGGGAATGGGGACAAAGGACGATATTTAACGCAGTCCTCGGCAATAGGCTTTTTGGAAACAAAACAGAGGGATGAGAAGAATTATTAATTTCGCATTCAAATGGAGGTGGGAACGAGGCGTCTAGACACAAATGTCATAATGAAAAAGGAGTAATCTCAAAAGCGGGGGGGCGGAGGATCGGAGACGTTGGACAAAGGCGATGCTCAAGGTGGGGAAAAGGGGTAACTTGACGCGAAGGCCTTAAATACGGACACGAAATTAAGTGAAGGAAGGGAGGTTTGCAGGAGGAAAGGATTGTAGGTAAGATATCGTAGGCCCCAGGCCGGTAGCTGAAGAAGAGCGGGGAGACTTAGGGACTGGAATACCAGGGGATTGCACATAAAACGCGGAGCATGGATTCAAAAGGGGAAGAGGAATTACTGTGGCAGGTTAAGGATCATGGGTTTAAACAGGAAGTAAGCCTTGCACGCGTCTCGCCAATTGGTTGTGAATGAAATTGGACAGAAATCGAAACTGCTTACGTTTGCGATACCATGATAAGTCACTATTTACCGGTTCGAAAACGCGACATCTGGTTTTCTAAACTGTTGGTAGGGAAATAGTAATCCCAATTCCTTTACAGCGGACTTTCTCTTGAAGAGGAGCTTTGTTTACCTACCGGTAGGGGCGGGGGGACCCAAAGAAAAAGGAGAATCCAGCTGCGACTAAAAGGAGGTTCTTGAGGAGTAACAAGGAGTAGGCGGTTTACCTAAAAGGAAATACCGGCGGACTTATGGGTCAAGAAAGGAATTTTAAGTCAATTAGGTTAAGTATATGTTGTCAGGCTAGGACCTGGCGGCTAATTCAGCCCAAAATCACTTTCAGTAGAAAGGGGAGAAGGAGAAAGCGGGTCCAACAAAAGAGCCTCAAACACGGAAACGCTCAAAAAAAAGACACGTAGAGGGGAAGATAGGGGGAGTCTAGGAGCGCGTGGTAGGCAGGAGAGGATAAAAATTTATCGGAAACTCGCTTTTATGAACAAGCGCAAAGGGGCGAAGAGAAATAATTAGAGGAAAGGAGGCCGGGTGGGGGGGGGGAATGGGGTTAGGGGGGTTAAACCTGAATCACTCCTTAAGGGAAAAATGATAATGAAAAGATCGAATCCAAGTGAATGAGTCAGAACTATTGGGCCAGAATGAAGAAAGTGTCGGGCCACGATGGAGCACGACTCGAAGAAGAGGGTTAAGGCAGGGGGAGGTCATGCGATAAAAGGCAATGTAAAACGGTTCGCGTTGAACGATCGATTGAGTCAGAGGTTAAAGATAAAGAAAAAAAGTTGCAGGATTTGCGATCGCGAGAAAATCCGCAGAACCGCGTATCGAGAATGCCACAAAGAAGATAAAAAGTAAAAAGGACAATACTGGGTTAAAGTGAAAAAGACTCTTGGGTTAGGAGCGGGTAAAGAAGTGCCGGGGCCGGAGTAAGGGAGAGGGCGGGAAGCATTGTCGAACTTCCCATTTTGGGACGAAAAAAAACAATGGACACAATGATCTTTTCGCTGGGCATGGGAGTGAGTACTGGAAGAAAAGAGGGTAAAAAAAATGAGGTGTAAATATTGGAAAGCACGACATGGGGGGGGCGACTTATGCAGGGGTCGCGAAGAAGGGAAGGGAGTGAGAAATTGAGGATTTAATGAGGAAGAGGTGGGACGAAGCCGAAGAAAGAAAATTGGAATTCACTAAAAAGGAAGGTAGATTAACAATTAGGGAGCATATTAAGGGGGTATGTATGCTGGGGTTCCTGTGGAAGTCATGAAGACTGAGCGAAGAAGAAACTGGGGGGGTAAAAGAAGTTGGGGGAGAAGGAAACTCGATCTAAGGGGACGGTATTTTGGTGGTCCTGACAGAAATCTCTAAAAGACGAATTGGGGTTCGGTGTTGGAAAACTCTCATCTAGGAGGACTCCGGCAACCCCGATTTGGCTGCAAATGACACAAGATCGTGAGGTGAATAGAAATTTTTAGGTAGAAGGCAGGGAAATCGGGGGGAGATAGGAAAGGAACAGAAAAAATCTATTGCAGGGAGTCCTTAAAGCTTGCAATGCTTCGTTGCGAGAAGAAGTTTTTCCCAAAAACAAAAAGGTTCCATAAATTTTTCAAACGGAGAGTACTGGCGGGGCTTGGAAGTAAAATTTTTGGAAATAAGAGGAAAGGATACCTGGGGACGAAGTGAAGAGAGAGGAGTTCGGGGGCAGCACACATGTGCCAACAAATACACTTCCAAAAAACAATGGGGGAAAAGGTGAAGGATCGTCCTTTCCTTTTACCTCAACAATGCAGCGGTGAAACAAATACAAGCAGGTTTTCCTGGGAACTTCAAGGGGGGGGGGATACACATGGGGTGTAGGTATGAGGAAATCTACTCGAGAAGTGGAAGAAATAAAAAAAAAGGGGCACTCAAAACTTCTTCTGTGAGTATACAAGATGGGGGGAGGCAAAGGGGCCAGAGACTCTCAAAGACGAAACCAGCAAAATCCGATCGCTTCAAGTGTGAACTTCAAACCTGGGGGGGTGGATACTACAGTTTTGAAAAATGGCCGTACGGAATAAACCAGGTTGTGGGTAGCAAAATAGCTTCCTAAGCTTTGGAACTAAACAAAAGACAAACCGAGGCAGACCATAAGGAGAAAGAGAACTAAGTCGTTGCAGGGATGGAAGAACGAAATTCAAGGGGAACAAAACTCCGCAGCCAAGACTGACGCTGGGGGAAACTGCAGGTAATGGACTGAAAAAAGAGAACAACGCCAGTTTTGTGTCGAAAGCTGGGAGGAAGATTTGGGAAAAAAGTAAGGAATGGAAGGATCTATGCAGATTGAAGCTGAAGGCCGGAGGGGGGGGAAAACAGAAAAAACGAAAAAAGAAAGTTTGTAATGGACCGCGCCGAGGTGGTCTGTGGATTAGGCAAGGTCCGAATGTTCGAAAAGGCCAGAATTCAGAGCTGAACGCTTAAGGAAAGGAAGAAGAGGTAGAGCGGGGGGAACGGACGAAAATTTCTGGGGGTGTGTGGGGGGCTTCAAGGGGGTTACCAAAAGGCCAGGTGAAATGAGATGTGTTTTGGATTGGAAAAGGTTAACCGAAGAAAATAAATAATGGAATGGATGTATCGGTAATGGGTGAAAAAGATAGTTACTACGTGGAGCCCCGAAAGAGGGACTATCGGAGGGGACAGTCTAAAGCTGGGGTGTCAATGTGTACGAGAAACATTTACTCGGGAGAAGTGTGGGACAACAGGTCTTAAGGTGAAAGGGAAGGTAAGAGGGACGACATGTTGGGTGGGAAAAGAAAACGCTCCAGGGATAGGTCACCAGCGATATTGACGCTGGGTGAGCGGACAAGGTCCTTCAGGCATCGGAGGAGTCGCAAGGGACTGGAAAAGTGCAAGGAGAAAGTAGGGTGATTCAGTTGTAGAGAAGGACCTCAGTCATCATCGGAAGGAAGGGGAGAGGCCGACAATAATCGTAGTGAAAAAAGACAGACAGAGAAAACCACGTGCAACTCTGAAGCATCAATAAATACAGGGGGGGCTCAAATCTGAGGGGTCTTCATGAAATAAGGAATAGAAAAGTAAGATAGCTCATTGACAGGGGAGGGTAGCAAGGGGGAAGAAGGCAGGGGGGAAGTGAACATGGAGTTCCTCATGAGTCCAGACGGCAGAGGTGTGCGGGTTATGAAAGTGGTGGGGGGGGGGTACTGGAGTGGGGATAATCCAATAGAACGGGGAGGGGGTCATCACACGTCCTTTTTTATGCCTAAAGGAACAAGGAGGTGAGGATGCATACGGGGTGGGTGGACTCGAAAAGGGGCTTCTTACAACTAGAGGCTTAAAAAGTGGTGGTAAAGAGGTGGTTTCTCTCTAATGACCAGTGGAAGATTCAGTCGTCAGGTAGGAGGGAACCCCTTGGGTCATGGTAAGGCAAAATGAGAGGAAACCATCCCTGGAGGAACGGCGGCCACTAACAACTGAATGCAAGAGAACGTCGAAAGAAAAGGAAGGACAATTTGATAATTTTGTAGTGTCCGTGTCGGGAAGAAGGCAGTAGACGGATCTAGCTGAGACAATAGTCATAATCTATGGGTAAGGGGGAAAAACTCCGGGGGGAACACCCATCTTATAAATCAGAAAAAAATAAAAGGGGTCAGACAGGCCGGGCAATAAAAGACTGTACACGCCACTTCGGTTCAATCTTCGGAGGATTTTCCTAGAGGGTGGCGCTTGAGAAAAATGAAGGGTCAATTGTTGGAATAACCAAGAGGGGGGGGGGAGAAAAGCCAGGCCTAGCTCGCAAAAATAAGGGTTAGGGACCAGAGAGGGGAAGGACGGGGGATCACAAAAAATCGGGCCGGAGGGGAAAAAGTCTAGGGTGGGATCCATAGTGGCCGACGCAGGTGTGGGTCGTGCAAATAAATGAAACCTTAGGAAGGCTAAGGAGAGAGCTGCGCTTGTTAAAACTCTCTACTGTAAAAGGCGGCAAAAGCAGGTTAAAGGTTCCGACGAAATCAATGACTATAAAAATTCAAAGAACAACTGCAAGGAAAAGTACAAAAAAAGCATGCACGTAAAAGATTGCCTTGTAATAACTCTTCTTTCCGAGTGTCCCCTGGAGGGGGGAACGCGGAAGGAGATACTCCCCGAAAGGGGGGTTGAAAGAGACTAAAGGGATAAGGCTTGAATCGAGACGAGAAAGAAAAAGTGGGGAGTTACCCAACTGGGGTAAAAATTGGTTAAAGAAGGTTGAAGGGACTAAAACAACTTCCTTATATATTAAGGTTCGGAATCCGACTGCACAATGGGATGACTCTGACAAAGAAAAAGGTCTTTGGGGGATTAGGATCCGTAAATAGGCAATTCTAAAACTATGTCTGTAGAGCTCAAGAAGAGAAAAAGCGTGGGATAAGGGGCCCATAAAAAATGAGGAGGAAAACGGGAATAGAAGGTGAACGGCCATTAACGGAGATGTGGATCAAAGACCCTAACAACTTAAGTTATTTGGAACTCAGAGTGGGGGAACGCGGGCAATTAAGGAGACGGGCCCGGCAAAGGGGGGGTGGAAGATGTCGGTATAAAGAGTGGGGGGGGATGGGTATAAGAACATGAAAAAGCTTGAGGGAAGACGATTGACAAGAAAGGACTAAGAAGGGGCGCAACTTTCGGGAGTCAGGGCGAAAGACGTGGGTTCAAAAGAAGTGACGAGCCTACTGGAAGGGGGGGAGGTCATCAGGGGGGTATGAAGGTTTCAAAACAGGAACATGGACAAGAAGGGGGTTAGCCCGAAAATGCGCGCGAAGTCCCTACAAGGGACATAATTACCTTGTGCGCAAATAAGGAAAACCAGACTGAAATTGGGTCAGGGAAGAAAGGAGCAACAGGAAGAGACTAAAAGTCCAAGGGAAACCGGGAAAAGGCGCATCTGATCCATCGGGGGTCTTCAATCTTGCCGAAATAGAGGAGGCTTATTGGGATTAATTTCGTTGAATAGGGACTCCCCAAAAATATCCGCAAACCGCGGTATATTGGAGTTTGGAAAGAAAGAAAAACACAGTAAAGAATGATGGGGGGGCGAGTGATACAATCTCGACAAGGGGGATAACTGGAAAAGAAAGGGGTCGCCTATGAAAAGAGACCAGCCGACAGAGACCTACTCAAAAATAAGAGAGGCTAAGGTGAAAAATAGGTTTGGCAAGTCGGGGGAGGGGACGCCAGTAACAAGGGCTTCAGAGCAATGGTCCAGAGGGAGACTATTTGAAGAAAGTTCTCGTTTAGAAAAGATTGTAAAAAAAAAAGAGGGGGGACTTGGGTTGGGGTCCTTCGTGTTGCCTAAATTACAGGAAAAAGAAGAGGGTGATGCTGTAGGAAAGCGTGGGAGATTGTGTTAAGGAGGGAGAACTTCACGGAGATAAAATTACTTCAGGGGAAAATTGGGATTTTGTTTGGAGAGCGCAGAGGAAAAAGCTCGGACAGGGTTATTACGACGATTTACACTTGAGGGGACATTACAAAGCAGGAACACATGTTTAAGAAAGAAAAAGGGTTCTCGTGGGGGCATCATTTGGATGGGAGGCAGGGTGGGGAACGCTTTAGCCCAAAAGGTTTGGGCAATGGGGGGGGTTCTTGCAGGGAATAAGATCCTAGCGGTTCGTAAAAAATCCACCATGCGGATGAATCATTGGGAGGAAAGGAACTATTAATTTTCAAAAAATAAGAGAAATAATACCCACGGGGGTGCGAGAAAAGGAGTAGCGGATAAATCAATCGGGTACGGGTGTGGTTTTAACCAACAGGGGGGGTGGTTGGACTGCGAAAGAATCAGGATCCATGATTACAGTTTCTTCCTCCTTAGGTAAACCTGGACGTGGCAGGGAAAATCCTCATTCATAGCATGGGGGATTGAATGGAAATTGTTAAAGTGAGAAATAGAAAGAGGGAAATACGGACAAGGAATCTATTGGCGTGGCGGTTCAAGGTACCCTGGTCTCTAACGGGATCAACGTCATCAAACCTAAGGGATAAGGGTTCGGAAAGGGTCAAAACCGGGGTCTGCTGGGAAAGCATTGAGAGAAGGTTGAAAGGCCAAAAGAAAGTCGCAAAACCGAGCAGGCGAAAAATATTGACCGGAAAAATACAAAGAAAACGGAAGACTGCTCTCGGGAAGAAAAAAGCGCCTTAACTCGGTGTGAAGAATCCCCCGAAGGGGGGTCAAAAATGAAAGGGAGAAAAAAAAACTGAAGGCCTGGGGGTGTCCAGCAGCCTCTAGGCTATTCGAGGAGGTTTGTAGGAAGAGGTTGAACGACGGTGAGACCTGGGTAGTCAGGGGGGGGAGCTGTCGAGAAAACACTCAGGGTTAAGTCGACGGCATATAATTTGTCGCGATGAAGGGGGCCACAAGGGGAAAAAAGGGATCAGGAGTCCAATGAAAGAGGGGACG
>Ga0179593_1656293_pt1 | contig 21421 bp, 28 predicted proteins | sample CZODoug2_1_08_16_FD_185931 | JGI IMG/M metagenome (GOLD analysis project Ga0179593, IMG submission 185931) | Vadose zone soil fungal communities from Angelo Coast Range Reserve, California, USA - CZODoug2_1_08_16fungal (PacBio error correction) | ecosystem: Environmental > Terrestrial > Soil >...
TGGATTGTCCTTTACGGGCAAACCAAAGCCAAGAAAAAAGGGAGGGGAAAGTTCGTCACCCAAGAAAGGTGAAAAAAACCAAATAGAGGATCAACCACGCAGAGCGCACACTGAATGGGGGTATCCTGGCTGTTGCTTATGGAAGAAGAGGGACCATGCGACAGCCAAGTGCTTGGATCGGACGGGGGGGAGGAGGTCCAGATCAGAAATAGGGACTTTGGGTAGTCTCTTCGTGGTTTCAGAAACAACAAGCCGCTATTGCGGGGTTGGGCCCATTAAATCGAGTCGTCTGGAGGGACGGTGGGGTGTTTCCGTAAGGTTTACTTGTAAACCAAGGAGGCAAGAAGGGGAGATATATGGGTGCGGTGGAAAAGGAAGCGGACTGCAACGCCTAGGAGGACACCGCTGTGTTTATATTGCAACGAAAGGCGACGAGAAATAAGGGTAACTTTGCGAAGGGCAGGGCCACGGCATTGGTTCGGGGAAACTGGGGAATTTAAAAGTCGTTCGTGACAGGGAAAAAAAACTTCAAGCGGGGGGGGGGAACCTCATCCGTGGAGGAAAAGGAAGTGAGAGGCGGATAACGCAGCGCTGAGACGTTGCATGCTCGGAAATGGGAGGAGACCGAGGCGCACGGCTATCTGTGGCGATTTGTTGGCCCCAAAAAGGGGGCGAATGGGGGTGTCACACATGATCTGATAAAAACATCCTAAACGTGCTATGCTTTAGGGGTTCTACTAGTGGACCGGCGATGGCAACGGGGATCTCGCGAAAATGTTGAGGAGGGTCCAGGAAAGAAAAGAACGAGGGGCTAAAGAAGTTCGGGAAAGCTTGGTCGGAAAACAGCTGTCTAGGAGTGTACGAAAGGGACTTCGCCAAGTTTGTACACAGCGTGGTTCGTGGACGGCGCCGGAAAAAGCCGAAATCAATAAATGGGGGATGCATACGAAGTCTCGAATGAAGTTCCCAGGGTCGCAGTGGGACGGAGGGAACCGCGCTTTCCTACTTAAGGGAGGGAAATTGGCAACCAGTCGGGGGATCTGGGAGAAGACGATAGGACCTCCGACCAGAGGTTATCACGACATCGCGAGACGAAGTTTAGAAGGATCTATAAGTAAAAGTACTGAGACGAAAAAGAGGTCCGCTCTGGAACCTAGTCCCGAGGGGGGGGTAGAAAAAAGGAAGGGCAATATTGCTGATTTTGCAATATTCTGCCTTGGAAGGCGAGTGCATTCGTCAGTGCGCGGGAGGGGATATGGAATAAGGGAGGGCGCCCGAGACACTGAAAGAAAACTAGGGGAATGGACAGGATGTACCGCCTCCGCGTGTAGGTGAGGGCGTTAAAAAGGATTTCGGTCTTTGGGTTCAAAAAACCAGGGTGTTGGGAGGTGGGTTGCGGGGAAGGCTCGCGCATCAAGACGGTAGTTTGGGAAAAAAGGGGAAGAAAAGTCCATATCTGATTTGCGGAAGAAGGGAATGCCCAGAAGGAGGCGAAGGAGGGGACAGCCTGGAAAAGGCGCGAACTGCGAGCTGGGGAAGTCGAGACGAGGAGGTTTTAAAAACACGGTCAACCGACGTAACGCAAATTTTGGGTGTCCCTTGCAAGCTGAATAGCTCACATAGTCTGCAAAAAACCCTTGGAGGCAAAAACCCAGGCCATTCGCCTTCGGAGAAGCGAGGGAACTGATTGGAAGGGTTGGATAAGGTCTAAATGTGCGAAAAAAAAAGATAAATCTATTCCCCACTCAAAGTCCAGAAATTGTGGCAAGCAAAGGGAGGGCGGTAATTCAGGGTGAGCATGAACCTGGGGGATCTCGACGTCAATAAAGTTGCTAGTTTTAAAAAAAGGGCACGTTGGGAGTCGCAGTTGATGAGAATGGAGATGGCTTGAAACACAGAAGGGACGGTGGGAACCAAAACGCTGGGTGCGCGAAGGTATACGCGTCGGAGAAGGGGCGAGTTCCACAGCCTTTCTTAAAAGATTGAGGTGGGGCGGCGATTCCACGACCGAGACGAAGGGGGACGGCGGCAGGCCTTTGCCCGTATTCGGAAGCAAGAACCTCAAAAGGGGGGGTCCGGGGGGCATTACCAGTTTAGATGCCTGGGATCAGTTCGAGCTGGGAGGTCTTTGGGGCGCTTGGCCAGAATTACTGCGAAGCAAGCTACAATGGCAGGAAGAATGGGGGATGGAGGCTCGCCTAGGGAGTATATATTGACACAGCCCTCTATAAGAAACCCATGCGCAATTTCGCAAGTTTGATGGGATTAAGTTCAAAAGACAAGCTCAACTTCGGCACCTCGCCAGAAACAACAAAAACTATGATGAATGATAAAGATCGCGAAAGTTGGGACCTGGGGAAAAAGGACAAACAACTTGGCAAAAATGGTGAAGGGGGTGGGAAAGAGGAGGAGGGCGTCCCCAAATTCTAACGCTTACCAGCGAGCGGCTTAAAGAGGCAGGGGGACATCTTAGTCCCATTGCTCCGGAGGAGGGACCGGATAGAAAAAGAAGCCAAAAAAACTAGAGACACGAATGCAATTGAAGAGAACAAACAGGGAGGCGAGAAGCTTGGCGAGGCAGGGGAACGATCAAAATGCAAGTCCGCTTCTTCCCCTGCGTCTCGACGGAAGAAAAAAAATCACGCTAAAATCGCCCGCGGGGGGGGATCTAGCGTTATTAACTGAAGCCGTCCGGAGCGAAAAAGGGAATCAACTTCGGGACAGTGGAGGCTGAAAGACCAGGAAATTCTAAAAACGAAATGACGAAAAACCTGATAGAAGCGGTTAAATTGCCGTCGAGTTCATGCATCACAGAATGTGAGGGGCACTACGGCAGCCTGGCTTTGCAAAGGGGGTCGGAAGACGACGGATGGCCGTAAAAAGGAGAAAAGCAACGGAAACAAGTAGTCGCGCTTCTCAAAAAAGGCGAGGAAAGGAGTTGGCAAGGCAGGTTCCGGAAGGCGAGAGGAAAACGCAGCCAAGCAACGACACCAAACGACGCTCGTCCGACTCGGGAAAAAAGAAGACGGGCCTCGAATAAGGAGCTCTCAGCTCGCGCAAAAGGAGCTGCCAGCGCTGGGGAAAGGTCGTCCTAAAAAAACCAGGGGAACCGGAGCTGGGCCGAAGCTTATTCCAACACAAAAGGTTTCGAAAAAACATGTGGAAGTCGGCTTTGCGTCCAACACGAACCTCATCACAGCTGTTTAAATCTTGTAACAAACGAAGCACAGAACACAGATCCTAAGGCCAGGAGCGGCCTGTTTTTTACACAAAGATGGTCGGGGGCATCATTTTTTCCGTGGAATCGGCGAGGGGGGGGAATCTCTCCGCCGCAACCTGCACCGAAGTCTAGGGCATTGCGAAAAAGGCTAGGTTTCAAACTCAAGCAAGAAGCCGTCCGATGGGTGGGAGCCTCCAAGCGGGCCTAGGTGCCATAGGCGGGCAATACACGTCGTTTCTCAAATCAAGGATCGTGACTACGTATCGGGGAACTGGGGGGCTCAAGGTCTGAGCTAAAAGGAGAGGAATCACTCTGTCTGGTTTCCTCAAAAGCTTACAGGAGACCGTGGGAAGGGGTGAAAACAGTAAGTTAGGACCCGCGGTTAATGAGACGTCACAGTGGGGGGAACTTCATCCGACAGCGGAGCCAAGAGGAGTTGCACACCGCATTGGGCCTTAAAGAGAGGCGCGTTGTGGACGTAACCACTCTCGGGAACAGATTGCGAGCAGAGGCGGTGTGGACACAGACCACTCCCCCTACTCGGATCTATCAATGAAAAGGGGGAAGGTCGCTGTACAACAGCTCCTCCCAGGAGAATAGTAATGGACCCGTGACGCGATACCATCGGAGACTGCACGAAATTGGGGGACGGTATCGAATGGTTGGAAAAGCCCATCGTCCACAAGGCAGAGCAAACAGAGCACTCAGCAAGAAAAATAAAAAGAGGCATCGGCCACCTCGGGCTGCACAGCTTCAAGAGTCGCGGGGGTAGTCCGCTGAGGGAAAACGTTGGCTTTGAAGTCACCGTAAAAGGCAAGAAAACTCGCAGCGAAACGTTGAGGGTGGAAAAAAAACACTGAAAAATCAAACAAATCCGGCATGTCCATTTGATTCGCCGGTCCTAAAATTCATAAAATAAAATACAAAGTTCGAATCGCCAACGTCCGCCTCTAGTTTAAACGGCTGACATCTCAGGAGGATCAAAGGTGGAAAAGGGCGTGCTCCAATTCCAGTCTTTCCAGCAAAAAGATAAAAAAGAGAAAACAGAAAGGTACTGCTGCACAGTCAACCCTGAGGAACCCAAAGGACCGGGAGCAGGAGACGAGGAAGGAAAAAAACTCAAATAGCGGCTTTTTGGGGGGGGCAAGAAAATCCGCGCAGGGAAAATCTGAAGGATGAAGGCGCCCTCAAGCACGCGTCCTTCTTTCCGAAGAAAGCAACGCAGAGGGGGCGACAATTACGATTCGGCCTCCAACCACAGAGAAGCCAAAAGCGTGCAGTGAGCTCTATGGTTTGGGATAGAGAGGGGTGGGTAGCTGTCCCTCCCAGGGGGGCTCGGCCTTCAAGGGGTCGCGTAAGCCAGCAATATCTCTAGAAAACACACAACGGAAGAAAGAGGAAGGTGGGTCTTGACGGGCCGAGACCCCAGACTCTTGGGCCACCCAGATTGAGATCTAAAGAGGAAGAAAGAGAAAGGATGGGGAGCTGGCGGGGATTCCTGTGATGCAAATGAAAGGGGCGGAACGAAGGGCTGCGGCCAGGAAGAGAAACGGGCTTGGGCGTTCCCAAAAGCAGAAAGGCCGTGCGGCGCGGAGAGGGTGTCCCGCTGCCAAAGACCTAATGCGGCTTTGCCTAATCAGGGGAGTCAGGCGGAAGGGACGGGGAGGTTGAAAAAGAAAGTAAAGGGGCGTCGCCTTATTAGGGGAAGGATATTGGTGCTGGAAAAGCGGACTGGTAGCTCTCGGTAGACCCTCTTGGAGGAAGATTGGAAAAAAAGGCAAGCGAGTAGTAGGGGCGAGACTTGGGTCTGTGACGGGCAGACCAGGCATGATGTGGAAAGACGGCGAAGGTGACAGTAAAGATGGTGTGTGCATAGCGACACAGCAACGTCGAGACGAGCACGGACGAAGTCAAAAAAAAAAGGGTGATTCAGGCGGATAAGTCGGCGAAGTCATCGGGATATTGGGGAGACAAAAATGCCCTATGGAGAGCAGGCTGTGGTTGAGGGGGGACTCAAATAGGCGATATTTTCTTTTCCAACATGGAAACACTGCCTCCAGGGAAGGAGAGATGGGGGGGGGTGAACGTAACTCGGATGGAAGAGGCTTGGATCCTAAAGGTTGAGGTGGCACAAGAACCAGTGAGGACGCACCACGCTCGGGCACGGGTCTGAGGAAACCGCGGGTCTGAGGGACTCGCAAACGCGGGTACCACAATAGAACGAGTGTTTAAGGACTTCGGCAACAGCGGCGTAGCAAAAAAGATGAACGACACTTGGGGGGGAGCCGCGGGGGTCGAAGGAAGACGTCATCGCAGTTGGGAAAGTGGAAACCGCGCGGTTCCTACTTAATCAGGTGCCAAATCCAAAAGGCTCCAATGATTATGAAAAAAGAGAGTGACCTCCTCCACAGTACCCCCTGCGATGAGAATAGCCAGAGTCGGGGACCAGGAGCCGGCAGACAGAGACGTAAAGGGTCTAAAGCTCGAACGACAGCCATAGAAAAGGAGGGAAAGCAACCGGGAGTCAAAGACGAGGAAGTTCCAAGCAGCTGCCTTGCGGTTGGGACAGATGCATCTGCCGTTGAACTGATGACGCGGGAAGCAGGTTCTGCAGGAGAATAGAGGAAGGAGCGTCTCAGAGAAATCTCTTAAGGGCATCGGCAATGGAAATCGAAGCGTGATATGGGGATTTTCCGTCCTGCGTCTTGTGGTCAAGATTGCCACAAAGGTTGGGATGAAATGTGACGTTTGCCTTGGAAGAGACGAGCTAAACAAGGGGGGGGTGGCGGAGACAAAGGTAGGAAGACGCTTCCGGCAGGAGTCGCCTCCTGGTTGGCCCTTGCGAGCGTTTGAATTGAATGGAAAAGGGCAGGTGCAATGTGAACGGGCTCGAAGAGGCGGATGAATGAAAAAAAAAAGGGAGGGAAAAACGTGCACCGAGTAGGAAAAAGAATGAAGAAAAAAATTTGGTTTCAAATCGGGGTGGGGAGACTACCTCTCGCAAATGTAAGACGCCTGAAAAGAAGCAAAAAAAGAGAGGCCCTCGCCTGCGAAGACAAGGGGATTCTACGAAATGTTGCTCAACCCATCCGGCTAAGCACTACGCCAAGGGGTGACGGAGCCCTCCGAAGGCAGGGGGAGGGAAAAAAAAGGGGGGGCCAGGGATATCAAGATTCCATCTTGGTCTATAAACGTTAGGGGGAAAAGCAGGAAGACGTGAGACCAAGTTGAGTCAGGTTGGGACGTGCGGTCGGTGTCATCGCCACAGGTTCCCGAGTGAAAAAGTGGGGGAGCCCGACGGATTCGCAGGACCTAAGGAAGTTAGCCAAAGTAAAAAAGGCGGGAAGCCTGGCTCTTCTCAGTGATTTTCATGCCGTCCTCTCCAGGAGAACGAAATTAAGTCCTTTTACGAAGGCTCCGCCAGGCGCTATAATAAGATAAGAAAAAGTGGTGTCGGATGGTCGGCCATTGTCGAGGGAGATGTGGGGAGGTGCATAGTCCATCAGATCCTACTAACCGACAACGGCAGCACTTGAAAAAAGGGGACAGGAATATCAATGGTAGACGCGCGAGTCCCGGGAAGTGGGGACGGAACACGCGATCACGCTGGCCCCATTGGGCGTAGAGGCAAGGAGGGGGGTGAGGGTGTGGGGGGGGACGGGGACGGCTCAAAAGGTTTCGGAAATGCAGCAAACACAAACACTGAGGAAATAGTGGGAAAGAGTTAAGTCTCGGGGGAAAAGTGAAAAACAGAAACTGTGCAGAAGCAAAAAAAAGTCGGGCGGGCCGTCCCAAAAAAGCTAACATCCATCATATCCATCCGAGGAAGTGAGCCTTAGTCGGCTTCCGGGGGAGGTGAGAGAAATGAAGAAAAATCAGAGAATAATCCCTCGAAGCAGGGTAAGAGGGACCTTGGGTACGTCATGGCGTGGAAAACGGCTTTCTTACGGGGGGCTACCGAAAGGACCATGTCAAGGCTCGCGGGAAATCTCCTCACTAACAAGGAAAAAAGGCGCGAACAGAAAGGAGAAGCAAGAAGAAGCCTGCCTAGCTGTGTATCCGGGTCCTCACTTCTGACCAAGGAAAGCAAAAAACAGGGCCTAGCACTGAGAGGTCAAGACTGTAAGAAAGAGAAACAACGCGCGTCTAAGAAAAGGGATCCCGTTTCCTGCCTCAAAGTGAATTACCGAAACACAAGAATCTGAGGGGCAATGGTTGCGTGCTACGACGGATGGGAGGGAAAAAAAGTTCTCGTAGAACCTGCAAAAGAAATGGGTTCAAAGCCGCTTCTCGAGGCTCTTTGGCGCTAGTCCGGAGGTTAAAAGGGGAAGTAATCGGCTAGTCGCCGAAAAAGACAAACTTCTGCTATGCGGGGGTCCGACTCGGTGAAAAATGAAAAAACCCGAAATGCCTAAAGCAGAAAAATCGACCGCTCTTCCAGAGGGGAACGTTAAGTTCGCAGAAAAAAACGAAACGCCCTCGGAGGGCATGAACCCAGAGGAAAAACCAAATGGCCAGCGATTCCTAGGTACGTGGTAGCCGGCACAGAGACCAAGGGAGCGGGCCTGAGGCACAAAATAACCGTCACCCATAAAAAACGCGGGGAGTGACCAAAAAAGACAGCGACCCTCTAAACACGGAGGCGGATGTTGAAAAAAAGCTGAAGCGAAAGTGCAGGAAGTAGCAGTTGGAATCGGCTTCATCGGCTCGAAAAGGCGGAAGGGAAAGCATTGCGCTCAGGCAGAGTGTATGGGCACAAAAACAGCAAATAAGTCCACCTGATAAAAAGGGTCCCCTCCCGAGGGCCCGAGGTTGCCGACGGAAATCAAAAAGGAAGAAAAGAAGTACTTACTTGAGCGGGACATTAAAAAAGACCCTGAGAGAGAGGGAGATAAGAGGAAGGTGTACGGGTGCGTTGGGGTCAACAGCGGCGAGGGGGGAGGGCGAGGTTGAAGGGGTTGGCCCCCTTAAGTTAGGACCACGAGTTGTCATGAATCCGAAACTCGAACAATGGGCCCTCATCATCACGGAACAAGCAAAAATGAAGACAAAAAAGTGATGTGGCCGTAGTGACGGCGCACCGTTGGGTGAGTAACAAACTAGAAAAGGAACAAGTAAGGGGTTAACGCGAGGGAGCACGTACATCTAGCCGACAGGACTCTCCGACTCGCGAGGGAATTCAATCTCGGGCTGGAAAAAAAAAAACGGTCAAGACGGGACACTCTCACAGAAAGAAAGACGGGGACTCGCGGGGCCCAGGAAAAAAGAACGACTCCTCTAGTAGTCCTTTAATATGGAAAAAAAAGGTGGAAGCCGAATCCACCCAAAAAGCAAAAAGAATCACTCCGCCTCGCCATCGCGCGGCCAAAAAGGTCCGGAACCAAAAACGCAGGGGGGGAGAAAGCAAGGATCCGCTGACTGAATAAATTGGGCGTTTAAGCCACCTAGCGGTTTCCGACCAAAGAAGCGGGCGGTTGTGTCGACCTGTAAAAGACAGCCGCAGTGGAAATGGCGACCTTCCAACATCAAAATGACTGGGTCATAAAAGCAGATCAGACTAGCCCAACGAAGCCTAGGGGGGACGGCTGAGGTTTTAATCCCGCCAGCCGGGTCCAGATACGAGCGCGGGCGAAAAGTCCGCTGAGAAAAAAAAAAAGCGAAGAAAACAGGCTTACTGGTGCAAGGACAAACCCTTGAAAGGGAAAGTACCCGGCACATCCGGCTACCATGTCAGGGGGGCGCAGCCCGCCGGGGGGGGGGGAGAGGAAAGAAACACTACGCCTAACTCAGGCTTCAGGCCATCGGTCGGAAGGAAAGTGAAAAAACGGGGAAAGCCCTGGAGGCCCTTGAACGTGGCTGCCATACAGCAAACAGCCAGCTAAGCAAGGAAAAGAAAGTGAAGAACTAATGTGGGGGGGGGGGGGGGGGGGGACGTAGATAGGAAGGTTTGACCGGACTAGGATGTTTCGTTCCCGTAAAGACGAGAAAAGAGAAAAACAAAAACAAAATGGGAGGAAAGGGAGGACTTTAAACTGGACCAGAGGCTAGAACCCGGGCGATGTTTACGGAAAAAGAACCCAAGATCAAGAAAGAGAAGAGCGGCAATTGTGCGACTGGCTGTGCTGAATGGCCAAAAAGTGGGGAAAAAAGGGGCGACGCGCGTGGGCGGGGCCTGAGAAGAGAAGAAAAAAGGAGTGTGAGCGCGTCCGCACCGTGGCAAGACCTGAAGGGGGAGGTCCGCTCCCCAACAGAAATGGCGGTAGGCAAGGAGGAATGGAGGCCAAGAGACTGTGGACCGAAGGGTTGAAGTGAAGACCAGTAAAGAACTCGGTGGAAGTGTGGGCTGGAGCGGACTTTTCGCACAGCTCATCTGGACCCGGCTAGGTGTGGTGCAAAATAGCGACTTTTGCCTATCGACTTTGTCATTTCAGAGACCCACACTGAAGGAATGTTTTCGACCGGCGGGAACAAATTACAGACTATTTCGTACTTTTACATACACAACGAAACGGGTAATATGGGAAAAATCATCAGGGACTTGAAAAAAGAAAACAGTTGTGTGATCAAAGAAATCTGGAGTCGGCGCGGAACGGCAGCGTTGAGCTCGGTTTCAAAAATTCGGTGGCGAGCGCTAGCGGGATATTCTTTGTCCTCGAAAGGGAGGCGAAAGGATGGGGTCACCCCGTCAAAAGGGAGGCCTCCATCATGATTCCGGAAAGATTCTGCATGGTCTAAATAACTGAGAGTGTAGTGGGAAGGAAGCTTCCTGTCTAACGCATTGGAGGATGCTCCAGGAGAACCATCCGAAATTAACGCGCCAAAAAAAAAACAAAAAAAAAAAAAAAAAAAAAGGACAGGTGTCTTCTTTCACGTAAGTCGAGGTCAACCGAGGGGGAGATTTGGAGGGGGGGTCTGTTCCAAGGGGGTTACACGCGAGGTGGTTAATGACAAAGGGCTCCTGCGCAAACGGCCAATCATGCGGGAGTATAACTCAAAGTGTAAGGTCAGTGATGAATGGAAAAAAAAGCGGGTAAACATGGGGACTGATAAGGAAGAGGCGTCAACCCAAGGTATGGCCAATTCAACTGGCAGGATGACGAGTATATAAGCCTCCTCCAATAGACCCCCTCTAGGTAAAGAGACAATCGACATCAAAGTTTCTCAATCGCACGGAGAAAACGCGAAAAGCAACATGCTGCTTGCCGCAGATTGGAAACCTAAAAGGGACCCGAAATACGATGGGGGACAATAGACTAGAGTTGGGTGAAAAGAAGGTGGGATAGAAGGGGCTCACTGAGGAATAGGCGTCAGGGGAAAGCGGATATTCGCTGGTAACTTCGAGAACCAAAACTAAGATGCCCGGGAGGGAAACCAGAAAGAGACTTAAGTAGGCTAGTGGTGGCCTAGAATAGGGAGGGGGCACGATTTCCAACATCAGGGAAGGGTGGGGAAGAACGCTCCGAGACATGGTAGTTAGGGGACGTAGAAAGAATTGAGGAACCCTTCACGTCCAGGAATAGGGGGAGGGGCCAGGGCCGGCTCCTTTCGATTGGCGGAGGACTAAAATTGAGGTTTCCATAGCTTGAATACGTTGCGGATAGAGAACTGGGGGAATCGGGTTTCCGGGGGACCGGAAGTAAAGAAAGACGACAGGGGTAAAAAAACGTTGGCGATAGAAGACCTCCCTCAATCAGAACCACAGAAAGGCGTCCGGCGTGCCAATAAGGACATAGCCACTTCTGAGAAGCGAGAAAAACTGGATTGGGCAGTGGTCTAAAAGGGAAGAATGTGGTGACAGAAATCCGTCAGCACAAACGCAAAGCCAGGCTCGGCCGTAGGACGGGGAGGGTAATCAGGGGAGGTTTTATAGGAACCTTTAACCATGGAATGAACACTTGAAACAGGGGTGGGACGCGCAGATTCCGGGGGCGGGAAAGGGGGGCTCAAAAATAGGTTGCGTGCGTAGTGTCAGCCAACAGGTCAATATAGGACTTTTGGATTAAGAGCTGAGCCCTGGACTACGGCGCAGATAAACAAGGAGATCGAGGGCTTCTGGGAACGGGGATAGTGTCAGTCTATACTCAGACGGCGAAAAAAGGGGGAAGGAAATGTCTTGGGGGGAAGGGTAGCTCCCGCCAGCAGAAATCTCCAAAGCCACAGGGCCGAAAGGATGAAGAAATCGCGGGGAAAAGGAATGGCGGAGTATGTGTACTGGAAAGGGATAAAAGAGAAGGAAACAACACCCTCGCAGCCTATGGACTCCGGAGTCCGGTAAAGGATATAAACGAGTCGGATATATATGGGAAGCCATCAAGATCACTCCCAGAAACACCCCATTTCGGGAGTTTCTGGTTTTTCCTTTGAAAGGCTTCTTTAGAGCTACAACAACAACTTGGAGTAAAAGATAGGATAAAGGGGAAGAGTTAGCCGTTTCCCTTGGGGAGGAAAAAAAAAAAGCAAAGTGCGAAATTTGAGACTGGGGGAGCGAATCTGATAAAAGGAGAAGAGCAATAAATCCTTATATCAAGGGAACATGATCATGGCTGCAGTAGTAAAGAAGGAGAGAGGGAAGCGCTGCAAGACCCCTCATTCGAATCATTCATAAGGAAGAAAGAACTTTTTAACGGCTTCTAGGGGCTTGGGGACTGAGGGCTGACGGACGACCTCGGGCAAAATTCTTCCCGAGTTTCTCGCAGGATAAAGGACAAAAAAGCTCACGGATCAAAAAGGCTGAGAAAAGCGGCGGGGAATAGACGAAAGCCGAGGCATCCGCAGAGCTGGTATCGCCCAGGTGGGCCTCACTTCTAACTGTTTATTGCAATACTCAAAAGAACCGGACAGGGCCAAATGAAGAGAAAGGAAATCCGGAAAAAAACCTACGTCGTCATAGCCGCTTGAAGAAACAGAAAAAAAGTCGAGATGAGGTTACTGCCTCCCGGGGAATTAAAAGTAACTCAAACTATTGGGGAGAAAAAGCCAGTGCGTTGGTATCGACGAGGGGGCACGGATCGAAAAAATGAAAACCTGATCCGTCTTCAAATACATTGGCGATTTTCACTCAGTTGGGGCGTGACTGCACGGGAAGGAAGGCTTCATGGCGGGGAGAGACAACGGCGACACAAACTTAATACTTCAAATCGCGCTCAGTGGGGGAAAAAACAAAACAGGAACCGGTAGATCGAGGAAGATCGCAGCTTAAATCTCTTCACATAGCGGAAAAACAAAAATTTGTCGGAACCCAAGCCACTCTAATTTCCACAGAAGTACTGCAAAAGGGGGGCGATCAATGGAATTATTGCTTAGGGGAAAAGAGTGGTCCAGTCCATAACTACCAGTCGCAGGAGCTTTGGAGGGGAAAAAACGTCAAGAAAATGTGAGAGTGACCAAAAGAGAACCTGAATTCACGGACATATACCTCGAAAGAGGGAAGGGCGGACCTTTGGGGTCCCGCAACACGGGGGGGAAAGTCCTTCGTTGCCTGAATCGGAATCCTAAAAAACAAAAGAAACAGAACGCGAAAGCATTGAGAAGGAAAGATTCATATTTGCAACCGTGCACTAGAGGGATTCAAGAAAAAAACTGATAAGTCAAGAAAAAGAGGGATAGGCCATAGCGGCAAACTTGCGGCGGGAAGCTGAAGACAGTTTGACAGGGGAGGGGAAAGCTAAAGCTAAAAGTTAGCGCCGATCTTGAAAATGCTCAAGAGGAGGGGTAGTACCTCGTTGTAGTGAGTCCCAGAAGGTTGGTTCCTCATAACTTGGAAAAGGGTTGAAGCAAATTGTAGACCCGCGGGTTCAATTAACTCATCAACTGCGAAGCAATTCATTCGAGACCACGACCAGTTGAAGGCTCCCCCAGATTTCGCAGAGCTTTTTGGGAACTACCAAAAAATCATTGGGAACAATGGGAAGCGGGGCGACCGTACACTAGCAAAGCTGGTACGACCAACCGGGCCACTCGAAAGTGAATTCAATTCCAGGGGCGGAGGAACTCCTCACGAGCCGCGATAGAACCTGCGGAAGAAAAAGGCGGAAAAGTGACCATATATCAGAGAGACGATAGGAGTGAGGGCAGGGTGAGGAGGAAAACTGTTGGAACCCATCTCCTCATGTCCGAGGCAACAAAATAATCTAATACTGCTTCATCGCAAAAAAAGGAGGAAACCTCAAAGAGCAGGAAGGAAAACGGGAAAGAGACTTATCCGCTGCTTGAGAAAATGTGAGGGAGGGTGTATAGCGTTTTGACCACTCCAAAAGAGCAGCAAGTGAACGTAGAAACCGGAGATCCACGACGAAAGAGTCCTGGGGTAAAGCAGAAAGTGAAGGGACTTCCCGTTAGCCACAAAAGTCGATATCGGAAAGTCCTCACAGAGTCGAGAGAGGGGGAAGAGAAACGAAGGAATGGAAAAGAAAATACCGAGCTCGTGCCGGTCCGCTTCATTCCAACCGAAAATATCTCCCATGGGGAGGGTGACTAGGTGAGGCACAGTCCAGGAACCGGAACCAAAACCCCTCCCTTGAAAGAACGGAACCCAGTTCCTGTTGCAAAAGAGGGAGGGGGGGGGAAGGAAACCCTCCGCGCCGAAAGGGTCCTCCTTTCTGGAGGACAGGGAAGAAGGCCAAGGTACTTTCGGAAGACCGCAACTCCTGTCAAGACAGCCCTGGATACTTCCGCACAAAGAAGAAAACCAGGGAAAAATCCAAAATGAAAGGAAAGACGGTTGATCGATAGATTTGGGTCCAAGCGGTGACGAGCCGGGCCAAGCCCGGGCTTATGGATTCCCAGAAGAAAGATCTCTCAAAACAACCCTGATTAGTATTAAAGAAGGGAGGGGCTTGCTTTCATGTTAAAAGGGCCGAGGACAAGACCCTTTTGGCCACCAAGAGGTTAAAAAAAAAGAAAAAAACTCAGGAAAAACCGAGCTAAATTCAATCTTGTGGGGGGCGCTGCGTGGATTAGTATGGACTGAAAGGGAGGAGAAAGGGCCAGGGGCGGCCGTATCGAGAGACGACGGGAGGGAGCTCGAAGGGGAAACACTGCAGCCTTGAGTTGGGGAGGAGGTGTTCTAAAGATGCCCAAAAAAAGCTATGTCAGGAAGAAGGTCCGGCTGGCCGGTACGGTTGGGGTCGGGGGGCTGGAAGACCAGTAAGGGGGCGAAGGATTCTATGGGGGATATATAGGGAGCGAAATAATACTTGTTCACACGGCGCTCGTATAGTCCGACTGGAGGTGGGGAGGGGGTGGGGGCAAAAAAAATAAAAGCGACGGTCTTTGATCCTTGGAAGTCAACCAAGAAAATGAAAGGGGAGGGGAGGGAAAATGAAAGATGTAGATTGCGTGGATCAATAGGTCGAGAAAAGAAAGAAAAGATCAGCGGAAGGGGAAACTGGCCTCAAGGTGTATGAACAAACTGGATTCATCAGAGGATAAGTTCGAAAGAACTGCAAGGGAGGCAAAAGGAGTTGCAGAAACTTTCTATGAACAGGGAGTATGCAGTAGATCTTGTGGCCGAGTGTCGTTGAAAAGGGGGAGAATTGGCTTTTCACACACAGGACTAGAAAAAAAAGGAATAGGAAAATCTTAATGTCGCTAGTTTTGAACAGAGAGGGAAACGCAGGGTGGGATCTGGTAGCGAACCGAAATCAGAGGGGGAAAGGGGAAATAAACGCTAAAGTCTACTTCTTTTGGGAGAGCCGGAAAAAGCGATATAATTTCCGGTAAGCTCCCGCTGTTCCAAATTTTTAACGCCATGACAGGGACCTACTACGGAAAGAATTCTTTAGGATTAACTCATACTCCCGCGTATAGATGGAAGCAAAGTGGGGGTCGCAGGGATAGAATTGGAACAACCGCGACTAAAAAGAGGTTGTGAAAGAAGTGCACGTGACAAGTGGTAAAGGTAACAAATAGGGGGTAACTACTACTCTTCAAAAGGGAGAAAAAAGATCTCGCCACAGGTTCACAAGGAAAGAAACTGCGTAGACGAGGCAGAAAAAGAAGCCGTCTTCTTGCGAGCAACCTATAAAAGAGGTAGGTAAAAAATCAGGTCAAAAGAGCTACTTGGAAAAGTCGTTTTTGCAAAATGAAGCTTCCGTGGGAGAAAAAGGGAATTTCGGGGTCGGAAAACGCGGAAGGACGGAGCCGATTCAACAAATACTCTCTTAAAGGGGGGGGAGGTCCAAAGGCGGAAAACCGGGAACTGCCCCGGCGTATAGCAGGAAACAATCCGGTGCGGTTTGGGGGTCACGATGCCCCCAGAGTTGAGTAAGAAACGCGGATGCTCAACACGTGGGTGATGTCAATGGATAAGTGAGAATCCGATGAAAAAAAAAAGGGAGGAGGGGGTGAGTCCGCGGGGAAGGCCCGAAAATGGATCGAAAGTGAAAATGTTTCCCGGGACAGAGATGGACGATCGGCGAAATGCGAGCGAAGGAGTCGAGGCAGGTGAGGGGGGGCCAGGTTCCCGAGTCCGGCAAGGACTGAGCAGAAGTGGGGGGAAAAGGGGGATGAAGGAGACCCTCTGCGAAAGACAGGGCAATTACCTGTCAAGGGGAGGAATCGAAAAAAGATCGCAGAGAAGAGTAGAAAGCTGAACTTATTGGGGGGCATGTTTCTTTATTTCTAAGCTAGAATTTTAGCAGGCAATCCTTCGAAGCATAAAAGAAACAAGGCTTTGAGGGGAAATCCATGCTTGTTGCGGCCCATGTAGGGAGAAGGACCTTAGTATCAAAACAACCCTCAAAACCGGGCTAGACTCCTTATTTTTCTGCTCATGATTACCATTGCTGAAGGGAAAAGAAGAGGGGCGAGGTATTTTCAGCTCCGAAGAACCTAATTGGGAAGGGGGTTTATTCGGCGGAAGGACGTGACTACTTCTGTGCGTCCAGTTCTAAGACAGGCTTTTTGTGTTGTAGGTGGAGGTGTCGATTTTTACTAGAATTCGAGAACGGAAGGGGGGAACTAATTCAAAAGGTAACAGGGACCGCGCCAAGAAATCTGGCTTACAAGGGGGGGGTTAAAAGTTCAATGGGGAGAGTGGGTCGAAGCTGATGGCTTCGGTGCAGAAGTACCCCTCAGGTGGCTAAAAGGCACCCGGAAGCGTTTGGCCAGTACTGACTTAAGTAAAAGACTCTCTAGTCAGGGAAGGTGTTTAAAAAAAAACCACATAAAGCTGAAAGTGGTTTTTTAAAGACGTCCACACTTCCCTTCAAAATGGGAAGGATCTTCTAAAGCGGAAAAAAAGAGAGATGTCAAAAGTTTGAGGCACCGGTCGTGGAAACGAAGAAAAGTGAGGGGAGCGGGACGTAGAGAGTCAGAGAAAAGCACTAAATCTCACGAAAAAAGCGAGCGTAACTAGAAAACGGCAAGAAAGTCCAGGGCCTGCCGAGGGTCAGATATGCGGGAGCGCTCTAATAAAAAAAAGAAAACAAATCAAATAAAACTTTTTGAGGACGAATGGAGGATTTCTGATAGGGGGAGGAACTCGGAAAAGGCAAACGCTCTTCGGTCGACACAGATGAATTCTCCCACTCTAAGACAAAGCAAGGGCAGAAGGAGAACCGTAGTCCCTTGGGCATGAAGAGACGGGGCATCCCCACCGGTGCATACAAGTAAGGGGGAAGTGTAGGCTAACAAAAGACCGAGCAACACCGAATCACGAAGAAATAAGAAAAGAGTCGGCCAAACTTGGAGCCGTCGATCCAGTTCATTACTCAATCCATGATAAAAAGAGGATGGGAGAACGCAAGAGCCTGTTGCGTTGGCTATGAGGGGCACAAAGTAAACCTGACCAAATCAGTTCTCGAGGACTAACCAGGGGCATGGGGTAGGGGGCGATAGCAGAAAGGGGAAGGGGGGACGTAAGGCGAGAGTCGAAGCTGTCGCCAAAGCACTACACCAAATTCAGATTTAGAAGGGGAAACCGAAACCGAAGGAATCAGAGAATCAGCTCGCAATTCATCGCAAGATCTTCAAAGCTTTGAAAATTGCAAAGGGGTCGCCGACGCCAAAAAAGAAGCATCGCAAAACCGCAGATCAGAATGATAAGGATGAAGAATTAAGGGAAAAAACATAAAGAGTGCGTGAGGCCAAAGCAACCTTCAGATCAACCAAAGCTGGTTTGAAATCGGAAAGCCGCACAAAAAACCAGAAGAAAGCTACAAGGGGCGGCCTGTTGGAACTCACTATTGCAGCGCAGGGAATAGAAGAAATGGGAAAGTCATCCTTCCCGAAAAGAGACTGCCGCAACCTTACGAACTCTAAGGATAGTGATCCAGGCAAATTATGGGCAAACTCCAGCAGAAAAGCTTCGGACGGAACGATCTTAGGAGGGAAAAAAGCAGAGGAGGCCATACCTAAATACCTGGCTTCTTTTCAAGTTATCGTTGGGACTCCTTAAAATTCGATACTGCAGGCTGGCGCGCGATCTGGGCTACCGGGGGAGTAGGAGGCTCAGAGTAGCTTGGTGGGTCAAAAAAAAACCTCAAACGCACCGTGGAATTTGGCAACTACCTTCGTTAGGGGGGGGGGGGAACTTGTCATCCCGAAAAAAACTGTCGACAATGAACCTTCATGACAAAAAAAAAGAATAAGTTCATCCTCAGGGGAGGGGGAGGGTATGGTTTCCGTAGGAGAGGTGGACGAACGTTGGACAGAAAAGGATGAACAAAGATTGCCACAGCGGGGCGAGCGTACAGCTGTCAAGGGAGGGGTGGAAAGGGGAAAAAAATACACAAGGACGCGGTGGCGAAGGCAATTCTCATTCGGTTCGGGGCTTAACAAGAATACAAGGAAGCGGAAAAAGAAAGAACGCAACTCAAGGGCCCAACGCGAGAAACAAAGATCCATGGCCGGTATGGTACCGGGGGAAATCCAGTCCTCACGGGGCCTATAGAAAATAGAACAGCCGCTTCGCCAGGCTCGAGGAACGGTCCACGACTTAGGTTTCTCGGGAGAAATTATCCGCTTGCTGTACACCATTGGGTTCTGGAAAACCTTATGGGAGTTGAAACGCCGATCGCTCGGGACTTTGACTTGGGTAAACGAAAAATAGTACATCTTCCTGGGGCGTGTAATTCGCAGGGGGCAGACACTCATGGACCGTGGGCATTAAACGGAAAAAAAAAGGGAAAAGTATCTCGCCAACGACGCCTCAGGAACTAACTGGGAGAAGGGGCTCAAGAAGGGACTCAGACGGCGCTTTAACAATTGAAGATTCCAGCTCGCCATACGAGAAGAAGAGCCAGGGACTGGTCTGAAACCCGAAACAAAAAAGTCCCGTGAAGGAACGCCATTAGCAGGTGGAACAAGCCCGCGCTGGGTTGGGGCAGACGAAAAGACGCTAAACAAGGCCTTCTTTGTGGAGGACGCGACAAGGGGGTCGAAAGCAACGCCGGGAGAGGAATGGGAAAATGAGTTGAGGCCATACACATAAAAAAAAGAGCGCATCCAATTCCAAGACTTGGATCAGCTGTGGTTTATCGATTGGGGGCAAAGCTGTGCGAAAAGGGAGCCTTCGGGTCTTAGCCCGAAAAAATCCGGCTCAAAAAAAAAAAGAGAGGAAGGAAAAAGAGATAGGCTGCGTCTGTTAAAGAAAGAGAAGGGGGGAAGAACCGGCGGGAACGTTTTGGCCGGTCACCCGCAGACAAAAAAAAACTCAAGAAGCTGGCAATTGGATGAACCAGGAGGGGCTGTGCTTGAAGTGGACGAAAGGGAGGGGCCAGGGCGACAGCACCGGGAGAGCTTCGAAAGAGACGAAGGAACGTGTAAGAAGAGGGGAGTCAGAATAATAGGAGTAGACGGGGGTTCTAAAAAGCCCCCACAGCCTCATGTTCGTGCTGGGGAGCCTTAAGTGTAGGAGGACTGGCAGGGACGGGTTGGCCGGATGGGACTGGTGAAGACCAGTAATCCTGGCGTACCTGGCATGGTGGGGCGTCCTGGAAAAAGAAAGCGTAGTGTGCTCACGCGGAAAGTAGAACAGGCTTACGGGGGATGGCAAATACCGGAGCAACTCGGGAACTCGATATCGCACTTTTTTTTGGGGATGGAGCAGTGGCCACGTCAAGGGGGAGGGAAAGGGGAAAGGCCGATTTAACAATGACAGGGGCGTAGATGTCGTGGAGAAGAGGTAGCAAAAAGTAAACTTCTAGCGACGGAGGAAAACGCCTCACTAAATTGCGACAAAACGTGTGGTTAAGAGGGACAAAACGAACGGCAGTGTCGTTGAAGCTAGATGACTGGGTCGATCGTCCGAGCGGAAGTAAGAGGGACTAAAAAAGGTGTCCCTAACTTTGTGGGGGATATTACGACAAAGGAATCTATACGGGGAACAATATGGAGGGGGAGTGAGATTAGTGGGGGGTTCGATGAACTACTGGTTTGAGTCTTTTCCAGCGAACGAAGAACGAGCATTTAAAACTCTCCAACGGGCGGGGGGGATCGCTTTGGCCGCGTCCAAAAACGCTTCTATGGGCTGGAGCCCCCTCGGCAAAAAAAAAGTCTTTTGAAAAAGAAGCGGTGGGGACGAAGGGCGCCGGCCGAAAGAAAAACATCGGAGTGAACAAACTTGGCTCCGGGATCGAGGAAAGTGAAGGGGCACATGTGAAAATTTGAAGGGAAAATGGGGAAACAAAACGCTGTTGACATAACTTAAGTGTAGGGACCACATAAAAAATCTGAGGAAACGAGAGAACGAGAGATACTCCATCACAGGACGAGGTAATCAAAGAGAAGAGACAGACCAGGGTCGGCAGGGACTATAACGTAGCGAAGAGGGGGAGCCGAAAAGTCTGGATGTGAATGCTCGGGACCTATGAAAAGGGAGTTAGGGAAAAAACGGCCGAAGAGGGAAAGGAAGGAATTCTGCTGGCGTTGGGCAGGAATGCCTCTAGTTTGAGGAGAGGGGTCATTTCGGCGGCAAAGGGGTCGGAAGATCGCGTAAATTACGTTCCACGGCGAACGGCGACTAACAGGGGACAAATGGCCGAATCCCCTAGGGCCGAAGAGTTCGCGGTTTTGGGAAGCAGAAGAGTCCACCAGCGGAAAAAGACGTTGCTTAAGAAAGCATAGGGAGCTAAAAGTTATGGGGACGGAGACCCGGAGTGAGGAGAATGGGATGTACAGATATCTTCGGTTTGGGGGGAAGAAGAGGTTCCTAACTCCGGACCTTGACGAAGGCGTGGGTCGGAGAGTGGGGAGCGAAGAGCGGCGAAAAAAAACTGCGGAAATCTGAGAGTCTAAAAGGAGGAGGTTTTCCGGGCACCGAGTCGAGGAAAAGAGGGTGGTGGAAGCGGTGTGTGCTACTAACTAAACGACCTCAGGGGAAACTCCTTCCCGACCTTTTCACCTAGCCGGCAGCCAAATAAAAAGATTAGCGGCGAACTGATTGAAGGTTTCGACGATTAAGAAGGGTGGGAACAAGGCTATATCCTCACAAAACCAGCATTGCCTTAGTCATCCCGAGAGAGCATGGAGAGGCATGAAACCTGGAGTCGAACCGGGGGCAAGAACAGCTTGGAGGCTAAGGGGTCGCGAATGATTCAAAGTATTTAGTCATCAGGTGTACATATCGTATGTTGCGGGGACAGCAAGTCCCGAGAGAAACACGTGGGATAAGCAAAATAAAGGTACTTGATTCGCGGACTGCGCGGCGAGCCGTCCGCAGAGGAGGAGAGAAGTGAGTGGCGGCGATTTCCTCCCCGGCAGAACTAAGGGAGGGGAGGGAGAGACTGGGATTCCTAGGCGGGACCGACACATCCTCTAAAAATACACCTCAGGGAAGGGGGAGATGGGTGTCTTCGAGTGATGGGCTAGCTGAGGTTGCTTGGGTCCAAGGGGAATAACAAAGGCTTCAAAAGCGCCAAATAAAAGACGATGAGCTTAACACGGGAGTTCAGATCCAGGCGCTAGAGTCGGATAGATATTTGACGCCAAAGCCCTCGATCAGAAGGGTGCAAGGCTGGTTTTTAAAGCGTGTCCACACGGACCCGCTCAAACGTGAAGGGACATCCGAAAAAAAACACAGAGGAGGAAAAGATAGAAAGAGGTGCCGACATTGGACCTGTCTGAAAAAAAAAACAAATGGGAGGCATTGCGTAAAGAGTCCTGTCTTCCCAAATTATATACTCGAGAGCGAGCGTATAAAATAAAAAACGGCCATCGGAAGAAAGGGGCTGCCGAGAGGACAAAGGGGGAAGCGAAAAT
>Ga0179593_1667550_pt1:0-10000 | contig 21419 bp, 24 predicted proteins | sample CZODoug2_1_08_16_FD_185931 | JGI IMG/M metagenome (GOLD analysis project Ga0179593, IMG submission 185931) | Vadose zone soil fungal communities from Angelo Coast Range Reserve, California, USA - CZODoug2_1_08_16fungal (PacBio error correction) | ecosystem: Environmental > Terrestrial >...
CTTGGCCATGGGAGAGATCGGACTTGGGACTTTCAGCGCAAAAAAAAGGAGCGTCCGACGGTGTGGGGAGAATATTGACGGAAAACGATAAATAGCCCGTAATGAAAAGGGGAGAGCAACGCCGGGTATCAGGAATTCTCCGCAAGCACGGTTTCGGGGCGGGGAGGACGAGGTCATGATTTCCAGGCGGTTGGACAAAGCTTGAAAAGGCACTGGAGAAGGACGTAGGGGGTGAAACGCCAAGTGGGGGCTTCTGCGCGATCCGAAAATCAGGAGGTGACCGTGTCATTCCAAGGACGGAAGAAAAAAAGAGGTTGTCACATGTCCGGCCAAAAACCGGTTGCCGCTCGGCAAGAAAGGAGCCATCATCCGCTCAGCACCAACGGCTTTGCCTGCTTGAAAGGCCAGCTGGCGAGAAGGTGAGAGAGAAGAAATATTGGCGACTGAGTGCTCATGAAGAGGGAAACAAGCTTCCTGGAATGAAATTAACCAAAGCGTTGAAGGCGCTGCATGGCGAACTCCGAACTCGTAGCGGCGCGGGACGGAGAATAAAGGGATTTGCATCAGCAGGACTCGACCATGAAATCGGAGGCGGAAGGTGCAAAACACGCGGGGAAAAAAAACAACAAGGGGAGATGAAAAGAGAGAGATTGGACGAAACGGAGGGGGAAAAAGAACTCCCAGTAATAGGGGACCTCCTCCGGGTTTCCTGGTCCAGGAAAAAGAAGTCTCGCCTTCCTCGGCAGGGGAGCGGCTGTAAGACGACATGAAAGAGAGATCGCGAAAAAAAAAAATCCAGAGGGTTAAAGCATCCAGGGGGTCGAAACGCTTCATAAGCACAGTCGCCAAGGACGTCGGCGTCACGAGATGTGCGAAAAAAAGGAATACCAGCAGGCCAATAAAAAAGGGGGTGCTGAGCCTTGAGAGGGGGAAGGAACGGCAAAGTTGGCCGGGAGGAAAAGAAATCATCGACAGCATCAATCTAGAGAGGACGTCCTTCAGATGACCCGGGAGGATAAGTTTCCGGAGAAACCATCTGGCGTTTTCACAGGACCATGCGCACTGGACGGAGGGGCGCTGCAGGATCAAAAAGAAAAAAAACAACGCGACGCAGTGGGAGTGGGGAGGGGGTCCTGAGCCAAAAAGGTCATGGAAATCCTACTAGAAAAAAAAAGAAAAAAGGCTGCGGAAAGTCGTTGAGCAAGGCGTTCCGCCAAGATCGCAGTTCATAGGGGAGACCTCAAGAAAGTCCTACTATGCATGGGGCGCTGCAGAAAGGGCAGCTTGCGGCAATTCATCGTCGAAGCCCTGAGCACAAGAGGAAACGAGCACCGTTCGGGTGATCAGATACGCTGCGGAGGGAAAAGGGCAACTCGATCGCGGAGTTTTTCGCGGGGAAGGCCGCGGCTCGGATCTCAAGAGCCGACACAAAGTATCGCCTGTCTTAAAGGACATCTGACATGTCCAAGAAAACCTTTCAGGACCATTTGCCGCATGGGGTGCAGTCGGGAGGCAGATTGAATCTTTTGACCAAGACCACGCCGCATCATGGGCCAAGGGACTGGAATTCTTTAAGACTGGCACCGCGGGAAAGGAACTGCTCTTCTCAAGAAGTCAAAAAAGCCTCATCACTCATCAGAGAGAGGAGGAAGGACGAAGCTGAACCCGGAACGAACTCACTGCCTAGAGCACTATCCGCCGGAGAGGGAAGGCCCGAAAGCTCGCTCCACTAACAGTCCCAGTAAAGAAAGCGCTCAAAGGGCGCTTAGGGGAACCACTTTCTTGAGACCGATACCTCAAATCCTAGATCGCCGGCGACTGCAAAGCCGGCTCCAACATCGTCGACGGAGAAAACACCAAAACGAAGCGCTAGACAGGGAACGATCTCGAGGTAACAAGAGGTTACGAAAAACCCTCCTATGGCAGTCTATACTTTTAGCAAAGGGAGAATCCCTAAGGTGGAAAGCCGCGGGAAGGGAAAGGGAAATTCTCTTCCCTTAGGGTCGATCCGGGGAGTCAGTCAACAACAAGTGTAAAAGAAAGTGATCGAGGGGGGTTTCCGGAAAAACGGGTGCAAGGCAATATCCTCTGTACAAAAATAGAAGCTCAACCAGAAAAGGTAGAGACCTTCGGCGCGCCCTTACTTGGGCAAAGCCTGATCGGAGAGAAGAACGAGCCTACCCTTCATTGAAGAAAGCGCACGATCAATGAAGAAGCTAAAAGGAGAGTCAAAAGGGCCCAAGATCAGGAAGCTGATATCCAACGCGGTCGTCCCTCGGCAAAGGAACCATAGCCAACGGCTTTGGGGGAGGTCATCAAGTGAAGAAAAGAAAGGAGGAGTATTGATCACGATCAGGGAAGGGGACATAGGTTTGAAAGAGAAAAGGTCCCTTAAGGGCAACGAAGCCACTCGTTCTCCGTCAGATGAAACAACATTCAAGAAGAGAGAAGCGCTTCAGGGGGACCAGCCCGCCCGCATATTGGGAGGAAAAAGAGGAAGGGAAGGGAAAGACGACGTCTATCGGGGAGGGGGCGTGGCCGCTGAAAGAGGTCTATACAGGAGAAAGAAAAAAATCATTTTGTTGCCGGGTTGGAATGAGCGGCAGCTGACGGTTCAAAGGGCTGGACCGAAGAGAGAAAAGACAGAGGGGAGAAGGGATCGCAAGGGGGGAAGAAAGAGTGAGCTCCGCATTGAGGTCTTGGAGAACACCTCTCGTGGGGGAAAACAAAGGACATAGGCCGAAAGGTCGAATCATAACCCTCCCCATCCAAGAAAGCAGAAAGAGAATCGGAAAGGGGTTTTCCATGGGAGGGGAAAGAAGGGAGATCCAAACTTTGAGGAGTTGCTCATGGATTTTTTCACACGGCAAAAGAGAAAGAAAAAGGCGCCTATGCGTTCGAAGGAGAAATGCTATCGTCCACCCGATATAAGGGGGGAAAGGGAAGTCTCTCGAAAGAGAGAGGGGGAGTACCCCAAAGAAACGCCAGAGAGGGGACTCTATCACTTGAAAAAAAAGGGATAGTCGAATGGATTATGATGTAAAGGGGGGGGAGAATGAGCAAGAACCGCGGTCGTAAAAACGGCCATTGCTGGGGAAAGCCGATGGCGTGCTGCTCGAAGGGGGGGTTAGAGGATCGAGAAGAGGGGAGGCGGTGCAAAGAGGGGGTTTTTGGAAGAAGGGTTCCGAAAAATAGCGCGCCTCACAGTATAGCTCGAGCCTGAGAAGATGGCGCTCGCGGAAGAGTTTACAGAAAAAGCGCTTGCCATCTCACCCGGCAAAAAAATGAGCTACTTCACGCGAACGGATCGACAGGCAAAAGGGGGGAGGGCCACGCAAAAGGAAAAAGGGTCGTAGGGACTTATCGAGAGAAGAGTCGTCGAGGATATGGCTTGCTTCTGAAGAGAGGCTGCTCGACAGAGGGGGGGGGGGGTAAGCTTGCGGCTAACGGGAGGAGAAAGGAGGAGAGGATTCACCGAAGAGTATAAGGCCCTTATCCTTTATCCATAACGACTCCATCCTTCATGGAGGGAAAAAAAAGGAGGCAAAAACCGACGGAACCAAAGAAAGGGGCCCGGCTCCTGGAAGGAAGAGTTTAGAGAGCCATGACTCCGAGTGCTATCTATCCTCTTCGCTACTCTAGGGGAAGGAGAGAAAGTGGGCGGGGAGGGGAGAGTTGATCCTTCAAAGGGGTGAGAAGGAGTTCGAGGAAAGTCTCGACATTTAAAAGAGGCAATGTTTCTTGGGATGAGAGATCGCCGGGTAGCACAAAGGTCCGTTCTAGGAAGCCTCTATCGGAAGGGGGGGGCTTTCCGACACTGGTGTGATTATACTGAGACCACCACTTCCTAAGCAAGAAGGAAATCCGTCGAACCCAATGAAAAAAGGGACACTTCTAAAAAGGGCTCCTATCCGGGGAAGAGTCCATCTTCGAAGGGCGCGGTATTATTCCCTCGGGAGGATGGTGTCTGCAGAAAGGGGCGGTGGGGGAGAAAGGGAACTAGCAGGCAGGAAGGAGGGAAGGCTATGATCGACAGCACCTTTATTTGTAGAGGGAGCGTCGGATGAAGGGGAAGCGAGACCGACATTGAGGGCCTGACATTTCATGCAAGGAAGGAGCTTTGGCGGAATCTTGGAGGCATGTTCGACCGGGCGGAATAGTGCCGGCGGGTTCGGCTTTTCCGGCCATTCGGTGAAAAAAGCCACCGGGGGAGAGAGGCTTCGCTCTGTTGAAAAGAAAGTCTCCAAGAAGAGAGGGGAGAACATCGGGGGGGCCTGCAAGACGTGCCATAACAGGGGTTGTCATGGGGACTGAGCGACATACTGCACGCAAGCTGCGAAAATTCTCTATTTGTCGGGGAAGAAATGGTCCTACGAAAGGGGCGGGACTACCAAAAAAGAGTTCCCGAAAGAAGTTCGGTGTCGCGGCGAAAAAACCAAGAGGGACAGAAGGCAGCGAGGGAGGCGATCGAGTGATCAGAAAGTGTCGATGTGGGGATTGATGGTAAGCAAGGCGCGGGTCCTTGCGGAAGGGAGAATCCGTGGAAGGGAGCGGCGGCATGAGAAAGGACAGAAGGGGAAGGGATGGGAATGCCTCGGGTGTCGGGATTATACATAATTGAAAAAATCATCGACAGCTTGAAAAAAAAGAAATGCAAGTCGAGGATCTTTCTGGCTCCAAAAAATGACGATCCAACACGGTGCTTCGGGAATTGAATCAGGAACGCTCACCGGGAGAAGGGAGTACGGTTGAACCGCAATGGGGTTCTTCAGAAGGGGAAAATCAGGGCAGGGGGGGGCATGCTGGGGGAACGCGAGATGGGGATTATGAAATAGTAGAGGGCCTTCCACCCTCCGAGGGGTGTTCCGCTCGTTGCCGAAAGAGAAAAAGAAAGGCTCAGCAAAGGGGGCCTGCAATGGTAGGAACTTTTTCTCACGAGAGAGATGAAAGATCGAAGGGGAACTCCAGTAAGTGAGGAAGAGTCGACATCCGGAGGTTGTAAAGGCTATTCTCGGGAGCTGCAAGGAACAGGACATCCGCGCGTCGCGGGGAAGAATGATAACGGACTAGGCGAGAGCTGGATTAATGTGAGTACGGGCGGAAAAAGGAAAGCCAATCTACAAAACCAACAAAGAGATATCTCTCATGTTCCTTATTTTCTAAAACTTCCTAGAAATCAAAAAGGATGTCCCTGTTGGGGAGAAACGAGAAACCTCCATGGAAAAAAAAGAAAAGACGCGCCGAAGAGAGGTCGTTGACATGCAGAAGAAAGACGCGGGATCCTGAACTCAGCGGTCCAGGGGACGCCTGCATGAGGGACCTGGGGGGAAAAGGTTACTTCGGCGAGACACCTCGATCCTGGTCGAATCTGGAATAAAAAAAAGAAACAGCTGAGAATGGCGCGAGGGAAACCGATCTGAAGAAAGGGGAGAGTTTCCGGAACCGAGAAGGTGCATCAAGAGAAAAAGGGAAGAGCAGTGGGTGAAAAAGAATGAATTCTAGAAAAGGCGCTGCTCCGAAGAGAATCGGGCTTTTCACCGCCAGGGCTCAATTTACTCGGAAAAAGGGAACGAGCCAAAAAGCGGAGGGATCCGGAAGCAAGGAATTTCAATCCTGAAAAGGAAAAGCTGAAGCGCCGCAAATTAACAGAAAAACTTCAAGAAGCTTTTCTGCAGATCGTGGACTTATGCAGTGAAAATGAGTCTCATAAAACGGGCAGCGGCTGGGGCCACAGTCGATCAGAAAAGATTCCGAATTCATAGGGACAAGGAAGGATTCTCAATATCAAAAAATTTGATCACAGACTAAAAGGACGAAGAGCCCAAGGAGAAGAGAACTCGATCGAAGGCGAAAGGGGGGGGGGTCGTCTCTTTGCCCGTGGAGTCTCGTATAAACTCCGCCTACCCCTACCTTAGAGATGGCTATCTAACAGCCTCTTAAGAAATCTCAATATCGCAGAGAAGAAAAGAGAAAGGGCTCCTAGGGGGAGGGATATCAAAGAAAGAAACATCCTTACACCGCAGAAATCAGGGGGCCCCTTTTTCCTTGCAGGCTGATAAAAGCCGTGCAGGCTTCTCAAAAAAAGGACATCGCATCGCTGTGGGGGGTCGAAAAAAGGAAAGAAGTTCACGAAGTCCGGAAAAAGGAAAAACTACTTCAACCAGAGTTGAAGAAAAAGCCTCACACGAAAGGAGTTCATCGAACAGGCAGGAAAAGCCTCGAGTGAGGCTGCGAAAAAAATTCAGACACTGAATCTCCAGCGACAGCTCAGGGAGGGAAAAATCTCCGGAAGAAGTAGGCCCGGCTCCAACATCTTAGAAAAAAATCTAACAAAAAAAAGGGGAAGTCATCTATACAAGAAAGACGACCGCGCTAGGAAAAGATCGGCGAGGACTCCGAAGGCAAAAAGGAGAGGAAGTGGTGCGCGGCGCCGCAGGCATCTCGTCCGGGTCGGGAAAGGGTAGAAAAATTGGAGGGGGGCTAAAAAAAGGGGGGGTTTCAAGTCCTCTACGAAAGCCTGCTATAGAGGAAAACTCTATAGAGGAGCCTAACATGACTCAGGGAGGAAAAGAGGCGAACTCTCAAAAGACTTACACCGACCTTAGAGGAGGGATAACCGATCTAGATAAAAGAGAGAAAGAGCTCACTGGGGAAGAATTAAAGGAAGAGAGGAAAACTTCTTCATTATCGTCGTTGCTAAATCATCACGCTTCGTCCCGAGGGGACGGACAAACTAGCCCCCCCACCGTTCTGAAAAAAAAAAAAAAAAAAACAAGTTTTTTGAAAGGGAAGAGGGATCCACGATTGAGGAACTGAAGGAAGCTCCCGAACTCTGATCAAAAGCCTTTCTCCGAAAAAATTCAAAAACTCAGCAAAAACCCAAGGAAGAGAAATCCAAGGGAGCTAACAAAGAGAAGGGATTACAGGGCACGCCTACGAAGAGGATTGGAAAGGGCGTTGCCTGAAAAAATGGGAGAATCAAGAAAAAGAGGCCAAGTTTCCGGGGGGCCGCGGAAGCGGTCCATACCTTGGGGGATGGGACGCCGTTGAAAAAAAAGACTACAAGGAAGGGGGACGGGATGGAGAAAGGTAGCGCCGCCGTCTTTCGACACCGGGGACAGGAAAGGCAAAAACACGAAGATCTGGGCCAAAAAGCCCACTCAAAAAACTCCATAGAAGGGAAACAATTCCGTTCCGAGGGGTACGCGCCGGTCGAAAACAGGGAAGGCTGTTTGCGAAGGGGGAGAAGCCAAAACTAAAGTCAGAGAAAGGGGACACGCCGAAAAACCGATATCGGAGGGGGGGGGAGGGGAACTCCGCAACATTCATCTCGACACCACAACGTAGGGAGAACGAGGGTGCTCCAAAAAGAGGGTTGACGCTAGAAAGTACCCGGAAGGAAATTGTTGGAGGGATATGTCCGAAAGGGGAAACTCCATGTAGCAAGAGGCGGAAGGAGAAAATCGGGAAGGCCGATCGATGGAGGGGAGAAAAATGATTGGGATGGTTAGCCGCATGAAAGACCTGGAGAAGGGCCTGCAAGATGGGGTTTAGAAAAATGGGGACAGACACTCACGCGGGTGGGGAGGCGATCGCGATCGCAAGCCGATCCTATAGAGCAGGCACTGGGAAAAAAAAAAAGGGATTAAATGCAGGGGAAAGGAGTCCACCGAAAACTACGGAGCTTGTCGTCCGGATCTACTCAAGGGCGCGCAGTCGGAACAAATCAAAGCAAGATAAAAGGAAGAGCCAGGGCGAAGACTGCGCAGAGTAAAAGGGGGAGGAGGGGCCCTTAGCTGCAGCGCTGGAGATTAGTGCGGGAAGGCGCGAACTGAGTGGGGGAAAAGCAGGCAAGGATGGAGAGGGAAAAAAGATAAGATTAATAAAAAGAAAAACTTCTCTTCTCACAAGAAAACCTTCCTTGAAAAGTGTCTAGGAAACGAGACGTGGGAGAGCAGGCCTAGCCGAAGGACCTCTAAAAGAGAGCCGATGGATCAGTGGAGTGATCGCGGCCTGACGGGAGGATCGGCGCTCAAACAGGAGAACACAGTTTCGCAAGAAAGAAATTTTGATGGTGGAGCAGGCACGAGATCGCCGTGAGATATGCATGCAGAAAGAAGGGGCGATGGGGGGGGGAGAGGTCAAATGTTGGGGGAAGACTTCCGCTCGGAAGAACGGAACGCGCCTTGCCGGCGCGCCGCGCCACCCGAGGAAAAAACTGCGGGGTAGATCATAGAGAGGGAGCGGGCCGGAAAAATCGTCTCGGTCGGATGAGACTAGATCGCTATGTTTTCTATCGTGGAAAGTACGGTGGTAGGAAAGAAGGGTTGGAGGCTCAGGCGAAGAGAAAGGGGCGACATCATAAAGGGATGGTTAGCGGGGCGAGTATCGTCATTTCTGTAAAAAGAACGAGGGCTTCGTCGCTCGAAATTGGGAGGGGAATGGGGGGGAAAGGAAGGAAGCAGGATCTGGCGCGATTCGACCTTGAGCCAGTATGAGGGACTTCCGATAATAGGAGGGAAATACGGGCGGAGAGGGAGGGAAAAGCCGTATGCAAGAAAAGTCGGTTTGAACTTCCGAGAACAGAAGAACCTGAGGTGGAAAAAAGGGAAAAAAAAAAGTCAAAAGTCGGCGGTGAAAGGGGAAAAAAAGCATCTGCTTCGACCGACTGCAATAAGAGGCGAATTCCCGAGGTACAGACAGGGCGCGAGAGAGTGAAATGGGGGGAAAAAAGACTGGGGAAAAGCGGATCGGTGTCCGCGGAGGTCCTATCCTCGGACAGCCCTCGCTCAGAGAAAGCGAAAAGGGGAGTGAAAAGGGAACTCAGCGGGAGGGAAAGCCCCGCGCTGTTCTCGGAAGTGCGGTCTTTGCGCAAGAAAAGGGGACGAGGAATGAGGTCGACCGAGTGGGAGAGAAGGGGGAAGATTGCAAAGCGTCGACGTGTAGAAGGGAAGAAGAAGGCACTTCATCATCGACACGAGAAAAACGCCCGTATTGAGTGGGCAAGACGGTCGCGGGTAGAGAAAGGGGTCGGCCGGGGAGGGGGGGAAAAGGGATGCGGGGAAAGCGAGGAAGACAGCTTTGTATCAGCTTCAGAGAAGGTCACCTGGAAGAGGGAGGGGTGAAACGCCCTAATGGAACGCAGGGGCATCCAGAGGTGAAAGAGGGAACTGGAAAAATGATGCGGGGGAAAGATGAAATCGTCTCTGTCCGAACGCCGCCGGTTGCCGCTCAAGGAAGGCCGAATAACGAGAAGGAGGGGGCCAGAGCAGGATCAGGGGTCGCCGACGAAAAAAGGGGCGACCATTACTTGATGAAAGGAAGCGTTCGACATCATAAAGTCAAGAGGGGGGGAACCGAAAGGGATCGAGAGAGGATGTCGAACTACAAGTTCGGCTCGGAAGGCGAAGAATGGATTAAGGCGGACGAAGGGAATCGGAGAGGGTGCTGTAGGAAGGCTTCGAAGCCGTGTTCGACCATGAAAAAAAAGGCAAAGGGGGTAAAAAAGGGGAGGGAAAAACCGGCACCGGAACCTCTGCTCCGATTAGTCTGTCAAAAAACATCCATTTGAGGTCAGAAAAGGGGGGTCGGGAGGCGCGAAGATTCGGTTAAAAAGAGAGGACGGCCGTCAGGATTCGATAATGAGCACTACTTCACTGTGAAATCGGGGCGTGAAACAAGGGGAACAATGCTGGAAAAGGCGTCGCCGGGGAAGATTCCGGATGGGGCGCGGCTGAGAAAAAAGGAGTCTGGCGTGTCAGACTACAAGAAGAAAGAGGGGGGCGATGGGCAAGCATGAAAAGAATCTGATCCGTATTTAAGCGCGCGTCAGAATAACATCCGTTTCACCCAGACTCCATGGAGTGCGCGAGAAAAACGGGGGGGGAAAAAGGAAGAAAGGTTCAGGGATGCTGACCCTCTACTTAAAAAGAAAACCTGCTGCGGAAAAGAGACCCGGGTCGGAAGCGTGCGAAGGGGGGGTCGAGAGGAAGGGGAGCTC
>Ga0179593_1667550_pt1:12500-21419 | contig 21419 bp, 24 predicted proteins | sample CZODoug2_1_08_16_FD_185931 | JGI IMG/M metagenome (GOLD analysis project Ga0179593, IMG submission 185931) | Vadose zone soil fungal communities from Angelo Coast Range Reserve, California, USA - CZODoug2_1_08_16fungal (PacBio error correction) | ecosystem: Environmental >...
GCTTATGACGTTGAAGATATGGAGAGGAACTTAAGAGATCAAGAAAAATTCACACCAAGAAATCATGCTAAGCGCTTACGAAAGCAGACAGAGGTTATAAGACTATGGAGGGGAAAACTGGAGGGCTCCTTTATTCTCGCAAAGCGGGCCTTTCGATCCAGACAATGCGCTTATCCTAGGGTTGCCGTTTGGAACACTCAGGGGAGAAGACTGGAAAGGGAAAACTGAAGATCGTGATACCAGGGATATCTCCCTTGAAAATGTGATCGCCGCCGGGGCGTAACAACGAAAAACCACCGACCATAAGCAGGTAGGAAAGGAGAAATAACCCTCCCAATCCATCGCAATCATGGGGGGAACCATCCGGGCCATTTGAAAGATGGGAAGGAAAGAAAGTGAAAAGGGGGAGGGGTTTGTGGAAGGACGGACATCATACGAAAAAAAAAAAAGACTAGCTGTCGCACTTTTCAAGGACTAGCGTCCACCCTAGAGGGGAAGGAAAAGATCAACCCAACAAGATGGAAAAAGAAAGATAAGAAAAAAGCAATATCGGGGGGCGTCTTGAAAAGGGGAGCCGTCATAGTCCCCGACTTTTTTTTGGGATGATGACGGAACCTTGTTGAGCAAAAAAACGTTTGAGAAGTAGAAGGAGTTCCTGGGCTCTTATTGGGAAGGGTGATGGGCCTCTCATTAAATACCTGCAAAAGGCCATATTTCGCGGGGGAAGGAAACTGAGAATCACGGAATGGCGATCAGAGAGCACGATCCTATGCGCGTGGCACGCGTTCATCACCAGGACCTCGGCCTTGCAGGAAGCCACACAGAAGGAGCATGTGAATGAAAATTCGGCAAACCCAAGGGCGTCCAATCCTAATCAGCAGGAGGGACCTGTCATCGTGAAAGATCCGACGTGTTAGAAAAGGAGCTGGGGTCTGCACTACGAGAAAGGGTTTTTTTTTTTTAGGAGGCGAACTGATTGGAAAAAGGGGGAGGGGAAAAGAGTAATTTGATTGACAAGCGGAAAGAAAGGAGACCCTTCTCGTTATAACGGAGGCAGAAGCCTTTAAACCACGCAGGGATAGGGGGAGGCCCGGTACGACTACGCGTTGTAATATAGCATCCTGGACGTCGGAGAGCGCAAGAGAAGGAGTGAAGACGGGTCTTGAGCGGGGACTGCCTCCGAGCAGGTCGGGGGAAAAAAGGCCGCGTTCAAGGGAAGGACGACATGAGGAGGGTTTTAAGAGCCTGTGGGGGAAGATTATAGCAAGGCCTTTCCTGTCTCGTAAACAAGGGGAGGATTGCGTGGGGTGGGACCGAAAGGGGGGGGGATGGGGGCCCTCTCGACAAAAGAAACATGAACGCTCCTTTCCTCGCTCTTCTCGCCAAAAAACCACTTCTGGAAAAAAGGGCCTTCATAGTGCAAACAAATCTAGAGGCAGATCAAAGAGAAGTCCCTAGGAGGTCCCTCGAGATGCGGGGTTTCTTCTCGCGGGCCGTGGGGTGTATATCTTGCGAAAAGTGGGAGAAGGACCTATTCGAAAAGAACAGAAAAAAAAGGGATTAAAAGTATCTTCCATTTAGGGGACTCTTGCTTCTTCGAATTGATCGGAGCTTGTGGGGGAAGGTTAGCGGGTCGCGTGGCGGGTGACGAAGGATCCAGGTTCCGTCCGATATAGGCGTTGAGTCTGGCTTCCAGGCCTGGGAAAAGACGGCGCGAATTCCAGAAAACGACTGAGAGCGGAAAAAGAAAGGTTTCAGAAAAAGTCGTATACAGCGGAGAAGAGTGCCTTCCTCCGTTCCGGGCCAACGCCCCTTATTGTGAAGGGGGAGGGGGGGGGCAAAGGATAGAAAACGACCTAAAGGAGGGTATGGTCCGAAGGGAGGATTCTCTTAAAAGTGGACATGGTCGAGGACTGGTGGGCATTCGGAAGGCGGGTCGGCCCCTCAGGGCAACAGCCTCCTCTGCCACGGGAGACGCGATCTAGTGGGGCGGCAATGGGGAAGACAAGCGGAGTGGATCAGTGTTGGCGGATCGCGCATCATTTGGGCTCTGGAATAACGCGTGCGAGAGAAGAAGATGTCGCGTAGCAGCGAAAAGAGAGGAGACGGTGTAGGAAGTGCATCATAGGAAGGGCGAAGAAGGAGTGGAAAGTCTCGTTGCTCCTCAGAAAAGGGTTGGCGTCTTTCGTATTTCAAGGACAATGAACAGGCGGTGGGAGGGGAAGAGGAGCAGCTGCTTCATCACGCAAAGATGGCAGATTTTCTTCGTCCGCGAGAAAACCTTATCAATGACCAGGGGAAGACGTCCGGCAATCGGGGAAGGCGGTTAGTGTCGAGGGAGAAAAAAGCCCAGCATGGCCGCCGGACCTCAATCTCGAAGGAGCCTCAGCACCGGGGAAGGCAGGCTGGGTCTTCACGACGGCGGGGAGAAGGAGTAGTGAAAACATCCTGCATGCCCGGGAAGAGTTTTCAACCGGGTTCTCGATCTCGCGCTGAAAAACCGGAGCTGGGCGCGGGGAAAAGGATTTGTACCGTCCCACCGGAAATCGGCGGCGGCGTTCATTTTCTTGGGAAAGGGGCGTCGAACACTCCTGTGTTAGGAGAGACAACAACCAAAAAAAGGGGAGAAAAATTCCGGAACTTGGAACACCTTCCCGATTTCCTTTGGTGGTCCGAACAACATCCATTTCTTCGCCGGCGCAAGGCCTGTCGTTAACAAAGGCTAGAGGACGACTCGAAACAATGTCGAACGAGGAGCCACTGAACGGTCGCCGACGTCGATCTCACCTCGAGAAGGGCACAAGCGTGGAAGAAAAGAAGGGACTCCTGAGTAGGATAGGAAGGTGCGAAGGAGAAGGGTTCGAGATTTGCTCAGCGCTCCATCAATCTCGCAAAAGGAATCTTCAAGCATAAAAGGATTTGGGGAAAAGAAAAGGCAATCTGGGGCAACAAGAAGGGGAAGCGTTCGAACAGCTCCGGGCGCGAGAATAACAACCGCCTGCTTCATGGAATCCTGCAAACGCCGAACCTTTCTAGGGAAGCTCGAAGGAGAAAACGTTGCGGCAAGAAGGGGCAGATGATGCGGGGAATACAGGTGGTTCGCTGCCAGACATCTGCCAGGATGATCGAAGGGGGCGGCAATGACGAATTCAAAGAAAGCCTGATAAGGAAGAAACCAATCTACTTCTGAAAAAAAAAAGACAGTTCCTCCCCTATAACTCGATCGGGGAGCCAAAAAAAATTGAGTGCTGGAGAAGATCTCGGAAAAAAAGCCGTACAAATCTCCTGGATTATCGGAAGAGACGGACCATTTCCACTGTAGCCTATCGCGACCGGGGAGGAAAAAAAGAGGGGGAAAAAATTGAGCAGGCGTCGACAAAGATGAAGCTTTTGTGGGCAGCCAACCGACAAAAAAGAACAAAAAAAAAAACACAACACCCGACACCAAAGAAGGGGCGTTTGGAAAGGAAAGACTGCACCAAACTATGGATAATTACGAAGAGCCTTTTCTTACTCGTCGACTAATCAACCTCTCAGAAGAGGGGGGGAGGGGGGGGTCTCAGCTTGGAAAAAAAATTTCACACCGTTGCAGCAGAACTCAAAGCAACATATCGAACAAGTTCTAACTGCCAAAGATCCTCCACAAAGCTCTTCCCGGAGAGGGGATCATTCACGCGCTTGACGAATCCCAAAAAAAGGACTTACGAAGAAGGCCTTTGCTGCTGTGGCGAATCCAAGGCTCCTGCCGCCTCAGAAACATCGTCGAAAAAGAACCACCACCACTGCCGGCAGGAAAGCGAGAGTAACGAGGGAAGGCTTCGATATGAGAGGAGGGACTCTAATTCAAATTGGTGCCCGAATTGGGTGAAAGGGGGCTCGCGGAAGTCTTTTGGACCAGGAATAGTCTTACCGCAGAACCCGTCCTCGACGGAAAAGATATCATGCTTACCACTGAGGCTCGCAGAGCAACCTCAACTTGCCGAAGGGAAAATTTCGAGAGAACGGAAGCCCAGTGGTAAACACAGAACGCTCAGATCAAAGAGAACCGTTCCTTCCGGACAAGATCTGGGGAAAAGAGGCCTCGCGAGCTAGCAGGGCGTTAGTATACAACCTTCGTCCCGGCAAGCCCGTAACCATAGCCACCTTCGGGTTTCAAGGAAGGTGGGAGTAAGGAAACGAGAGGAGGGGATCAAAAAGGGCCGGGGAACTTCCCTGAGGCGCGTATCAGGCTCCGTTCGCCGCCATCTAACAACACGAAAAGGGGCTCCGAGCAACAAGGCAGTGTCCCGCCGACATATTTAAAAAAAAAAAAGAAGATCGAACACGACACGCTGATCGATTGGCGCCGGGCTTGCCTACTGCTCGGAAAAGAGTGGGGCCGGTCGAGGAAAAAAAAAAGGGAGAAGGAAACTCATGGTGAAAGCGAAGCGCGCGTGCCTGAAAAACCTCCGGAGAAGCGGCCTTGATATCCTTTGAAGGGAAAGGGCATGAGGTCGGGGCCGGAAGAGTACTGCAAAACAAAAAGAAGCGGGTTTTGGAGCGACGGCAGCACGAAAGCAAGGCCGTTCCTATCGGGGTAAAAGCCTTCGATGCCAACGTTTCGGGGGGCTCATGGAGTTGGGAAAATCATCAAAAACAAAAAGGGTGAGGCACTGGAGACGCACCGTGCTAAGGGACTGGGGGGAAGAACAACAACACTTAGGAGGAGGAAAAAGATGATGTTGGCGGTCCCCAAAACAAGCCCGATATCGGGGAACGTCGCGGAAAAAGATACGACGTGTGAGTGATGGAAAGGGAAAGACATGAGCAGGAAAGTTTTGGGGGGAACAAAAAACCACCCCCTTCCGTGTCTCCGGCTAAAGGATCGAACGGCCATTGCTGGAAGGAAGGGCGGCTGGACGCAAAAGGGGGAGGGGATACGCGCTGACGGAAAAGGAAAATATGGGAGTCAGGACAGGGAGGTGCCGAAAGACCTCACTAAAGAACAGGTATTCAAGAAAGAGAGAGAGGGGGAACTGAGCAAACAAAGCCGAGCTTCCAGCACAAACTGCCGCGGATTCCACCCGGCACCGGAGAAAAAACGCGCAATTGGCGGAAAAAGAAAAAAAAAAGCGGGGGCTCGAAAAGAACAAAATGGAGTGCCCTGGCAAGGCGGCGCCGAGGGTCTCGTAAATATGGCTGGAAAGGAAGCGCTGGCTGCTCGAGCAGGTTGAAGCAGAAAGGGACTTTCCGCGCAGCTTCAATAGCGTCCAACACTGAGCCGGGATCCTAAGGCCTTCTCGGGGAAAGGGGAAACCTTAGGACGGGGGCTGAACGCTAAACCAGATCGAAAAAAAAGAGGCCGCCATGCGATCGAACTTCCTTAGCAAGGGGAGACTCCGGATCGAGGGGAGCTGGTAACGGCGGTTCGCCGAAGGGTAACGACATGGGTCGTGGAAGTTGATGTTTGAAAAAAAAAGGGGGGGGAAGGTCAAGGTCGGTCGCAGCCGGACGTTGTACCGTCCGACCACTGGTGGTTGATTAGGGAAGAGCACGAGAATTGCCAAACCGCGCCAGGGCAGCAGAAGGGGGAGTAGATCACGTCCTCGCGATAGCCGATTCCGGTCTGCAAAAAAGGAATCGTCCTCGTCGAGGGTCGTAGGGAAAAGGAGAAGGGATAACGCGGAGGCGCGTAGAGCTCCTGCCGAGGAGAAGCGAAGGCTATGATCGACAAGGGACGAGGAGAATACTCTTCATTTGAGGGAAAAAATTCGGGGTCGATCAACAGTGATCGCGGAGGAGGAAACGCTTTCAGAAAAGGCTTGTGCGGAAAGCAGTGAGAGGGTTTCTACCTTTAACATTATGAGAAGAGGGAATTCCGATAAGGGGGGTGGGCCATTCTTGAAAAGGGCCGTCCACCGCGATGCGGCGTTTTACTGAAAAAAGCCGCCGTCATCACCGTAGAGGGGGATAAAGTCGGGTAATTCAGTCCAAACGTCCCAAAGGGATCATTAGTCAAAACGTTCAAAGCCTTCTTACGACTAAACGGATTCGAATTCCAAAAAAGTGGGGGGGGAGTCCTACATGGAAAAAACCGTGACAGGGTCAGAAAAGTCGAGACGTCTTTTTAATCCTATCCTCGGGAAAAGAACGCCCGCGCACAGGAGGGAAGCTGAAAAAAGCGGGGGCAGGGCGATGGTAAAAATAGTGGTTGCGGAGAGGGACGAAAGGTAGCCTTTCTACATTTACGAGGTGGGGGCCGTCCCGGGGGAGATCTCCTAAATAGAGCAGACTCGGTGTAGTGATGATAACTATCCTGAAAAGGATTGTGGCCGGCACGCGGTCTCTTTCCATCGTTGTCTCGTTCGATTCAGGAACAGGCGGTTGGCTGAACGGATCAAAAGCGCATCGGCGCGCTCAGCGAACGCGGGAAAGGGGCGTAGGAAAGCTGAGGGTCGCGGAGAAGTATCATGCATGTTGAAACGCCGGCATCAAGGGGGGTGAGCGGTTGGAGGGGAGGTCGCTTTGAAAACACGGGTTTGGAAGCCCGCCATCATCAAAAGAACCTCTCCTGGGCCTGCTGTCTTAAAGTGCATTATCGCAGCGCCGACGGCCTGGGCGAACAGGTAAGTATTGAGGCAGCGTGAGGCATAAAGTAGCATGCCGGAAGCCAGGAATCGTCTCCTCATTCGACTACAGCCCAAGAAAAGGGAAGGGCCTGCGGGGTCAGCGGAACAAAAGCAGGAGTGAGTTATTCCGAGTCGACCATCCGTTTAAGCGCGTCAAAAGTTAAAAAAGCGAACAGTTAGGGGGTCGGACCGCCTCCGCTGCAGATTTCTGTTGTCCCTCTGAAATCATTAGGGAGTCGGAGTCGTTTCGAAACATGGCAGCGAGATCGCGATCCGGGAAAGGGACACCTCGCATCCCGAAGGGGGAACGGCTTGACAGGAAAGGAGGAACGGTCGCCGGACTGCGGGGTGACCAAGCGGTTAATCCACAGGCCAACGGAGGCCGGTGCTGGAAAAAAGGGGTCTCGCGGGGGACGTCACTGGGGGCGGGTGCCGGAAAGGTATCCATCTCGTCTATTCCGACGTAGGAGCATTACCCGTTAGAGAGACCGGATTTTCCTAAAAAAAAAAATCTTGCGCCGCCAGACGAACTTTGAGGGGAGAGGATCCCCGCAGCAAAATCCTTCAGCCAACCAAACTGTTCATTTACCTCCGACGAACGCGCCTAACAGAAGGAAGGCGAGAAACGTGCTCGGGGACTCCTCAAAGAACGTCGGAAAAAAAAGATTTCTCATAAAGAAAAAAGAAAAAGCATCTGTTGCGCACGCAGCTGCAGGAGATCGAACGCTAAGAAAAGTTCAGCGAAAGCACTGAGGCGAAGAGGCACAGGGAAACATCACTACGCTGCAGGCACGACAAAACAAGTTCCGCCCCCGATAGCTGGAGCCGGCGCCAAAGGAGAGGGCCCGCGCCCTCGGAGACTGATCGCCCGGAATGACCCATGTCCACGGTAGCGCAATCGGAGACTGTCGTCACCTCAAGGAGGAGAAATTTCGCCGCGGGGAAGAAGCAGTGGTAAACGCGCAGGAAGGGATGGCCCCGGGAGGGATTCACAACTAGGATTCAGCGAAACCGATCCGGAGGAAAGCTTCTTCTCGTAAGTCACCGGAAGAGCATCGCGGTGGAAGAGGCGCCTCTTTAACCGACTAAAAGATCGAGCCTCAGGTCAATTGTAGAGAAAGTCTCAATATCCGCAGAGCGCTTCCTTCATGAGAGAAGCCACAAGAAAAGAAAAGGGGTCGTCAAAGACAAGCCCAGAAAAAATGACGAGGTAAAAACATCTCCTTGCTGCTGTCGAAGACTGCGCTTCCCCTAACGGAGGACCAAAACACGTCGAAAGAAGATAAACGACGGCCAAAAACGGGAGATCAGATTTACTACGACCAGCGAAGAAGAGTGACGTCGCGCGACCGAGAGAAGGAGGGAAGGGCTCGAAGCAAAGGAAGAAAGTGGGTGCTCAAAAAAAAAAAAAAGGGACGTGTTAGGGGGGAGAGCAAACCAAGGAACCTCTACACCGTGATCGGGTTGTCCCTTCCTCTACCAAAAAAGGCCCTTATATCAGAGAAAAAAAAGCGATCGAAAAAGTCAGGGAAAAACGCATGCGGGCAGATCGCAAAAAAGTCACCGACCTGCTCGGCGCGCAGATCAACGCGCCGAAGAAGCGATCAAGATCGCCTGGAGAATCGCGAAGGAAAAAGAAAGCAAGGAGGCATGAGGTCGTTTGCGAATGATCGGTAAAAAAACCACCGGCGTTGGTTTTTCGAATTTTCTCATCCGTGCAACAGAGCGGGTACCTTCTCACAGGAGGGGTAAGCCGACAAGGGAAAACTCCCCGGATCAATCCAAAGCACCCGAAAAAAAAGGAGGCAGCCATCGCTTCCGCTCAAAAGACGCCATATTTAATTATCGAACAAAAGATCAAGGGCCTATTACAGAAGGAGAGTAATTGAAGAAGGGACCGACGCGGCACCGGGAAGTCTATCCGGAAAAGATCTCATGTGGTGGGGTGGAATCCGCGGCAGAGACAGACCTTTTGGGAAAGGACTCAAAATCTCGGCGAGAGATCGCCCTCTGGCCTCGGAGGAAAGCGTCCTGCAAAACCAAGAGACTTGCATTCCTCAGCAGGGGGGGGTGGGGTGGGGGTTGGTTTTTTGTTGTTTGGTTGTGTGGTTTGTTGTTGGTGGGGGGGGGTGTGGGAAGACCTGCGCGCCTCAAAAACCCACCCTCGTCCCTCGAAAAAAAAAATCCTCTCTGTGTACCAAAGGGAGAAAACTTGGCGGGCTGTTTGGAAGGGAGTGGGTCAAAAAAAGGGGAAAGGAGACATCACTCAAAAGAAGATCGCTTGACACAAGTGCGAGCGTCCACAAGAACC